>Ga0031656_10000847_pt1 | contig 11202 bp, 8 predicted proteins | sample FrelakmetDIP11DI_FD_55080 | JGI IMG/M metagenome (GOLD analysis project Ga0031656, IMG submission 55080) | Freshwater lake sediment microbial communities from the University of Notre Dame, USA, for methane emissions studies - DIP11 DI | ecosystem: Environmental > Aquatic > Freshwater > Lake >... | reverse complement strand
CGCGGGGTGGTGCAGATGATGGTGGACGAAATGGAAGATCCGACCGCTGCGCGTGCAGCCTTGGCCGAAGCCTTCGATGGCGCCGGCGTAAGTGAGTTGCGAATCTATTCGCTGGGTGACGGCGAGCAGATGGCGGGTTTACAGGTGGCCGCTCTACGCGAAGGCGGCGAAGCGGTATTGCTGGTGATGTTGCTGGATTGATTCGCGGCTTTGAGTTAGATCAGTCACTCTTTTCAGAATTACGCAGCTTCCACAGGTGCGCCAAAGGCAATAGCGCAACCAGGCCAATGGCAAACATCCAGCCGTTGCCTGTCAAGGTCATCCACGCACCACCGAGAGCAGCTACCAAGCCTATTGCTGCGCCAACCCATGCCAAGCCGGCACCCCGTTCCAGCGCGGCGGGGCCGCCGCGCAGGTACCGAATCAGCAGCCACCAGCCCGACAGGGTGCCCACCAAGCCGGCGGCGATTGCCACCGACATCCAGGTGGTCGGATCGTCCCAGTTGCCGTCGCGTACCGACGCCGCCAAGAACCGCGCCGACCAGGCGAAGCCCAGCGCCACCAGCACCGTGGCCGGTGCCAACAGCAGAACAGCCTCGGCGAGCAGCAGCTTGCGGGTGGCAGTGCTCATTCCGCGGTCTGCACGGCGGATTGTCGGCGCAGGGTCACCACAGCCGCACCCGATCTTCGGGCTCGAGGTAGAGCGTGTCGCCCGGCTGCACGTTGAACGCGTCGTACCACGCATCGATGTTGCGCACCGTGTTGGCGCGGATCGACGACGGCGGATGCGGGTCGTTTTTCAGCTGCTGGTCGACTGCGGCATCGCGGCCCTTCCAACGCCAGACCTGTGCAAAGGACATGAAGAAGCGTTGGTCACCGGTAAAGCCATCCAGCACCGGTGCTTCCTTCCCGCCCAGAGAACGCTTGTAGGCATCGTAGGCCACGTTCAGGCCTGCCAGGTCGGCGATACTTTCGCCCAGGGTCAGCGCGCCATTGACCTTCTTGCCCGGCAGTGGCTCGTAGGCTCCGACCTGGTCCTGCAGGCGCTTGGCTGACGCGGTGAAGCGCTTGGCGTCCTCGCTGGTCCACCAGTCGCGCAGCATGCCGTCGCCGTCGCTGGCCCGGCCCTTGTCGTCGAACAGGTGCGAGATCTCGTGGCCGATGATGGCGCCCATCGCACCGTAATTCACCGCGTCGTCGGCGGCGGGATCGAACGCCGGCGGCTGCACGATCGCGGCCAGGAACACGATCTCGTTCCAGGCGGCATTTGCATAAGCATTGACCAGGTAGACCGGCTGCAGGAACTGGCGGCGGTCCGGGTACTTCGCCAGGTCGCCCAGGTCGTGCTTCCATTTGAACGCCGATGCGCGGCGCGCGTTGCCGACCGGGTCGTCGCGGACCACGTCGAGGCTGTCGACGTTGTTCCAGACCTCCGGATAGATCGTCTTCAGAGTGACCTTGGACAATTTCTCACGGGCACCGGCGCGGGTTTCCGGCGCCATCCACTCGACCTTGGCCAGGCGCGCGTCGAAGGCGGTCAGCAGGTTGTCGACCATCGCCTTCGCCTTCGGTCGCGCATCGGCGGAAACGTAACGTTCGACGTAGAGTTTGCTCAGTGGATCGGACAACGGCTTGCCGGAGCCGCCCATGTCCAAAATCGCCTCCGTCCAACGCGCCTGTGGCTGCTCCATTCCGCGCAATTCCCTGCCCAGGAACTCGAACATCTCGTCGCGCGCGGCCTTGGGCAGGTAATTGGAGGTGCCGGCGACGGCCACGTAACGCATGTAGTCCTGCCACGCCGCGATGGGTTCCTTGTTGACTAGGTCGACCATCGCCCTCACCGACGACGGTGTCAGCAGGATCACTTTCTCCGACGCCGGCACGCCGGCCGTGGCCAGATACTTCGTCCAGTCGAGCCCGGGCGCCAGCTTCGACAGCTCCTCGACCGTGATCACGTTGTTCTTCTTGAGGTCGTCGCGCTGCTCGGCCGAGGTCCATGTGATCCGTGCGATCTTGATTTCCAGGTCCTGCACGCGCTTGGCCCGGGCCTCGGCATCGTCGAAGCCGGCGACCTTCAGCAGGCGGCCGATGTGCGCCAGCTGCAACTGCCGCACCGGTGCATAGGCCGGCTCAAGGTAGAAGTCCCGTGCGCCCAGGGTCAGCCCGCTGATGTCGATCGAGGGCCGCGCGGTGTCCTTGACGTTGCGGTCGAAGTCCACCCCGAGCGCCAGCGGTCGCAGCCCGAGGGCGCCATGGTTCTTCGCGAACAGCTCGACCAGTTGGTCGCGGTTGGCGACCGCTGCGATCGCATCGAGCTCCGGCTTGATCGGGGCGAAGCCGGTCTTTTCGATGGTCTCCACGTCCAAGTAGGAGCTGTACCAGTCCGCCAGCTTGCGGGTCTCGCTGCCCGGCGCGGCCTTGCTGTCAGCAACCGCCGCATCCAGCAACGCCTTGGTCTGCTCCAGCGACTTGTCCTGCAGCGAATTCAGGCCGCCCGCCTCCTGCTTGTCCGCGGGGATCTCGATGCGCTGGTTCCACTTGCCGTTGACGTAACTGTAGAAGTCATTGCCCGGTTTAATGGCCGTGTCCATGTTGGTCAGATCGACGCCCCAGGCGCCGTTCTCGGGCTTGGTGGGGCCGGCTGCCCCCGCACTTGCCGCCACTACCGGTGCGGTCCGGTTATCGGGCGTCGGAGCCGGTCGGCCGCAGGCGACGAGCGCGATGGAGACGAGGACGGTCAGGGCAATGGGCTTCATGGTGGTTCCAAACTGGTGATTGCAGGTAGCGGACCGGCAAGGGCCGGTGCGGGTTGCGCTAGCCTTCTGACGAGCCAAGCGGCACCGGGCGTTGTCGTCACGCCCGGTGCGCCTAAGCGCCGACCGCTGGCGGCCCGCCCCGCGGATCAGTTGATCTTGTTGAACGACTCGACCTTTCCACTGCTGCTGACGTTGCACACGTACTGATACTGCTCGAAGCGCATCACCACTTCCCAATAGCCGGGCTTCATCGCGCTCTGGCTGATGATGGTGCCGTCGTAGCCTTCATTGGCGAACTGGTTGCAGGCCTTGATTGCAGCCGCGGGTGCCTGGTTGCTGGCGGCGGCGGGTTTCGCCGCGCCGAATCCGGCCTTGGCGTTCTCGGCCTTGGTCTTGTTGATGTCGCAGCCTTGTAGCTCGGACGCCTGGGTGCAGCCCGAGCGTTCGAGCTGGCTCTGGTAGCTCGGGTTGGTGGACGAGGCTGGAGCAGCACCAAATCCGGCCTTGGCGTTCTCGGCCTTGGTCTTGTTGATATCGCAGCCTTGCAGCTCGGAAGCCTGCGTGCAGCCGGACTTCTCCAGCTTCTTGGCATATTTATGATCGATTGCGTGGGCCGCGATGGGCAGCAGCAGTGCGAGGCCGGCGCTGATGGCGGCGAGATTCAGTTTCTTGTGCATGGCTGAGGTCCTTGGTTGAGTTTTAAAAGCAGCTGTCGGGAGTGTCGCTAGAACTCCGTCGTTCGATCGAGCGTGAGGTGCCAGCTTGCCTCGCCGGCCGTGAGCTTGTACTGCATCTGCCGCGTCTTGCCGGTCAGGGCACCATTCTTGTCGTGAATCGGGAAGCGTCGACCGAGGACGCCTTCGAGGACCGCGAACTCATCCTGACCCTGGTAACCGTCGGCGGCGCCCGGTGTGTCGGACAGCGGTGCCATGGCAGCCATGCTCAACGACTTACGATTGTTCGCGACGTAGGCGACGACCGATCCCTTTGCTTTTGCATCGGTCGACTTGACGTACACGTAAACCTCGGGCGACCCGTCCACATTGAGGTCCGCAACCTCGGCCCCGGTGACGATCCCATCCACCTCCTGCGTCCAGGCCGAGTTGTCGCTCTCGAGACCGACAGTGCTGACGGTGACGGTGTTGGAGGCCGTCCCATTCGGGGATACGACGTTGAAGGTCACGCCCTGCAGTTCGAGGACCTGTGCATACGAGATCTCGGTTGGCTCGACTTCGCTGGTCGCTTGCGCCGTCGGCACGGGCTCGCGTGCGGCGGGACTCGCAGGGGCCTCCTGCTGCTTGCTGCAGGCGGCGATCAGCGGTAGCAGTGCAATGGCAACGCTCAGGTGACGAAACACGGGTCTGTCCTCATTGCTCGGTGACGGGAGCGCGAGTCGGCAAGGCCGGCGCGGATGACTCCGAGCCGGCCTTGGTGAAAATCAGCAGCCCGAACCTTCGTCGATCGACGTGACGCGCTTGTCGGTGTCGAGATTCACGATCATGCACTTGCCGTGACCCTTGTAGACGCTGGTGACGTAGCCACCGGCTGCCTGTTCGCTGACGCTCTTGTAGCCGCGACGAGCAAGTTCCTCTTCCACTTCGGCGCCGACCCAGCGGCCGTTCACCATGTCTTGCAGGTTTCCAAACCCTCCCGACGAATGCGTGGACGCACCGCCAGCGAACCGCACGGTGATCGTCTTGTTCGGCCATTTGTAGACCTGGTCCTGCCCCTGCATCGTGCGCACGACCTTGTTGCCCTTCTGGTCACGGTACTGGTTTGCCTGGTTCGCCGGGCTCAGGCTGATGGTGTCGCCGTTGCGCAGGTCGATGTCGACGTAGCCCTGGCGCTGACCGAACGTGCACGGGCCCGACTTGCCGCCCTGCTTGTCGCCGTCCTTGCGAACTTCACAGTTGGCATCGGCGGAGTCGGCCCGGGCGGGCTGCGGCACGACCACCGCGCCGAGCAGCAGCAGGGAGGTCGAGAATGCAAGCAGTGTCTTCATGTGGTCTCCAGGTCGGATGAGGCTTTACGCAAATAAACCGCGACGCATCGTGGCGACGCGGAGCCAATGGGGGTGGAGTCATGACTCCGCGGCGCCACGAGCGTCGGGTTGTCCGTGCAAGCGCAATACCGGAGTATTCGATTTGACCCGAACGAGCGGATTCGCGGTATCCAGAATGCGTCCTTGAATGCGCGGAATGCGCGAGACGCAGATCAGGCCGGGAGATTTTCCCGTTTGCCATGTTGCGACCTGGCTGCCGCCAGCGTCGCCGACGGCAGTTCCCCATGCGCCCGGCGGTAGGCTGCGGAGAACCGGCCGAGGTGAGTGAAACCGCAATCCAGCGCGACCACGGAAATGGCGACTCCTGAGGCGATCTTCAGCAGGCGCTCACGCACGGCGGCCAGGCGCCGCGCTTTGACCCACTCGAGTGGAGACTGCCCGTAGCGCGCCATCATCAACTTCTGCAATGCTCGCCAGCGGATTCCAGACACTGCGCACAACTGGTCGAGCGTGATGTCCTCGCCGAGATGCGCGTCCAGCCATCGCTCCAGCCGCTCGACTCGCTGCAGACTTCCGGCCGAGGCAGCCAGTGCGCCCGCCTGCTCGATCACCAGCCCAGCGACCCACGATGCGACCTCCGCCTCGAAAGTGTCGACGTTGCCGTAGGAGCCCCAGGTGTGATTGCCTTTCGCCGCCGCGAGCATCCGATCGTAAATGGAGCGAAATACCGCCTGGCGCCCTGCGTCCATCGGAATCTCGACCGACTTCAGCAGCAGGGGCTTCGAACGACCCAGCATTCGGCCGGAAATCTCCTGGCACAGCAGATCGCCATCGATGCGCAGCCCCAGGCAGGCGCCTGCCGGCCCATGCAACGAGTATTCATGGCCCGTTGCGAGAAGGACCGCTTTCGTTGGATCCGGCTGCAATACCTTGCGCCCGATGTTGTAGGTGTCACCCGGCCGCAACGGCAGGAGCAGCGTCGGTGCGCGGACGGCCGCCCGCATCGTCTGCCGCACCGCAATCTGCATGTGTGCTGCCGCGAGACTTCGCGAAACGGTTCCGACGAATTCGTACCCGAACGGATCCCTGCCGTATGGCACCCTGGTGTGCTGTCCAAACTGGCCGATGAAGGCTCGCGTCTCGTCGAGATCCCGCGACCGAAATTGGTGCACGGCCGCGTCGGCGGTGCCGCGTCCGCCTTGATCGGGCCGTGCGAAACCATCGCCTGAGCGCTCAGAGTTGCTTGCACCGCCAACCATGCCCCACCCCCAACGCGCGACACGCTCGAACACCGGCCGAATATCCGACTCCCATCCGCCAGCGGCTCTCCGGTCGGGCTATCCTACTTCAGTTGCACGCCGAACTGCTGCGGCGATTGGCCAGTCAGCATGAGGGCATTCCTGTTGTGACCGAATCGGCCTATCTCCTCCTCGCCCTTGGAACGATCGCCGCTGTTGGCGACTGGCTGGGCCGGCGGCGGATCGGACGCTGGGTCGGCGGCGCGATAATGACCCTCATTCTCGCCGGCATCCTCGCGAATCTCGGCGTCATCCCGACGGCGACCCAGGCGCCGCCGCTGTACCGCCATCTGGTTGCGATCGGCGCTCCGATCTCGATCTTCCTGCTCCTGCTCGACATCCGGCTGGACACGCTGAAGCGGGCGGGCCTGCCGATGCTCACCGCATTCGCCATCGGCACAACCGGCACGCTGGTGGGCGTCGCCACGGCGTACTGGATCACCGGGGCACACGAGTGGCTGGGCGACAAGTCGGCCGCCGTGGGCGGAATGTACGCTGCAACTTACATCGGCGGTTCCGTCAACCTGAACGCAGTGGCGGTGCACTACGGTGTCGTGGAGCAGCCGGCACTCATGGCTGGCACCAACATCGTGGACGGTGTCGTCGGGACGCTGTGGCTCGCGTCGCTGGTGATCATCGCGCGCCTGGTGCATCGACTCTCCGGAACTCGGCCGGAGTCGGCCGTCATTGCCTCAGATGAGATTCAGGACTCGCGGTCGATTACGGTCGTCAGTGTTGCGACGCTGCTGGCGCTTGCATTCGGCGGATTCTGGCTGTCGGGACAAGTATCCACATGGGCGTCGAGTCACGGCGTCACGCTGCCGGCGATCCTGGTCCTGACGACGCTCGCACTCGTTGCCGCTCAGGTGCCGGCGGTGCAGCGCCAGGGCGGCGCCAGGACGCTCGGCATCTGCGTCGCCTATCTTTTCCTGGCCGTCATCGGCGCATCCTGTGATATCAAGGCGCTAATGGAAATGGGCCACATCGGCTGGATGCTGCTGCTGTTCGTCGCGCTCGCGGTGTTGATCCATGGCGTAATCCAGTTCGGTGCTGGACGCCTGCTGCGGCTCAGCCCGGAGACGCTGGCCATCGCCTCGTCCGCCAACGTCGGCGGTGCCGTGACGATCATGCCCATTGCGCGCGGACTCGGACGCATGGACCTGCTGTTGCCGGGCATCGTGGTCGGCATGCTCGGCAACGCCATCGGCACCTATGCCGGTTTCGCGATGGCGTGGTTTCTCCAGGCAGTACCGTCGCCGATCAGCGCGGCACACGCTATCCCGCCGCCGCCGGAACAAAGCACGGCCAACTGCACGAACCCGACGTATGCGAGCGATGCCTTCGTGTGCGCGGATAAGGAGTTGCTCGCGCTCGACCAACGGGTGCGGAGCACGCTGGTCGTGACGTCGCTCGCCAACGCCGTCGCGCCGACGTCGCTGGTCGAGGATCAGGAGGCATGGTTCAAGAGACGCAGCCGGTGCGCGTTCTCGGAGAGGCAGGCGGGCTGCCTGAGAGCGGCCTACTCGGAACGCATCATCGTCCTCGATGCCCTGCGCAAAGCCACTCTGGAACTCGCGCAAAGCGGTGCGAACGGCGCGTGCCGCGATGCACCCTGGGGTTCAGCGGAAATTCGCATCACGCTGGACGATCACGGGCCGGCAATGGTCATGGACACCGAGGGGCGTGTCCTCGCCGTCGCACTCGGCAGGAAGCCGCGCGACGACTGGGCACCCTTCGTGCGTTTCAGCGCGGAAGGCGAGACCGTTCGCTTTTCGCCGATCGATCGTCCATCGGTCGAATGCCATGCGCTGCCTTCATTGCGCCGCTGAATCGCTGCGAATCTCTACCAGATTCGAGCGCTCGCCACGGGTGCTACTTGAGGTCTGCGAATGACCGCTTCTCTGCAGTGCAACAGGCTGCTTCGGGTCGTTTTTCACCGTACAACGGCCGCAATCAGGAACAGGACCCTCCATCGGAGGTCGTCCCGCCTGCGACACAACCAACCTGCCATCGAATCGGCGAGCGCCTCGGCGTGCGCGTCAGATCGGTGCTCGGTGGCTTGCATCACGAATATCTGTGGGCGCCCGCGTGATCGGGTAATTGCGGAGCACAGGCCGTATGGGTCGGCTCCGGTTCAAGTTCCCGCGGCAATCACCGATCAGTCCTTCGCTTTCGCATCGTCATCCTCTGCAGCCTCGGTCTTCTTGGGCGCGTCCGGATCGGTGTAGTCCAGCTCTAGAGGCGGCAGCTCGCCGCCCGGCCCCTGCAGATAGTGCTGCATCCATTGCAGCAGCCGCAGATTGTAATCCAGCCGGGCGGCCGCCTTGCTGTTCCCATGCTGTTCTCCGGAATACAGCACGAGTCGCACCGGCGCTTGATCGTGCATCTTCAGGTGTCGATGCAACTCGAGCGACTGGCCGACATTCACGCGCGGGTCGTCCTTGCCGTGCATGATCAGCAACGGCGTACGGCTGTTGCCGGCGTGATAGATCGGACTGCGCTCGAGGAGAAACTGCCAGTTGTCCCACGGACGTTTCAACGAGTGGACCAGGTACTCCTCGTTCGGAATGTCCGTCGTGCCGACCCTGGAAATGTTGTCGCTGATGCCGACGAACATCACTCCCGCGGCGAATCGCTCCGTGTAACGGGTGGAAGCCCATGCGGTCGCGTAACCGCCGTACGATCCGCCGGTGATGCCGACCTTGTCCCGGTCCACCAGGCCGACTGCAATCAGGTAATCCACCGCGTCGACGAGATCGTCGAATTCCTTGCCACCGGGATCGCCCTGTCCCAGTTTGGAAAACGCGACGCCGCGCCCGGTGCTGCCGCGATAATTGGGATAAAAAACCGCGAAGCCCCGCGCGGCTGCCACTTGCCCTGGCGAGCTGTAGTCCGTCAACCAGTCGTTGCTGCGGTGCCCCTCCGGGCCACCGTGCACATCCACAATCAGCGGGTACCGTTTCCCAGCCACCTCGTCGAGCGGCCGGATCAGGACGCCTTCCAGCTCCAATCCATCACGCGCCTTGTGCCGCACCACTTCCTGTCTTGCCAGACGCAGGCTCGCCAGCGACGGATTGCTGTCCGTGCGCCGCTCGGGCGCGGTGGCTCCGGCGCTCCAGGTGAACAACTCCGCCGGATGCGTCGCCGTGCTGGCGACGAGTGCCACGTGCTGACCGTCGTTCGCCACCGACAGCGTGGAGAATATGGGCCCGCCCGCGCCGAGAATGGTCCCGGCGGGTGCGGCAGCGGTACTTACGTCCAGCGTCGCGAAAACGGTCTCTACTCCGACGGCGGCAACGTACGCGAGCGTCTCGTTGCCCGCCCACGCAAACCGGTCCACCTGCCCGAGAAATCCCGGTAACACATCGCGAAAGGTCCCGCTGCTCGCATCCGCCACCAGCAGGCGTCCCGGCGACGGATCGTGCGCGTCGCCTGCCGCGATCAAGCCCACGCGCTTTCCGTCCGGACTCCAGGCCACGCTTCCCAGCTTCCCGGGATTGTCGATGCGCGTGACGATCTTGCCGGAAGCAGCTTCAACGATCCGCACTTGCTGGCGTACAAAAGAGTCATCCACCGACGGCGTCGGTGCCATGCTCACCAGTAACCGGTCATCCACCGGACTCCAGTGCACCTGATGCACGTGCCCCGTCAGCTCCAGCGGTTTGACTTTCTCTTCGGTCGCGAACAGCGTCGCGATCCAGAGCCTGGCCGGACGCCAGTCCTCCTCGTAGACTTCCTGCTTGAATCCCTTCTCCTTCAGTTTCTTGCTGTCCTTGTCCTCCGGCTCCCTGGCCACCAGCGCGACGCGTTTGCCATCGGGCGCGAGGCTGAAGGCCGCAACATCCGCCTTCAACTCGACTGCTTTGCGCGCTTCGCCGCCATCCACGGGAATGAGATACAGCGACTTCATCTTGTCGTCGCCGCGTTTCGCGAGAAATGCCAGCTGCCGACTGTCCGCCGTCCAACGCACCGCGCTGACATCTATCTTGCCGGTGATGAACGGACGCGGCTGACCACCCGAGCTGGCGACCACCCACAATTCCGCCCACGGGTCCCCGTCCTCGTCCTTGTTTGGCTTGCGCGGCACGCTCAACGTGTAGGCCACCTGCGTGCCATCGGGTGACATCTCCGCCCCGGTGACCACCCGCAATTCCGCCACCCGATGCGGTGTCAGGACGGAGACGTTCGGCTGCTGCCGCGCGAACGAAGACGTCGCTCCCCCAAGAATGAGGGACAGAACGATCACCGCATTGAGCCAGCCCGCTGTAGCACTTCGCCGCATGTTGTCTGTCTCCGGAAAGAGTCCCGGATTGGAGTATGGTGGCACGACAAGCGGGCTGCCAAGCGCATTGAAGCTGGTGCGCGCCTGTCGCCGACAGTCGTGCATGGCGAGATGTGGTAGTCGAATGGTCCTCCGTACCGTGAAGCAGGGCAGAAACGCCGGAACCCGATTCTGGGGTTGCTCGTCATTCCCGAAATGTACGGTAGTGCAGAATATCGACCTGTAATGTGAACGGTTAACTTGGGGGCAACTTGGACAACAACACAAGCGCACTGATCGCAGTACTCGTAGTCATAGTTATCTTCTTTATCGCCAGAGAACTGATCTGCTGGTATTGGAAGATCAATCTTCAAGTGACACTGCTCACAGAGATCCGCGATCTCTTGAGAGCCCAGGCGTCCGCATCAACGCCCACGGGTTCAGATGGGAGGCGAGAGCCCAGTGTTGGCGCGCTCTAATAGCGACGATTTGTAACGTCCGTCTCGCGTCGCTTTCAGCCCTTCGGACTGTCCTCGAACTGACCCCATTCGCGGCGCTGTCAGGTTCGTCAGGTTTCCAGATTCCCCGGCCCGCCGTGACCCCCCGAAGCCGCCCCGGTTCGGTCCCGGCTCGGTCGCGATGCTCGCAAGCTGTTGACCGCGTTGGGACACCGCAAGACTCAGGCAGGATTTCCGGGTTCCGGTTCGGGATAGGCTCGGTCGGGCGGTTCGGTCGGCGCGACGAAAACTCGTCCCCGGTCTTCAGCTTGCTCACACCGAACCGGCCTCTCCGTCGTACTGAAAATCCGCGTGTCGATGGTTCGATTCCGTCCCTGGCCACCACTTTCCCCGCGTCATTCCGCCATTTCTGGGGTGGTCAGTCCGC
>Ga0031656_10000843_pt1 | contig 11219 bp, 10 predicted proteins | sample FrelakmetDIP11DI_FD_55080 | JGI IMG/M metagenome (GOLD analysis project Ga0031656, IMG submission 55080) | Freshwater lake sediment microbial communities from the University of Notre Dame, USA, for methane emissions studies - DIP11 DI | ecosystem: Environmental > Aquatic > Freshwater > Lake >... | reverse complement strand
TGGTAAACAGGAAGTGTAAGGGGATTTCCGTCACGAATATCATATTTTCCTCCGTGCCGTGGACAGGTAAGCTCAAACCCGTCCAAACTCCCCTCTGCGAGTTCTTCCTCATCGTGGCTGCAAATGCCGTCAATTGCGTAGAATTTATCATCCACATTAAAAACTACAATTGGATTGCCATCTACTTCAACAACCAACCTTGCCCCTTTGGGGAGTTCAGACTTGCTTGCGATCGGAATGAATTCAACCTCTGTATTTGGCATTTACTCTCCCTCCACCAGATCATCGTTTGATTTACTGAGACCGTAAACGCCAGCTTTTAGGGCTTTCAAGGCGAGAAGGGCGCATTTCAATCGCACGGGTCCCAGTTCGATACCGAGATTGTCCAGCACATCCTGCTTAGAGAGGATTTTTACTTCTTCAACATTCTTACCGATTATCGATTCCATCAATAGATCAGCTGATGCCTGAGATATTGCGCATCCATGTCCGCTGAAAGCGGCCTCTGTGATCCGGTTTTCAGTATTTATCCGCAGGTCGACCCGGATTACATCCCCGCAAAGTGGATTCTCATCCTCAAAGGAAATATCGTGAGGATCCAGTATTCCTTTGAACTGAGGAATCTGACTTCTCTCGATTATGATCTCGCGATATAGGTCATCCATAATATTTTATACTCGAAAGACTTGTTTTACTTTATTCAAACCTTCGATCAACTTATCTACTTCTTGGAGCGTATTATAGAAATAGAAGCTTGCCCGTGTGGTTGCATCCAAATTGAACCTTTCATGGAGCGGCATGGCGCAATGATGACCAGCCCGGACTGCGACTCCGATGGTATCAAGGATCTGGGCAATATCATGTGGATGCACTCCTTCCATGCTGAAGGCTGCCACTGCTCCTTTATTTTCAGGACCCGGCCCGTATACCTTCAAGCCTTTTACTTCACCAAGTCTTGATAGTGCATAAGTGATGATTTCCGTTTCATGGTTTCGGATGGAATCCATCCCTAATCCAATCAGATAATCAACTGCAGCACCTAATCCGATGGCCTCTGCGATCGCTGGTGTACCAGCTTCAAACTTGTATGGTAAATCATTTGCTATAAATGAACGCAGGTGCACTTTTTTGATCATGTCGCCCCCCCCCTGAAATGGCGGCATTTCATCCAAAAGATTCTCCTTGCCATAAAGAACACCAATTCCAGTCGGGCCGCACATCTTGTGAGCAGAAAAAGCCATGAAGTCNGCATCAATCTCAGTAACATTGACCGGAAAATGAGGTACTGATTGGGCACCATCGATTAATACTAAAGCGCCAGCGGAGTGAGCAGCCTCTGTTATTTCGTCGGCAGGCGTGATCGTACCAAGCACATTTGACATATGAGAAAATCCGACCAATTTAGGCCCTAAACCAAGAAGCCGGCGATATTCGTTTAAATCGAGAAAACCTTTATCACTCACTGGGATAAATTCCAATCGCAAATCTTTTTCGGCAGCCAGCATCTGCCATGGTACGAGGTTTGCGTGATGCTCCATCTCTGTCAGAATAATTAAATCCCCTTTTTGCAGATTAGTTTTTCCCCAGGTAAAAGCTACCAAATTGATCGATTCGGTCGCATTTCTGGTAAATATAATCTCCCTGCTTTTTTTCGCCCCGATGAATTTGGCAACAGAATTTCTNGCTCCCTCATATTGGGCAGTTGCCTCTTCAGCGATTGAATAAATTCCCCGGTGAATATTTGCATTTGTATTTCGGTAATAATCATCCATGCTTTTAAGCACAGATTCCGGTTTTTGGGTGGTAGCTGTTGAATCCAGGTAAACCAATGGAATACCCGGTCTGATTAATTTATGTAAAATTGGGAAATCCTTGCGAATACCCTGCGGATCAATTTTTATCATTCAATAATACTCTGATGAATTTGAAAACGATCAAACCCCTTTTGGTAGAGGTCCATGATGATTCTTTGCGAGGGGAAAACGAATGTGATGTGAATTGAGGGGAAACCATAAAATATGATCGGGAACCATCCATCCGTCTGTAAGATAAACATTTGTTCGGAATTGAACAGCAACCATCTTGTAATCCACCTGGACAACAATGCCCTTCAACCAGCCACGTATCCTCAAACTCCCTTTCTCATGGTCGCAAAATACTTCCACTGAGTCTCCGACTTCAAAAGATGTTTCCGGACCTGGGGGGTTCATAAACGAGATATCAGACATGGTTTTCTCCAATTAAAACTCCTTAAAAACAAATTATTTTAGCATGGTCTCGATCGATCTCCAAATCAATGAATGGGTTTGGTATCAAGACCCGACATTTTTTTGTTAATCGCTTCGCTGAATCTCTCTCGAATTGAAACTAAGGGAATTCGTTCCATAACCGGTTCGAAGTAACCTTCCACAATTAGTTTTTCGGCTAGTTCTTTTGGAATCCCCCTGCTTTCCAGATAAAAGATCTGGTCTTTATCTATCATTCCCACAGTTGCCCCATGTGTGCAGCGCACATCATCTGTTAGGATCTCCAACCCGGGGATAGAATCCGCCCTTGCGCCTTCGCTTAAGATCAAATTTCTATTCGCCTGGTATCCATCGGTTTTTACAGCTTCAGGAGACACATAAATCATCCCCCTCCACACGGTACGGCTGTTTCCGGTCAAAACGCCTTTAAATAAAAGGTCGCTTGTGGTATTAGGCGCAAAGTGGTTCTGAGAAGTCTCATGATCAAGATGCTGCTTTTGGTCGGAAAAATAAAAACCATTAATTTTGCCGCTGCTTCCCTGTCCGGAAAGCTGTAGATCGGAAAACACTTTAGAGAATTTACTCCCTGTCGAGCCTATGGTCCAATCGATCGATGCGTCTTTATACAGTTGGGCTTTCGCATGTTCAAAATTCCAGCTACCCGCTCCCCAGGATTGAAGTTCAACCAGGGTAAGATTCGCACCTTCATTCAATATGATCTCTATTAAACCTGAATGAAATAATTCATCCGCATTACCATTTAGAGAGGAGTGTTCAAATACCAGGGTGGCAGAACTGTATGGTTCTAAATAAATGAGGTTATGGGAAAAATAAGCATTGCCATTTCCCGATCCTTCCAGCTTCACAATGAAAGGTAGCTCCATTTTTATTTTCCGTGGAACATATAAAATGGATCCAAATTGCGCGAGTGCGCCAGCGGCAGATGCAAACTTATCCACACGAGGATCAATTACTTTGCCCAGGGCTTTTTCAACGATTTCAGGATATAGGTTTTCTGCATTCATTAAATCGCTGAAAATTATCCCTTGGTCAATTATCTTTTTTAAGTGAGTTACTTGAGCAAATGCTTGACCATAAATAATTTTTCCGGCTACGCCATCAGGCAATTGATCTCCTGCGTAGAGACCAGGGTCTTTCATTTCCGGCGAATGAACAAAAGAGTATTTGCCAGGATTAAACTCTTTTAGGCTGCTCCGCCGCCAGGATTCATTACTTCCATCCGGTATCTGTGATTCTTTGAAAGAATTCCAAGAAAGTGACCGGTAATCACTAATTAATTTGGATTTTTCGCTTGAACGGACTAAATCATTGCTGAAACGAAATTCCTTTCCATCAGAGTCTTTTCCTGTTCTTGAGCGAACCACAATACGAGGTTGATTATTCATCCTGAAATATTATTCCACTTATCCGACTGATCCAGCCATTTGTAATTGGATGAGCCGGTTCATTTCAACAGCGTATTCCATCGGGAGTTCCTTAACCAAGGGTTCAATAAAACCTGAAACCACCATGGTTATAGCTTCCTCCTGGTTCAGACCTCGGCTCATAAGGTAAAAAAGTTGTTCTTCCCCCACTCTTGAAACGGTCGCTTCATGACCGATGGTTACATCATTTTCATCCACCTCGATGGTGGGATAAGTGTCAGACCGAGAAGCTGCATCGAGGAGAAGTGCATCGCATACGACGTTTGATTTCGATCCAGCTGCCCCGGGATACACTTTCAATAAACCGCGATATGATGCTCTGCCTCCATTCCTGCTGATGGATTTTGAGGTGATCTTGCTGCTTGTGTTGGGTGCGAAATGGATCACCTTTCCGCCGGCGTCCTGCACCTGTCCAGCACCTGCAAAAGCCATTGATAGTATTTCACCATGAGCTCCTGGTTCCAACAGGTAGCATGATGGATATTTCATCGTGACTTTGGATCCTAAATTTGAATCCACCCATTCCATCGATCCATCCCGGTAAACCTTTGCGCGCTGCGTTACCAGGTTGTACACATTGGTTGACCAGTTTTGAATCGTCGTATAGCGAACCCTGGCTTCGCGTTTCACCACGATCTCAATAACCCCAGAGTGGAATGAATTTGTCGTATATTTTGGAGCCGTGCATCCTTCTACATAATGCACCTGGGATCCTTCGTCTGCGATGATCAGTGACCTCTCAAATTGACCAATGTTCGCGACATTCAATCTGAAGTACGCCTGCAGTGGAAGATCTACTTTTACATTTTTGGGAATATAGACAAATGAACCGCCGGACCAAACTGCACTGTTTAATGCAGCGAATTTATTATCTTCAATCGGTATGACCGTGCCAAAATATTCCCTAAATAAATCTGGGTGTTGTCGTAGGCCTTCTTCAATGCTGAGAAATATTACACCTTGCTTCTCAAGGTGTTCAAGAAGGTTATGATAGACCATTTCGGATTCGTATTGTGCCCCAACACCGGCCAGGAATTTCTGCTCTGCTTCTGGAATTCCTAATTTATCGAATGTTTTTTTTATGGTTTCAGGGACATCATCCCAGGATTGACTTTGATCGTTTGTTGGTTTGACGTAAAAATAAATCTCATCCAGGTTAAGTCCAGAAAGATCTGCCCCCCATGTGGGCATTGGCCGTTTTTCAAAATGATCATGTGCTTTCAGCCTGTAATTAAGCATCCATTCAGGCTCACCTTTCATCGTTGAGATCTGTTTTACGGTGTCCTGATTCAATCCCTTACGGGATTTAAAAACATAATTCTCCGGGTCTTTGAAACCGTATTTATAATCCCCAAGTTGATCGAGAAATTCTGAATTCGCAGCTTCAGTCATTTTTATTTTTGAAAATTTTGATTATTTCCCGTTTTCCATTTTTTCACGGACCCATTCATAGCCATGCTCTTCAAGGTGCAATGCCAGATCTGGTCCACCGGTTTCCACTATCCGCCCATCCATCATTACATGCACGACGTCCGGGTGGATATAATTCAGAATCCGTTGGTAATGGGTTATTACCAATACGCCAAGATCCGGGTTACGCAATGAATTTACTCCCTCAGACACAATCCGTAGAGCATCAATATCAAGCCCGGAATCAGTCTCATCCAGGATGGCTATCTCCGGTTTTAGGATTGCCATTTGTAAGATTTCTGCCCGTTTCTTTTCACCTCCTGAAAACCCTTCATTCAAATAACGACCGGCAAATACAGGATCCATTTTCAGGAAATCCATTTTTTCTTTAAGGAGTTTGCGGAACTCCGGAATGGGAACGCCTTTGTCCTGCGAGTTTTCAGCACGTCTCCTCGCGTTTACTGCGGTTCGTAAAAAATTAGCGACGGTAACACCCGGGATTGATAGTGGATATTGAAAAGCAAGAAAAAGGCCGAATCGAGATCGTTCATCAGGTGTCATCTCCAATAGATCCATTCCCTTGAATCTAATTTGTCCGTCTGTGACTTTGTATGACGGATGCCCCATCAATGTGTACGCAAGGGTTGATTTTCCAGTACCGTTAGGACCCATGATTGCATGAACCTCTCCCTGGGGGAGCGTGAGATCCAAACCTTTCAAGATCTCCTTTTCTTCAATTGATACATGCAGGTTGGAAATTTCCAGTTGATTCATTCTGATATAACTCCGAATTTATGTGGAAAACTGATTTTTCGACTTAATTACTGAAGATGNGATTATATCATGGTCTCTTCTCAATGTCAATTATTATTATATTTATCTTATTTATTGACTTATTAGGGATTAAAATGGTATACTTTAAACAGAAAGGTAAAACCAAAAGATAATGCCAAGCACAAAAGATCGGATTCTTCTGACGCTTAGAAACCATCCCCGTTCAACCATAATTGAATTGGCGGAAGCTGTGGGAATTAACACAATTTCAGTCAGGCATCATATCGCTAATTTGCAGGGAGAAGGTTTACTTACCATGGAGGAAGTTCGTCATGGAGTTGGCCGCCCTCGTCTGGTTTATTACCTGACTGAAAAAGGTCTTGAACGGTTTCCGAGCCGATATCTGCGTCTCACAAATCGTTTACTTGACCAAATAAAGGATACATTTCCTGAAGGTCAGGTAAATCAACTCTTCACCCGCATGGCTGCAGACATGGCGGATGAGGTAGCCCCAATTGCGAGCGGCATGAATACTGAGGAACGGCTCCACTTAGTTCAATCTATACTGACGGAAGAGGGATTTACAATGGATTGGGAAAAACGCGGCCAGCAGATCCACATTCATGAGGTCACCTGCCCTTATTATCAGATCGGTCGTTTTCACCCTGAAGTATGCTCTGTCGATCAAACACTGATCTCAAGTATTCTGGATATTCCCATCGAGAAAGTAAAATGTATCCTGTCAGGTGATAACCGCTGCACCTATGTTATCCAAACCCTCCTTGAAAAGGAACCTGAATTATGAGCGATACTGAAGCTTCCAATCGTTTAGCCTGGGATTCAGAAGCAACACATCCGGATCTAAGCGGACTATTACGTGATGGTTTGCGTGAAGTGCGTGATCCTGAATTGGGTTACGACATTATTCAACTGGGTTTGATCCGTAATGTAACAATTTCCGATGAAAGTGCTGTCCTGAAAATGATCCTGACAACACCCTTCTGCCCTTATGGACCGGAAATGCTGGAGCAAACCCGCCTGAAGGCGGAAGAAATTTTACAACGGACCACGCACATGGATCTGGGGTTCGATCCATGGGATTTTTCAATGATGGAAGACGGAACAGCTCCTGAATGGGGTATGTACGGTTAGAACATTCCCAATATTCAAAGATACCATAACCTTGGTCTTCCCTTTTCAATAACCCTCGTGAAAAACAATTATTCTCTAACCTCGAAGATTCATTTTTACTTTGAATTAACACAAAAGATTCCTTGAATAATTTTTTATTCTGCAATTCTTGTTATTCCAAAGTAAAATATCCTAAATGAAATACTATGGTGCAATCGAAGCAGGTGGTACAAAGTTCGTTTGTGGAATCGGTGATGAGAACGGACATCTTATCTCCGAGAAACGCATATCTACCATATCACCTTTAAAGACTCTACCGGAAGTTGTTAATTTTTTTAGAGAAGAAGCGACTGGCGCTGGAATAAAAATTGAGAGGATCGGAATCGGGAGCTTCGGACCACTTGATCTTGATCTCAATTCTCCAAAATTCGGCTATATCACCTCCACACCAAAACCGGGTTGGTCGGAGACTGATATCCCCGGATTTCTATTTGAAAAACTGCAAATCGAATCCATAATAGATACGGATGTAAATGCGGCCGCTTACGGGGAATATTTATGGGGAACCGGTAAAAACCTTCGCTCCCTTGTTTATTTCACAATTGGAACGGGGATTGGGGGTGGTGCCTTAATAAACGGAAGACCGATTCATGGACTTATACATCCGGAGATGGGTCACATGATTCTTAAACACAACCTCTTAACCGATCCTTTTCCAGGAATATGCCCTTTTCATGGGGATTGCTTTGAAGGATTGGCGACAGGCCCTTCCATCGATGCCCGTTGGATGACAAGTCCGGAAAAACTTCCTTCCGATCATCCAGCTTGGTCTCTCGAAGCATACTACATCAGTCAAGCCCTCCATACCATCATTACGATAATTAGCCCCCAAAAGATAATCCTTGGTGGTGGAGTGATGCAGCAGTCATTTCTCTTCCCATTGATCAGAGATCTGGTCCAAAAATCAATAAATGGTTACGTTAGATCCGAAATGATCATTTCACGTATGGATGAGTATATCGTTCCCCCTGGTTTGGGGTCCCGGGCAGGTTTGTTTGGATCTCTTGCTTTAGCGATATCACCCCCTGATTAATTTGAAGCTTTTTTGATCCATCTATGAGACCGAACCTCTATATAAATCAAGGGATTCTACTGCATGGCGTAGATGAGGAATTACGATACTCCCCCCAACAACTAAAGCTACATTGAACGCATCTATAAGTTCTTGATCTGTCCAACCTGTATCTACACACTGGATGATATGGTAATCGATGCAATCGTTACACCTTAGTACCATGGAAGCTACCAGGCCTAGAAGTTCCTTGGTTTTCCTGTTGAGGGCATTATCTTCATAAGCTGACTGATCAAGGTTATAAAAACGGTTGATACCTAGGTGGTGCAATTCACTGATCCTGGAATTCATCCTCGTTCTGTTTTGGGTAAAGTCATCCAATCGATTTTCCATCGAATCCCTTTATAAAAGATCCTGAATCTGATCCTCGGATATATTGATATGCAAGACTTTTCTTCCACGATCTTTCAGCGCTCGGTAATCACCAAGTGCCTGTGCTTTTTCCAGAACACCAAATGATATTGACTCCTCCGGTACTATGAGATCTTCCTTAACCGTATGGGTCAGAATGATAAAAATTCCTGTGTTGGGTCCGCCTTTATGGAGTTGTCCCGTTGAGTGTAAAAACCTTGGACCGAAACCCAGCGTAGTAGTAAGACCTGTTCTCTCAAGTATTTTTTTTCGGAGCGTTTGAAGATTCGTAATCATCGCTTCAGTGCGGGGAAAATATGCATTTATCGAAATGTAATTTCCTTTTTTTGCTTGCGATAGAAAATCAATGAGAATATCCCTGAGGTTTTTTCCATGGATTGCAGAACCCTCTCCGTATACATCAATCCCGTAAGATTGCCAGTTCGGTGAGTCCTGTTCAAGCACGCCTGAACGCTTATAATCCTGGATCATTTTTTTGGTGATCGATTTGCTAGCCTGGACATCCGGTTGGTCAAATGGGTTGATTTCGAGAATTGAACATGCAATCGTGGTCGCTATTTCCCAGCGGTAAATCTCAGCGCCGAGATCATAGTTATCTTCCAAGTTGAGCACAAACCCAACCTGGCCATTCGCAATTAATTCNTTGAATCTATTATCTTGACTCCCATTAATTCGAAGATAAACAAATAATCTGTCATTTCCATATTTTCCGGAATTCATTTCCGGCTCCATGACAACCGGTAAAATACCTTTTCCCAATTTTCCAGTGCTTTCAGCAATCAATTGTTCAAGCCAGGAGCCAAAACTCGCAATCTCGGGGTCGATTAAAACGGTAAGTTTATCTCTACCTGCACTTGCTGCCGTTCCAATCATCGTTCCGAGTGCAAGGCCAGGATTCTTTTCCTGAGGATTAGAAGGCAAACACATACCCCTCATCTCTTCTGCCCGATCAAGGAGTTTTGATGTATTGAGTCCATTCAATGCAGCCGGGATCAATCCAAAGGCGGTTAATGCCGAGAAGCGTCCACCAACTTGATCGTCCGCATTAAAGACATGTAAGAAATTTTTATCACCAGAAAGTTTATCCAGTGGAGTACCAGGGTCGGTGATTGCGATAAATCTCGAGCCGGCATTTTCTCCGAATTTGTTTTCCACCAGATTCCAGAAATACTTGAAATTCGCATTGATCTCAGCTGTCGTTCCTGACTTACTGGAAACAATATAAAGTGTTTCCTCCACAGGGTACATTTTTGATGCTTTCCTGATTGATAACGGATCTGTGGAATCGAGGATGCCCATCTTTAGGTATTTGTCAGATTTATTCGTGGAAGAATCAAAAATAAAACTATAAACCTCCGGCGCGAGGGAGGATCCTCCCATCCCTAGTACCAGGGCTTTATTAAAACCTGCTTTCAAAACTTCTTCACGGAATTGGTCATACTCCTTAATCTTCGATCGGCTTTTTTGGGGAGAGCTCAACCACCCCAACCGTTTTTTAAATTCTTCCTGGCCAGCTGGATCCTTCGTCCAGGGAGATGGATCACCTTCAAAAAGGCTGTCAAGGATATTCCTGGAGATCATTCGACCCATCGAAGCCTGGTAGAGTTTCTCGAGAGAACGGATTCCTAATTGGTACTCCTGGGAGCGAGCATGTATATTGGCAATTAATTCTTTATAAGCATCTGCAAAAGCCTGGACGCCTTCAGTTTCCAATTGGCTTGTTACTAAGTCCATCTCGATGCCAATGTCTGACAATTCCCGGATTGCATCCTCTGCTGCGGAAACGTCCATGTTTATACGGATATCTACTTCGCCATGGTCGCGGAATGCATCCATAGTTGCTGGGGGCATGGTGTTCACGGTTTCCTTGCCGATCAATTCTTCTACGTAAATTACATCTAGATAAGCTGGATTCTTCGTACTGGTCGAAGCCCATAAAGGTCGCTGCGGTCTCCCTCCCTTTACCTTGATCGCTTTAAATCGCGCTGATTGCACAGCATCTGAGAATAATTGGTACGCCAATTTGGCGTTTGCGATGGCAGCTTTTCCCTGAAGCCGGATACCCTCAGTCTCATCAATTTCGCTTGCATTAATCATCCGCTGAAGAAAACCATCGACTTTAGAGTCCACCCGTGAAACAAAAAATGATGCGACAGATGAAATATCATTAATTTTTTCATCGGCTGCAAGACGATCTTCCAACCCTCCCATGTATGCGTTCATTACCTCTGCATACCTATCTAGCGAGAAAATGAGGGTTGCGTTTACATTGATACCTTCGGCAGTAACTTTGCGGATCGCTTCCACCCCTTCCCTTGTCGCCGGGATTTTTATCATTAAATTAGGGAGAGATATTCTTTTCCAAAGAGCTTTAGCCTCAAAAACAGTTTTTTCCGTATCATGGGCAAAAAGAGGGTTTACCTCCAGACTGACATAACCATCCAATTTATCAGTTTTCCGGTAGACATCCGAAAAAATCGTTGCGGTGGCTTGAATATCTTCAATGGCTAATTGCCAAAATATTGCATCCGCGCTCCAGCCAGCCCATGCAAGGGTTTGTAGGGTGGCATCATATTCTTTGGTTTTAGTGATTGCTGAGTTGAATATCGAAGGATTAGAAGTTACTCCCCGGATTTCACCCCGCTTCACCATGAGGGCTAGTTCACCTGTTCTGATCAACTTACGCTGAATGTTGTCATACCATACAGA
>Ga0031656_10000838_pt1 | contig 11238 bp, 11 predicted proteins | sample FrelakmetDIP11DI_FD_55080 | JGI IMG/M metagenome (GOLD analysis project Ga0031656, IMG submission 55080) | Freshwater lake sediment microbial communities from the University of Notre Dame, USA, for methane emissions studies - DIP11 DI | ecosystem: Environmental > Aquatic > Freshwater > Lake >... | reverse complement strand
TGCTGATTACTTCGGCATAGAGCGTTTCTTTGTCGCCAATATGGTAGTAGATCGTGGCTTTGTTGACTCCGGCACGGTCGGCAATCTCATCCATCCGCGCCCCGGCAAACCCGGCCTCCGAAAAAACATTTGCCGCCGCTTCAAGTATGCGCAGAAACGTGTTGCTCCTTTTTTCCTCCGATGGTGGAAGGTTCACTTACATATCTCCGCGATGCACTCAAATGTTAACTAACCAGTTAGTTGAACTACTTGGTAAATACAATACACATTTTCACTCTGTCAAGATATTAGTGACGAATATTTGGGAAGACCACAGCCAGGAAAATGAGAACAGTTTTTTCTGTACGTTTCCCGGCTCTTTGCTGATGCACCATACCATGCTGGCGAGGTTCTGGAAGGATTGATGGACCAGTGCGGTTATTATGAAAGATCATATTATGTGATAGAGGTCACGGAATCTGCCATTGATATGTGGTTATCTGAAATCAAACTACTTTAAAAAGGTTTCGGGGGTGCTGGTAAAGCTTTCACGTTTTTCCTCTCAGAAACAGGGACAGTAAAAGGGGCGCTACTGTCCCTGTTTTATTTTGGCCGGGTGGCACACAGCATTGGGAACTCTTGCTCCCACCGTTTTTTTATGAAAGGTAAACAGCTGAGCCGTCAAAAGTGCGGCGCTATAATGAAAAATGTGATACAAAGCAGCGATGTCGAATGAAGCGAGAGAAACAACGATTAGGGTTAATCTTGATCGGAGGAATCATGGGTAAGGTTCTTGCGTTCAGAGGACGAGGAGAGAATTGTACCAACTGCTGGTATTATAGTCCCCACCGTAATGATTATTCAGGGAATACCGACTCTTCAATCGGATATTGCCGGCATCCCGTTCGTACAAAAGATGCCGCTCCGACTCCTCTGTTGATTACACAGCTGGGCTTGAATTGTAATCCTGATAAATGGTGTCCCAAATACGTGCACGTGAATTCACCTGCAATGAAGAAATTGCAGTTCGTATCGGGCATAAAATTCGTGTTCTTATGTATGCAACAGCGCCTGAAAAGGTATGCTGCCGAAATCGAGAACGCTGAAGAATATGTTGAATTGGTAGATCAATTTTACCAGGAAAACAGGAAACTCATGACAATCAATCAGTACAAAGCCGCGAAAAGAGATCCCCGGTATTTTGTATCTTTAATCGAGGAGATTACTGAATATTATAAACAAAGGAGCAAAAATCGAGGCCCCTTGTCTGGGGCGTAAGGGGCACGAATGAGACTGATCCACAAAGTCTGACGTGATAAAACTGTCTTTCACATATCCGGGATGTGCATTCTGTTCAATCCTGCCTTATCAAGAGTGGTGAGAAATTTTTTTTACCGGTGAAAATCACCGTTTTTCACCGAATGTACCGGACATGATACACGTGGTGAGGCAATCATCATATCTTTAGGCTCTCATGCAACAGTCCGTCATTAATTATGATTTATCATGCAGTACCTGATAAATGCACGTGTGGTATAGTAATTGCTGTATGATCTCACAACAATATTCAGTTTTATAGAACTTAATGTGTGAAAATAAAGGGGGTGATCATACGGATAAGGTAGTGATAAAAAGATGGCTGGATTCTCTTTTAAAACTTATTGAAGACCGAATGTTCCCGAGAAAAGAAAGACTGTGTCTCGTGCCTATCACAAAAAAGAGACAAGACGGATTTTACGGTGATGAAGAAGATGATCACAATTTTCGTTATAAACAGTGGCGTCACTTCAATCTTTCGCGCTGATTCCACACGCGCGATTTCTCCCTGCAATCTGGATCCCCTCCACGCTGAGTAAAAAGAGATGGGGCAAAGGATTACTCCTTTGCCCCATCTTTATTTGAGATACACGCTATCGCAATTTATCTTCAATGNGTTTTGGGTTGAACCCTGAAATCACTTCACCGTCAATGACAATGATGGGTACTGCTTTCCGGCCTGCGATACGGTATATATCTTCTGCTTCCTTTCGGTTCGTGTTGACATCGATTTCCTGATAACGGACTCCTTTTCGCGAAAGGAACTCTTTCGCCCGGCGGCAGTATGGTCACGTCGTATTTGTGTAGATGGTAACCTCCTTCTGCCGAACTGCGGAAGGCTGCGTGCTCGTGGGTTTTCTTTCTGTTGCGGCTGTGGGCTCTTCCGGGGCATAGGTGCTTTTTACTTCACCCTGATGAACGGAAGCATCCGGTGGGGTATCGGATAAGTAAACGTTTCCGTCCTTGTCCTTCCACTGGTAAAGCTCCCCTGCCTGCGCTTGAGGTATAATGGCCGTAAGTGTTATGATAATGAATAACGACAAGCATGCCAAGATTTTCACAATCATTCGAGGACTTTTAAGATCCATGAGTGTACCTCTTATGGGAAGCAATTATTTTACCGACATCACTATACATAATATAAGATCGAGAATCAAAAAGAAATAGCGTACAAAAAATCCCAGCCTAAGGCACATAGTAAAGCAGTTTCAAAAGGCCATACAAAAGGGAATTTTTCCCCAAGGGGAGGGGAATACTTCCTCAGCAGGGGAGCACTATTTTTTGTCAGTATTGCGGCAAGGTGTTATTATTCCATAGTAATACATTATTTTACGTGCTGGAATATATCTTGCAAACGCATAGTTAATGATAACGACTTACTTAAAAGAACACGAAATGTTGCTTACGAACAGATTTTAATATACAGTAAGCAAAAAGATAAAAGCCTATGATAAGCGTAACTAATGCCAGAAAAGCAACCAGCAAAATCATCGCACTCATTATTGTGGTTACAGGAATGAGTATCGCGNTACCAGACATGTCTTTCGCTGCANAAGGAGACACCTCTATGGTACCAATCAATGTGCAGGTGAAGGCACCGTTTCCGATATCATCAGATTTGCAGAGCAAATTGATAACAATAACAAAGGATCTCATACGAAAGAACTTTTCCGGAATATTGGCAAAGAGCTACTCTTCGGATGCAGAAATAAACATTGTAGAAAAAACCCCCAAGGGTTACTTTGTTGAGGTACGGATCGTGAGTTTATTCAAAGCGACCTTTACGGCCCAGATGTCCAGAATGGAGTTTGCATATGAGGATGACCAGGTAAGCCTCCGAACGGTTGAACCGTCTTTTCAACCAAAGTAGGAGGGTAGGTAGAATAGTTATTCCAAAGTTAATACAAATTTAGGAAAGGGGGTGTATTGTAAGAAAATATATTCTTTATTAGAGTAGAACTGGGAGTATAAGATATTAATGATGGAAGACGTGAAGTCATCCGAAGTAAAAAAGAAAAAGGGAGGTATACAATATGACTCACAGCAAATCATACCGACGTATCACTATTCTCATGCTGGCGGCGGTATTCATTCTCTCGTCGCCACTTGTCAGTATTGCAGCTGAAGAGTTAACAGTAAAATTCAGATCAAAAATACAAGTAAACCAGGAAACCCAGAACAAACTTATCGGTGCATCCCGGGAGCTGATTACAAAGAATTTTTCGGCCGATCTGGCACGGGGTATCCGTAGCCAAGCCGAAACAAATGTCCTCAGGCAAACAGCGAAGGGTTATGTCGCAGAAACAATCGTACTCAATCTTCTAAAAAATACCTACACCGCAGAGATGTCAAGAATCGAGTTTTCTCACGAGGCGGGTCAAACTAAACTTCTCAATATCAAAAGGAACTATCAGCCAAGCTTCGCTGAGAGACCGAAGGCAGTAGCGGCAGATGCAAAACTCCAAGGTGAAAAGCAAAAATTAAATATACACAAGCCGGGGCCAGTGCCAGGCGACCCCCGTCAATTCAAACTTGATGCGTTGATTAGAGAAGCCGAACAAGCAGAGGCACGTGAAGCACATCATTCCTGGTGGAACGCCAGGGGATTGGCCAATACTGCATGCAATAATTTTCCCTCGGCAGTTGCCATGACCAATAACATACACGCCGTTATGTATTACAAGTTCGGCGGTTCCGCAGCAAAACGTATTGGTGCAGCGAGTACAGAGGCAGAAATCACGGATTTTTTAAAGAATGATGCCTATCTCCTCGCATGGAACAATATCGGACACGGCGTGACTGGCACACACGGCACGCCTTGCTATGGCCTGGTGCAGTGGGGAGGTACAATGTGGCATAATGAAATCGCCGCCATATCACCTCCAAGAGGTCTCTATTGGTCAGTATCACTCACAAACTCATGCAACTCTTTTAAGGATCCCCTCAACTCAGCTATATGGTCAAGGGGACCCAGAACCTACATTGGGGGGAATATAAATCTACCCGTGGGCAGGTCAGAGACTGCGGCTTACCATTTCTGGTACTACACATTGTTGTCGAAATGGACCATGGCAGCGGCATTAACCAAAGCCCAGCAAAACTTGGGTTTCCCTCTGGGTACTTTTGGTTTGAGAGGCTACAGCGGAGTCTTTTAATGAACTATGGATTCCCCCTTTATGATGGGGGGTTAACACATTGAAATCCGGGTGGGAGGGCGAAAATCTTCAATTGCCCTCCCATCTGGAATGAAAGAATATATGAAAAAATATTTTCCCCTCATCAGTTTCTTGATAGCTGTTACTTTAGGCCTCTTATCGGCAGACTTCCTCCCTGCCATTGCCCAGGGATCAGCCGATTCATCAAAGCCTGCCCAGGAGAAACCACTTTCCGTTCTCTTGATTGAGAGAGATGTTCCGCAGACTCGCGTTGGTTTCGAGCCCATAGTTAACCACGAGGCTTTAATCGCAAACCTCTCCGATGAAACAATTGAGGTTGATATCGAATCTTTCATTCCAAAAGGACTCTATGTTGTGAAAAAATTTTTCCCGGCCTTCGGAAATGATTCGCTTTTAGCTATACCCATGCGGTTTCCCCAAAAGGTAACCATATCCGATTACAAGATTCTTGAGAATCCCCTCATAGATACGAGAAATGATGAAACCGTCTTCCGCTGGGCCAATATCTCCATTCCGGCGAAACAGGCCGTCATCGCTCAGTATGATAATTATTTCGGACCACGCTCTCAGTTTTATACCAAAGACGGTTTGAGGATTTTGGAATTGGACATCCGCACCTCCTTTAAAGCATCCTCCATAGACGGCGGCAAAGGCGTTGTTTTAGAATTGTATTTTGATATGGAAAATCGGGGGAAAGAAGAGATAGAGGATATTCTCATGGACGTTATTGTGCCTGACAGCGTATATGGAGAAGAAGAAAAACCGCCGGTGCAGCTCTTTGAAGTGGCTGACGCGGTTGCTTCTCCTCAGGTAAATATCATGAGGGGAATGCTTGGAGACGGGTTTGGCAAAGCTGCCGATGGCACAATATTCACCATCGATATCCAATCGATAAAACCTGGGAATTCCCATAGTTTCTGGATGAAGGTAATAGGAAAAAACATAGCCAAAAGAGGAGATAGCTATCCCCTCCTTACTTTCCAGTATCGGATGAAGGGTGACCCGATCTGGCCACCCACGATACTGAAGAGCAAAAAGAAATTGGGGATAACAAGATTTTCATACCGGCACACCAATTTGATCCTGCCTGAGGGCAAGCTTTTCAGATTTGAACCGGATGGAGTAAAAGTTGTTCAAATAATGGGGTTATAATGATAAGGACAGTGTTACCCTCCCATACCTTTTCCTTTGTCCCCTGCCTGATATTTACCACTTTTTTTTGACAGAACGCATCATTCTACTTACCTTTTCCATAGGGGTGTCAATATATCAAAATTCTTGACGTTCGGCATGCAGTTAAGTAGTATTAAATCGCGCTTATAGCGAATTTCCGAATCATACTGAATCCTGTTGATTTTAGCATGACTTAATACGACGGAAGAACACATTATGAAACGTTGCCGGATGCTTCTCATTATTGCCGCAGTAGTATTTCTGGTGGGAACACCTATTGCCGTGTCTGCAGCCGAGCAACACATCACACCACCGGGAACCTATGACTTCAAATATCGAGAGCTGAAGGCTCCACCGAAGATTTCGATGAAACTGATGATCCTGCGGAATCGAATTGCCGCCCAGAAATTGACGTATGAGGTTGGCTATACGGCAGCGATGGATTTTGAGCTGGAAAAATTGGTGGGCTTGTCTATTCCGGCCAATTTTGAACAGGAAATTCAATCCCGGAATTTACTCGCCGCTCGACGCCTCAAAGAATTGCCGGCAGTGACCATGCCCCCATGTTCGAAAACGGCGCCCAGTTTTGACTGGCGAAAAGCAGGTGATGTGAGCCCGGTCAGGGACCAGGGGACATGCGGCAGCTCCTGGGGTTTTGCAACCATAAGTGCCTTTGAAGGAAGCTGGCGCGCAATCAACAATGCAACCATTCATCCCTCCGCGAAGGACATTCTTGACTGCAACGAATCGGGAAATTGCGGCAGTGGCTGGTGGGCCTTTGATTATCTAATCCACAAAGGGGTTGCCGAGGAAGGCGCATATCCATACTATCCCACGCGAGGAGCCTGTAATGATACCGCAGCACGACCCTTCAAGGCGGATACGTGGGGATATGTGGGAGCGGACTATACCATTCCAGGCGTGGCGGCCATGAAGGATGCCCTCTGCACATACGGGCCGGTGGCCGTTGCTGTTCACGCTACGGACGCGTTTGCAGCGTATACGGGTGGTGTCTTTAATGAAAAAGCTCATGGTAAAGTCAATCACGGCGTAACTCTTGTCGGCTGGGATGACAACAAGAGTGCGTGGCTGATTAAAAATTCCTGGGGAACAGGATGGGGAAGCACATGCGATTACGGCACGGAGCGCGGTTATATGTGGATATCATATAACAGCAATTCCATAGGATACGCCGCGGCATGGGTTAAAGCCAAAGCAAAACCGAAACCCATGACTGAGGATTGTCTCTCTTTTAATCACACCATTGCAGCAGTGAAAAAGTTCAATAACAGCTGGAAAATCGTGGACGGCGATCATGTGATGTTCGATTTTGGAAAAAATCAGGCTGCGGCAAGCCGGTCATTAAAGGTCATCAAGTTTTACAAGATGAACAGCTCCTGTTCTGTGGGGCGTCCCGATCCCGTCTTCAATTATTTCCTCGTTGGGAACAGCGCCCCCGGAGGCACTATGAGCGGCCAGGACTGCATCAAATTCAATCCCAATGCCATCCAGATCAAGGAGATTGACAGTCAATGGAAGATATACCATGGCAATAAGGTGATGTATGATTTTGGGAACAAGATCGACGAAGCGTATCACACGTTTCACATGATCAAGAAATACGGCTTTACCCATCAGTGCTATGTGAAAGGACCGAAACCACCTTTCCACTATCTGCACAAATAAGACCGAAATAACAACCCCCCGGCGTACTGCACCGGGGGGTTGTTTCTTAGAATTTCAATATCCAGCGTAGATTTTTATTTTGAAGAAATCACGACTTTGGCATCGCCCAGGTAATCATTGCCGTGCATGGTGGTTTCACGAATTGTGCGGACGGCGTCGGGTCCGATGACGATCATGTTTTCCTTCGTAATACTTTCTACAGGGATCACCACCACATTTTCCCCAATATAGGGATTTTTCCTGGCCTGCTCCTCGTTATCTGCATAGCGCACAACACCGTAACTGCGGATTACTTTCGGAGTTACGTTCTTGACGGAATAGACGGTGATTTGCTTGTTTTCACCTGCCACCGTGATAATAACGGGGAGCAACTGACGCTCGAATGGTTGACCCTCGAGAGTGAAAATCACCCCTGTCACCGGTTTGCTTGAATCGTATTTTATACTCTTTTTGGGAGTTTCAGGTGGCACGAGTATCATTTGTGGTGTGAGCCTGTCGCGGGGCACGTAAGGAGGTTCACTTCTATAACCTATATTTAAAGCAGTGATGAGAGAGCAATCCGTGCGGCATCCCTCCACATTCATGCTCAGGCACACCCGCATCTCCACGGTTGCAAGGGGAACATTTCCTTCCCATTTCACCTCTCTCTTCGCGATCTGGGCTCCCTTGATGACGCCTTCCACACTGCTGTTGATAAGATCTTCTTTCACCATGAGATTTTCAACGGTAGTCCTGGAGTCTATCTTTACACCTTTGAGGGTTTCGAGGAGGGTCCTCTGCGCAACGAGCTCTGCAGCCCTCAGGGATTTCAATCTGTCCTTGACCTTATTTCCGCTGGGGTCGGCCGTGCCATTGCCGATGGCGCTGATATAGCCCTGAACCCAGTTAATTTCACCGGATTTCATCTCTTGTGCCGACAGGATGGGTGCGAGGCAAAAAGACAGTGCCACAACCAGTAACCCCGAAAAAAAGATTATTTTCCTCGTCATTTTTACCTCCTGATTCAAACCCTTTTCAGACCCCTATAGAACTTTCATAACTAAGAATTATCTATCCCCATACTCGCCTCACGTTCCTTCATCCGCGAGAATAACCGCCTTCACTGGGTCGGCTGCAATGGCGGTATCTGTACCGGCGGCGTTTGTGTTGTAGAAGGATCGGACACTGTGGGCTGGGGTGCCACAGGAGGTTGTGTCGCATAGGGATCAGTAGTAGTGGTCTGGGGTGCCACGGGAACAGTCGTGGTTGTAGGATAAGCGTCAGTCGGCTGAACTGTCAGGGTAGATCCCGTAATGGCAAAAAATTCTGACTTTTCCCTTGAACTGTTTCCTGCGCCATCAGTGGCCTGGACGACAGCTTTATAGTTCCCGTTAATCAGGTTAAAGGTCTTCGATGTTCCCTCCCAGCTTTTTCCTGAGGCGGTTATGGAATCCTGCTGGACAAGATTTCCCGCGGTATCGACAATCTTGAAGGTCACCCCGTTCAGCGCTTTGTCGTCGCTTGCCCTCGTGCCGATGGTCACGCCGTCTGTCCCGACACGGGTGATCTTAATGTTCCCCAGAACCGGCGGCATGTCGTAGCGGTCCATCACGCCGATAACCCTGTCAAGTATTTCAACCCCTGTACTTGCCGTCGTCGTTCCCGTCGATGGTTGTGTCGTTGTTGGTGCCGACGGTGATGTCAACGCACCCTGGCCCCATTGATCATCGTCTTTTTTGGCTTTCACGATCTGTACTTTACCTGTCACCAGATCGCTCTTTAGCCTTGCGTCGTCTTCCAGTTGAATGACAAAGGCGAGAGCTTCTTCCGCAAAGGCGGGATCAAGCTCAACGACAGCGTTCACCTCACCGGAATACCCGTCCCGGGTTCTCCTGTTGTCGTACTCGTCCACCTTGATCTCTTTCTGCTCCCTTCCGGTGAAGATTTTCACCATCACCACAGGGTTCTCCGCTTGCCAGGCTACACGAAAGCGTACGGTCCTGCTGACGTACGTTTCGTCATGGCTGACAATGGTCGGCTTTTTTGCAGCGTATGCACCGCAGGGAGTCAGTAAGAATAGCGCCAATAGAGTTATTCCCAATAGCAAAAGCGATCGTTTCATTGCACAACTCCTTTTATTGGATAGAATTACTCCTGTTATTACAAATCATCCGGCATTACCTGTTTTATCTTGAAAGATTCATCTACAAGGGAAATTCTCGCTTCCCATTTCTTAGACTGCAAGGTGTCGGAAAGTTCAGCGTCAATGATGGCAATATTGACCTTCTGCCGTATTATCCTGTCCGTGACAGGATCAAGCCTTGAGTAGACAACGCCGCTGAAGTTCTGACAGTCATCTACTTTCGGGAAACCGGGGAAGGCGATGTTGAGGGATTTTTTCTTTGGATCTGTGGACTTAAGTTCCACGATCCAGGCAGCTGTCATGTCCTTGCTCAGTGCATCGGCGCGATCACATGACCAGAGAAGATTTCTCGGCAGGGACTTGCTCGCGCCCGGTTCTATGTTCTGCAGTCTGGCTTTGGCGAATATGGCGGCTTTAGAAAAGTCAACAACCTTGTCGAGTTCGAGGACGATATTTCCGGAATCCTGCACGGAATATGACCTTTGATCAATCATGTGAAGTTTGTAGGCCACCACCAGCCCATCACCTTCCGTCCCTTTCCTCGCCTGGGACCCGATTTCTGCCAAGGCTCCCGCCGTTCCTATTTTCAATCCCGCCGAGGCCTGGATGCCTGCTTTGCTGGCTTTCTCATCCTTTATCTTGAAATTCGCCAGGCGGAGAGCCTCNGTGATGTAAGGTGTCTTCGGTTCAAAGGGTATGTCCGCAAGTGAAACNGGCGAAATTATTTCTACGCCTTCCAGAGCCGNTTTCTTGACGCNTCCACCGGATGCGCCTATTTGTCCACCAGGNCCGATAANACTTTGNCCTCCGAGAGCGATNCCTCGATTATACGCAAANTCCTGCTGAACGTTGTTGAAGGATTTCTCCTTCTTGATACGGATGTCCGCCGTTNCCGGGTCTTCAACAGGTCCGAATTGNTTTGACCACGCGCTGCCAATGTAATGGCGATCAATAGGCTTTTTCGGAATGAAATACTCTTTTTCCGCGACACCCTCTATNCCCTTCTGGTGGCTTTCCAGGGCCGTGCCCGATGCACAGCCTGTAATCGTGAGCATGGCCATCAAAAGGGCGGCAATGATGCAATGTAGTATGATACTGCTGGTTTTTTTGAAAGTTCTCTTATCCATGACTGAACCTCCTAAGAAAATGTTACTCTTATGACAACTTCAGGATGTATTGCTGCGTTCTTTTTATTACGCCGAAACAACCGTCTCCATAACTGCTCATTACACAGATGAAAAGTGTTTTGCCCGGCAAAGTACAGGCATTGTAAAGAAGCTTCAAAAATCAAACTGGGAATGCCCTGTGAGCGTTATGGTCACACAAGTCATTATCAATAATTCATACAGATTAGATATTTATCTCATGTATTACCGCTTGTCAAATATCTCTTTGATATGTCGTGTTTCCTCTTTATCGAGAGTATAGGTGAAGCAATTTTGTATGTCAATATAAACTATACGTTATCGCAGAAGCAGCCGGGAAGTTTTGGAGTGGACGAAAGGAGAGGTTATTCCCGTCACAACAACTGGAGAAGAAACCTCGATTCCCCCTTGTCGTGGAGCTCATGAAGGAAGGGGCCCCAGATAAGCGCCATCCTCTCCCTGCCGCGCGATTTCGACGCGCCGATGGCGCCGGCGGCGACAAGATACTTGAACATAATCGGGTATTTCTTGGATGAGCTCGTCAATATTTCTTCCGCGGCGGCTGCCATCCCCTTAGCATTCCGTTGCCCTACGGCCTTGAAGAGGGCAATCCACTCCTTCTCTGCTTTTGTGAGGGTCT
>Ga0031656_10000833_pt1 | contig 11257 bp, 10 predicted proteins | sample FrelakmetDIP11DI_FD_55080 | JGI IMG/M metagenome (GOLD analysis project Ga0031656, IMG submission 55080) | Freshwater lake sediment microbial communities from the University of Notre Dame, USA, for methane emissions studies - DIP11 DI | ecosystem: Environmental > Aquatic > Freshwater > Lake >... | reverse complement strand
AAATCTGGATGAAGATGTGGTGCGAGAGACTCTGGGCTGCATCCTCAAGTACCAGGATGACATCAAGCGGTTCAACGAGGAAATATGGTCGGATCAGGCAAAGCGCTCTGAGTACCTGGAAGGGCCTGATTAAGATGCCGGAGCGAAGCATTGCTGAAAGAGTGATCCTTTTTTCGCGGTTCTTGAGGAGCCACGGGTTCAAGGTTTTCTCAACCGGCATCGTCGATGCGTTGAAAGGCTTGGAGGAGACGAATCTCCAGGACAGGGATGATTTCTTCAATGTCCTGAGGGCCAACCTGGTTACCGGGGACATGGAGTGGAAGCTCTTCAGGGATCTTTTTGAGGAATTCTGGCGTGCTGCAGAGGCCCCTAAAGAAAAGGGGCGTGAGGATCAAGGGGAAGAGTCGGCGGCTGAGCAAGAGGACTTGATGCCGGAGGTACAACCGCAGCGTGTGCTCGAAGAAAAAGCCGACGTCCTGATTCCGGGCAAAAAAGAGTCCCTGGAGGGAACCCTCTACAGTCCTGTTGCGCTTTTCGAGAGGAAAGATCTTTCCCAATTCGAGAGAGGGGACATCCAGGTCGCTCATCTCATTCTGAAGAACATGATGGCCTCCTTCAGAGTGGCGGAGTCGAGGCGGTTCAAGCGGTCGAAAAAACCCAGGGACATTGATTTTCGGCTCATCCTGAAGCGAAGCCTCAAGATCGAAGGCCTTCCTCTTGATCTCTTCTACAGGAGGCGGAAAAAAAGGCTCAAGAAGCTGGTGATTCTTGCGGATGTCAGCGGTTCGATGGATCGCTACGTTCGGTTCTTGATGCCTTTTCTTCTGGGTCTCCGGGGAATCGGTTCCCAATCGGAAGTCTACGTGTTTTCCACCTCCCTCACCCGGATCACCTTCTTTGTCCGCAAGCTCCCTGTGGAGAAAGCGCTCAGCAGGATCTCCAGCGAGGTCCCGGACTGGTCCGGCGGAACGCGAATCGGAGAATCCTTGCAGCAGTTTCATGAAAAATACGGAGAAAAGCATCTCAACAAGAGGACCGTCGTGGTCATCATGAGCGACGGATGGGACCTGGGGGCTCGAAACCTGCTCCAAAGGGAAATGCAGACTCTCTCCGGTAAGGTGCACTCGGTGATCTGGCTGAATCCTCTGGCCGGAGACCCTGAATACAGGCCTCTTTGCCGGGGAATGCAGGCGGTGCTGCCCTATGTGGATCATCTGCTGGCTGCGGACAGCCTCCAGAGCCTCAGAAGGGTGGGGAGGGTACTATCCAAGGTCATGACAGGTACCTAAGGAAGACCTCCAGCCGCAACACATCAGTAAGAAGCAGGCAGTAAGCAGCAGGCAGGCTTCTTTTCTGCATACTCCCTACTGCATACTGCCTACTCCTCGATGACGCGAGTTCCTGCAGGCGGCGTGAATTTGAAGAAGTCGTCCTTGAACTTCTCCTCCTTGATGGAGTCCCCGAGCTTGAACCGGGTCAAGCCTCCAAGGAGGTTGTAAATTTCAACCTTCTGGATGTGAAAAGATCCGGGAGTGAGAGTCAGATCAATGTGATCGATGTCGCCCCATGACGGGCTGGGAGTGACTTCCAGAATCAGGGCTCCTTTGTCATCCTCCCCCTTCTGCAGGATCACAAAGCTTTGCTCCACCCCTCGCAGCCCCTGGAAAATATCGCCAAGGAGTTTTACTTCCTGACTCAGTTGATGAGAAGAGTAGCGGTGAGCCTGGTTCTTGGCCTGGATGTACCACCAAAGCAGGTTGCCGTCCGTAACCAGGATCTCCTTTGTAGGAGTTTCCTGCTGGAACTTGAGAAGATGGGGAGACTTGTAGTGAATCAGGCCTGTAGCGGTCTCGGCTTTCACCTGGTCGCCGAGCATGGCCATGGATTTGGTAATGACTTCTCGTTCATAGTTGAGGGTCAACCCTGGAGCAGATCCGTACCTTTTTCTGATCCCTTCGAGGATCGCGGATAATGCAGGATCTGCAGCGAGTGCACTCCATGGAAGCAAACACACAAGCAAGACCCCTGCCATCAAATATCTCTTGATCATACGACAAACCTAACCTTTCTAATGCAGGCCTTTGGCCTCAACCAAAGCCGAATTCCTAAACCCGAATGTCGAATATCGAACAAGGAATTTCGAATGATGAAGTTAAAGCTCTTCTGTGCTTTCCTTCGGCGTTCGTTATTCGATATTCGACCTGCCCGCTATGCCCGCAATCGGATTTGAATTAGATCCGCCTTACCGGTAAATGCTGCAGTTTCCGTTGCGCTGCAAAGCATTCCGCAGGGCAGGCGGGTATTCTGCGGTTCGCTCTTGAGCTTCTACTCAGCTTGCGGAGAAGTTGCAGACTAAGATGCGAATACTTACTCATCCCTCTCTTCTGCCGAACACTTCTCTGTGCCTGATTCCGTCCGAAGGACCCACGATACCTAGTTTCTCCATGGCCTCGATCATCCTGGCGGCCCTGTTGTAGCCCACTCTGAGCTTTCGCTGGATCATGGAGATCGAAGCCTGGCGAGTCTGGATCACGAGCTCCACGGCTTTCTCAAACTTTTCATCGAGCTCGATATCCTCGCCCTCTTCCTCCTCTTCTTGCGTCACCTGGGTCATGACGTCCGTGTCATAGTTGGGTTTCATCTGGGTTCTCAGAAAATCCGTCACTTTCTTGATTTCCTCTTCGGAGATATAGGCTCCATGGATCCTCACGATTCGGCCGGCGCCGGGCGGCATGAAGAGCATGTCCCCCTGGCCGAGAAGGTTCTCGGCGCCGATGGCGTCGAGGATGGTTCTGGAGTCCACCCTGGAGGAAACCTGGAAGGAGATGCGAGCGGGGAAATTGGCCTTGATGATTCCTGTCAGAACATCCACGGAGGGCCGCTGCGTTGCAATGATCAGGTGAATCCCTGCTGCCCTGGCCATCTGGGCCAGCCGGGTAATCGCCTCTTCCACATCTCTTGAAGAGGTCATCATCAGATCAGCCAGTTCGTCGATGACCACGATGATATAAGGTAAGGGCTTATCCGAGCCTTCCGCCTTATCAGCCGTCGGAGGCCTTTTCTCTTTCACGACCTTTCGATTGTAAGCCTCGATGTTTCTCACCCCGCGATCGGAGAGGTGCCAGTATCGCCTCTCCATTTCCTCCACAGTCCATTTCAGGGCCCTGGTCGCTTCCTTGGGTTCCGTGACGACAGGGTGAAGCAGGTGAGGGATATCGTTGTACATNCTCAGTTCGATCCGCTTTGGGTCGATCATCAGGAACCTGAGCATATCCGGCGAGGCTTTGAAGAGAAAGCTGTTGATAATCGCATTCAAACAGACGCTCTTCCCTGACCCGGTCGCACCGGCCACAAGAAGGTGCGGCATCTTGGCAAGATCCGTGACAAAAGGTGCGCCGGTAATGTCCTTTCCCAGGGCCATGGTCAATTTATGCTGCGAGTTTTTGAACGCAGGGGACGAGAGAATCTCTTCGAGATAGACAATGCTTCTCTGATTGTTCGGAATCTCGATGCCGATCGCCGCTTTTCCCGGGATAGGAGCGACGATGCGGACACTGGGGGCCCTGAGAGCCAGGGCAAGGTCATCGGAGAGGCCTGCCACCTTGCTGATCTTGACCCCTGGCGCAGGCTTGAGCTCATACATGGTGATCACCGGACCGGGCAGAATTTCGACGACCTCTCCCTCCACGTCGAAATCAGCCAGTTTCGCTTCAAGTCGCCGCGCATTCATCTCCAGGCTTTCCTTCTGGATCTCTGCGGGCTTGTCGGTTGGTGGTTTGTTGAGAAGATCCAGGGGCGGGAGGTTGAACTCTCCTGCAACATTCATGAAGGGAAAGGCTTCCTGTTCAAGTTTTTTGGGGGGGTCAAGCTTGGGTTCGACGATCGTCACCTGCCGCTTGGGTTTCATTTTTTCCCGTTCAGTGTATTCTTCACGAACCCTCTTCTTCCTTTTCCGTTCGGTTTTCTTCAAGGAGATCTCTTTGAGCTGCCTCAGAAGGGTGTTGCCCCAAGAATAGAGGTTCGAAAAAAGCCATCCAAAGGAGGCGTCGGTGATGACCATGAAGGAAATAATGAAGATGCCTCCCAGAATGACGNAGGCGCCAAAGTCGTTCAAGAAATTCGTCATGAAACGGGAGAGAAGGTAACCGATCAGACCCCCGCTGATGACCTTCCCTCCCCGGTACACGATTTCCTGAGGAAGATATAAATTCAGCAGCCCGGCAAAGGAGAGAAGAAGGCAAAAAATTGAGGTGGTGCTCTTGGCAGGGGAAGGAAGAGCAAGGCCGCGGAAGGAAAGAACCGACAAGGCGGCAAAGACAGCGACCAGCCATAGGGATGCAAAGCCGAGGGCGCGAAAAATCCATCCTGCCAGGTGAGCACCCACAGGGCCAAAGAGATTATGAAAATTCTTCGCGTGGTCCGTCTTGATTCCAAAGACGGGATCAGCAGGGTGGTAGGAGAGCAGGCTCACCCCTAGAACGATCATCAGAAGCAAGAACACGATGCCCCGAATCTCTTTCCTCAAAGACCTTGCTCCACCCTGAGGTTTACCGCCGGAGTTCTTTGATTTGTTGCTCAATGAAACAATACCCTCTGATTAGAAAAATCACAAATCATCCTTGCCAAAGCCCGAATGCAGGCCTTTGGCCNCAACCGAACTGGATCAGCGGGCCATTGGCATCTTTTCTTTCGTTCCAAGGGCTCCCGGCCTGCTCATTTCAAGGAGTTACGGACGGGGGATGCCCGCCCGCTTCGCCTCACGGCTCGCGATTCGGCGGGCACTGCCTCCCCCCTCGCTGTTCCCCTCGCATACGCTCGGGGCCATCGGGTCCCCCATTCCGTAACTCCATGAAATGAGGAAGGCCTCCCGCCAGTCACTTCAGAAAAAACACCAATGTCCCACTGATAACTCCTACGCAGGTTGCGAAGAAGTCACGGACTCTAAACAGGCATAATGATCGGAAGAATGAGAGGCCGCCGTTCGATCGTGTTGAAGAAGTAACGCTTCAGGCTCCTTTTGATGTCCGGCGCAACCTCAGTCCAGTCAATGTGAGAACGGTTTTCGATTTCATTCACCACCTGGAGGACGAGGGACTTTGCCTCCTCCAGAATGATTCCGCTATGATCTGCGAACACGAAACCTCTTGAGACGATCTCCGGACCGTAGATGATGTCTCCTGTCTGCTCATCAACGCCGAGAAGGACCACGACCACCCCGTCTCCTGAAAGCCTTCTCCGATCCCTCAGGACCACATCTCCGACGTCCCCCACCCCTTTACCGTCCACGAGGACCCTTCCTGTCTGAACACGCTCCGCGACGCTCGCTTCCCCCCGTTCAAAACAGACAGGCATGCCGTCTTCCACGAGAAGGAGGCGATCGGAGGTCATCCCTGTTGCTCCGGCCAACTGGATGTGCTTGACCAAGTGCCGGTACTCCCCGTGGACTGGAATGAAATACTTCGGCTTCACGAGATTCAGCATCAGCTTGAGCTCTTCCTGGTACGCGTGGCCCGACGTGTGGATAGCGGAGACCTTTTCATAGATGACTTCAGCGCCCATGCGGTAGAGGTTGTTGATGATGGTGGTGATGGCCTTTTCGTTGCCCGGGATAAAGCGTGAAGACAGGATGACCATATCCCCCTTCCTGATCTTGATCCCCTTGTGCCGGTTCTCGGCCATCCGGGTGAGAGAGGACATGGGTTCGCCCTGGCTGCCGGTGGTGATCATCACCACCTCGTCATCGGGCAACCGGTCAATCTCGTGCTCCCCGATTTCCAGATCGGGCAGGATGCGAAGAAGCCCCTCCTCCTTGGCAATCCTCACGTTGGTTCTCATGCTCTTTCCGCTAAAATGAATCTTTCGATGGAACCTGGAGGCAAGGCGCACCACCTGCTGGATGCGCGTCATGTTGGAGGCAAAGACGGCGACGATCACCCTTCCACTGCAGGATTCCATCAGCCCCTCCAGGGTCCTGGCAACCTCTCGCTCGCTCAGGGTGAAACCCTCTTTCTCCACATTGGTGGAATCGGAGAAAAGCGCGAGGACCCCCCTCTCGCCATAGTGCGCAAACCTGAGAAGGTCCGTGGCCTGGCCGTCCACAGGGGTCTGGTCCATTCTGAAATCTCCTGAGTGAACAAGAATGCCCTCAGGAGTATCAATGGCAAGCCCCACCCCATCCGGAATACTGTGATTGACTCTGATGTATTCGATCTTAAAGGGGCCGAACTCGGACCTTTCTCCTGGTTTGACTTTTTGAAGCAGGGCATTTTGAAGAAGATTGTGCTCCCTCAGCTTTTCCTTCAGCAATTCGATCGTGAAGCTTGTTCCGAACACGGGGAGATTGAATTCCCTGAGAAGGAAAGGCATCCCCCCGATGTGGTCTTCATGACCGTGAGTGAGGACGACCCACTTCACATTGTCCCTTTTATCCCTCAGATACTGGATGTCTGGAATCACCATATCCACGCCCGGCATGTACGCCTCTGGGAACATAAGTCCGGAGTCGATGACAAGAATATGGTCGCCGTATTCCAGGGCCATCATGTTCAGGCCGATTTCACCGAGCCCGCCGAGAGGGATTACTCTTAACATTTTAGTCCCTTAGAATATTTGAGATTGTTGCACGGAACCGATCGCACAGCAGGGAAATCCGAATATCGAAACCCTAAGCACGAAACAAATTCAAAATTCAAAATTCGAATGTCCAAAACGAAAGCATCAAAGAAAGCCATCCTGTTTATCCCTTTCGAATTTCGGATTTGTCTTATGTTGAAACCTTATTCACCAGCCCTTTTGCCCAAAATTCAGAGATGGAAGAGACCATAATTATCATGCATTAACAACACCTTACATTTTCGTACTTTTGACGTCAACATGGAAATTACCAAATCGCTTGATCTGGCAGGAAAGCCTGTGATAATTTCCCATTAAACTCCCACCCATTCACAAACAGGAGGTCATGACATGGCAAGCGTCAACAAGGTGATCCTCGTCGGGAACCTGGGTGCCGATCCAGAGGTCCGGTATACGCCCAGCGGCAAAGCGGTCGCCACATTCAACGTTGCAACCAAAGAGCAGTGGACCGGCAAGGACGGTGAGAAGACGGAACGCACCGAGTGGCACAAGATCGTCGCGTGGGCCCGCCTGGGAGAAATCTGCGGAGAGTACCTGCACAAGGGAAGCCAGGTCTATGTCGAGGGCAGGTTGCAGACCAAATCGTGGGAGGACAAGGAAGGGAACAAACGGTACACTACGGAAATTGTGGCGCAGATCATGCAGATGCTNGGGTCTGCAGCAGGAAAAGGAGGAACAGCAAGATCCACCGAAGAACGTTTCCCTACGGAAGAGCCTGTCACGATCCCGGATGATGACATCCCGTTCTAGGATGTGAAGCCTTATGCCTCACCGTCCCGTTTGGTCTTCTTGTCTTCCGGTGAAGCGATCTCATCCGGCTTTTCCTGGGTAGCCTTCTTGAAGTTCTTGATCCCTTTGCCTATCCCNCTACCTATTTCAGGCAGTTTTCCTGCCCCGAAAACGATCAGAATGATGATCAGGATGACGATCAGCTCCGGCATTCCTAAACCGAACATGTAAGACCTCCATTCTTAAGAATCGGAATTGGGCTCTTCCAGAAGCAGCTTGTATTCCCTCGAAGCCACAAAGGCTGAAATCGCCTTTCGGTACTCCAGCCACGCTCTCCACACCTCGAGCCACTCCTGGTTGTGCCAGAAGACCTCAGGGGATTTTTTCCCTTTGGTNACGGAAACGAACTCCTCAAACTCAGCCATGCAATCGCCGCAGAAACTCAACCCGAAAGGCGTGCGCTCCGGCGCTTCACCCGATGTCACTTGAATGCCGCACATGGCACATCGAAAACGGCAAGAGGAGCACTGGATGATTTTCTGAATAGAATCCAACCTTCCCTTGTACTTGTCCAGGTGTTCTTTTTTCTTTTTCTTTTCGAGCTGATCGTGGATGTCGACGATCTTGGTCATTGGGCCACCTGAAGCAAAAACCTTTTCCCCGGACAGTATCCTGCTAAAGAGCATAAAGCGATTGCGCAAACCGGATGGAATAATTGTATCCTATCACGCTTTGCCCATCACGGCAACCGCATCCTCTCCGAATTTGCCAAGGTTGCGAACAACGGTGATCCCTGCTGATTCGAGGGCTTTGATCTTGTCTTCGGCCTTCCCTTTTCCACCGGATATGATGGCGCCGGCATGGCCCATGCGCTTGTCCGGAGGAGCGGTCTGTCCAGCAATAAAGGCAAGCACGGGTTTACGGAATTCCTGCCGAACATACTCTGCAGCCTCTTCCTCAGCAGATCCGCCGATCTCCCCAATGATCACCACCCCCTTGGTCTCGGGGTCGTCCTTGAACTTCCTAAGATGATCTATGAAGGAGGTGCCTACGATGGAATCCCCTCCGATGCCGATGCACGTGGATTGCCCCAGACCTGCCCTGGTGAGTTGGTCCACCACTTCATAGGTCAGGGTTCCGCTCCTCGATATAACACCCACGCTTCCGGGTCGATGGATGTGCCCGGGCATGATTCCGACCTTTGTTTTACCGGGAGAGATGATGCCCGGGCAGTTGGGGCCGATGAGGACGCACCGCTTGTCCTCCAGGAAGCTCATAACCTTGACCATATCGAGGGCAGGAATTCCTTCTGTAATACAGACGACAACACCAAGCCCTGCAGAGGCGCACTCCATGATGGCGTCGGCGGCAGCCAGAGGAGGAACGAAGATGCAGGAGGCGTTGACGCGTTCGTATTGGACGGCTTCCTGGATCGTGTTGAAAACAGGGACGCCTTCAACGGTCTGTCCCCTTTTCCCGGGAGTGACGCCGGCAGCCACGGTTGAGCCGTAGTTCAGCATCTGCTTGGTATGAAAGGAGCCTTCCTTGCCCGTAATCCCCATCACAACAACTCGTGTCTTTTCATCGACCAGAATACTCATCTTACCGAAATCTCCTCAATCGAAATGAAGTCCTTAACGTCCCTGGAGTAATGGAGTATTGGAGTACTGGAGTGTTGGTAGGACTGCTGTTCAGTCTGTTCTTTTGCATTACTCCATTGCTCCAGTACTCCATCACTCCATTCTTTACGCACTTCTTCTCACTTGCTGCGTGACCATGCCCGCCGCTTCCGCCATATCTTTCGCTACCATGAATTTCAAATTTGAGTTCTGCAGAATCGCTTTTCCTTCCTGGACATTGGTCCCCTCCAGCCTGATGATAATGGGAACCTTGATGTCGATCTTTTCTGCAGCNGCAAGGACTCCCCGNGCCAGAACGTCGCACCTCAGAATACCGCCGAAGATGTTGATCAAAATGGCTTTCACATTTTTGTCTTCCAGAATGATCTCAAAACCTTTCTTGACCATTTCTTCGCTGGCACCCCCTCCCACATCCAGGAAGTTCGCCGGTTCGGCGCCTGCCAGTTTGATGACATCCATGGTGGCCATGGCCAATCCAGCGCCGTTCACCATGGCGCCTATGTTGCCGCTCAGCCTGATGTAGTTGATATTGTACTGTTCGGCCTTGGCATCCAGGGGATCTTTCTCCCTGGGATCATCCCAGGTTTTAATCTCCTTTTGTCTCACCAGGCCGTTGTCATCAATGTTGATCTTGGCATCAACGGCAAGCGCCTTTCCTTCTTTTGTGATGACCAGGGGATTGATTTCTGCAAGGGAGCAGTCGTGAGCCATGAAGAGCCTGACCAGTTGCCCCATGAGGGACATGAGTTCTTTGACGGCGTCCGGACCCGGCAAAGGATCAATACTGTAAGCAAGGTTTTTTGCCTGAAAGGGCATCCAGCCGACCTTCGGATCAACGAACTCTTTCAGCACCAGTTCCGGCGATCTTGCAGCGACTTCTTCAATCTCCATGCCTCCTGCCTGGCTGAAGATCACCACAGGCCTGGCTTTTGATCGATCGATCACCACGGCGAGATAAAACTCCCGATCAATGTTCACGCCTTCCTCGATCAACACTTGATGAACCTTCTTGCCGTCCGGCCCGGTCTGCTTGGTCACCAGGGGTCGGTTGAGGATGTCCGAGGTCGCCTGCTTGAGTTCGTCCAAGCTCTTGACGACCCTCACGCCCCCGCCCTTTCCCCGGCCTCCCGCGTGCACTTGAGCTTTGACGACCCATGGCGGTCCCGGGAGGTCCTGGCTGGCTTTCAGAGCTTCGCCGACGGATGTTGCGACATGACCCTTGGGCACGGGGATACCGAATTTCCTGAAGATGTCCTTGGCCTGATATTCGTGCAGTTTCATAGAATTCAACCCCTGTTCCACAGTGATCTTCTGGGGAGCTTTATTGCTTTTTCAGCGTTTCTTGTCAAGCTCGCAGAAAAACAAACTTGCGGCAAGGGCCGAATTCCCCGGCACATCACAGGCAGCAGCACAATCCAGGCCTGTGCTGGCAGCCAAATCCGAATCTCGAAATCCGAAATTCGAAACAAATTCAAAACCCCAAGGCTCCAATGTTCAAAACAGAAAACAAGGGGCCTACAGTTTTGGTCATTTGAATTTGGGTCATTGGATATTGTTTCGGATTTCGTGCTTTGGATTTTGGATTTCCAGGGTCTTCGCACCTTTCGGAAGAATAACTGGAAAAAACTCAAACGTCCTCTCGATAGAGGATTTGAAAGCAAAAAGGCACCCTCCCTTTTGGAGAGGGTGCCTTCAGTGAGACTGCTGGGATAAATTAACGTCTTACAACATTCACTGCCGCAAGACCTTTGGGGCCTTTTTCAACGTCAAAGGTTACCTGTTCGCCTTCAGCGAGGGACTTAAAGCCGCTTCCGGTGATGGCGGAATGATGAACAAACACATCCGTTCCATCATCTCTCTGGATGAAGCCGAAACCTTTCCTGTCGTTGAACCACTTCACAGTTCCTTCTGCCATAGTGCCAACCTCCTTTCCACAGATTTTATAGCGGTTACAAACCTGAGGTCGTCACTTTGGTAAAGGAACACCTTAGGATGAAACCGGCCCGATTACTAGCACCGGGTACTCTATATTGAGACCATAAAATACTCCCGTCCCAGGAAATGTCAAGAAAATAAATGGGTAACGTCTAAGAGTGTTTACATGGGGTTACAGAAAATGGATCTGTCACAACGAGCCTCACCTCGGACAGGGCGCCGCACGGGATTTCACCGCTCCAGGTATTTTTTTAGATATCTGGTCGTATGAGACCCGTTTGGGCCCACCAGAAGTTCCGCCGGCGAGCCGGTGGTGACCA
>Ga0031656_10000830_pt1 | contig 11281 bp, 8 predicted proteins | sample FrelakmetDIP11DI_FD_55080 | JGI IMG/M metagenome (GOLD analysis project Ga0031656, IMG submission 55080) | Freshwater lake sediment microbial communities from the University of Notre Dame, USA, for methane emissions studies - DIP11 DI | ecosystem: Environmental > Aquatic > Freshwater > Lake >... | reverse complement strand
GAGGCGCTGCGTCGCCAGGAAGCGGTGTCCCTCGGTCGGTCCGACTACGTGTTCTGCAACCGGTTGGGCGCTCCCATCGACAACAAGAACTTCACGGACCGCGTCTGGGGCCCGCTTCTGCGGTACCTGGGCCTGCCGGTCCGGCGCCCGTACCAGATGCGCCACACCGCTGCGACGTTGTGGCTTGCGGCGGGGGAGAGCCCGGAGTGGATAGCCCGTCAGCTGGGTCATGCCAATACCCAAATGCTGTTCCGCGTCTATTCCCGCTACGTGCCAAACCTGACCCGGCAGGACGGGTCCGCCATGGAGCGGTTGCTGGCATCCACCTTCACGGGTGCCACGCGTGCGGACTCGGCCGACTCGCCAACCCGGGCACGGCCTGAGGCGGATCTGTAGTGGCATGGGATGCAGAGCGCCTCTCGGAACCCGCAGACCTCGGCACCGACCTCGCTGTCGGTCGGAGCCCGGAGTCGGCAACGACCAATTCCGTTCACGATGGTGCGGAGCCGCTCCGTCGCGTCGATCTGGGAAGTGATCCCAGGCGGAGATCTTGAGAACGGTAGGGCGAACGCATCGATCGAGTGGCCAACGATTAACCGAAGACGTGAGGAGACGGCTATGAAGGATTTGACTGCGGTTGAAGTGCAGCGCTTGGCGCACATCCTTTGCGACACCCTCGGCATTGCCCCCGCCAAGAGCGATCCGGTCCTCTATATCGCGGTCGATGAAGGGGAGACTGCTGCGAGCGTCATCGGCGAGATGCTGCGCGAGGGTCCGGCGGCCACTTTCGATGCCAGGCGCGAGACCATCAGGGCGCTGTGCTGGGATCTGACGAAGCTGACCCAAGAGATCGTGGCTGCGGAGTCTCGCTTGTGAGTCGTTCGAATGGATTGGCCGAGGTTCGTCCTCGCAGCACGCGGTCGCCCGACATCATCGCCTTCATCGCCAGTCCGCGCGGACTGCTCATCTGGCTACACTGTGATGGTCGTCAGGCGGTCCTGAAGGTCGGCGCACCCTTGCTCGACATCGCTCGAGCGCAGCGCCACTGAGCTGGCGACTCAAGATTCGGCGGGATCCGGCCGTTCATCGCTTTGGCACGGATCAGCAGCGTGGGCTGAGTCTGCCCGGCGTCAGCGTCTACAGTTCTTCGACGCGCTCGCGCGCGAAATCGCTACCGCGGCATGTTGGGATACCGATGCCAGTGCATCGACGTCCGCCGCTGCCCCAGGTAGTCCGTCTGCCAGGGAGAGCAGTCGAGCTCACCGGGTGAGCCTGGCGGTCGATAGACTTTGTATGTGGGAGGTAAACCGGGTTGAGATTCGAGGGTGCTGCCCTCACGTACACGAGGTGCATCGAGACGGGCGTCCGGAGGACGCCGACCAACCTGCCTTCCCGGGCAAGGTGGTGAGTTCCTACTGGAACGATGCGGCTGCTTCTGGCAACGAAACGGGAGGTCGAGATGAGTGAGCGAAAGTTGCTGTTCCTGATGACGGCGGAGCAGGCCGAAGCCTTTGCGCGGCTGGTCGACGCGGCGGAGCACGGCGATGGCGGCGCTGCATGTCGGCTGGGTGCCATGTACCGCGAGGGCCTTGGCGGGCTGCGCTACAGCCCGCAGGAGACCTACCGCTGGTACTCGCGAAGCGCTCTGGCCGGAGACGCCAACGGGCAGAACAATCTTGGCGCTTGCTACGAGCACGGACTGGGTTGCATGCAGTCATACCCCAAGGCAGTGAAGTGGTACCGACTCTCGGCCGCGCAGCAGCTCGGTACCGCCAGCATGAACCTCGGTTACTGCTACCTGCGAGGGAAGGGGTTGCCGGCGGACAGGCGGGAAGCGTTTCGGCTCTTTCGGCTTGCGGTGGAGCAGGGTGAATCGGAGGCGCAGAAGGAGGTCGAGCGACTCGAGACGGGCGTGAAACTAGAAGGAATCACGAAGGGACCCAACGTTCGTACCGTGGATGGAGCCAGCGTGGGGAACATCGGCTCAGTCAAGCTGCCATCCCCTGAGTCGGTCGATAAGAGCGCATCGGCGGTCCGCTATATCGACGCAACGGTTCCCGGTACGCATCTTGGGCTGGTCGGCGTGGCAGGGTTGCCGCCGCTGGCGACCAGCGAAATCATCACACCTGACACGGTCCGACCCGCAATGGTCCGGGAGGTACCTATGAAACTGGAGCGTGCCACGCTTGAGCCGCGCTGGGTGATCGTCAACTACGATTTGCTGCGCAAGCACGCCGAGCGGCTGCACGGCATCCGCTGGGCTGGCGTCATCGTCGATGAAGCGCACTTCATCAAGAACTCGAGCCAGCGCTCGAGCCACGTGCTGAAGCTCCTCGGGGTTACAGATAAGGACCGCCGCGCGGCGGTCCAGGGCCCCTCGCAGGTCTACCTCCTCACCGGCACGCCGGTCCCGAACCGGCCGCGGGACCTCTTCAATCTGCTGCGGGCCGTTGGTCACCCGGCCGGGCGCAGTTTCCTGTCGTTCGCGCGCCGCTACTGCGGGGCGTACCGGAACGACTTCGGGTGGGTCACGGACGGTGCGTCCAACCTTGGTGAGCTGAATCTGCTCCTCAAGGAGGTGATGCTGCGGCGGAAGAAGGAGGACGTGCTCGATCTGCCGCCCAAGATCCGCAGCTACGTGCCCGTTGAGGCGCCAAGTGCCACGGCGTTCACCGCACAGCTCGGCTTCCTGAGCTGGCTCAATGGCCGCGACGCCTCGCGGCCGAACGACCGCGAGTTCCTGGGACGTCTGCAGAAGGTGCGGGTCGCGCTCCACAAGGCGAAGCAGGCCGCGTGCGCCGAGCGCATCCGCGACGTCCTAGCCACGGGCCAGAAGGTCGTCGTGTTCACCTGCTATTCGGAGGGGTTGAAGCGGCACAAGGCGAAGCTTGGGCGTACGGCCGTCACCATCACCGGTGCGGACTCGGCCGAGGAGCGCATGGCCGCAGTGGATGCCTTCCAGAGCGACCCGGAGGTTCGCGTCGCGCTCTGTAACCTGATCGCGGGCGGCGTCGGCATTACCCTCACGGCAGGCACGCACGTAATTTTCCAGGACCTCGACTGGGTGCCCGCTAATCATCGGCAGGCCGAGGACCGGTGCTACCGGCTCGGGCAGGATCGGCAGGTGACCGTGGAGTATCTCCTCGCCGACGGCACGCTCGACGGCTATATCGCGCGATTGCTGGAAGCGAAGGTCGGACTCATCGACGCCGTCGAGGCCGACGCGGTGCCCGACGCGTCAATCCTTGCGGCACTGGAGCGGGACCTCCAGGCGCTGGCGCCGTCGCTGCTCGCGGAGATGCGGTCGGCGAGGGCGCCGGCCGCGGAAGCCACACGTATCCAGATCATCGGCGAGATGGTCGCTGCGCTGCCCGCCACGTCACCGATCGTGCAGGAAGGTCAGTGGGAGTTCCCAAGCTCCAAGGATCTGAGGAAATCCTATCGCGTAACGTTCGGCAGCGCCGGTCACCTCGAGTGCACCTGTCCGGGGTTCGAGTACCGCGGTGAGTGCAAGCACGTTCGGGAAGTGCGCGCGAGCGTCCTGAAATGATGAAGCGCAACGCGATAAGGCGCCTCAATGGGTGGCGCCGTGCGGGCTGGCCCGCGGTGGCACCGTGTTCCTGGAACATTGGCGCCGAGGCAGGCTCACTCCGTGAGCCCGGGGTGTTGCATGTTGCGTTGAAGCTCAAACTCGACAGGGCAGGAGGCCGACATGACCGAGTTCCCGCGTGGTCTGGTACTGGCGGTGGTCTCGTCGTTGGTGGCGACACTGTCACCCGCGGTCATCGAAGGGCAGAACCTGAGCTGTGGGCTTAAGCCGATCCCCGAGATCGGATGCCGCATCGGGCGGTGCGTGAACGGCGCCTGGGAGCAGGTCTGCGATCAGAGCCCAGGCTTGTCCTGCGGAATCAAGCCGATCTCAGAGATCGGCTGTCGGATCGGTCGGTGTGTCGACGGCGCCTGGGAGCAGGTCTGTGATCGCAATCCGGGGCTGTCGTGCGGCCTCAAGCCAATTCCGGCCGTGGGCTGCCGGATTGGACGGTGCGTGAACGGCGGATGGGAGGAGGTGTGCGATTGACGGGGCGACTCGCGTTCGCAATTGGGATCGCTGTCGCGTCCCACTGATACGGCCGATGTCATGATGCGCAGCGGAGTCAATCGGGGAGCCCAGGACTGCCCATGACCGATGACTGAGCGGCAGCCCGATCGCCTCGCGTTTGACCAAGCAATCGACTTGTTTTGACCGAGCGTCGACCTGCTGCCGTGGCCTCAGCGCTGGGTGCACCTGTGGGTATGAAAGGAATTGATGAAGTGGACATCGACAAGCCGTCGGTAGCGATCTACTGGGACTTCGAGAACATTCACGCCACCCTGATTGACCAGCTGAAGGGGGCTGGAACGTACCGTCAGACGCGCTTCACGCCCCAGGAGGCCGTCGTCAACGTCGCTGCACTCATGGAGTTCTGTGCTTCGTTCGGTTCTGTGGCGATCAATCGCGCCTATGGCAACTGGCAATGGTTTGCACGGTACCGGGAGGCCCTGCTGCACAACGCGGTCGAGTTGATTCAACTGTTCCCGCCCGGGGCCATGGCCAAGAACGGAGCGGATATCAAACTTTGCTTGGATGCGACCGAGGACATGATCCGCTTTCCGCATATCACGACAATCGTGGTCATCGGCGCGGACAGTGACTTCCTGCCCGTATCGCAAAAGATAAAGGCAGCTGGGCGCACGCTGGTCGGCGTCGGCATTGAGGCCGCAACCAACAGGCACTGGGCCCACAGCTGCCACGAGTTTCGCTATTACGAACGGTTGGTGGCCGAGGATGAGCCGCCGCTCGATCAGGAATCGAACGGAGCGGAACCGTCTCCCACGGCGCCACCCGATGCCATCGATCTGATCCGGCGAGCGATTGCACGTCTCGCGGCAAACACGGGCGAGCCCTGGGTGTTGAAGGCCCGCATCCGGCCGATGGTGCAGAGGCTCGATCCGACGTTCGACGAGAAGACCTACGGCGCCGCGACCTTTTCGGCGTTACTCAAGAAGCACGAGGATGCTCTTGAGGTTCGCAAGGGTCAGTTCGACCAAGAGTATCGGGTCAAAGAGTTGGCTGGGAAATAGCGGGGGTCGGATTGGGGGCGCCACGGAGCGGTTTGCGCGATCTTGATCGCGACCGAAAGGGTTTGGCAGGGAAGGGTGACCGAGGATCGTTGCGCGGTCTGGTGCAGCGGCGGAAGTTGCGCTCCCGTTCCGGGACTTGCAGTCGGCAGCGAGGGGGATCAAGGCAGACAAGAGTTGGGGACGCCGCCCTTAGATTGGGCTCTCTCGCGTGCTTGGCGCCGGAGTTTCAGATCGGGCCGGAGATCATTCAGAGGGCGGACTGACGCCGTCCCGACGTCGGTGCGAACCGAACTCGGATATCCGTGACCAATGTAGTTTCTACGTCAAGCTCGTCGGTAGGGCTGCTTGCTCCAGTACGAGAGAAATCGCCTTCCAACCCCAGTTCTTTCGCTTCTTGTTGAAGTTGAGAATTGCAACGCCGGAAACTGAACGACCGTCCTGAATATGATGCTCCGCGACCAACGGAGGGGGTATGAAGACGTCGCCGAGCGTGAAGCCCATCCCATTGGACACACGCACTTCGTCGTTGAACTGCTTCCAGATCTGCGCGCTCGGCATCTCGTCCGTCGCCTCGGCATGAAGCACACGGTAGGTCTGTCCGTTCTTGGTCGAGTACTTGGAGAGCTTCACCGCGATCGCGTCCCCTTCCTTGAGCTGTGTGGCGAGATCGGCCAAGGGGATGACGCCATGAATTGTTCGGTCGACGATGAAGTGGAGGACGCTCTTTTCTGTGTTCACATGATCGACAACGCCGACCCTCCTGGAAAAGACGTCCCACCGGCCTGGCGTAGGCCGGACTTCGATTGCATAGATCTTGAATCGCCCTTTTTCGTCGAGCTCACCCTTGACTTGTAGACCTTCACCAGCAGCCAAGTGGCCGTGCCCGAACTTCCATTCAGCGACGCTTGCCTCCATCGGTTCGGCGAGAGTCTTGACGAAGATTCTTCGCTTCGGCTTGTTCTCCATTCCAGGCACGATAAAGCGGTCTCCGACGTTGGCCGCGATCCATGGCAACTGACTCAAGAGCAGGGAGTCGGCAGCGGCCGCGTGGGACCTGTAGTAGTCCACATTTGACGTGCTCGCCTGCGTTGACGCGTACCACGACTGCGAAGAAATCCGCACTGCGGCGTCCGGAATCCGCTGGCCTTCACTCTCCTTCTGGCGCAGTACTGTCTCGACCTCGTGCTTGGCTGCCGCCAAGTCGTTGATGTCGATCATTGACTGCGCAAGCTTGAGCCTGACCTTTCCCGTGAACTTGTCTTCAGCAGGGCAGCAGAGAGCCTTGCAATAGCATCCCAGAGCAGCGGTCGGATTAGTGCCAGCCACGATGTCGCCCAGTAACTCCCACGCCCAGTAGTCGTTGGCCTTGGCCTTGGCGACCGCCATCCCGAAGGTCAGCGCATCCTCATGCCTCCCTGCCGCCAGGAGCACTTTAGCCTTGTCCAACTTCAACCAGACGTTGTCCGGGAATCTCTCGATTGCCTGATCGATGTGGGGCAGGATGTAGTTCACGTCTCGGGCGTCCCCTGACTCTGCGGCCTCCTTGCCCGCCTGCTGAATGACTTTCTCGACTAAGGAGGGGTACTCCTTGCCGTCCTCTGCCCGGTGTCGCTGCCAGTCCTCGTCGCGCAAGTGCTTCAGGTCCCACAACTGCGAGAACTTCAGCATGTTGAGCTTTCCCTGACCGGCCAGTCTTGCACCTAGCTTCAGGAAGCAGGCATGCAGCAACGATGGCTTCTCGACGTCCAACTTTAGGTAGTCGTGGAGATTGTGTTTGACCGAACCGAAGTTGACCTGATCGGCGGCAAGAAGCTGCTTGGCGTGCTTGTAGAGGTCCCATCCCATGCTCGTCTGGACCTGCGGATCGAGCGCACCCTGAGACCGAGCCTGCCGATACAGGGCCACGGCTTCCGCATGTCGCCCGTCCTTGCTCAGCAAGGATGCCCGCTTGATCAGCGGGCCATTCGGACTGCACAGCAGTAACGCGTTTCGAATCCCCCTCTGGAGCACGTCATCGTCGGCGGCAACGTTGAGACCTTCCAACTGGCGCTGGTAGTGCTCCAGGTTCTCACGGTTCCCTGCCTCGACGTCACGCTTGACGAGATCTACCAAGCACCAGCCCATGGCCTTGCGGTCCCATTCGCCAACATGTTCGGCGCCTATCAACTGCAGCGCCAGCTGATACGCCTCGTCGATCGCTCCTTCCCTGCGCTTGTCAAATACGTTCTTACTAGTGATCACCTTCTCATGCCCTCTGTCAGCAATCGGCCTACATCACCGACAAGGGTGCCGGGTGAACAGGCGGTCACCAGCGGTGCGCATTTCGTGAACTGGTCCCTGCCGTTGTACCAAACGTCGTAGAAGGCGACTTCTCCGCCTCTCGCAAACGTATATCGCAGGCACCATTGCTGTTCCACAACTCTGAGGATGGCAATGCCAACCTCCCCGCACAGGGCGTTCGCCCTTTCATGAAAATCGCTCAGAAAGGGCTTATCAAAGCTCACTACGGATGACGACTCCGCCGGGACTGCCTCAAACGGCACATGCTTCAGCGATGCGAGGAGGTTTGCTAATTCGGCGCTCAGTGCGGTCACCTGCGGAGCCAGAATGTTGGTAACCCGGAACCGGGAGTTGTAGCTGACGTCAATGCGTGCGAGTTCACCCCGGCGATTGAAAACGTAGGCCTCCTGGTATCGGTTGTGATGGATGCAGTCGATGACCACATCCTTCCCGTCGATGAGTCTGCGGACTTCCGCCAAGATGGCGCGCAGGAAAGATGCACTTGGCGGGATGCCAAAGGAGTTCGAATCGTCGTCCGCAGAGGGTGAAGCGACCGCTAGACCGCCGGGGTGCGTAGTCGATTCGGGCTCAGACTTGACCGCGGTCGTGTTCGGATCCCGGGGCATCTCAACAAGCGGGTCTGTGACGACTTGAATGCCGCCCCCCAGCACGTGTTTCGGCGGGTCAAGCAGGTAGAGATGTTTGGCCGTTCTGGTGACTGCCGTATAGAACCAGCGGAAGTAGTCGGCGCTCAACTGGCTCTGGTGGCTCTTGCACTTGACGAACACATGGTTCCATTCGCTGCCCTGTGCCTTGTGGCAGGTGATTGCATAGCCGAACTTGAGCCTCAAAGCATTGAAGTACGGGTCGGACTTCAGAGCGTGCTTGAATTCTGTGCTCCTCCTGCGCACGTCCTGGTTGCGAATGCAGAAGTCCAAATAGAGCGCCTTGTTCTGATCGGAGGAGAGGTTCGTATCCTTGCTATAGAGCAACTCTTCAAGCACTTTGGCGCGGAAGAAGTGTGGCACCCCGTCGAGATCTTTGAAACCGATCTCCACATTCCGGAATGCCAAAGGAACCTGAATCTCCTCCACTTTGCCGGACGCTGGCACTCTTCTCTTCAGAGTGATCGTCCGCGTCTCCGGACTGCCGAGCACCTGGCGAACCAGACCAAAGTCCCCGTTGGAGATGAATAGCCCGTTTACATTGGTGTTCGTCACCACCATGACCTTGTCGCCGGCCATCACCTCTTTCTGACCGGGGAAGAAGTGCTCTCGGATCCTATGGTTGTAGTCGGCGACATCCGAGTTCGAGTGGGCGATGACGATGGATTCGCCATTGATCGTGTGGCCGCACGACTCGAGGTAGCGGGCCATTAGATCCCTGTGTTCCACCTCTTCGACGTCTGGATACCCGAAGTCAACCTCCAGGCGGTTGAAGACCTTGTCGCTGAGGGCCTTGCGAATCGGGATCACGTTCGCGATCACACCGCTTTCGGCCTTCTGGCGAACCACCTGCGTCAACTTGAAGCTCGTGGAGCGCACGTGGTGCTCGCGAAAGAGATAGTCCGAGTCCAACGCCGGTGAGAAATTCATCCCGACGGGCGGCAATTGCGCGTCGTCGCCGATGAAGATCACCTTCTTGGTGTGATCGTTGTGATCCAGGTTAACGAACTTGAGGAAGTCCTTCAGCAGGAAACCGGAGCCAAACCTGAAAAACTCCGCCTCCTGGTAGGCGTCGGAGACCATCGATGCCTCATCCACGATGTAGACGGTGTCGGCTGACAGGTTGTTCACGGCCAGCTGGGCATAGAACTTGAAGGTCTCGGTCCCGTCTTCCTCAGCGTCGCGGCGCTCGACGATGTCATCGAACGAGTAGATAGTCTTGTGGATCGTATAGGCCGGGGACTTGGTCTTGTTGGCGATTACCTTTGACGCCTTGCCCGTCGGCGCAGCCAGGATGTAGTTGCGGCCAATGGCGCGGAAGTATTCAGTCAGGCCCTTCGTGATGAAGGTCTTGCCGGTGCCGGCGTAGCCCTTGAGGAGGAAGACGCTTTCCGCGTTGCCGTCGAGGAACTGCCCCAGTCGGTCCACCAGCGTCGACTGGCCATCGTTCAACTCGTATTCGGAAAACGCGTCTTGGATGGCTATCTGTCTCCGGGCATGGGTCACCCGAAAGCCTATGGAGCCTGCAGCTTGGGCCCCGCAGTCTTTGAAGTCCTGCGCTCTCGCCTTGTTCAGCGATTGATGATGGGAGCTGGCCGTTTCCAAGGCGGCTTGCTCCGAAGCAGCCAGTCGAGCCAATTCTTCCTTGGCTGCAGCCAGTTGCATGGACAACTCGTCCGGGGACTCGGCAGCCTTGGCGGGGGGGTGAGGTTTCGCGTAGGGCGGATAGCGTCCGGAAACATCACCGCTGTAGGTTCTGTAGAACCACTGGCCGACTAGATAGGCTTCCTCAAGCAGATACAGCGAAGTCTCCGTGTCGATTCTCTGACCGTGGGCTGCCTTATTTCCCAGCATGCGAAAAGCATGAAGCTTCTGAAGGACGGCGGGGTCGACGACATCCTGAAAGTGTGGGGACTTGAGCTTTTCGAAGAAACCATCAATGGGCTCACTGGGAAGCCGCAGGTCCCGGAAGATCGTGCCGACGAGGATCTCGGCAAAGCAGCGCAGCTTGATAGTGGCAGTATTGGGGTCGGAGTACGCGTAACGCTCAGCGAAGCCTGCGTGCTCATACAACCGGGGCCAACGCCCTTTTAGCTGGATAAAATTGCTTGATTCCATCTGTGCTGCGCCTGAATGATTATCGGAGGCTATCGATCAGCGCGGTTGTACTTGCCCTGGGCGATGGCGCGGCTGTAGGCAAACGACGTGGCGATAGTGGCGTCGTCCCAGATGTAGGCGAAGCCGGCACAGTGAACCTGCGGTGCATCTTCAGCGAAAGCGCCGATGGGCAGCACGGTCGACACGAGGACGGTCGACAGGACGGTGAGGGATTTGGCACCGGCGACGGGCGGTGCAGTCGGTCGATTCAGAACGCGACGCCAGCATGAAACTCCAGTCTCCCTGACTTCCACGATCCGTGTAGCGGTGCGGATTCCTCGGCGCCGTTGGAATTTAGGACCACGGGACCAATACTGATGAGATGTTTGTCACAGATGCCAGGATTCTTAGAGCCCCTCACGAGGTGATCTGTGACGTGCTGGGACAGCAGGCGTGCCACTCTGACCAGCCACCGGCGACAGTAATCCGCACGTTGCGTCTGAGAGGCGTGCCGATCCCGCATTGGAGCGAGTTGACGCGTGTCGAGTGACGTATATACTCATTGATACATCAGAGGTGAGCCATGTCCAAGTCAGCGACACTGACCGTCCAGCAATGGGGCAACAGCTTGGCCGTGCGCATTCCGGCGAAGGTGGCTCGATCCGCACGCTTTAGAGTCGGTCAGCCGGTGGAGGTATCGGCGCAGGACGCAAGCGTCCTGGTGCGCGCCATTGGCGAGCCCAAGCTCAGCCTCGCCCAGAAGCTCGCCGCGTTTGATCCGGATCGGCACGGTGGCGAGGTCATGGCGACCGAGCGAGTCGGTCACGAGGTGTTCTGATGGCGGCGCGCAAGTCCTGGTGCCCGGACCGTCGCGACATGATCTGGATTGACTGCAATCCGCAGGCGGGACGCGAGATGAAGGACCGACACCCGCTGGTCGTGTTGTCGCCTCGTGAATTCAACGAGCGCACCGGGATCGTGATCGGGCTGCCGATGACGACAGCGGCCTATAACGACACCAACCCGTTTGCAGTGCAGCTCAAGGGCTCCCGTGGCACAACGAGCTATATTCTCGGACATCAGCCGAAGTCGTTCGACTGGCGGGCCCGCAAAGCGAA
>Ga0031656_10000827_pt1 | contig 11309 bp, 7 predicted proteins | sample FrelakmetDIP11DI_FD_55080 | JGI IMG/M metagenome (GOLD analysis project Ga0031656, IMG submission 55080) | Freshwater lake sediment microbial communities from the University of Notre Dame, USA, for methane emissions studies - DIP11 DI | ecosystem: Environmental > Aquatic > Freshwater > Lake >... | reverse complement strand
GCTTGCGGTCGATCTGGAAGACGCGCCACGTGGCCCACGCATGCACTGGCGGATTGACGTCGCCGAACGCCCACTCGTAGGCGGGCATCTGGCCGTTGGGGTGCATGTACCACTCGCGCGTCAGCAGCACGAGCTGCTCTTTCGCGAACTCGGTGTCGACCAGCGCGAGCGGCACGCAGTGGAACGCGAGATCCCAGGCCGCATACCATGGGTATTCCCACTTGTCCGGCATCGAGATGATGTCGGCGTTGTTGAGGTGGGCCCATTCCCAGTTGCGCCCGTGACGGCGGTTTCCCGGCGGCGGCGACTGGGCCTCGTCGCCCCGCAGCCAGTCGGGCACGTCGTAGAAGTAGAACTGCTTGCTCCAGATCATGCCGGCGAAGGCCTGCCGCTGGACGTTGCGCGCGTCTGCGTCATCCATGTCCTGCTGCAGCTCCGCGTAGAACGCATCGGCTTCCTCGCGCCGGTCCTCGAGGACGGCGTCGAAGTCCTCGAACGGCCGATCCGACGGCTGAGGGCACAGGCGCAGCCGCACCTCGACCTGGCCGCCGGCCGGCACCTCGAGCCGATACCACGCGGCGGCTTTGGTACCCTCGCGGTCGCCGTTGATGGCGGACTCGCGTCCGCGGATGACCCGCTCGTGGAACCCATCCTTGACGTGTCCGGCGCGCCCGTCGCCGAACAGTCGCTCGGTGTTGGTCTCGTTCTCGGTGAACATGAGCTCAGGTGTCATGCCGTGGGCGGCGTCGCAATAGAGGTGCTGCGTCCCGAGCGTGGGGTGGTCCGCGCGCACACCGTTACCGTCGGCGGTCAGTCGCGGCTTCGGGGCTCCGTGCTTCCAGCTCCAGGTGTTACGGAACCAGAGTTGCGGCAGCAGGTGCAGGGAGGCGCTCTCCGGCCCGCGGTTGTGCGCCGTCACGCGCATCAGCAGGTCGCCGGGCGCCGCCTGGGCGTACTCGACGAAGACATCGAAGTACCTGTTATCGTCGAACGCGCTCGTATCGATGAGTTCGTACTCCGGCGCGCCGATGCCGCGGCGCCGGTTTTCGTGCACCAGGTCCTCATACGGGAATTCGCGCTGCGGATACTTGTAGAGCATCTTCAGGTACGAGTGCGTCGGCGTGGCGTCGAGGTAGTAATAGAGCTCCTTGACGTCCTCGCCGTGATTGCCCTCGCCGTTGGTGAGTCCGAAGATGCGCTCCTTCAGGATCGGATCCCGACCGTTCCACAGCGCGAGCGCCAGGCACAGGCGCTGCTCGTGATCCGAGATGCCGGCGATACCGTCCTCGCCCCAACGGTAGGCGCGGCTGCGGGCGTGGTCGTGCGGAAAGTAGTCCCAGGCATTGCCGTGCGGACTGTAGTCCTCGCGCACGGTGCCCCACTGTCGCTCGCTCAGGTACGGACCCCACGCCTTCCACGCCGGGGCCGTGGCAGTGCACTCGGCCAGGCGGCGGCGCTCGGCACCGGAGGTGTCAAGGCGCGACTTTGCGTGCGTGGCGCCGCGGCGCGCCGCGACCACGCTCTTTAGCTTCGTATTCATCGAGTTCTCTCCAGGCTCTGAGGGTTTCGGCAACGCTCCACGCCTGCGCGAAACAGCCGCGCGGCGCGTGGGGCGCATCGCCATCAAAGATTTCCGAGATCTGGCCGAGGCCGGCCTCGTGCAAGTGGTCGCCAAGGCCCTCTAGCAGGCGCCGGGCGCGGGCCGCGTCGCCATACGCGCGGTGGTACGCGAGCGCGAGCGGACCGGCGAGCCAGCTCCAGACCGTGCCCTGGTGGTAGGCGCCGTCGCGCTGCAGTGGACCGCCGCGGTAGGTGCCCGTGTAGAGACGATCGGACGGCTCAAGGCTGCGCAGGCCGACCGGCGTCCACAGCGCAGCGACGCAGGCGTCGACGACGGCGCGGGCGCGCGTCGCGTCGAGCAGCGGGTAGGGCAGCGACACGGCAAACATTTGGTTCGGTCGCAGCGTGGCGTCGTGGCGACGTCCCTCGGCGTCGGGCAGGCCCTCGGGCCCGTCGATCACGTCGTACAGCGCGCCGCGCGCAGCGTTCCAGAAGCGGTCGTTGAACGAGCGGGCGACGCGCCCGGTTCGCGCGAGCAGCGCGGCGGCCTCCTCGAGGCGGCCGAGCGCGATCGCCATCTCGCGCAGCGCCGAGAGCGCGTTGAACCAGAGCGCGTTGATCTCGACCGGCTTGCCGATGCGCGGCGTGACCACCCAGTCGCCGACCTTGGCGTCCATCCAGGTGAGCTGCACGCCGGGCACGCCGGCGCGCAGCAGGCCGTCAGCCGGATCCTCGCCAATGCCGTAGCGCGTGCCTTGCGTGTGCCAGCGCAGGATGTCGGCGAGCACCGGGTAGAGCTCGGCGAGCAACGCGCGATCGCCGCTGTGGCGCCAGTACGCGTCCACCGCGACGAAGTACCAGAGCGTTGCGTCCACGGTGTTGTACTCGGGCGTGTCGCCCGCGTCCGGGAAGCGGTTCGGCAGCATGCCTTCGCTCACGAAGCGTGCGAAGGTGCGCAGCACGCTCGCGGCCAGCTCGGGCCGGCCGGTCGCGAGGGTGAGCCCGGGCAGCGCGATCATGGTGTCGCGTCCCCAGTCGGCGAACCAGGGATAGCCGGCGATGACGCTGTGCCCGAGCGCCNGGCCAGCGCCGTCGCGGCGCTCGACCACGAACTGATCGGCGGCCAACACAAGGTGCTTGACCCAGGCCGGCAGCGCGCCGTCGCGGCCGTCCGCCGCGCGTGCGAGCAGCGCTTCCTCGCGCGCCAGCGCCAGCGCGCGCGGATACGCGTCTGCGGCCCCGGCGGCGGATTCGGCGCTCATCATGAGCGTCACGGACTCGCCGGGCTGCAGCGTGGCGCGGAACAGGCCCGGGCGGAACAGGTCCTCGCAGTCGTCGAGGCCGCGCTCGGACTCGGCCCGGTGGCAGAAGCCCCAGTACCAGTCAGGCGCCACCTCGAAGCAGCCGCGATCGACAGCGAGTTCGAACGGCGCCGCGCCGGGATAGGCCGCGACGCGCACGCCCTGCCCGCGCGCCTCGAGCCGGAAGTCCTCCGGTCCGTGCCGGGGTCCGTGCTGGTGCCAGTGGTAGTCGCGGTGCGCGCACAGCGGCACGAGTTCGAGCTCGACCGGTCCGCGTGCGTCGACCAGCGTGTGCTCGACGACCGTGGTGTTGGCGCCGTGCACCATCCAGAGCCGGCGCTCGATCGTGCAGCCGCCGGCGCTCCAGCGCCACACAGGCAGTGTGCCTTCGAGACGGAACTCGACGAGGTCGCGCCAGCCCTCGGGGTGCACCGTACCCTCGCCGTACTCATTACCGCCGAGCGCGAGTTGCCGCCCGTCGTGCAGCACGGTCGCGTCGAGCTGCGCGACGAGAACGCGCCGCTCGACCGGTGGGCGCAACGCGGCGACCAGGAGTCCGTGGTAGCGGCGCGTATTGGGGCCGGCGACCGTGCCCGCCGCGTAGCCGCCGAGGCCGTTGGTGACCAGCCACTCGCGGGCCAGGCCCGCCTCGAACGTGCCGAGCGTGTCGCGGCCGAGGCGCAGGGTATTCACGGATTCCACCGCGCGGCGTGGGTCGTGGTGCGCAGTCGCAGGATGCGGGTGTCGGCGGCGATGAACAGCGTCGAGCCGTCTTCGCCCCAGGCGACGTTGGCGGTCGGCACGCCGGTGTCGATCACGCCGAGCAGCGTGCCGTCCGGGGCGAACACGAACACGGCCTCGGGCCCGGCGGCAAAGAGGTTGCCGGCGGCATCGGTCTCGAGTCCGTCCGGGCCACCGCGGCGCACCCGCGTCCACGGCGCGGCATCGGCCAGCAGGCGGCGCTCGCGCGGGCGGCCGTCGACGAGCCGGTAGGCGTACCAGGCGGGACGGGCCTCGTCCACGTCCGTCACGTACAGCGTGCCCTCGTCCGGCGCGAGCGCAATGCCGTTCGGCGCGCGCAGCTCGTCCACCAGCAGCTCGAGCTCACCGTCGCGGCGCAGCCGGTACACGCCGCTATGCGCGAGCTCGCGCGCCGGGTCGTCGAAAGCCATCGGCAGGCCAAAAGGCGGATCGGTGAAGTACAGGTCGCCCGCGCGCGAGTAGATCGCGTCGTTCGGGCTGTTCAGCCGCCGGCCACGGTAGCGGTCGACGAGTACGCGTCGCGAGCCGTCGCTCTCGAGCCGCGTGATGCGGCGGTCGCCGTGCTCGCAGATCACGAGGCGCCCCGCAGCGTCGAGGGCGAGTCCGTTCGAGCCCGGCTCGCGACCCGCGAACGGTGTGCTTCCGCTGTAGCCGCTCGGGCTAACAAACACGGCGGCTCGCTCCCCCGGTCGCCAGCGGTAGATCGCGTTCGCGGGAATGTCGGAGTAATAGAGCGCGCCCGCGCGCGCGTCCCACACCGGACCCTCCAGCCAGCGATGCCCCGCCGCGACCTCCTCGAGCCGCGCATCCGGCGGCAGCAGCGCGTCGAACCGCGGATCGAGGCGCACGATGCGTCCGGCCACGGCTGGAAATGCCTCCACCGCCGTCGCGGTCGGGGCGATGCCGAGCGCGACGGCGAGCGCCGCGAGCAGCGTGCACAGCGGGAGCAGCGCGTTCACGGCCCCGCTCCGGCGACGAGCAGCGGCATACGGTACAGCCGGTCGCGCGCGGTGATATACAGCGTGCGCCCGTCTGCGCCGCCCCAGGCGAAGTTGTGGATGGGGCGCGGCGCGCGGACGGTGCCGAGGTGGCGTCCGTCGGCGGCGTAGATGCGCAGCCCGTCGGGCGCCGCGAGCCACACATTGCCGAGCGCGTCCACCTTCAGGCCGTCGAGCGCTTCCTCGCCGGGCACCTCGCGCGTCAGGTCGGCGAACGTCGCGGACGCGCCGAGGCGTCCGTCGCGACGCACCGGATAGCGCAGCACGAGCTTCGCCGCTGGATCCCAGTTGCCGACGTACAGGAAGCGGCCGTCGTTTGAGAAGGCGAGGCCATTCGGNCCGCGCAGGTCGGTTGCGAGCAGCGTCACGCGGCCTTTCGCTGCGCGGTATACACCGCTGTACGGGAGTTCGCGCCGTGGGTCGTCGTAGAACTCCGGCAGGCCGAACGGCGGATCCGTGAAGTAGACCGAGCCGTCGCGCGCGTACACGAGGTCGTTCGGGCTGTTAAGGCGTCGGCCGCGGTCGCGATCGGCGAGCACCGTGAGCGTGCCGTCGTCTTCCACGCGCACGACCCGCCGGTGTCCATGCTGGTTGATCGTGAGCCGGCCGCGCGCGTCGAGGGCGAGGCCGTTTGAGCCGGGCTGCGAGTACTCGGCGAGGTCCGCGCCGTCGTAGCCGCTCTGCGCGCGGTACAGCGCGAGGCTTGCCGACGCCTCGCTGTAGGCATAGATGCGGTTGGCGTTCGGATCGCTGAACAACAGGGTGCCGACGTCGCGCACCCACACCGGGCCCTCGCTGAAGAGGAACCCTTCCGCGAGCTTGAAGAGCTTCGGATTCGCCGGCACTAGTGCGTCTAGGGCGGGATCGAGGCGCTCGACCCGCACGTTCACTTCCTGCGGCGGCACCGCGAGCGGCAGCGGGCCGGGCGGATGGAACTCGAGGCGCGCGTGGCGCATCCAGATGAAGTTGGTCGGCGGGTCCGAAAGCGGACCGTTGATGCCGAACACCGCGAGCTGGATGCGCTGGCCGGGCTGCACGCCGCGGCCGATCACCAGCCGGTTGGCCGCGTTCCAGCCGCCCACGACCGAGCCGCCGCCCTGACCCGTGGCGCGCGGCAGCTCGCCTTCCACCCAGACTTCGGCGTAGTCGTCAATCGAGGTGTCGAGCACCAGCGTCGAGCCGCGGGTTTCGAAGTCGCCTACGCGCTCCGGCACGGTGATCGCGATGCGATACCAGTTGAAGGAGATGCGGCCGTGGCCGCGCCGCTGTCGCAGCGTCGTTGATTCAAGTACCGCCCAGTCCGAGTCGTCGAAGCCGTTCACGCCTGCGTGCGGCAGCAAATCCCAGGTCTCGACGACGGCGCCGGTCGGCTGGCCATTCGCATCCGGCGCGCGATGCCGGGTTGGCTCGAGGCGTGCGTCGGCATAGCGCCAGGCACCCGCCACCTGCCGCAGGCCTGTCTCGCTCTGCAGGTCGATAGTGGCAAGCGCGGCTCCGCCCGGCACGTCCTGCGACAACGCGCGCCACGACGCCAGCGGTAAGGCGGCGAGTGCGACGAGAGCGGCGAGCGCGGCGCGGGAGGAGGGGCGGAGCATGGCGATTTCCGGGGTGCGTGGCGGGCGACTCAGCCGCCGCCCACCGACTTGACGACGTAGTAGGTGAAGGGCGCCTCCACCGACTTGAACCAGTGCGGCACGCCGCGCGGGATGGTGATGACGTCGCCCGCCTCGAGGCGGTGTTCGGCGCCGCCGGCGATCGCGCGACCGCGGATCTCGGTGGCCGAGAGCTGGCGCGGCTCGACGACCTCGCCGCCGGTGACGAAGTTCGCGGCGCCCTGCTGCACGTAGAAGATGTCGGTTTCCTGGAAGTGGACCTCCGCCTCGCCCGGGCCGTCGCGCCGGCTGGCGTTGACGCGGTAGGCGGCGTCTGCGACCAAGTTGACGTCGTCGCGATAGCCTTGCTCGACGGCGGCGCGCGGCACGTGGCGGATCGCCGCGGCGGCCGCGTTCGACAGGCGCGCGAAGCCGTCGGCGCCCGCTTGCGCGATCTCGTCGTCCTGCTGCGCGCTCGAAGCGCCGGAAACGCCGACGGCGCCGACCACCTGGCCTTCGACCACGATGGGCACGCCGCCCTGCAGCGGCGTGAACGGCGTGACATCCGGCAGCGTGGTCATGGTGTAGCGGCCCTTGTTGACGAGCGTCTCNAAGTCGCGCGTGGGCTTGCGGAACGCGGCAGCGGTGCGCGCCTTGCCGATGGAGATGTTNGAGGCCGCAGGAAAGGTACCGTCGAGCCGCTCGAGGCCGACCAGCACGCCGGCGGCGTCGACCACCGCGATCGCGCCGCCCGGCGCGTTGTGCGCGCGGGCGTGGGCGATGGCCTGGGCGATCACGTGGCGCGCGCCCTCAAGCGTGAGCGACGGCTGCTGCACGAGGTCCGCGGCGGGCAGGGCGGCGCTAGCGAGCATCGTCGAGACGAACAGTGGGAGGGTTCTCATGGCGGATCTCCGGTCGATTCAAAGGGCCGCGTACAGGGCCGGCGCGGCCATGTGCACGACGACTGCGCCGTCGGCGACGTGCGGCGTGCGTAGGTGCCCGTCCCGGTCGCGCAGCAGGTGCCGCGACAGGTCCATGTTCGGCAGCTGCTCGTAGAGTTCGGCGACGGCATGGCCGTCGTCCAGCGCACCGCGTTCCACAGCCCAGTCGAGGGCATGCACCACGTGCGGCAGGCGGCGCTCGTAGAGACCGAGCAGGGAATCGACGCGTGCGACGAGCAGGACGCTGGCGCCGGCGCGCCGCGTGGCGGCCTCGACCCGCACGATCTCGTCGACGTGCGAGGCGACCTGCGACATGGCGAGGCGCAGGCTGCGGCCGAGGCGCTCGGGCGACACTGCGTAGCGCGCCGACGGCAGGATCGCCACCCGCGCACGCGGGTCGCGACGCTCCAGATGCAGCAAGGGCAGCAGCACGTCGAGGGCCGTGCCGCGCCGGCGGGGCCGCGCAATCATGTTGCGTGGATCAATGGCGGACCAGCCCGCTCGCCCGCGCCGTCGCGGGGAAGAGGTGAGTAGCACGCAGGTCCGCTCGCGAGGGGCGACCGCGGCCGCTCGTTGCAGCGACTCCTCGCAGGACGCGGGACCGCCGGCGAGGATCACGGCCCAGTCGTGTGTATCGTGAAGCATGCGTCGTCACTCCCCTGGTCGGGTCGGCCCGCGGATGTGCGCTCGCGGGCCGGGCCGTGCTGGCTCACTGCTTCGGGGTCGGGTCGGTAACCTTGACCACGCGGGCGCCGGCGATCTTGTCGCAGGTGCCCTGGGGGACATAGATCCATGCCTCCGGGTTCGCGTCGGTCGTGACGTGACCGTGGCAGGCGTTCTTGCTGGTCGCGCAATCGTTCTTGCCGGCCTTGATGACGCCTGCGCACTGTTCCATGTTCCGGTCGGCCGCCGTGGCGGTCGTCGCAGTCGTGGCGGCGCCGACGACCAGCAAGCCGCTGATGCCGAGGTGCAGGAGGGCGTTCAACTTGTCCATCATGTGTTGCTCCGTGGCGAGTAAAGGAAATGTCGCTACAGACCATTTGCAATGAGCGTGCCAATGCGGTCGACGGGCCGACGCAGCATTGCAAAGCCCTTGTATTGCCTCGTGTTTCAGCGTCGCGTTGCAGGCGGTGGCCGGAGTGTCGCCGCGCAGGAACAGCACGTTGNGGCGGCTGGCCGCAATCGCTCGTGGCATCGGCCGCAGTTGGTGGTGGGTCGCGGCTGAAGCGACGCCTTCACGGGACGCGCGCGGCTTGCGGTCTATTCCGGCATGGCAAGGCGCCGCGACGCCTCGCCGCGCGTCGCCACACCCGCGCTAGCCCTCGCGGAGGTAATGTTCCTTGAGGATGCCGAGCTTCTTGATGCGGAAGCGCGTCGTCGACGGCTTCAGGTTCAACAGACGCGCGGCTCCGTGCGGTCCCTCGATCACGCCGCCGGTTCGGCGCAGTACAGTGATGAAGTGCTGCTTCTCTACGTCATGCAGGCTGAGTGGTCCGGCGGGCGCTGCAGGATCAATGGCGGAGTCGCCGGCCGGGCCAGTGTCCGCTGCGATGCTGGCCAGAGTGAGGCAGCTGCGAGGCGCCGGCTCGAGCTCCCAGTCGACGCGCAATTCCCCGCCCGGCGACAGGATCGCCGCGCGCTCGATCACGTTCTGCAGGTCGCGGATGTTGCCTGGCCAGGAATGTGCGAGCAGCTTGGCCAACGTTTCCGGCGCGATGCGATTCAGCGGCCGGCCAAGGCGCCGGGCAGCGCGCGCCATGAAGTGCTCGGCAAGCATCGGGATGTCATCGCGGCGTGCGCGCAGCGGCGGCAAGTCGATCGGAAATACATTCAGCCGGTAGAAGAGGTCGGCGCGGAAGCGCCCGGCGGCGACGTCCTGCCGCAGGTCGCGGTTGGTCGCCGCGATGACCCGCACGTCCATCCTGACCGTCTTGCAGCTGCCGACGGGCTCGAACTCGCCTTCCTGCAGCACGCGCAGCAACTTGGTCTGGGTGTCGAGCGGTAATTCGCTCACCTCGTCGAGGAACAGCGTGCCCCCGTCGGCGAGTTCGAAGCGACCGACACGCCGGTCGGTCGCCCCGGTGAATGCGCCCTTGGTGTGGCCGAACAACTCGCTTTCGACTAAGCCGGCGGAAATCGCCGCGCAATTAAGCTTGACGAGCGTCCGCTCGCGGCGCGGGCTGCGCTCGTGCAGGGCACGGGCGATCAACTCCTTGCCCGTGCCCGTTTCGCCCTGGATCAGCACCGTTGTCATTGTGCCGGCCACCATGTCGACCGTGCCCAGCACGTCGCGCAAGGCGGCGCTCGAGCCCACGATGTCGCGCACGCTGCCGTGCTCGCCGATTTCCGCGCGCAGGTAGCGATTCTCCTGCTGCAGGCGGTTCTTGAGCTGCTCGACCTCGGCCAGCGCGGCCTGCAGTTCGGCAGTGCGCTCGTTGACACGCGATTCGAGCGCAAGGTTCGAGNCCTCGAGCGCGCGCCGCAGCTGCTGCAACTGCAGGTGGGTGCGCACCCGGATCAGGAGTTCTTCGTGCTCGAAGGGCTTCACGACGTAATCGCATCCCCCCGCCTCGAATCCCTTGACCTTGTCCTCGAGGTCGTCGAGCGCGGTCATGAAGATCACCGGAATTCCCGCGGTGCGGGCGTCGCGCTTCAGTCGCCGGCAGGTCTCGAACCCGTCGATGCCCGGCATCATGACGTCGAGCAGCACGAGGTCCGGCCGGGCGTACTGCGCCTGCTCGAGCGCGCTGTCGCCGTCGCGAGCCACCAGCACACGCCAGCCCTCGCGCCCGAGCATCTCGAGCAGCACTCCGACGTTCGTGGGCGTGTCGTCCACGACCAGTATTCTCGGCGGAGTCGTGTCCGTCGCGTTCACGAGTCGCCCTCGGTCAGGGGCCGCAGACGCTCGCGCAGGCGCCTCATGTCGTAGCTGCGGCCAAGTTCCTCGAGTTCGTCGATCGCGTGCGCAAATTGCGCATCGCGGGCGCGGACCTCGCGCAGCCGGGCGAGGAACTGCCGGATGTCGCCCATCATAGCCAGCTCGTGGAGCTCGTGTGCAACGTCGCGCGGCAGGCCGTCGAGAGAGGCCGCGGGCCGTGCAGGCACCGTCGGGATGGTCGCCGCCTCGGGCATCTCGGGCAGCCAGTGAAGGCCGAGCTGCCGACCCAGCAGCTCAAGCACTTCCTCGAGCCGCACGGGCTTGCTCATGAAATCGTCGCAGCCGGCCGCGATGCTCTGCGTGCGCGTGGCGTCGAACGCGCTGGCCGACAACGCGACGATGCGGANGCCTGCGAGCGACTGCTCGAGGCGCAGTTGCCGGATCGCCTCGAAGCCATCCATCACNGGCATCACGAGGTCCATGAACACCAGGTCTGGGCGGTTGAGCCGGGCGATCTCGAGGGCGGCGCCGCCGTGGATCGCCTCGTCCACCTGGAACCCCAGCGAGCGCAGGAAGCGAACCAGGATCTGGCGGTTGTCGGTCTTGTCGTCGGCGACGAGGATGCGCCGACGCCGTCCGGCATAACCGCTGACGCGCATCGCCGACGCCTGGGCCGGAATCGTGCTGGCGGCGGCCACCTGCAACTCGATCTCGACGGCGAACTGGCTGCCGCGCCCAGGCTCGCTGCGCACGTCAAGCGTGCCGCCCATCAGCTGCACGAGGCGCCGGCAGATGGCCAAGCCCAGGCCGGTGCCCTCCACGTGGCCGCCAGTCTGCTTCACCTGCTGGAAGGGCTCGAAGATTCGTTCGAGTTCGTCGGGTGCAATGCCGACGCCGGTATCCTCCACTTCCAGCCGCAGCCGACAATACGCGCCGCCCAAGTTCTGCGCGCTCGCGCGCAGTCGCACCGAACCGCGATCCGTGAACTTGACTGCGTTGCCCAGCAGGTTGAGCAGCACCTGCCGCAGCTTGCGCTGGTCGCCGACGACGAGCCCCGGGACACGGCTGGCAAGCTCGAACGAGAACTCCAGGTCACCCTGGCNGGCCCGCACGCGCGCGATATCCGAGACGTCGTGCAGCAGGTCGCCTAGATCGAATGCCGCCAGGTCGAGTTGGAGCATGCCCGATTCGATCTTGGCGAGGTCGAGCACGTCGCTGATCAGCCCGAGCAGGTGTTCGCCGCAGCGTTCGATGGCCGCCACGCTCTCGGCGTGCGG
>Ga0031656_10000824_pt1 | contig 11347 bp, 10 predicted proteins | sample FrelakmetDIP11DI_FD_55080 | JGI IMG/M metagenome (GOLD analysis project Ga0031656, IMG submission 55080) | Freshwater lake sediment microbial communities from the University of Notre Dame, USA, for methane emissions studies - DIP11 DI | ecosystem: Environmental > Aquatic > Freshwater > Lake >... | reverse complement strand
CCGATCGCCGTCATCCCAGCGCACGACGTGATCAGGGTCTGAATCATCGAGTACCACGTCGTATTGATCCAGAGCATCGAGGGGTTGTAGACAAAAATGTAGGGCGTNAGAAAAGCCCCGATAGCCAGTTTGGTGGCCGTGATGCCCGTCTTCATAGGGTTGGCCTTCGCGATGCCGGCGCCGGCATAAGCGGCCAGGGCGACCGGCGGCGTAATGTCGGCTATAATCCCGAAATAGAAGACAAACAGGTGGGCCGCCAGCGGGTGCACCCCGAGCTGGATCAGGGCCGGCGCAGCGATGGTGGAGGTGATGATGTAGTTGGCCGTGGTCGGCACGCCCATGCCGAGGATGAGCGACGTGATCATGGTGAAAATGAGCGTCACCAGGAGATTTCCTCCGGCCAGCTCGACCAGCCCGTTCCCCAGCTTGAGACCCAGACCGGTCAGAGTGATGGCACCGATGATGATGCCCGCCGAAGCGCAGGCCAGCCCCACGCCGATGGCATTCCGAGCCCCGAGCTCGAAGCCGTCGGCTATTTGCCTGAAACTCATGCGGGTGGCCTTCTTCAAGGCACCGGCGATGATACACGTCACCAGCCCCATCAACGCGGCGTAAAGCGGCGTGAACCCGACCGAAAGAAAGATGATGATCGCAAACAGGGGCACGAACAGATGGCCCCGTTCCCGCATGACATCGGCGAACCTCGGCAGCTCGTCGCGGCTCAAGCCGCGCAGGTTGCAGCGCTTGGCCTCGAAGTGAACCTCCATGAACACCCCGAAGAAATAGAGACAGGCCGGGATGGCGGCTGCCTTGGCGATGTCAAGGTAAGGCACATTCAAGAACTCCGCCATGATAAAGGCCGCCGCCCCCATGATGGGCGGCATGATCTGGCCGCCCGTGGAGGAGGAGGCTTCCACCGCCGCCGCAAACTCGGGCCGGTAGCCCAGACGCTTCATCATGGGGATGGTGAGGCTCCCGGATTCAACGGTGTTCGCCACCGAACTTCCGGACACCGTACCCTCCAGCGCGCTCGTTACAATGGCCATCTTGGCCGGACCCCCTGAGGCCCAGCCGGCCACCGCGTTGGAGATATCGATGAAGAGCTGACCCAGCCCGGATTTTTCACGGAACGAACCGAAAAGGATAAAGAGGTAGATAAAGGTTGCCGCCACGCCCAGGGGAATGCCGAGGATGCCTTCGGTGGTGAGGTACATGTGCGAGGCGATGCGCTCGATCGAATACCCGCGGTGCGCCATGAAGCCAGGGAAATAGGCTCCGAAATAGGTGTAGACAATGAAGAACGCCGCAAGGCAGACGATCGGCAGCCCCACCACCCGCCGCGCCGCCTCCAGCGTGAGCAGGATGCCGAAGCAGGCGGCGATGTAATCCATGCGGGAGTAATCCCCGCCGGCCTCCATGATCCGGATATAGTTTAAAGCCATGTATAAACCGATGTAACCGGCAAAAGCGACCAGCACCCAGTTGAACCATGTCAGGCGATTGGAATCGTCACGGGAGCTCGCCGGGAAAAGTAGGAAGGTCAGCACAAACGCATAGCCCAGGTGGATGGAGCGCTGGAACTGAGCCGGGAACAAGCCGAAGGCGGCCGTGTAAACCTGAAAGATCGACCACGACACACCGATGACATAAACAATCCAGCGCGAGGCTCCGACCAGTTTGCGGGCGGAGGCTTCCTTGTCGACCTTCTTGAGGATCTCTTCGATTTCCTCCTTGGAGACGGCCTCAACCCCTTTCATCGTGGTGGTCAGGGCGCCGGTTTTTTCCCGGTCTTTTTCATTTTCGCTCATGGGATGCACCTGTTTTTCATGAGGTCGAGCCATCGTGATTTTCGAACGCGCAGGGTCAACGCACTTCCTGGTTCCGCCAGGTCCGAGAGACGAATATCCCGCCCCTTGCAGTGCACGGTGTGATCAGCCACCCGGCCCACCCGCACGGTGATTTCGGGGGTGGGGCGGTTCACGGTCCATTCCAGCCAGCCGTCTTCNGCTATGGTCAGCGTGCCGTCCTGCGTCGATGCCTCCGGCATGCCGGCGCCGAAGGTGTCGAACCGCGATTTGGCGATGACCAGATGATCGGCCCCCACCCGCAAGGTGTCATAGACGGGCCGCCGATTAACGGAGTGGACAAAGGAAAGCACGAACTCTTCACCCGGCTGGACGCGGGCGCAAAAAACGACACGCCCGCCGCGGCCGTCGACGATTTCGAGCACAGGGAACAAGGGCCAGAGCAAGAAGCCGAGCATTGCCCCCAGACCGGCTGCGATCAGACCAGCAATCAGACGACGGCTCATCAGCGATGCAGAACAGACGGCAAGGGGCCGAAGGGGAGTGAAATCCAGCATGAAAGCAGTTTCAACTGATCCCCCCGGCCCCTGCGATCCGGAACCTCCTGTATCGACCTCTGTCGTTTTGGCGGAATCGATGTTTATTTCATCAGGCCTTTTTCTTTGTAGTACTTCACCGCTCCCGGGTGGAAGGGGATGGAAACACCCGTGACCGCGGTCTTTATGTTCAACTCCTTGCCCTTGGCATGGGCCGAGGCCAGCTCGGCCTGGTTCTCGAACAGGGCCTTGGTCAGGTTGTAGACCATCGCCTCACTCAGGCTGTTGCCGGCGATGAGCACCGCGTTCACCGCCACCGTAGACACTTCCGCTGTCTGGCCCTTGTACGTGTTGGCCGGGACCTTCACCGCCGCCAGGAAGGGGTATTTCTTGGTCAGCTTGGCCGCCACGTCGGCCGGGATATCCAGAATCCGNATTTCGTTCTGAGTGGCGACGTCCATGATACCCGCGTTAGGGATGCCGGCGGTGACGATGAAGGCATCGATGTGCTTGTCCTTGTAAGCTTCCGCGCTCTCGGAGAAGGACAGGAACTGGGGGTTCACATCCTCTTTCTTCATCCCGTAGGCGTCGAGGAGCTGCCGGAAATTGGCCTCTGTGCCGCTGCCCGGTGCGCCCACGCCCACCTTCTTGCCCTTCAAGTCGGCGATGGATTTGATCGGGCCTGCGGCCGCGACCACCACTTGCACGACTTCAGGATACAGCACCGCGATGGTGCTCATGGCCTTGAGGGGTTCCTTGAAAGCTTCTGTGGCATTGAAGGCGAAATCCAGGGTGTCGCTCTGCACCAAGGCCAGTTCAACCTCTTTCTTGTTGACCAGACGGACGTTCTCGGCCGAGGCTCCGGACGTCTGGGCAGTCACGTTCATGTCTTTGATTTTGGAGTTCCAGATCTTGGCCAAGGCGCCGCCGAAGGGGTAATATGTCCCTGCGGTGCCGCCGGTGGCCAGAACCAGGTTGTCTGCCGCATAACCCGAGGCCACCGCGCCCATCAAGAATAGAACCGTCACACACACACCGAACACTCTTTTCATGGAACACCTCCTTGATTTGCTGGTCGTTATTGAGCTGTTGTCCCAGTGATCAAACGCATTTCAAACGGAACGAAGTATAGGGGATTGCGGCCTCATGCGTCAAGGGGAAACTCCAGGATACTCAGCAAGCCACAGAGAGGAAGCGATTGAGCAGGTGAAAACTTTTGTAAAACATGATAGGTGAAAAGATATTCAAGAAGCTATAGGGATTCGATCTCTCGACAACACCTCGGGCTGTCGAGAAAGGGATGGGGAAAGCGATGGTCGAGACCGTCAACGTTCTTCTGGATTCTCACCCCTTTTGCCAAGGCTCAAAAAGAGAGAAAGAGTGAAATTTTGTTCCCGAGCACTTTTGGGTTGACTTTTCCAGAATTGCTGCGTATTTATTAATGTTCTAGTTGCGGAGGATGAGTCCTATGTACGCAGTGATCGAAACAGGCGGGAAGCAATACCGTGTGACCCAGGGGCAGGATCTGAAAGTGGAAAAAATCCCTGGACAGACGGGAGAAGAGGTTGTTTTTGACAAAGTGCTGGTGGTTTCGGACGGCGAAAACATGACCATCGGCAAGCCCTATGTGGACAATGCGAAGGTCCTTGGAAAGCTCGCCCGGCAGGCTAAGGACAGGAAGGTCCCTGTGTTCAAGTACAAAAAAAGAAAGGGCTATCGCCGGAACAAGGGTCACCGGCAGGATTTTTCACTGGTGCGGATTGAAAACATCCAGGCTTGATCCCTGCCGAAGGCAGAGCAATAGAATTCAATGCACTGNGAACTCTTGAAGGTGAGGAACAGAGAGTATGGCACACAAAAAAGCAGGCGGCAGCGCCAAAAACGGGAGGGATAGTGCCGGNCAACGATACGGAGTGAAAAAGTACTCCGGCGAGAAGGTTCGGGCAGGCAGCATCCTAATTCGTCAAAAGGGAACCAAGGTGCACCCGGGCGTGAATGTGGGGCTCGGAAAGGACTACACCCTTTTTGCTAAAATCGACGGCATTGTCACCTTTGAAAGAATGGATCGATCCAGAAAACAGGTCAGTGTTTACGCGGCATAGACTTCGTCCGCATCCCTTCCTCTTTTGAGTCCATCTATGCGTTTTGTCGACGAGGTTCTGATCACCGTCCGCTCAGGGGACGGGGGAAAGGGCTGCGTCAGCTTCAGGCGTGAGAAATTCATCCCCAGAGGGGGACCGGACGGAGGCGACGGCGGCAAAGGAGGGAGTGTCCTCTTCCGGGCTACCGAACGACTGGCCACCCTTCTCGATTTCAGATACCGCAGAATATTCAAAGCACGAAACGGCGAACCGGGAAGGGGCAGGAACCAGACCGGTAANAACGGTAAGGACATTGTCATCGAGGTGCCGCCCGGAACCCTCCTCTACGATGAAGAGACAGGCCGGGAGATCGCCGATCTCGTTCGCGGCGAACAGGAGATCGTGATCCTGGAGGGAGGCCAGGGAGGCAAAGGGAATCAGCATTTCGCCACTTCCACCAACCGGGCGCCCCGCATGGCCCAGCCCGGAATTTCCGGGCAGGAGAAAAAGCTCAGACTTTCCCTCAAGTACCTTGCGGACATTGGACTCATTGGCCTGCCCAATGCGGGCAAATCCACGCTTCTGTCCCGGATCACCACAGCGAAGCCCAAGATCGCCGACTACCCGTTCACCACTCTCATCCCCAACCTGGGCGTGATCACCCTGGGCGAAGACAAGAAGCTCACAGTGGCCGATATCCCCGGCCTCATAGAAGGGGCCAGCGAAGGCAAAGGTCTGGGGCACCGCTTCCTCAAACACATCGAGAGGACCAGGCTCCTTCTCCACGTAATGGACATTACGTTTTCTCCTGTTCATGCCCTCCTGGAAGACTTTTTTGTGGTGAGAAAAGAGCTGGAGGATTACCATGTGGATGTGGCCGGAAAAGATCAGATCGTGGTCATCAACAAAATAGATATTTACTCCTCGCAACACCGGGATGTAAGAGAAGTGAAAAAAGCCCTGAAGGATAGGGGATTGGAATCCTACCCTGTTTCGGCACTGACCGGGGAAGGGCTCGAGGATCTCAAGAGGGCTTTGTTGAGGAAATTTTTCGATGGTCAACCAAGAAAACGATGAAGCCAGGGGCGTCTCGAGAAAAAAACTCCTCCGGCGAGTGAAAAGAGTGGTGGTCAAAGTCGGCAGTGCCGTGCTTGCAGGCAGGGACGGTTTGAGCCGGAAGGTGCTCTATGACTTGAGCGATGATATCTTCGGCCTGTGGCAAAAAGGCATGGAGGTCGTNCTCGTCTCATCGGGTGCGATCGCCTCNGGGATGAAAAAAATCGGCCTTCCAAGAAGGCCCGATTCCATTTCCCAGAAGCAGGCGGTTGCGGCTGTCGGGCAATGCAGCCTCATGCTCGCCTGGGAGAAAGCCTTCGGCCGCCACGGGCAGAAGGTGGCGCAGATCCTGATCACCCGGGACGACTTCAATCACCGGGGCCGGTATCTCAATGCGAGGAACACGATTTTCACCCTCCTTTCCTGGCGAATCATTCCCATCATCAACGAGAACGACACGGTGGTGACGGAAGAAATCAAGTTCGGGGACAATGACAGCCTGAGCGCCATGGTGACCGACCTCTTGGACGCGCACTTTCTTGTCATTCTCACGGATGAAGAGGGCCTCTATGATAACGACCCCCGAACAGACGAGAATGCAACGCTGATCAAGGTCGTGGGAAGGGTAAACCGGGAGACTCTGAAACACGCCGGTTCAAAACCGGGGAGCCTCGGCACAGGCGGTATGGAGAGCAAGATCAGGGCAGGCCGGAAAGCCTCCCTTGGCGGCGTCCCCGTGGTGATCGCCAACGGTTCCAAGCCGGGCATTCTGAAAGAGATCTTCAGGGGAAAAGAAGAAGGGACACTGTTTCTTCCTCAAGACGTGAACCTGTGCAGCCGGAAGCGCTGGATTGCCTTTACCAAGGCTCCAAAAGGGGAGATTGTCGTGGATCGAGGAGCGCAGAAAGCGCTGCTGGGAGGCGGCAAGAGCTTGCTTCCCTCGGGCATCCGGGAGGTGAGAGGTCATTTCGGCCACGGCGACTCGGTGGTCGTTCTCAACGAGGAGAGCGAGGAACTGGGCGTGGGAATGGTGAACTATGACGCGGGCGACATCCGAAAGATCATGGGCTTGAAGACAACGGAGATTGAATCCATCCTGGGTTTCAGGCACGACGATGAGGTGATCCACCGGGACAACCTGGTCATCACCCGGAACCTGGAAGAGGGAGAGGTGGTATGTCTTTAGAAAAGACGATCAAAGACATGACCCAAGCGGGGAAAGAGGCCTCGCGGGAACTCAGGAAAGTGTCAAGAGCCAGGAAAGATGCAGCGCTACAGCTCATGGCCGGAAAGCTGATGGAAAGGGAAAAAGCGATCCGCCAGGAGAACGAGAAAGACCTTGCTTCGGCAAAGGAACAGGGCTTGAGCTCTGCCATGCTGGACCGGCTGACCCTCGATGCAANGACGTTGCAGTCCATGGCCGAGGCTCTCGGCGANGTGGCTGCTCTTCCCGACCCCGTGGGCGAGGTGACGGGCATGTGGAAAAGGCCGAACGGGCTGCTCGTGGGCCGTGTGCGGATCCCCCTGGGCGTCATTGGATTCATCTATGAGTCCAGGCCGAATGTCACGGTCGATGCGGCAAGCCTCTGTCTCAAGGCTGGAAACGCGGTCATCCTCAAGGGAGGGTCTGAAGCCATTCAATCAAACCTGATCCTTGGGAAGATCCTGCGGGAAGCCCTGGAAGAGACGGGGCTCCCTCCTGCGGCGATCCAGGTGATCCCCACCACAGAGAGGGATGCGACCCGAATCCTTCTCCAGCAGGAAGAAGATGTGGATGTCATTATTCCGCGCGGAGGCGAGGGCCTGATCCGCTTTGTCACGGACCACTCACGAATCCCGGTGCTCCGGCATTACAAAGGGGTCTGCCATGTTTACGTGGATGAGTTCGCAGACCTGGGCATGGCCGCCGAAATTTGTTTCAACGCAAAAGTGCAACGGCCGGGCGTGTGCAATGCCATGGAAACCATGCTCGTCCACGAAGGCGTNGCAGATGCCTTTCTGCCGGCCTTTCTCAAGCGGTTCCGCGATGCGGGAGTGGAAATCCGCGGCTGTCCGAGAACCCTGGCCCTCATGCCTGAAGCAACCCCTGCGAAACCTTCGGACTGGCCTGAGGAGTTCCTGGATCTGATCCTCGCGGTCAAGGTGGTCCACGGACTGGATGAGGCGCTGGACCACATCGAGAAATACGGCTCCAACCACACGGAAGCGATCGTCACGAACCGCTACGACCGGGCCCAGCGGTTCCTGGAAGAGGTGAACTCTTCCGTGGTCCTGGTCAATGCCTCAACCCGGTTCAACGACGGGAATCAGCTCGGTCTCGGAGCGGAGATTGGAATCAATACGTCCAAGCTCCATGCCTTCGGCCCCATGGGCNTGGCAGAGTTGACCACACAAAAATTCATTGTCTATGGCAACGGGCAAATCAGAACCTAGGCTGGGTATTCTGGGCGGGACCTTTGATCCCATCCACTTCGGTCATCTGCGCCTGGCCGAAGAGGTCGGGGAGAGCCTGAACCTCGANCATATCTATCTCATTCCTGCGGCCTTGCCGCCCCACAAAATGCCCAAGACCGTGTCCCTGTTTCGTCATCGGCTGGAAATGACGAGGATTGCGTCGGCGGAATCTCCTCTTCTCAAAGTCCTGGACCTCGAGGCAAGGCGTGAAGGTTTTTCCTACTCCATTGAAACCTTAAAGACCTTCCACACGATGTTTCAGCCGGACCTGGATCTCCACTTTGTGCTGGGCATGGACGCTTTCCTTGAGATCGAAACGTGGAAGGATTTCAGGAACCTTTTCAACTATGCCCATTTCGTGGTGATCCAGAGGCCCGGCTTCCCGTCGGACATCCTGGAATCGTTCCTTCCTACCCTGGGTGTGAGTTTCGATAAAAGGGGTCAGGGGGGAAATCGGTTTCTGGCCCCTTCCGGGTACGAGGTGATCTCCATGGAAGCCACCTTGATGGATATCTCTTCCACAAAGATCAGAGAGAAGGTTGCAGCAGGAAAATCCATTCGGTTCCTTGTCCCGGAAGCGGTGAGGTCTTACATTAAGAGCAATGACTTGTACAGGTCCCATGAAACCGATTGAAAAAGCTCGACTGTGTCTGGAAATCATCCAGGAAAGAAAAGCGATAGATCCCATCCTGATGGAAGTCGGCCGGCTCACGTCCTTCACCGACTATTTTCTTGTGGCGAGCGGGAATTCGAGCCGGCAGGTTCAGGCGATCAGCCAGCACATGGCGCGAAGGCTGAGGGAAGAGGGGTTCAGACCCCTCGGGATTGAAGGAGAGCCGGAAGGCCACTGGGTCCTCATGGACTATGGCGATGTGGTCATTCACATATTCTATCAGCCGGTCAGGGAATTTTACGACCTGGAGGGCCTATGGACAGAAGCCCCACGGGTGGATCATGAGAGCAAGAACAAAAAAGCTTAGGAGCATTCTGGCGCCCATTCTTGCGTTTTTCTTCCTCTTTTCTCTGGGAAGAGAGCCGGCGTTTGCCCTGTCCACTGAAGACGAAAGAGCAGCGGGCGAAGAATTTGTAGCGAGCGTGCGCATGCAGCTCGAACTGCTCCAGGATGACTTTGCGAACGACTACATCAATGATCTGGGCCAGTATATCACCAGAGCTCTGGAGACAAAGGCTTTCCCCTTTCAGTTCTATATTGTGCGGGACAATACCCTCAACGCCTTTGCCGGCCCCGGAGGGCATATTTTCTTTTTCACCGGCCTGATTGATATGATGGATGGCGTGGATGAACTGGCTGCGGTGATGGCCCACGAAATCGGTCATGTGTCCGCAAGGCACCTGTCCAACCGTATCGAGCAAAATAAAGCCATGAGCATCGCCGTTCTTGCGGGAATGCTGGCCGGGGCTCTGATGGGAGGAAAGGCAGGCGGTGCGATTGCCACAGGGACGATGGCAGCCGGCATACAGAAGCAGTTGAGCTACAGCCGGGAGGATGAAAGACAGGCCGACAACCTCGGATTCAAATACATGGACGAGTCACGCTTCAGCCCCTCCGGGATGATCGCGGTTATGAAGAAGCTCGAAAAAGCGGCCCCGGGAGGAACGGACTCTATCCCCCCTTACCTGCTGACCCATCCTGCTGGACCTGAAAGGGTGTCGACCTCCGAGGCCCTGATGACCCAGTTCAGCCCTAAGCCGGAAAGCAGAGAATCCACTGAATTCCGCAAACTCTTTCCTTACTTCAAAGCCGTCTGCATCGCCAAGTCCATGGATTATCAAACGGCAAGCCGTTACATGAACAGAGATAGAGAGAGCAATCCTGAATCCCCGGTGGTTCAATTCGGGCTGGGAGTTCTGCAAAAAGAAAGAATGGACTACCCGATGGCGATTGAACATTTCGAAAAAGCCTTGAAAGGGGCTCGTGATCTGACGCCGATTCTGATTGAACTGGGAGAGACCTATCAGCTCCAGGGGCAGGATCGGAAAGCGATCGAGATTCTTGAGCGGGTCCTCAGGACGGATGGGCGCAACAGGGCGGCGCTCTTTCTCACCGCGTCGTCTTACCAGAACCTGGAGGACTACTCAAGGGCGACCGTCTTCTACGAGAGGCTGACTTCCATTATGCCCGTTAAAGACGAGGTTTTCTACAATCTCGGGGTCTGCTACGGAAGACAGGAAAAGCTTGCGGTTGCCCACTACAATACCGGGCTTTACTTCCAGAGGATTTTCGATTTTCGGAAAGCCAGGTACCATTTTCTCAAAGCCGATCAACTGGCAGGAAACGATCAGGCCCTCAAAAACAGGATCTACGCGGCTGTGCAGACCCTACCCAAGGAAAGTATCTTTTCCACTCAGGGTCAGGAATCAAAAAGCCGCAAGTGATCCTCCGTCCCTCCTCGATTCCTTTCTGCATATTCTGGAATCTTAGCGTACAAGTTCGCTGCGCCATGCCCAAAACATGAAAATCCGAAATCCGAAGCACGAAATACGAAACAATATCCAATGATCCAAATTCAAATGACCAAAACGATAGGCCGCCAGGTTTCTGTTTTGAACATTGGAGCATTGGTGTTTTGAATCCGTCGGGGTTCATTCCCCGCGGCTTGCCGCGAATTCGTCATACCGGCGAAAGCCGGTATCCAGAAAACCCAACTGGATTCCGTGTCAAGCACGGAATGACGGCCTGGGAGACAAGAAGATACCCCGCTGCTTGCGGCGGGGTCGTTCATTCGAATTTCGGATTTCGAGATTCGAATTTTGCCCCCAGGGGTCTGCGCTAGGATTTTGGTGCAGGAGTTTTCAACTGGCCCTTGGCTTTGGGATGCCCGGCTTGAGCCGCCTTGTTGAAATCCTCCATGGCCTTTGGTTTGTTTCCTTTGGCGAGGAAGGCGAGGCCGCGATTGTAGAGGAGGTCAGGGTCTCCGGGTTTTATTTTCAGCCCTGCCTCAAAGTCGGCTAGGGCAAGATCGATCCTTCCCATTTGCAACTGAGCGCTGCCGCGGTTGCAGAGGGCATCCGCAGCACTGGGATCAAGTTTCACTACCTCTGTAAAATCCTTGACTGCCTCTTCGTACTTCTTCATCTTGGTGTAAAGGAGTCCTCTGTTGTAGTGGGCGTCTTTGTGTTTCTTGTCGAGTTCGATGGCCCTGGAGTAGTCTTTTTCAGCGAGTTGAAGGTCTCCTTTGTACTCATACAACCATCCGCGGTTGAAGTAGGCATCGGCGTTTTTTTCGCTCACCGAGAGGAGACTGTTGATTTTTTTCATCTCGAAAATAAAATCAAAAGAGTCTCCCTTTTTAGGAGGTGCCGCCGGAGCAGCACTCTTCTCCGCCTCTTTGGCAGGCGGTTGCTGCGCAGCGGGCTTGGGTATGGGCGCCTTGTACGTTTCGCCCTGTCCCCA
>Ga0031656_10000823_pt1 | contig 11360 bp, 13 predicted proteins | sample FrelakmetDIP11DI_FD_55080 | JGI IMG/M metagenome (GOLD analysis project Ga0031656, IMG submission 55080) | Freshwater lake sediment microbial communities from the University of Notre Dame, USA, for methane emissions studies - DIP11 DI | ecosystem: Environmental > Aquatic > Freshwater > Lake >... | reverse complement strand
GAAATCATGTATGCCACATTTGTGAGGTTTATCGCAAGCATATGTGAAGCTACCATGATTGAATAGAAAATCCCCGGCAAAGCAAGCCCGCTATAGAGTTTATCCTTAACGAAATCTCTTATATCATGCCTGCCCTTCCATAAAGCAACAGGGGTAAAAAAGAGGGTCAGGAGTACAACATACGTTGCACCAAAAAACAACGGTGATGAATGCTGGATCGCCATTTTTCCCAGAGACGAGGTAATACTGTAAAGCAGAGCTACAAAGATCATGAGAACAGAACCTTTCTCCTTTAGGATAGCCCTGATAGGGTCAAGTATTCCTTTGTTCAATTCATGGATATGGAGAACATAACTTCCTGCTGCAAGGAAAAAGATGCCGCTCATACCCTGTAAAGAAACTTTTTCGCCCAGTATGGCATATGAGACAACGATGACGAAAACAGGGGTGAGAGAGAGAAACGGAAGTGTCAGACTGAGAGGAGAGAGTCTCAATGCCTTTATATAGAGAATTACTGATAGGATCTCAAGAGGCAGGGCAATGATAAAGGCTTTGAAGAATTCACTGTCAAGATTCGGCCGGGGAAACATTATCAAAAAAAATAATAACAGAGGCAGCGAGAAAAGAAGCCTGAACCATGCAACAAGATACTCGTTGCCCGTCTTGAGTGCTCTCTTCGTAAAGGCATCACTCGTTGCAAGGGTAAATGCAGAAAGAAGCGACAGGAGTATCCATGTGGATAACATTCATAATATTACTGCAAAACCCTAATTTTCTGAAATAATTGTATTTTAAACACTCATTATTTGACTTGCTTCTCTATGTGTGATATAAATTATCCATGAATGGATCTAATGAATATGCGTAACTTAATTCATGTTCAGTATGGCTATCATTCCGGAAAAAGTTTGTTCATAGTTTGTAACAAAGGTTTCGTATAAACAATCAAAGAAAGGAGGAAATGACATGAATGTTTTCACACGCAGAGATTTTTTGAGGATCTCTGGGGTAGCTGCAGCAGGTCTGACCCTGAGTCATCTCGGATTTGACCTCACACCTGCTCAGGTTTATGCTGCCGAGCTTCGAACCCAGCTCCGTATCAAAGGTGCTAAAGAAACGCCGACAATATGTTGTTTCTGTTCTGTGGGGTGCGGTATTCTTGTATCCACTGACCAGAAAGGCAAGGTGATCAACGCAGAGGGGGATCCTGATCATCCTATCAGCGAAGGTTCTCTCTGTGCAAAGGGTGCCGCATCATACCAGATCGCTGTCAATGACAATCGCCTGAAGAAAGTTCGCTACCGCGCTCCGAACAGCGACAAATGGAAAGAGGTAAGCTGGGAATGGGCACTGGACAAGATTGCAGCGAATATCAAGAAGAGCCGCGATAAGAGCTTCATGGAAAAGAATGCTGACGGGAAGGTTGTGAACCGGACAAACGGCATTGCTTCTGTCGGCAGTGCAGCCATGGACAACGAGGAATGCTGGCTCTACTCTAAGATGCTGAGGGCTCTCGGACTCGTCTACATCGAGCACCAGGCCCGCATATGACACAGCGCAACTGTAGCGGCTCTGGGAGAGTCGTTCGGTCGCGGTGCAATGACAAACCATTATATCGATTTCCGCAATGCCGATGTTATCCTCAACATGGGGAGTAATGTCGCAGAAAATCACCCGGTCTCATTTAAATGGATCCAGGCGGCAAAAAACAAGGGTGGTACGTTCATCCATGTAGACCCCCGTTTCACCCGCACGTCAGCAAAGGCTGACATCTTTGTCAGGCTCCGTTCAGGAACTGATATTGCATTCCTGGGCGGCATGATCAAATATATCATCGATAACAACCTCTTTGACGATTTTTATCTCAAGAATTACACGAATGCATCATTCATCGTAAACCCGAAATACGGTTTCGATGACGGTCTTTTCTCGGGCTATGATCCGAACAAGCGGTCCTATGATGCATCAACATGGGCACTGGAAAAAGATGAAAACGGAATACCGAAACGGGACATGACTTTGCAGGATGAGCGGTGTGTATTCCAGCTCCTGAAAAAGCATTATTCACGGTACACCCCTGAGAAAGTTACCTCCATCACGGGAACTCCTCAGGACGACCTGGAAAAGGTCTATACGGCCTACGCTTCAACCGGTAAACCTGATAAAGCTGGTACGGTCTTATATGCCATGGGCTGGACCCAGCATACCGTAGGTGTTCAGAATATCCGTGCAATGTCGATCATACAGTCTCTTCTTGGCAATATGGGAATTGCCGGAGGCGGCGTTAACGCACTGAGAGGTGAATCCAACGTCCAGGGGTCCACAGACCAGGCTTTGCTCTTTCACATTATTCCCGGCTATCTGCCGGCACCACGCGCCCAGTGGGCAACCCGGGATGATTACAATAAGACCACGCCCGCTACAAAAGACCCGAGGAGCGTAAACTGGTGGAAGAACAGACCAAAATATCTGACGAGTCTGCTTACGTCTTATTATGGAGAAAAGGCTACGAAAGAGAACGATTTCGGTTATGCCTGGCTCCCGAAGCTTGAACCGACACAGGACGCGTCATGGCTTAATCTCTTTGACCAGATGTACAAGGGGGCATTCACCGGTTTCTTTGCATGGGGAATGAACCCCGCCTGTTCGGGTGCCAATGCCAACAAGGTACGTCAGGCCTTGGCAAAGCTGGACTGGATGGTAAACGTGAATGTCTTTGACAGTGAGACAGGTTCATTCTGGAAGGGTCCTGACTTGGATCCCAAAAAGATAAAGACAGAAGTCTTCCAGTTGCCCTGTGCAGCTTTTCTGGAAAAGGAAGGCAGCATCAGCAACAGCGGCCGGTGGATGCAGTGGCGCACAAAATGCACAAACCCGCCGGGAGATGCCATGCCTGATGGCGAGATCATGTTTGATCTCTTCAAGAAGGTTCAGGCGCTCTATAAAAAGGAGAAAGGAGCATTCGCCGATCCTATCCTGAATCTGAAATGGGACTATGAAACAAGCGGTAAATTTGATATCCACAGANTTGCAAAAGAGATTAACGGGTACTTCCTCGAAGATATTCCCGAGCATCCTGTGGACAAGAAAGCTTATAAAAAAGGGACTTTGGTTCCGAGTTTTGTGTTTCTCCTTGATGACGGAAGAACCTCCAGTGGCAGCTGGATATATTCCGCAAGTTACACGGAGGCGGGGAACATGGCTGCACGCAGGAAGAAGACCGACCCAACAGGGCTTGGCCTCTATCCAGAATGGTCGTGGGCATGGCCGGTCAACAGGAGAATTATCTACAACCGTGCCTCAGTGGATCAGGAAGGAAAGCCACGCAATCCAAACAGGGCATTATTGAAATGGGATGCGGAAAATAAGAAATGGGCCGGGGATATCCCTGATGGCCCTGCGCCACCGATGGGAACAGAAGGAGTCTATCCGTTCATCATGAAACCGGACGGAGTCGCTTCAATCTTTGGACCGGGCCTGAAGGACGGCCCATTCCCTGAACACTATGAACCGCTTGAATGCCCGATCGAAAAGAATATCATGTCCAATCAGAGGATTAATCCGGTGATTAAGATTTTTGAGGGAGGGCCGGATACCTTCGCAACATGCGACCCGCGGTATCCATTTGTGTGCACTACATACCGCGTCACAGAGCACTGGCAGACAGGTGTCCTCACACGCTGGCTTCCGTGGCTCCTTGAGGCGGAACCCCAGATGTTCTGTGAAATAAGCCAGGAACTGGCGAAACTCAGGGGCATCGAAAACGGAGAAAAGGTATACGTCGAATCACCAAGGGGGAAAATATGGGCTATTGCCATAGTTACCTCACGGTTAAAACCGTTTATCATCGCCGGGCAGACGGTCCATCTGGTTGGCATTCCCTGGCACTTTGGCTGGATCCATGCGAAAGATGCCGGGGTCAGCGCAAACAGACTAACGCCAACCGTTGGTGATCCGAACACGATGATACCCGAGAGCAAGGCGTTCATGGTAAACGTTACAAAAGCTTCAAAAGAACCGGCCAAGAAGGCCGCGAAAGCCTAAGGGAGGTGAGATACTATGGCCGATAAATCATTTTTTATCGATACGACAAAATGCACTGCATGCAGAGGATGCCAGATATCCTGTAAGCAGTGGAATATGAATCCGGCAACAAAGACCGTACAACGGGGAAGCCATCAGAATCCCGAGGATCTTTCATATGTAACCTATAAGCTGGTTAGGTTCAGTGAATTCGAGCAGGACGGCAAACCGGTTTGGTATTTCTTTGCAGACCAGTGCCGGCATTGCACTACACCTCCGTGCAAGATAGTTGCCGAGTCACTCAACGTAAAAGCTATTGCCCAAGACGAGGCAACCGGTGCAATTCTCTATGACCCAAAGGTGAAGGTCAAAGAAAAGGACTATAAGGAAATCCGCGGGTCATGCCCGTGGGATATTCCGCGCTGGGACGAGAAAACACAGGGAATGGCAAAATGCACCATGTGCATTGACCGGATCAAGGAAGGCCTCATCCCGGCATGTGTAAAAACCTGCCCGACCGGCGCTATGAACTTCGGGGACCGGGATAAAATTCTCGCCATGGCAAAAGAACGGCTCGAAGAAGTTAAAAAGAAATATCCGAAAGCCGAACTGCTGAATCACGATTTCGTGCGCACTATCTTCCTCGTGGTTGATGATCCAAAAAAGTATCATAAATTTGCTGCGGCCAGCGATGAGACCTTCGTCGCATCGCTGAACAGGTCTTCAGTACTGGTAGGGTAAATCAGGAAAACAACGTTATCTTCAAACGGCTTGTTCCCTGCTCTTGCCGGAACAAGCCGTTTTTTATAGACATCGAATGTTGTTCCGCTGATTGTCATTCCCGCTTGTCGGGAATCCTTCTGATTTGTTCAAAACCTTCAAGAAAGATTCCGGCCAAGCCGGAATGACAGATTTAAAATCTTAAACAACGATCTTTAGATAATAGTAATATACAGTGTACGCTAAGGAGACTACATGAACCATTCGTTTGCAAAGACAAAAGAACGCATTGATTTCCTTATCTCGAAAAAGCCCGAATACGCGAACATCCTCCGCTTTTACAAAAAAATATCAGAACTCCAGGCAGCAGCCTCACCCCGTCTTTATCTGAAACTGCCGAAACTCGAAAAACCCATCACGGACCTCCGGGAGAAAGAGGGATTCCCCCTCATCAGCAGGGAGGAATTCCTGATTGACGTTCCCTCTTCAACTGCACTGTTCGAAGCCATATGCACTGCATCGAAACATGCAAATGAAAAGATGCGGATTAATATCCAGATTCTTGAAGAAGCTTTTTCGGTAAACGCCCTCAGGCCTGAGGATTTGCTGAAACATCATGCCGACGATGCATATCTTGATTCCGTCATACGAGATTTTGCTATCGACAGGGCTGTCCTGAAATTTCTGATCCATATGAGTATTTATCCTTCCCTTCACGCTCACGCTGAAATGCTGAAGGACCAGATCAATTTGAAACAATGGCTCAGGGGGTACTGCCCGATATGTGGTTCACTGCCTCTCATGTCACAGTTCAACGCTGAAGGACAGCGGGAATATCTCTGTTCTTTCTGCGGATTTGAATGGCCTGGCGAGCGCTTGAAATGCCCCTTCTGTGAGAATTCCGACCATACGAAACTCCACTATTTTTATGCAGAAGGAGATGAGGCATACAGGGTAGATATCTGTGACGCTTGCAACCAGTATATCAAGACCGTTGACAGCCGTAAGTTGGATTATAAGCCTGACCTCGGTCTGGAGGATATCGTTACCATACATCTTGATATCCTTGCCTTAGAGAAAGGGTTTAAGAGGCCGGTGACCTCTCCCTGGGGGACCTGAAGATAACGTAACGTCGGATAAAAAACCATAGTTCTTCGTCTCCGCATCATCTGAGCATATGTTTTTTTACGTGCTTTCAATTATGCCGCTTTCAATTATACCGCTTGACATTCATCAACTATCGTTTATATATTAACAATAAATAGGATAAAGATGTTAAAGGTTATTTCGCAATATATAACGTATAGCCTGCTAAATTTAGAGCATGGATCTCATCTTGCTGATGCTGTTGATTTCTTTGTTTACGATACAATTAAGATATTTCTTCTGCTTTCGGTCATAATATTTATCGTATCGATAATTCGAAGCTTCTTTCCTCCCGAAAAAACGAAACGTATTTTATCCCATAAAAAAGAGTTTATAGGAAATATTTTGGCAGCTCTGCTTGGTATTGTTACCCCATTCTGCTCATGCTCAGCGGTTCCTTTGTTTATCGGATTCATAGAAGCGGGTGTGCCTCTTGGTGTTACTTTTTCTTTTCTTATTTCCTCTCCTATGGTAAACGAGGTGGCCATTGTTTTACTCTTTGGGCTGTTCGGCTGGAAAGTAACCGCGATTTATATCGGAGCAGGTCTTCTTGTTGCAATATTGGGGGGGCTCGTTATTGGAAAACTCAAACTTGAGAAATGGGTTGAGGAATATGTTTATAAATTTCACAATGGACAGGAATATGCAATAATCAAACAGACATTCAAAGAAAGGCTCCAGTATGCAAAAGACAGTACAATAGACATATTAAAAAGGATTTGGCTCTATATCATTATAGCAATCGGCATTGGAGGGTTTATCCACGGGTATGTGCCTGAAGACTTTCTTGTCCGTTATGCCGGACCCGGGAATCCCTTTGCCGTTCCAATAGCAGTATTGCTCGGCGTGCCATTGTATGCAAATGCTGCCGGGGTTATCCCGATAGTCTATGCACTGATGGAAAAGGGCTTAAGCATGGGGACAGTGCTCGCATTCATGATGGCTGTTACAGCGTTATCGCTCCCCGAGATGATTATCCTGCGGAAGGTCTTGAAGATCCAGCTTCTCGGTGTATTTTTCGGAATAATGACCTTGACTATCATAGCCGTGGGCTATTTGTTTAATGCGATTCTATAGCGGAGAACATCTGTGAGAATAGATTGCTATATCTCGTTAACCTGTGGAGCCGAAGAAGGATTGAGGTTAAACATCTCTCAGGCATTAGAAATGGAAGGCTTACAGGCAGAAGTGCAGTTCTACCGGATCAATGATATACAGGCGGCTGCATTAGGGCTTCGTGGTTCTCCTTCTGTGCTTATTGATGGGAAAGACATTCAGCCGGCAGATGTTGCCGGGTTTTCCTGAAAGTTATGCAAAGACGAAGCCGGGAAGCTTCTGAATATCCCGTCTGTAGAAATATTGAGAAAATTAATCAGAGAGAAAAAGGAGGAAGAGCGATGGAAATAAAAGTATTAGGACCGGGTTGTCCTAACTGCTCACTGATGGAGGAACTGGCCAAAAAGGCGGTAAAAGAACTCGGCATTGAGGCAAAGATCGATAAACTTACTGACATAAGAGAGATTATGAAATATACCATGTCAACACCGGGACTGGTAATCAACGGCAAACTGAAGCATGCCGGAAAACCTTTGCCGTCTCTTGACAAGGTGAAAGAATTGATAAGAGCTGAGGTATAACCATGCAAGACCTATTAAATGCCTTTAAAGCGCTTTCTGAGGAAACGAGGCTGAGAATCGTTAAACTCCTTGAACATGGAGAACTCTGCGTGTGCGACATCGTGGCAGCCCTGGACATGATACAGCCAAAGGTGTCCTTTCATCTTGCTGTTCTGAAAGATGCCGGTCTTCTTAAAGACAGGAAACAGGGCAAATGGACTCATTACAGTATTGCTGATACTGATATGTTCAGAAGGTTTTTGCTGCTGTCAACTCTGGAGAGGATTTCCGCTGAAACCGTATCTGAGGATATNAGGAGACTAAAGGATTTCCTGAAGNTTAAACGTCAAAAATCAACCGTNGTTTCCCTGCCCAACAGAACTGCTTGCTGTGGAAGGTAACGAATATGGCTGAATNAGTGAAAAGACTCTCGTTTCTTGACAGATTTCTTACCCTATGGATATTCCTGGCAATGTTTATAGGGGTTGGTACAGGATATCTCTATCCTCAAATCACCGATTTCTGGAATATCTTCCAGGTCGGAACGACCAATATCCCGATAGCCATCGGTTTAATCCTCATGATGTATCCTCCCCTTGCAAAAGTTAAATATGAACAACTCGGAGAGGTTTTCAGGAATGTAAAGGTGCTGAGCCTTTCTCTGGTGCAAAACTGGATCGTTGGACCTATTTTGATGTTTCTTCTTGCCGTTGTTTTTCTTGGAAATTATCCTGAGTACATGATGGGATTAATAATGATCGGACTTGCACGCTGTATCGCCATGGTAATTGTATGGAATGATCTTGCATGCGGCGACAGGGAATATGCTGCTGGGCTCGTTGCATTCAANTCAATATTCCAGGTTCTTTTCTTTTCGCTTTACGCTTATGTCTTTATAACAGTGCTTCTGCCTTTGTTTGGATTAAAAGGCGCTGTGGTGAACATTACCATCACGCATATTGCAAAGAGTGTATTTGTATATTTGGGAATTCCATTCATAGCTGGAATCATAACCCGCTTCAGCCTGATAAAAATAAAAGGGAACACGTGGTATGAAGAGGCCTTCATCCCGAAAATCAGCCCCGTCACATTGATCGCCTTGCTCTTTACCATAATTGTCATGTTTTCTTTAAAAGGTCAATATATCGTTCGACTGCCGTTTGATGTGATAAGGGTGGCAATCCCGCTTTTGATTTACTTTCTGCTGATGTTCCTCGTTTCCTTCTCTATGGGAAGAAAACTTAATGCCGGATATGAAAAAACTACTACACTCTCGTTCACCGCTGCAAGCAATAATTTTGAACTCGCAATTGCAGTAGCGGTATCCGTGTTTGGCATTAATTCCGGCCAGGCATTCGCTGCCGTGATCGGTCCACTTGTAGAAGTGCCTGTTTTAATCGGCCTGGTAAATGTAGCGCTCTATTTTAAACGGAAATACTTTGCTGCTGAGTATTGCGAGATTAAAGGGACTGAGCCGTTATAATCGCTGCAATAGTCGAATAAACATTAAGGAGGTCATAATTGAATATCAGAAAATTGATAAAAACTCTGCTCTTTATTTTTGTAGTGGTGAGTTTGGGAGTTCTTATGTATAAGGAATTCTCTCCCAAAAGTGAGAGCAAGGCAACTAATATCTTAGAGACACGGGGTGAGAAAGCAACCGTGTCTGTTGAACCTACGCCTGCACCAAAGAGCCAGCCCTTTAAAAAACCTGCAACAAAGCAGAAGCAAGAAACTCCTTCACCTCTGACTGAGGTGAAATCTCAAAATTCCAAGGTAATCGCATATTATTTTCACGGGACCTTCAGGTGTCCCACATGCCGTACCATCGAACAATATTCCCTTGAAGCCATTCAAACCTATTTTGCAAAGGAACTCGGGAGCGGGAAACTGGAATTCAGGCCGGTGAACATAGAAGAACCCGAAAATAAGCACTTTATCCAGGACTATCAGCTTGTTACCAGATCCCTTGTCCTTTCTTTGATGTCAGACGGCAAGGAGACGAAATGGAATAATCTTGCCGATGTCTGGAAGCTTGTGAGAGACAAGGACAAATTCTTTCAGTATGTAAAAGATGAAGTAGAAAAATTTCTCAAAGAAACATAACCGATGGAATTGTTTTTTTTAGCTTCAGCCGTTTGGCTTGGAATATTAACATCGGTCAGCCCCTGTCCTCTGGCTACGAATATAGCAGCTGTATCCTTTATTTCACGGCGGATTACGCAAAGAAATACTGTATTCTTATCCGGCATCCTATACACCCTTGGAAGGAGTCTCACCTATATTGTCCTCGGCATCCTTATCGTAAAAACGCTGGTGGATGTGCCGATCCTGGCGAATTTTCTCCAGAGATATGTAAACAAAATCCTGGGCATCGTGCTGATTCTCGTCGGGATGGTACTCCTTGACCTGTTGCGAATACCCTTGTCCCTCCCATCGGTATCCGAAAATATCGCAGAAAGACTGGTCGATAAGGGAGCCCTTGGTTCATTGCCTTTGGGCATTCTGTTTGCACTTGCATTCTGTCCGGTATCTGCTGCCCTGTTCTTCGGAGGGTTAATCCCTATAGCAGTGAAAGCACAGTCAGGAATCGGACTGCCCCTGATTTACGGTATTGGAACGGGTCTCCCTGTCTTGCTCTTTGCTTTTCTTGTAGCGGCAGGCACAGGGTATATCAACAATCTCTATCACAGGATTACAAGAATTGAATTTTATACAAAAAAGGTGACAGGCATTATTTTTATATTGGTAGGTGTTTATTATGCCTTGGCTTATATTTTTGAAATCATATAAGGATGAATTCATCTATTCCCTGAACGAAATGATGCNGTACTGCAAAGAGAAAGGATATCTTTCCGAAGATATTTCATACGAAATAGATTNGATTGTAAGGGAAATTGGTGAGATATACCTAAAATGACTGAAATCATAGCAATTATCCTTTATGCGATTGCAATCAAAATGGCATGGAGGTTCTTGTGAGACTGACTCTTGAAAAACGCCTGCTCCTGAGTTTTACGCTCACGCTTCTGATCTTATTCGCTGAGGTTATCGGCGGGATAGTCAGCAAAAGCCTTGCGCTTTTGAGTGACGCAGGACATATGCTCACTGATGTCTTTGCGCTCGGGCTGAGCATGATCGCTATGCGTATCGGCAGGAAACCCTCAGACCGCAGGGCGACCTTTGGCTATCAGAGAATCGGCCTTCTTGCAGCAGTCATCAATGCGGTAAGCCTCATCGTAATCGCCCTGTTCATATTCTACGAATCATATCATCGGTTTCTTTCACCGCCGCAAATCCACACCACCACAATGCTTATTATTGCCGGAATCGGCTTAACCGGCAATATCCTCATAGCCTTGATTCTTGGTCACAGCCATAAAGACCTGAACATCAAAAGCGCATGGCTCCATGTGCTTGGAGATACTCTGTCGTCTGTTGGAGTCATCATATCGGGCGTCATAATCTTTTATACAGGATGGCCGTATGCCGACCCTGTGGCGAGCATCCTTATCGGGGTCATTATCTTATTCGGAGGAATCAGGGTAGTAAAGGAAGCGCTTACGATTTTTCTTGAAATGACACCCACAGGGTTTGATGCAGAAAAGATAGTTAAAAAGATTGCAGAGATGCCCGGGGTGATGGGTATCCACGATGTCCATCTCTGGTCTCCATCACACAGGAATGTAGCATTTTCTGCACATATATGGGTGAATGACCAGAAATTGAGCGAGGTCGCAGAACTCAGGCAAACAATTGAAAAGGCCTTGATGGCAATGGATATCCGGCATATCATGCTTCAGTTCGAATGCGCTGAGTGCGAGACAAACGGACTTTACTGTCAAATTCATATGG
>Ga0031656_10000822_pt1 | contig 11364 bp, 6 predicted proteins | sample FrelakmetDIP11DI_FD_55080 | JGI IMG/M metagenome (GOLD analysis project Ga0031656, IMG submission 55080) | Freshwater lake sediment microbial communities from the University of Notre Dame, USA, for methane emissions studies - DIP11 DI | ecosystem: Environmental > Aquatic > Freshwater > Lake >... | reverse complement strand
GAAGAAGCCGCCCAGACAGTAAAAGACGTTCTCTCATCGGTCGATATTCCGGTAATCATTCTTGGAAGCAACCATGCGGAAAAAGATGCTTCTGTTCTGGTTGCTGCAGCCGAGGCTGCTAAGGACCGGAATTGTATCATCGGCAAAGCGCAGGAGGCGAATTATAAGACTATCGCAGCGGCAGCAATGGCAAATAATCACAAGTTGATAGCTATGTCAGAGCTTGATATTAATCTCTCGAAACAGCTGAACATCCTGATCTCACAGATGGGTTTTGAAAAAGAGAGAATTATTATCGATCCAATGTGTTCCGCTCTCGGGTACGGGCTTGAATATACTTATTCTGTCATGGAGAGGATCCGGCTCGCAGCCCTTGCGCAGAATGACTTGACGATGCAACAGCCGATTTTGGGTGATGTAGGGATCTACGTATGGAAGGTAAAGGAGACACAGGCGTCTGAAACTGATGTCCCACAATGGGGCAACCTGAAAGAACGAAGCGTCGCCTGGGAGGCTGTTACAGGTATATCCCTTCTTTTAGCAGGAGCTGAACTTCTCATTATGAGACATCCGAAGTCTTCTGATGCAGTGAGGAAAGTGATTGAAGAATTAACGTAAATGATAAACTCTACAATTCACAAAGATCGTACAAGTCTTTTCAGATTTTCTGTGCTGTCATTCTGGCTTGGCCAGAATCTTTCTTAGATATTAGATAAAAGAAGGATTCCCGCCAAGCGGGAATGACAACCGGTGGATCATATTTCGCTATGATTTACAGAGGAGGTTGTTGATGGCTTTAACGGGTGTTGAGATATTCAAACTCCTTCCGAAAACAAACTGCAAGAAATGCGGATTCCCTACGTGTCTGGCCTTTGCAATGAAACTTGCACAGAGACAAGCCTCTCTTGATTTATGTCCGGATGTTTCTGATGAGGCAAGACAGAAACTTGGTGAGGCATCTGCTCCGCCGGTTCGGCCGGTTGTCCTTGGTGCNGGTGAAAGGGCAGTGAAGATGGGAGAGGAGACNGTACTTTTCAGACATGATAAACGGTTTGTCAATCCATGCATTTTTGCGCTTGAAATAAAGGATACGCTTACAGAAGCAGAGATAATAAGCAAAATTGAAGAAGTCATTGATTCAGAAATTGACCGGGTAGGGCAGAACCTCAGGATTGATGCAATAGCATTGATAAATGATTCTGCCGATGCAAACAGATTCGAGAGCGCGGCATCGGTCATAGCTGCGAGTACCTACCCTATTCCTGTAATCCTGTGCACCACAAACCCTCAAGCTGCCGAAAGAGCGGTCAAGATGTTTGCTGACAAGAAGCCGATCATCCATGGAGTGAATTCAGAAAATATAGAAGCCATGGCAGCTGTTGCGAAGACATGGAAAGCGACGCTTGGCGTATCTGCGACAGGACTGGAAGAACTCGTTCATCTTACGGAAAAGGCGAGGTCGATCGGTATTGAAGATATGGTAATCGATTCGGGGGCGCGGAGGGCAAAGGAAATCCTTGAAAATAATACATTCATCAGAAGAGCAGCCATAAAGAAAAATATCAAGCCACTCGGTTATCCCGTGATAACGTTTGTGCAGCGGGACGACAGCCTTGAAGAGGCATTGCTTGCATCAATCGGTATTGCAAAATATTCATCCATCATTGTCCTGCGCAGTATCGAAAAATGGAAGAACCTTGCTCTCTTTACCCTGAGGCAGAATATTTACACTGATCCGCAGGTTCCGATGCAGGTTGAACAAAAGATTTACAAGATCGGTGAGCCAACACCGGTATCTCCTCTCTTCGTTACAACAAACTTCTCTCTCACATTCTTTATCGTTTCCGGGGAAATTGAGAATAGTAAGGTTCCNGGNCATCTTGCCGTCATGGACTGTGAGGGCCTTTCCGTATTGACAGCATGGGCAGCNGGCAAATTTACCGCTTCCAAGATTGCTCAGTTTATTAAGGAAAGCGGGATTGAAAATCAGATCCAGCACAGGGAACTGATTATCCCTGGTTANGTGTCGATACTGAGTGGTTCAATTGAGGATAAGCTTGAGGGATGGAAAATTACGGTTGGTCCGCGGGAAGCAAACGGAATCCCNGCNTTCNTGAAATCCAGNGCAGCGTAAAGACGGTAGACAGTAGATAGGATATAAAAGATAGAAGACAGCATTTAGGAGCAAAAAAATCCCTGTTTACTACCTACTGTATGCTATCTACTGATAAAGGGGGTAATCATGTCTAAGCTCATAGCCTCGGCAGCTATAAGAGGTGCTCAGAGAATTACCAAAGAGGCTGAAGAGATGCTCGAGAAGGCNCTTGCCGAAAAAGGCGGGAGCTTCAGCTTTGAATTTCCGGATACCGCATATTATCTCCCCATGATTTATGCCATGACCGGGTTTCCTGTNAAGACACTATCTGACATGAAAGTTGCACTCGGTATGACAAAGGAAATGCTTCATCCGGAACCCGACGAGAATCTGTGGAAACCATACCTGGGAGAAGCGCTCGATTCAGGCATGGCGACACTTTTCTCGGAAGAAATCATNATGGCATTACGCTATATCAATGGCCTTGAGCCGGCTGTAGATCCTGAAACAGGGTATGTCTATAATGGTTTTATTACCGATACCATTCAGAGGAANTTAGGCATCCAGCTTGTTGACGGGACAATGCCTGGTTTCGCTGCTGTCATTGGAGCAGCACCTGATGATGATACTGCAGCAAAGATCATAAGAGAACTTCAGGAGAAGAATATCCTTACCTTCCTCTCAGGTCACACCAATGGTAATAGTGTGACGAAACAGCTCCTCAGAAAGGGAGTTGAACTCGGGTGGGATACGAGAATCGTCCCTCTTGGCTATGATACAGCACATACCCTTTATGCCCTTGATTGGGCGATACGGGCATCACTCATATTTGGAGGGAAAAAACCGGGAGATTTTAAGGAGCATCTCAAGTATCAAAAAGATAGGGTTTTTGCATTAGCAATTGTCCTTGGAGAGTTAGATGACATTATATGGTCAACAGGAGCCGGTGCTATAAATATGGGATTCCCTGCCATTTGTGATACAGATGTCCCGGTCATACATCCGACCGGTGTATGTATATATGAAGAGGTTGAGAAGGAGTTTGACCATAATAAGATTGTACAGAAGGCGATTGAAGTCAGAGGGTTAAAAATTACGGTTGAGAAACCTCCGATACCNGTTGCATATGGGCCTGCATTTGAAGGTGAGAGGATAAGAAAAGAGGACATGTTTATAGAATTCGGCGGAAATCGCACNCCTTCTTTTGAATGGGTAAGGATGAGAGAAATGGATGAGATAGAGGATAATAAAGTAATAATAGTCGGCAATAACTGGCAGGAGAGATATGAAAAGGGCGGTCAAATGCCGCTCGGCATTGTCATAGATGTTAGCGGCAGAAAGATGCAGAAGGATTTTGAACCGGTTATGGAAAGGAAAGTCCATGCAAATATCAACGAGGCCCAGGGTATCTGGCACATGGGACAGCGTGATATAAACTGGATCAGAATAAACCTTAACGCAAAAAAAGAGGGTTTTACCCTTGAACACCTTGGAGTAATAAATATCACGATGACCCACCACAGGTTTAAGGCGATTGTCGATAAAGTTCAGGTGACGATTTATACAGATAAAGAAGATGTTTTAAAANTTCAGGAAGAGGCGAGGAAATCCTACAGGGAGCGTGATCAGAGGCTTGCCGGGCTTANCGATGAGGCAGTCGATACCTTCTATTCATGTTTACTCTGCCAGTCTTTTGCACCGAGTCATGTATGTGTAATAAGNCCCGAAAGGCTCGGTCTTTGCGGGGCATTCAACTGGCTTGACTGTAAGGTTGCATTTGAAATAGACCCGACAGGCGGGAATCAGCCTATTCAAAAAGGAGAGCTTCTCGATGAACGATACGGAAGGTTTACCGGTATTGATGAATATCTTAAAAAGGCATCAGGTGGTGCGGTAGAGACACTAAACCTCTATACGATAATGGAAAATCCGATGACATCCTGCGGATGTTTTGAGTGCATCGTTGCGATCATTCCAGAAGCAAATGGGATAATGATAGTCCAACGTGGTCATACCGGAATGACCCCAGTAGGGATGAAATTTTCAACATTGGCAGGAAGCGTTGGAGGAGGCACCCAGAACCCGGGATTCATGGGTATTGGCAGGAACTTTATTATCAGCAATAAGTTTCTCGCTGGTGATGGAGGAATAAAAAGAATTGTTTGGATGACAAAAAACCTTAAGGAAAGTCTTAAAGAAGCATTCGACCAAAGGGCAGCAGAGGAAGGGATTCCAGACCTTTTTGATAAAATAGCGGATGAGACAATCTGTGAGGATTCTGAAAAATTACTCGAATTCCTCACAAGTGTCGGACATCCCGCGTTGGAGATGGAACCGATTCTTTAAAGTTAATAGTGAAAAGTGAAAAGTTAAGAATTTTAACTTTTANCTTTTTTTAGGAGGTTATATGGAAAAGGTTGTAAAAAGTGCAAATGAAGCAGCNGAACAGATTATTGAATGGGGGGAATCCCACANNATAGAGACATGTTTTGACAGGGCAGAGAAGATGAAACCATGTCCTATAGGAGCCTCTGGTGCATGTTGCAGGATATGCCATGTGGGACCTTGTCGGCTTGTCGGGCAAAATGCGGAGGAAGAGGGAAGGGGAGTATGCGGAGCTACGCTTCCAACAATTGCTGGAAGGAATTTTCTGAGAATGGCGGTTGCGGGATCGGCAGCCCATTCAGACCATGCTCGGGACATGGCTTTTACATTACTTGCAGTTGCAAATGGAGAAGCAAGTGATTTTAAGATAACNGATGTAAAAAAGCTCTATAGAGTNGCGGGAATNCTCGATATCGAGTTTGGAAACANTAGACCTATAAATAATGTTGCAAGAGATGTAGCTCTTAAATTAATAGAGGATTTCGGCCGCCAGAAAGGTGAAATCAATTTTATTAAAAGAGCNCCTNAAAAGACACAGGAGAGATGGAAAAAGTGGGGGATTGTTCCACGAGGGGTTGATAGGGAAATAACCGAGTCAATGCACCGCACGAATATGGGCGTTGACCATGATCCTGATAACCTTCTTTTGAGTGCTCTTAAGGTTTCTTTGGCTGACGGCTGGGGCGGATCTATGATCTCAACAGATATTACCGATATACTGTTTGGTACACCAAAACCTGTAAAAGGAGAAGCGAGTTTTGGAATATTCAAAGAAGATGAAGTAAATCTTGTGGTGCATGGGCATGAACCTTCACTCGCTGAGATGATCGTGGATATAGTGAATGAACCCGAGATGATTTCCTATGCAAAATCTAAAGGTGCAAGTGGGATTAACCTGGGTGGCATGTGTTGTACTGCAAATGAAGTTTTGATGAGGCACGGTATTCCCACAGCAGGTGGTTTTACAAATCAGGAACTGGCAATTATGACAGGTCTTGTTGATGCAATAACAGTGGATGTTCAGTGTATCATGCCTGCTTTAGTCGAACTCTCAAAAAAGTTTCATACAAAGGTGATCACTACGTCTCATAAAGCAAAAATTCCAGGTGCTATGCATATTCAATATGATGAGCATAGAGCAAAAGAAATAGCGCGGGAGATTGTCAGAACGGCTATTGACAACTATGCCAACAGGAAAGCAGAAGGCAGCCATGTCCCGGATAAGTTTCCGGTGATAGCAGGGTTTTCGCAAGAATATATCGAATACATGCAAGGTGGTTCTTGGAGGGCTTCTTTCAGGCCACTGAATGATGCGATTATGGCAGGAAGGATACGAGGAGTTGTTGGTCTTGCAGGTTGTGATAATCCGAGGGTTCCTTCGCAGGGGCTTCACCGTTTTCTTGCGATCGAACTGATCAAAAACGATGTACTTATCGTCTCGACAGGCTGTGGCTCTGCTGCTTGTGGTACCGCAGGATTTCTCACGCCGGAGACCGCCCTCGAATATGCCGGACCCGGACTGAGGGAGGTTTGTGAGGCTATCGGCATACCGCCGATACTTCACCTCGGCTCGTGTGTGGACAACTCAAGGATATTGACGATAGCAACCGCCATGGCCGAAGAAGGTGGTCTTTCAGACGAAATAGGAGGCATGCCTGCAGTAGGGATAGCGCCGGAATGGATGTCAGAGAAGGCGATTGCCATCGGATGTTATTTTGCGGCATCAGGTATTCCAGTCATCTTCGGAGGGGAATCGCCTGTGGAGGCGAGTACGGAAGTTACAAGGATAATGACCGGGGTGTGGTTTGAGAGATTCAGGGGCGCATTGCACTTTGAGCCTGACCCCGAGAAAATCCTGGCCCTTGCCCTTGACTATATCGATAAGGCACGGGAGACACTGAAACTGAGAAAATATGAACCCGGCAAATTCGGCGCCGAGAGGGTTCTCATGGATATGGCTGCGAGACGAGAGATCGAGAAGGGAGCAAAACCACACCTCGGAATTTATTAGCGTAAAGCTTAGGAGAACCTGTGAAAGTAGACGAGATCAATATTGATGAAGAGATAGGAGAAGTAGGCGGGATCCTGAACGATCAGGCAAAGAAGAAAGGAATACTGATTCATGCCCTGCAGCAGATTCAGGAAGATAANGGTTATTTGGCGGAAGATATTCTCAGGAGACTTTCTCTTAATCTGAATATCCCCCTGTCNGACGTATACAGTGTGGCAAGTTTTTATAAGATGTTTCACTTTAAACCGCGAGGGAAAAAGATTGTGAGAGTCTGTCTCGGGACTGCCTGTTATGTGAGGGGATCAAAAAAAGTTCTGAATGCCCTCGAAACTGAGTTTCAGGTGCGCAACGGAGAAACAACAGAAGACCTTGCAATGACCCTCGAAACCGTTGGGTGTGTCGGATGCTGCGGACTTGCACCGGTAGCCACTATCAACGAGAATGTCATGGGTGAGATTATTGGAGAAAAGCACGTGGAGAAACTCATCCGGTCTATAAAGACAGACTCACATCAACAAGAGCAATGAATAAGCTTAAGAACATAGAGGAACTGCAAAACCTGAGGGCTCTGCTCAGTGAAGAACTGTTCAGACCCGATAAGAACAGGATTACAATATGCTGTGGAACAGCATGCATAGCTACCGGCTCAAAGAGCTTCGTCAAGATGTTTGAAGAGGAGAGTTCGAGAAAGGGACTGGACATAGAGATAATTAAAACGGGTTGCCAGGGACTTTGTCAGAAGGGTCCTGTTATGAAGGCAGAACCCTATGGCTATTTTTATCAGCGGGTGAGGCAAGAAGATGCTCAGAGGATTATCGATACGACTTATTCTGCAGGGGCTCCTGTAAGGGATCTCCTCTACCGGGGGACCTTTCTTGAGAAACCTGTTGAGGTGATGGAAGAGGTTCCCTTTTACAAGAAGCAAATGAGAATCGCTCTCAGAAACAATGGAAGGATAGACCCGACTGATATTCATCAGTACATAGCTGTCGGCGGGTATTTAGCTGCAGAAAAGATATTTTCTGTAATGGAACCCCAGCAGGTCATTGAAGAAATCAAGAAGGCGAACCTGAGAGGAAGGGGTGGCGCAGGATTTCCGGCGGGTGTGAAATGGGAACACACAAAGAGATCTCCGCATCCGGTTAAGATAGTTATTGCAAATGGCGATGAAGGCGACCCCGGTGCATTTATGGACAGGTCGATTATGGAGGGCGATCCTTACAGTCTGCTTGAGGGGATGCTTATATGTGCGTATGCGATTCATGCAAGGTACGGCATCATTTATGTCCGTCATGAATACCCGCTTGCAGTAAAACATTTACGTGACGCAATCAGACAGGCTGAGGATGCAGGACTGTTGGGAAGAAACATCCTCGGCAAAGGGTTTGATTTTATCGTCAATATCAGAGAAGGGGCCGGCGCTTTTGTATGCGGAGAGGCTACAGCACTTGTTGCCTCAATCGAAGGGAACAGAGGGTTTCCCCATGCACGGCCGCCAAGGGTTTCCGAGGCCGGAGGCGGGCCATGGGGGTATCCGGCCAACCTGAACAATATCGAAACTTATGCGTGCGTTCCGCCCATTATCGAAAAAGGAGCAGACTGGTTTTTGGGGATAGGAACCCACGGATCGCCGGGAACCAAGGTTTTTTCCCTTACGGGCAAAGTAAAGAATACGGGACTGGTTGAGGTGCCAATGGGGATAACCCTGAGGGAGATAATCTTTGATATCGGAGGGGGGATCATCGGCAATAGGAAATTCAAGGCGGTGCAGACCGGGGGACCTTCCGGCGGTTGTATCCCCGAGCAGTACCTTGACCTNCCGGTGGATTTTGATTCTCTCCTGAAGGTCGGTTCCATCATGGGTTCAGGAGGAATGGTCGTCATGGACGAAGACACCTGTATGGTGGACATTGCAAAGTTTTTCCTCTCTTTTACCCAGGCCGAATCGTGCGGTAAATGTCCTCCCTGCAGAATAGGCACCTATCAGATGCTGCAGATACTCGAGAAGATAACATCCGGGAAAGGCGAAGAGGGTGATATTGAGGAACTCGAGAGGCTTGGTCATCTCGTCATAGCTGGATCTCTTTGCGGTCTCGGAAAGAGTGCTCCAAATCCTGTTCTGACAACCATACGGTATTTCCGGGATGAATACGAAGAGCATGTAAAGGAACATTACTGCAGGGCAAAGGTATGCAATCTCGGTATATTCGTTATCAATCAGGATGAGTGCATCCTCTGTGGCCTTTGCAAACAGGCATGTGCTTTTGGAGCNGTAAAGGAAACCCGGAGAACTTTTTTTATTGAACAGGATACCTGCATGNAATGCAAGGCGTGCTATNCTGCATGCCCTGTGCATGCAGTAAAAATAATAAAGAAAACCTATGAACGACTTGAAGAAGAACTGAGATTGCCTTCTGAAAAATTAGAATTTATTGAAAGGAGGCGTAAGATGACGCTCAAGGATATTTTAGAATCAAGACCATATGAAATTTATTCGATCACCAAGGATCATACTGTTGCAGATGCAGTCAGTTTGATGGGAGAGAAGAATATCAGCGGATTGTTCGTGGTTGACGAAAACAATAAATTAGCGAGTATCTTCACGGAACGGGATATTGTTCGATGTGTTTACAATACTATTCCGACAACTGAAAAACTCGAAAACCTGATGATGCGCGAAATAACAATATTCGATCCTTCAACCGAGATAAGTACTGCTATATCGATCGCATCGAGAAAAAAGATCAGACATCTGCCGGTTGTCGAAGGCAAGACAATAATCGGCATGGTCACATTCAGAGATTTAGTCTCCTATCTGCTCCCGGAAATATGCTTTATGGCAGAAACGATGTATTAAGGCCGGCATATGTCAAGTCAGAAGGAAAGGACAACAGGGGAGCTTATCAAAGAGGCAGAACAGAAACAGTGTCCTGCCCAGAAGGCTTCATGCTATGTCGAAGCATTTCTGAAAGAACTCATGTGCGGCAGGTGTTTTCCATGCTCCTTCGGCGCCTATGAGTCAGCAAGCATCCTTCGAGATATTATTGCCGGGAGAGGCACACAAGCTGATCTCCATGCTTTAACGGAGATTGCAGGGGTATTGACCGTTGCGTCACGGTGTAAGAAAGGCAAAGATACAGGGCAGTTCATTCTCGATTTACTTAAGACAGGCACTTTTCCCGAACATATCGAGGGAAGGTGTTCTGAGCATGAGTGTAGCCTCTTGAGTGAGTACAGGATTCTTCCTGAAAGATGTATCATGTGCGGAGAGTGTCAAGTTGTATGCAAAGTTCACGCAGTTATCGGGGAGAAGAAAATTCCTTATTTGAGCGGTTATGTGCCGTTTGAGATTGTCTCGAAGAGATGTACACGATGCGGTGAATGCCTCAGGGTATGTCCGAATGAGGCAATCATCGTAGTGGACAAAAAGGATGTTATTGAGGTTGGTGTTTCATGAAAAGTCGCCATAAGGCCAAGGGGAGGTATACGTGGGAAATACAGTGAAACTTACCATAGACGGCAAAACTGTTCAGGTTCCTGAAGGCTTGAACATCATCGATGCATCAGAGCTTGCCGGTGTTCACATACCGAATCTCTGTTATCTCAAAGGCATGAAAGGCATAGGAGCATGCAGGCTCTGCCTGGTAGAAATAGAGGGACTGAAAGCCCCGATTATAGCATGCAATACAAAGGTCAAAGAAGGCATGGTAATCAGAACCAAGACCGATAAAATCGTAGAGATAAGGAAGTTCGTTATCGATCTCCTTCTGTCGATGCATCCCCTCGACTGCATGACGTGTACAAAAGCAGGGGTATGCAACCTCCAGCAATATGCCTATGATTTCGGGTTGAAAGAATCTTCTTTCAGACGGAAAATTTTCGGTTATCCCACTGATGAGGCGAATCCCTTTATTAAGAGAGACCCTGAATACTGCGTTCTCTGCGGGCGCTGCGTAAGGGTCTGCAAAGAGCAGGGGACAAATGTTCTTGAGTTTATGGGAAGAGGTATTGAATCAAAAGTTATCACTGCCGGCGACAGGCCTTTGCAGGAATCAGCATGCACATTCTGCGGAAGCTGTGTGGATGCGTGTCCTGTGAATGCTTTACTCGAATCAGGCCGCTCGCGCAAGGGCAGGGAATGGGAATATGAGAAAATACAATCTGTATGTCTCTTATGTGGTAACAGCTGTGATATTACTGTCAGCACAAAAGACGGCAGGATACAGAAGATCAAGGCAGGTGCGCAGGCAGGCTCTGCTGATCGTTATATCTGTGCCTACGGGAGATTCGGATTTGACTGTATCGAGGCTGATACCCGGTTAACAACACCGATGAAAAGAATAAACGGTGAACTCAAAGAAACGACATGGAAAGACGCTCTTGATATCGTTGCAGGTCAACTGAAGCAAGCGGGCAGGGAGACGGGATTTATCAGCGTTGCAGGGATTACGAATGAGGATGCCCTGGCCCTGAAAAAGCTGGCAAAGAATATCGTGAAAACAAAAAACTTTGATACCACCATGAGTCTCTACGCAGACAGTGATATTTTCATAAAATCACAGAAAGCAGATATTGATCTGGCAGATGTTATCGTGATGGTTGATTTGAGTCCGTCACAGTGGCAGAGGATTCTGCCGGCCCTCGATGCCTCTGTGAGAAGAAGGGTTGAACGGGGTGCACGGCTTATTGTCATCAATTCGTCGGAAAGCAGAATCGGTGAAGTTGCAACGGTAAATCTGCAGGGGAATGTCATATCCATTTTGAAGCGCATTGCAAAGTCCCTCTTAGCAAAAGGAATGAAAGCGGATAAAAAGTTCAGGACGTCTGTAGAGAATGCAGAAGTGACGGAAGAGATCGAAAAGGCAGCAACCCT
>Ga0031656_10000819_pt1 | contig 11380 bp, 8 predicted proteins | sample FrelakmetDIP11DI_FD_55080 | JGI IMG/M metagenome (GOLD analysis project Ga0031656, IMG submission 55080) | Freshwater lake sediment microbial communities from the University of Notre Dame, USA, for methane emissions studies - DIP11 DI | ecosystem: Environmental > Aquatic > Freshwater > Lake >... | reverse complement strand
ATTCCGGCGAAAGCCGGAATCCAGGAAAAACAAGCACTTCTGGACCCCGGCTTTCGCCGGGGTGACGGCTTTGATGACTTTTTACGAACCCATCAATCTTCAATGGGCAATGTTAACTGATCAATGTGAAATGGTCCGGCGCGGAGCTCTCTATCCGGAGAAGATATCCTTGAAGTCACCTGCCCGCACCCGGTCCTCGCGCCGTCTCAGGATTCTCCTTCTATCACCCTCTTTAGGAATGCGCTCCCTTCCCTTAAGCATCAAGGCCACAACCAGGCCCAGAATCAGGAAAGCCTGAAACAATCCCAGGAGACCCTCGATGAACTTCTGATCCATGATGATGAAAGCGCTCATGCCTAGGCAGACAGAGATGGTGGAGATAATGAAAACCACTTCTTTCCTGGCAAAGCCAAGAAAAAGGAGCCGGTGATGCAGATGATCCTTGTTCACACAGGTGAGCAGTTCAGTGAAACTTCTTGCTTGGCGATTCTTGATCCGGGAGAGATTCACGTAAACCATGTCGAAGATGAGGACGCCGAAGATGAGAACGGGAGCTGCGAGGGACACGAACCGGCTCGTCATGGACCACTGCCCCAGGACCGCCAGCCCGGCCAGCGTGAATCCCAAGAAAGTGCTGCCCGCATCCCCGAGGAAAATAAGAGCCGATTTTCCAAGCCGGAAATTATGGGGAATAAAACCGACGCAAGCGCCGACGGCGGCCACAGCAAGCCATCCCAGGGCCGGCTGATCGGTGTTAAAGGCCAGGATCCCCAGGAAAAGGGCGCAAATGATCGACATGGCAGAGGCAAGACCGTCAATGCCATCAAAGAAATTCATTGAATTGGTCAACCCCACCATCCAGAGGACGGTGAGAGGGATGTTGACGAAAGCCGCCCAGCTGGAATAGTAGAAAAAAGTGAGGTGAATATCGCCCATAACAATAACGACGAGAGAAATGGCGACTTGGATCATGAATTTCAGCAGAGCGGGCAGGGGCTTGACATCGTCGATAAGGCCCATGACAAAAACCAAGGTTGCCCCGAGAAGCAAGCTTTTCATGCCGGGCAGGAACACATTGTTCAGGAGAAGGGCAACTGAAAAAGCAACGTAGATTGCCACACCGCCGAGGAGCGGGGTCGGCTGGTCATGGATCTTGCGCCAGTCAGGCCGGTCAAGAATCTTCAGCTTGAGGGCAAGGGCGCGGCAGAGAGGGGTCAAGAAACAGGCCGCAAGAAATGAAAACAGAAAAGATGTACTGCCACCTCAGTCCTAAATTGAAGAAAAAAGACCGGACAGAGGGAAGAATCAGGGCAACGAGAGACAGAGCAAGAAAAGTTTGCCAGAAGAGATTAAGAATCAAAGCAGACCCCCTTCTTTTCAAGAAGCTCACCGTAGACCTTCTCTATGGATCGAACCATCGTATCCGCACTGAAGCGGTCTGTAACCTTCTTTCGTCCTGCTTCANCCATCTTGACGGCAAGGCCTTTGTCATTCAAGATCTTCAAAACTGCGGACGCCAATTCCCTCTCGTTCCCAGGGCTCACGAGATAGCCGTTTACGCCATGTTCGATCAGATCAGGAATTCCGCCCACGAGCGTCCCAACCACCGGTTTCTCCATGACCATGGCTTCCAGAAGAACTCTTCCCATTCCTTCGAAAAAAGAAGGGAGAACCGCGACGTCAAAAGTGGCGATGATTTGAGGGACATCCTCCAGGAATCCCGTGAAGATCACGGCCTCTGAGAGCTCCAGCTGTCTGACAACGCCCTTAAGGGATTCCATGAGATAGCCTTCTCCTACGATCACCAAACGAGCATCTTTCTTTTCCTTCTTGATTTCCCTGAAAGCCCGGATAAGGAGTTCGTGGCCCTTTCCATCCCAGAGTTTCGACACGATACCGATGACGGCATCCTGCTCCCGGAGCCCCCATTTTTCCCTCAGCCTCATTTTCTCCTGTTCGGACACAGGATGAAAGCGATCCAGTTCGATACCGCTGTAGATTCTCGCCATCTTCCCTGTGCAGCTTATTCTCTCCTTTAACGCCCAATCGACGAGGGGCTGGGAAATGAAAATCATTTTGTCACACCAGTGTGACGCGAGGCGTTCCAGGTTTCGAAACAGGAACTGACGCCAAGGAGGTTCTTGCTCGTGGAAGGCAAAGCCGTGAACCGTGTGCACGATGACCGGCACTCGGGCGAGCTTAGCGGAAAGGCGACCAATAAACCCTGCTTTGGAGTTGTGGGTGTGAACCACATGGTAAGGTCTTCTGATGAGGTGGGAGGTAAGGTCGAGGATCGCCAGAAAATCCTTCAACGGGTGGAGGGGCTGCACCAGGTTGGGGAAGGTTTTTACTTCTATTCCGTGCCGTTGAACCAGGTCAATGAGTGCTCCTCCGGGCGCGCAGGCAAGAACCGATTCATAGCGGTTTCCCTTCATGCCTTGCATGGTGAGGAAGGTATTGATCCCCGATCCACTGATGACGGGCAGCGTGTGTATGTGGAGGATCCTGACCACAGACTGGTCGCTCTAACCCCTTTCCCAGGCAGAGACCCAGGAGATGTGCACAACCTTCTTAAGGAACAAGCATTCTAGCACAGGCGATGATCGATTGGAATAGCTCGTTTCTTATACTTGTTCCCAAGGCAGTCCTGTGGCCGCAACCAAATTGCTTCCTCGACTAACCCAAGAAGTGGCATGGCATGAGCCCGCGCTGAATCCCTTCGGGTGCATTCCCCGCGGCTTGCCGCGAATTCGTCATACCGGCGAAAGCCGGTATCCAGAAAACCCGACTGGATTCCCCCGTATTAAGTACGGGGCAGGCTGAGTCAAGCACGGAATGACGGCCCAGGAGAAAAGACGATACCCCGCAGCTTGCTGCGGGGAGCTTCATTTTCTTCATCGCGGTCCTGCAGCCCATGTAGGGGTGGGCTTTACGCCCACCCGAGGGATGGGATAAACCCCTCCCCTACGCAATTTGGAGATCGAGTGAGCCTTCTGAGTAGCAAGGGGAATAGGCCGGTCCGTACAATCCTTCCAAAAGAAAAAGATGGCCTTGGATTCGGTTTTGTGTATTATGGCCTTTCAGGAAGTGGAAGCCACAGGGAAGAAGCCCAGGCTCTTTCTGCGGGCCAGATCAATAAGAAGTGGGAGGAAAAGGAAGATGGAAGGCCACGTGCTGCCGAATATAAAAAAAATGAATTGTCAGAACACAGAAGACGTGAAGCGTGCAGTGAAGGAATTGAATGTAAGCTTCATCCAGTTCTGGTTTCCGGATGTGCTGGGGTTCCTGAAGAGCTTTGCGGTCACCCCCTCTGAGCTGGACGAAGGGATGACTGAGGGCATGGGGTTTGACGGGTCTTCCATCGAGGGGTTTGCGAGGATTCAGGAAAGCGACATGATCGCGAAACCGGATCCCACCACCTTCCAGCTCGTGCCCTGGCGGGGCATGGAACGGCCCGTGGCCCGCATGTTCTGCGACATTCTCAACCCCGACGGCACTCCCTATGAAGGAGATCCGCGCTATGTTTTCAAGAGGCTTCTCATGAAGGTCGCTGAGAAGGGTTACACCTTCTACATCGGGCCGGAGCTTGAGTTTTTCTATTTCAAAGACAACAAGGCCACGGAGGTCATGGATACAGGAGGCTATTTCGATGCCAGGCCTCTGGACATGGGGAGCGACCTCAGGAGGGACACGATTTTCGCACTCCAGTCCATGGGGATTGACGTGGAGTACAGCCATCACGAGGTGGCGCCGAGCCAGCACGAGATTGATCTCCGGTATGACGAGGGGCTGAGGATGGCGGACAAGACCATGACCTACCGCCTGGTGGTCAAGGAAATCGCCCGTCAGCATGGAGTCTATGCGACCTTTATGCCGAAACCGATCTTCGGCATCAATGGAAGCGGCATGCATGTCCACCAGTCCCTTTTCAAGGGCACGAAGAATGCTTTCCATGATCCGGCGGACAAATATCACCTTTCGGAAATTGCCAAACACTACATTGCCGGGCTCATGCGCCATGCCCCGGAAATTGCGGCTGTGACGAATCAGTGGGTGAACTCCTACAAGCGGTTGGTGCCGGGTTATGAAGCCCCGGTCTATGTGTCATGGGCCCGCAGGAACCGCTCTGCCATGATCCGGGTTCCCATGTATAAGCCAGGGAAGGAGACCGCTACCAGGATTGAATTCCGGTCACCTGACCCGGCCTGCAATCCCTATCTCGCTTTTTCCGTGATGCTGGGCGCGGGCATGGACGGCATAGAGAAGAAGATGGACTTGCAGGATCCGATCGAAGAGGACATTTACGAGATGAACCCGGCTGAGCGCAGGGCTCATGGCATTACGGATCTGCCAGGGAATCTTTACGCGGCCATCCTGGAAACGGAGAAGAGCAAGTTGGTGCGAGAGGTCCTGGGAGACCACATCTTCAACAAATTCATTGATAACAAGAAGATCGAATGGGACACCTACAGGACCCACGTCAGCCAGTTCGAGATTGACCGTTATCTGGCCAAGCTTTAAGGGGTTGTTCAGGATTTTGAAGACTCGCTTTTTTTCAGACCCGGCATCAAGAGGATGTCCGAGTTCTCCTTTATTCCTGAACGATTGAGCGTCGGGCCACCCTTCCGGGAAAGAATCCATCCATAAAGTTCCTGTTGATAAGACACTAACCATGTGTAGGATGTGTATCGTATTCGAAAGGAGAGAATCGATGAAAAAGCATTTTGTTCTGATTCATGGTGCGTGGCATGGTGGATGGTGCTGGGACGGAGTCGTCAAGGAACTAGAGAAGGCCGGTCATACAGCAGAAGCACCAACCCTTCCGGGGCAATCACCCAAGGACGACCGATCTAAAGTCACGTTTGATGATTATGTGAACAAGATCGTGAGCATTCTGAAACGGCAAGCTGCCCCGGTGGTTCTTGTCGGGCACTCCAGCGCGGGTTTCCTGCTCCAGTCGGCTGCACCGAAAGCGCCGGATAAGATCTCCCAATTGATTTTCCTCAATGCCTTTATCCTAGCCAACGGGAAAAGCCAGTTTGATCTGGTGCCGCCCGATGCTTCTCAGGGGATGACCGCGGCGGCGAATGCTTCTCCTGACAATTCGGTACCCGTCATAGAAGAGTTCGTCCGTAACATGCTTATGGCCGGTGAACCCGTCGAAAAGCAAAACGCTCTGATCAGCCGCCTGGTGCCTCAACCTCTTGCCCTTTTTACTGCGCGGGTCAATACAAAAGATTTTGAGAAGCTGAATATCCCCAAGGCTGTTGTCTTTTGCAAGGGTGATGCTTCCTTGCCGCCGGGAGCCTATTTGGGCATGGCCCAAGGGCTTGGGAAACATCGTCTTGTTGAAATCGAAGGGAGCCATGAAGCCCTTTTCACGAATCCATCCATCGTAGCAGATGGTTTGCTGAAGGCACTCATGGAATAAACTTCAACCAAGGCGGAGGCCGACCGGATTTGGACGATCAATAGGGGCCATCAATGATTTGTGGTCACGCGTTGACTGACGTCGCCCATGGTTGACAAGAAAAGGAAGTTCCTCTATAGTTCAGCCCGCTTAAGATGGCCCTGCTACTGGAACAAACTGCAGCTTATGCAAGATATTGCGAATGTACTTCTAAACTGAAACGAGGAGAGTAGTGATGCAAGGATTTGGCAGGAGATTCGGAATCGTGGTGGCGCTGACCTTGATGGTGGCACTCTGGGGCGTTTACTCCCCCATGGATGCCCGGGGTCAGATCAAACAGTTAACCATCGGTATCGGCATTGATGCGGATACCCTCAACCCGCAGGAGCAGACGACAACGCTTATCCAGAACATGTGCGCCCTGTTGTTTGACACCTATTTGTACCTGACCCCTGAGGGCAAGCTCGAGCCCCGTCTGGTCACCAAGTATGAGGTGTCCCCGGACGGCCTGACCTGGACTCTTCATCTGCGCCAGGGCGTGAAGTTCAGCGACGGGACGCCCTTCAATGCCAAGGCCGTGAAACTGAGCTTTGACCGTGCCCTGGATCCCAAGCTGCGGGTGCCGCTCCGCTTCGCCATTACCTGCGTGAAGGAGTGCGTGGTGGTTGACGACTCCACGGTTCAACTCAAAATGAACTACCCCTTCGCGCCCATGGACCAGACTCTCTCCCTGGTGGTGGCTGCCACCATTTCACCGGCAGCCATTGAGAAGTACGGGGACGACGTGCGCAACAACCCCGTCGGCGCAGGGCCTTTTAAACTGAGCGAATGGGTCAAGGGCGACCGCATTGTGATGGTGCGCAACGACGACTACTGGGGACCCAAGGCCACGGTGGAGAAAATTATCTGGAAAGTGGTGCCGGATGTGTCCACACGGGAAGCCATGCTGAGAGCCGGGCAGATTGACATTTGCTACAAACCTTCTCCGGCCAATGTGGTTTCCCTCAAGGCTGACCCCAAGATCAAGGTCGAAATGCCTCTCGACACAAGAACCATCTTCATGGCGCTGCGAGGGGATCGGCCCGTCATGAAAGACAAGCGCGTGCGCCAGGCCTTCAATTACGCGGTGGACAAGAAAGCAATCGTGAAGAAGATCCTCTTTGACACGGCTCAGCCTATGGACGGGGCTGTGTCCCCTATGCTTTTCGGATACGCCAAGATGGAACCCCAATACGACTACAATCCTGACAAGGCCAAGCAGTTGCTGAAAGAAGCGAACTTCGACTTCAATCAAACCGTCAAGCTTGGAACCCCACAGGGCCGCTACCTCTTTGACACCCAGGTGGCTGAAGCGGTCCAGGCTTATCTCCAGGCCGTCGGCGTGAAGGCAGAGCTACGGGTCTATGACTGGCCCACCTTTATGTCCGTGGTGTATAAGCCGCTGGAACAGTCTGAAATGGATGCTTGTCTGCTGGGCTGGGGGCCTTTGATCATGGATGCGGACATGGGCCTGTACGGCCAGTTCACAACGGCTGTTTATCCACCCAAGGGCTTGGGCTCCGCGTTCTATTCCAACCCTGAGTTCGACAAGATCATGGAGCAGAGCAGGCTGGAGCAGAACCCGGAGAAACGAAAGGCGCTGCTGGCGCAGGGCGCCAAGATCGTCTGGGAGGACTGTCCCTGGCTGTGGCTCCACGTGGAGAAGTTTGTCATCGCCTACAACAGCAAGATCCAGAACATGCCCGTGATGCCCACGGAGGTGTTCTTCCCGACATATATAACCATGAAGTAGGGGGCGGAACTTAGGTAGTGCTCATCCGGAAATATTCATTTCCGGATGAGCNCTATCAGAGATCAGCACATGACTCCGAGGCTTTGCTTCGGAGTCATTCACGAAAGAGAGATTCTCTGAAGTCCGGTAGACCAAATCCCCCTTACTCCCCCTTTTCAAAAGGGGGAAACCGGAAAGAGTCCTCCCCTTTTTAAAGGGGAGACAGAGGGGATTTTTTATGAGCGCAGTTTCTTNTGNATNAGCTTGGTGAGGGCGGCGGGGGCAGCTTTGCCGCGAGTGTTTTTAATGACCAGGCCGATGAGGAAAGGGAGGGAANGCCCCGCTGTCCTGAATGGGCTTCAAGCCCTTGCTCTCAATCACGGCCTCCGGGCTCACGCCTTATTCGTTATCCCGTCTTCGAGGTCAGTTCCCCCTCTATGTATCGATGGATTATGCCGGAAATGAGGGTCTGATAGGGTACACCCATTTCCATAGCTTTCTTTTGAATGCCCTGGTAGTCATGGTCGTAGAGACGTATGGTTATTCGTTTGTTCTTGACCAGTGTTTTCTTTGCCGTCGCCTTTATCGCTTGAATCTCCTTTCTTGACGGAGAGGAAAGCTTCATTTTTCCTTTCTCGTAGGCATCAATAATGGCCTTTTCTTCCTTGTCGTATTTCATGGCTTAACCTCCTGCTCCCTCTTGTATGCCCTCGTTGCCTTTCGGCTCGGGATAATGGTCTTTAGGAAAACGCAATCTTTTTCAATCACATGAGGAACGAGATAAATGTATTCATCCACAATGACGAAGTATATTTTCTGCGCGGGATAGTTCTCCTTGTCGGGATGATCAGCAAGCTTCCACACGTCGCCACGCGCCAGATGGAAAAGTATCTTCTCGAATGAGATATTCCTTTCTGCTTTTAGCCACTCATTTTTCTGCGGGTCCCATTCATATCTCATGTTTTGAAGTGTACATCATTTGTCTGTACAAATCAAGGCGATCATTTCTGTTCTTCAGCAAGGTAAGAGTCGTTGAAGTTATAAAGGCGGGAAGAAGCGCAGTGGATTCTTCGCTANTTGAAACTACCTGCAGGAAAGAGGCTTACCCTCGCAGTTTCTTCTGGATGAGCTTGGTGAGGGCGGCCGGGTCAGCCTTGCCACGAGTTTTTTTCATGACCTGGCCGATGAGAAAATCGACAGGCTTCTTGTTTCCAGCCTTGATCTTCGCAACCGCTTCAGGGTTCTGGGCGAGCACCTCGTCAACCATCTTTTCCAGGGCCACACTGTCCTGAATCGGCTTCAAGCCCTTGCTCTCAATCACGGCTTCCGGGCTCACGCTTTTTTCAAACATCTCTTCGAGGATCACACGCGCCATTTTCTCGGTGACCTCACCCTTTGCAATGAGGTTGACCAGAGTGGAGAAGTGATCCGGCGGGACCGGGCACTGCTCCATGGGCAGGCAGGCTTTATTGAGGAGTTTGAAGAGATCCTTGATAATCCAGCGGCTGAGCCTTTTGCGGTCTTCGCACGAAAGAGCACAGGTAGTGAAATATTCGCTCACCGCCTTTTCCTTTGTCAGGATCAGAACCTCGTCGCGAGGGACGTTGAACTCCTGCATGAGACGGTTGATCTTCTGGTCCGGCAGTTCAGGCATCTTCTTTCGAATTCTGTCGATGAAGTCCTCCGGAAGCTCGATCTCTGCCAGGTCAGGATCAGGGAAATAGCGGTAATCAGGCGCATCCTCTTTGCTCCGCATGGGTAAGGTGATCCGTTTTGCTTCATCGTAAAGCCTTGTCTCCTGGGTAATCTCCCCTCCGGATCGGAGGATCTCCGACTGCCTTTTGATCTCAAATTCCAGGGCATCCATAATGAACTTGAAAGAGGCCATGTTCTTGATTTCCGATCGATTGCCAAAGCCCTTCGTGCCCCTGGGCCGCAGGGAAATGTTGACATCACAGCGAAACTGGCCTTTTTCGATAATGCAGTCGCTGATCTCGATGTAGCGGAGCATCTGGCGCAGCTTTTCGAGATAGCTCCGCGCTTCCTGAACGGAGCGAACAGGGTTGCGTTCATGGTCGGTCACAATCTCAAGAAGAGGAACACTGGAACGGTTGTAATCGACGAGGCTATAAGTGGAGGACTCAAAGGAACTTGAGGAATGGACCAGTTTGCCGGCGTCTTCTTCCAGGTGAACCCGCTTGATTCCAACCGGGTAAGGTCTTCCGTCATCGCCAGTGATTTCCAGAAGGCCGTCCTGGCAGAAAGGCCTTTCGTACTGGGAAATCTGGTAGCCTTTGGGAAGATCAGGATAAAAGTAGTTCTTCCGCGCAAAACGTGAGTGCCTGCTGATCATGCAACTGAGAGCAAGCCCTGCTCTGACCGTATACTGAACCGCCTTCTTGTTGAGCACGGGAAGGGCGCCGGGCTGGCCTGTGCACACGGGACAGATCCGGCTGTTCGGAGCAGCCTCATACTCCACAGCACAGCCGCAGAAGAGCTTTGTCTGCGTCTTCAGCTCTACGTGGGTTTCAAAACCGATGATTACGTCAAAGTCCATGGAAAACCTTGGGTGGAATGTTGGAATGATGTGTAAACCAAATCCCGGAATAATGGAAACTGACAGCCTAGCAATGGGTCGTCACTCCGGTGTAAACCGGAGTCCAGGAAGGTGATAATTGCACCGAAGAGCTGGATTCCGGCTTTCGCCGGAATGACGGAATCGGATATGGTTATGGGGGTGTCATTATTCCATCATTCCACTATTCCTTTCTTAATGCTTCGTACCCATGCGCCACGCGCAGAACCATTTCCTCGTCAAAGGCCTTTCCGATGATCTGCATGCCCACGGGAAGTCCCTCGACCATGCCGCAGTTCACGCTCATTGCGGGCAAGCCCGCGAGGTTGANGGATACCGTGTAGACGTCGACAAGGTACATCTGCAAGGGTTCCGTGATTTTCTCTCCCAGCCTGAAAGGCAGGCAGGGGGAGACGGGAGTCAACAGGCAATCCGCATTCTCAAAGGCTTTGTCGAAATCTTCTTTAATCAGGGTCCTTGCTTGCTGAGCTTTCATGTAGTACGCGTCGTAGTACCCGGCAGAAAGTATGAAGGTGCCCAGCATGATTCTTCTTTTGACCTCTGTTCCAAAGCCCTCGCTCCTGGTCTCTTCGACCATCTTCACGATGTCCGCTGCATCCTCGGTGGTCCTGAAACCGTATTTGACGCCGTCATACCTGGCCAGGTTGCTGCTCGCCTCGGCAGTGGCGACGAGGTAGTAGGTGCTGACGGCATACCGAGTGTGAGGAAGCGACACCTCCACGACGCGGGCGCCCTGTTTGGCAAGAAGGTCGGCCGCCTCCATGATCTTNCGCCTGATCAAAGGGTCGAGCCCTTCCACGAAATATTCTCTGGGAAGGCCGATGCGGAGCCCCGCCAATCCTTTTTTCAGGGCTCGGCGAAAGTCCGGCGTGTTTACTTCTGCGGAGGTCGAATCCAGCGAATCATGCCCGCACATCGCGTTCAAGAGTAGGGCGCAGTCTTCANCCGTGCGGCCGAGGGCTCCCACCTGATCCAGGGAAGACGCGTAGGAGACCAACCCGTAGCGCGAGACCCGTCCATAAGTGGGCTTGATTCCGCCTACACCGCAAAAGGCTGCGGGAAGGCGGATGGAGCCGCCCGTGTCCGATCCCACGGAGAGGATGGTTTCGCCTGCGGCAACAGCCGCTGCAGCGCCGCCGCTGGATCCCCCTGGCACGCAATCGGAGTTCACAGGGTTGCGCGTGGGACCGAAGGCGCTGTTCTCAGTGGAGGAGCCCATGGCGAACTCATCCATGTTCGTTTTTCCTATGAGCACGGCTCCGCTTTTCATTACCCCTTTTACCGCTGTGGCGTCATAGGGAGGAATGTAGTTCTTAAGAATGGCTGAACCGCAGGTGGTTTTGACGCCTTTGGTGCAGAGAACATCCTTCACGGCTACGGGAATCCCGTCCAGAGGGGAGAGACTCTCTCCTCGCTGAAATCTTTTGTCCGCCAGGTCCGACTGTTTCAGGGCGAGTTCACGGGTTATNGTGATGTAGGCCCTGAGCAGACTCTCTTTCTCATCGATCCTAGCGAACACTGACTCGGTGATCTCCCTTGAGCTCACCTCTTTTTTCTTGAGCATTCGTGAAAGTTCTGTTGCGCTTCGATCACATAAATCCAT
>Ga0031656_10000818_pt1 | contig 11382 bp, 11 predicted proteins | sample FrelakmetDIP11DI_FD_55080 | JGI IMG/M metagenome (GOLD analysis project Ga0031656, IMG submission 55080) | Freshwater lake sediment microbial communities from the University of Notre Dame, USA, for methane emissions studies - DIP11 DI | ecosystem: Environmental > Aquatic > Freshwater > Lake >... | reverse complement strand
GATATTCACCCGATATCCGGCGGGCTGGAATCGCCTGTAAGCCATTGTTTTCGTTTCCGCAGTTATTGACGCTCCGTCGAACGCGCAACACCTTTGTCGGACGGCTTGCAGATTGAGCGGCTTTTGTTTTGTGTAGAACACCCCCCGTCGCCCGTTCTCCAGGCGGTCCAGGTCGTGGATCTCTCCGACCTGCGGCCAAATCAGGTCCAAGAACCGGTCCTCGCGGCGCTCGTAGAAGGGCTGCAACGCCCAGAGGTAGTCGGCGGCCTGGAGGCCGGGGCAGTGGGTGGCGTGCTGGAGACGACATCGTTGGTCGCTGGGTGCGTAAAGCCAAAGCTCCTCGCGAAGGCTTCCGCGGCTTGCTCCAGTGCCTCGCGAAACGCGGCGTTGCGCGTCCTGTTGCCGCGCTTCGCGAAGCAGATGCGGACCTCACCCGCCATGTGATGCAACTTTCCGAACAGCTCTCCCACCAGAATGTCGTACTGCTCGTCCTCCCGGTAGCGATAGCCTGCATCCCGCGCATTCTGCTGCTGCACGTAGGTCGCCAAATGGGTCTTGTCCCTGACGACGGCATGGTACCGCACCCTGGCGTTCAGCAGGAGCCGGTAGACCTCACGCCGAACCTCGGGGATGTCATCCTTGGCATGGAAGGTAAGTGTTGTCTTCCGATGCTCCGGCTGCATCGAAGGAACTGCCTTGAAATAGGGATCGGCGACCAATTCTTGACGCAATGTGGCCAACTGCGCGGCCAGGACAGCCGGTTCCTCGATCTTCAGTTTGCCGAGCATGAAGTAGCGGGAGCAGCCTTCGTCACCGACGATCACCCGACCCTTGCGATTGAAATGCGTTGGGTCGCCGGCCTCGTCCACGAAATAGTGGATGACCGATTTCCCGTGCACCGGATTAGCGTTCATTGACCGTCAACGAATGAAAGCCGAAGATCGAATCAACGAAATGGTGCGGCTCGAGCATGCGCTGGATGGCTTGCAGGTCCGCCGTCGCCATTTCCAGGTGCGGGGCCGCGACTGACAGCAACCGGCACCCTGTTCATCGCTCTAAGATCCCGGCTGGATAGGCGCCAAAAAAGGGTTTGTCAATGTGAGGCGTCCGGCAATCACTTGACCGTTCTGCATGTCTTCGGTGTAAAGCGTGTTGCAATCGGCGGCGAGCGCCGAGGCAATAATGAGGCTGTCGTAGTGGCTGTAGCCATAGCGTTCGGCAAGTGTCCAGGCGGAGCGCACCTGTGCCAGGCCGGTCTCCTTCAGTCGCACCAGATGCAGGAGAGTCTCCAATTCGGCGGCGACCTGTGCCGGAGGCCACTGGGACTTGCGGCGCAGGACATGACTGCACTCATTGAGAACTTGGATGGAGATGATGGGGCAGCCCTTGAGGAGCGTGATGGCCGCCGCCTTTTTGGCGTCATCGCTGCCGAAGGAGTACGGAACGATGTTGCTATCGAGAAAGGCGGTCATGTCACTCTCGCGCGTCGTCATACAGCGCGTTCCGGTCTGGAATCGGCTTCCCGCCCCAGTCGATGCGCACCGTCGCAAGATGCGCCAGGGCTTGCTCCCGCGTGACTTCGTCACCTGGCCTGCCGGTAGCCACCACGGACTCACCGAGACCGTGCCGCTCGGCAAGAAACTCGATGAAATCCAGCGCCTCGCGCGCCGCGTACTCAGGTAGATCGAGGCTTGTCTTGTAGATGCGTTCGGCGAGCGTCATTCTTCCTCCAGGCGGATGCCATCACGGGTGATATTCGCGAGTAAGCGGTTCGGGTTGCACTCCGGGTGGGCCCACTCGGCCTCCCAGACCGGCAGCGGCTGGATGCGGATTCCGGTCTCCAGGAGGACGTCATAGGCGACATCGGCCGGGTCCAGTTTAGTGTTGAGGGTCGTGCAGCGTCGGGTCATCCGCAAGCTTCCGGAATGCCTGCTGGTCGCGCTCCGCGGCCAACAGGAGTGTCTCTGCCATGGTGCGCTCATCCAAAGACGACCTTCCCCTCGCGCAGCGCCCAGAACAAGGCGCTGCCGGGCTGGCTGCCCCAGCGCTCCACCTCGGCGTGGGAGTAAACCAGAACATCGACCGGGATGCGTAAGGGTCGCAGCAGCCGCCGCAGGCGCACCATCTCCGCGGCGCGATCCGGGACCTCGGTCTTGATGACCAGCAGGTCGAGATCCGACTCCTCCCCCGCCTCCCCGCGGGCGTGGGAGCCGAAGAGGAGGATGCGTTCGGGCTGGGCCGCCTGCGCCAGATGTTCCACGGCCGCGCTGATTTGGTCTTGACTGATCACACTGTTGCGCTCTTCGCATCGGAGGTTTCGGCCTGTTCCGGCGAACGCTCTTGCCCGCCGGTACCCTGCTCAATCATCGCGGCTTGCCGGTCTGCGCGCCCAGATCGCGGGCAGCGGCATCATCCCACTCGGCAACGGTCACTTCCCGCCACACTGCCCCGGGCACGATGATCGGGGTGAAAAGGCGCGGCAGCAGATCGGCCTGCCCACTCCGGAGGAGCGTAATCGGCGGCGAGGCATTGATGACGGCGGCCTCAATCCGCATCGCGCAGGTCCTCGGCCAACTCTTCGGCCGTATATTGGAAAGGGCTGACCCGATAGCGCGAGAGCGCATCGATGAATGTTGCGCGCGTTAGGCCGGCGATCTCGGCGGCGCGTCCTTGGGACACCCGGCCAAGCTCGTACCACTTTACCGCCGCCGCCACTCGCATCTCCTGGGCGAACTCGTCGGGCGCCTGGTGGAGGGTGGCGAAGACCGATTCTGGCATTTGTATGGTCAGTTGGATCACGTTTCGCTCTACCGGCTATTGACGATGGCTATGTCTGAAATGTCTGCTTCCAACATCCAACCGCATGAATAGGCGTGCGAAAAGGACATTGAGACATTTTTAGAAGGCCCCTGGCAGATGGCGACGAGCCATAACGAGTCCCTCACGGCAGCGCCTGCATGAGCTTGGATTCGAAGCGCAGGAAGGTCGGCGAACGCCTGAGTCTTTTCAGGTCGGTGGCAGTGGCATTCAATACCTTGATCGCGTGGCTGTGGTCTTGGTAGCGCCAGCCCCGCGCAACCTTGAAGTGGTTCATCAGTACGGTCTTGGGATTGGGGACTCGGTCCGGTTGCCTTACCCGCTTGGCGGTATAGGGATGCGCCTCGGTGGAGAGAAAGGCCGAAATCATCGCCTCGTCGGCCAACAGCCAGCTTTCCAATTCCTGCTCGACGCACACGAGAAACACCGGGTGGTTCACAATACCCGCGTTGGTGATAGCTTTGAGGATCGCATCCCGCTCGTCCTTCCGGCAGGGCTTGTACTTCTTATCCGGCCATGCCGGGCGCAGATCCCAGACGACAAGCACCCGCTCGCAACCCTCGGCGAGCAGTGCAGCCGCCACCTTGCCTGCGTCTTTGAGCAGGTTAGGCTTGTTGTCCAGGGTGCGGGAAACCGGCAGGATCTCCGGGCGAATTTGCAGCGCCAGGAACTCGCATACCTGCTTGTCGGCACCCTGGGGTCCGCACTCGAACACGAAGCCGACCTTCATGTGCCGCTCCTTGACAGGTTGCCCATGGTGTAGAGCTTGCCGGGGGCGAAGGTATCGGCCCACTGCGCCAGCGAGGCATCATCGGCGGGGCGACGGAAACGCGGCCGACCTTGCGGGTCGCGCTCCACCAAGACCAGATGATCGAGGGTCAGAAGGTCGAGCAGATAGGGCGAGTGGGTGGTCAGGATGACCTGGGTGACGCCGTCCAGGACCGCGGTACGGATCTCTTCCACGAGCAGATGGATGCTGCGCGGGTCCAGGCCGTTCTCGATCTCCTCAATCAGGATCAGCGGCGGGGGTTTGGGATGGCGCAGCAGGGTCAGGAGGGCGAGCAGGCGCAAGGTACCGGAGGAGAGCATCCAGCCCGGCACCTTGAAGCTGGCCTCAGTCAATTGCAGCCAAGCCTTGCGCTCGATCTCGGAGGATGTCAGTGAGGGTTGAATGTCCTTGGCATAGGGCAGGACATAGGTCATGGTCTCGACAATGCCATCAAAGGCGCCCTGGTCCTGCCGGCGGAGGTCCAGGAGGAAATCGGCGATGTTGGACCCGTCCCGCGCCAACCGCACCCCGCCGCCGGTTCGCTGTTGCGGCACAGGGAGGCCCATGCGGTCCGGGGCCAGGGTGAGGAACTGCCAACCCAGGATGTGGTTGGCAACCTGCGCCAAAGGCTCCGTGGGCAGGCTCAACAGGGAGCGGCCCTTGCCGTAGGTTTGCGCGGCACCCTTCGGGTCGCGGCCGTCCGTGGACCTGTCGGGGAAGGTCACCTGCTCGTCCGCGATGAACATCTGGTTGGCGGCGGGGTCGTTGTTCACGGCCAGGCTCAGCCGCCACACCTTGCGCGGCGAGGGACCAAGCGTCAGATCGAAACTGATCGGGTTGACCGCTTCGCCCAAGCGCTCCTTGGCCTCCTGGCCCTTGTGGCGTGCGTGCTCGATGCCGAGCCAGCGCTGCATGGCCAGATCCAGCCCATCGCTGACTATGGCCTGGTAGGTCTCCAGGGCCTCGATGAGGCTGGACTTACCCGCGCCGTTGTAGCCGATGAAGGCGGTGAGCGGGCCGAGTTTGACCACCCCGCTATCGATGATCGCCTTGAAATTGCGGATGCGGACGGATTGCAGGTTCATCGGACGAGGCCCCGCTCGACATCGCGGTAGGCATTGAGCGCAGCGACCTTGACCGGCTCGGCGACCAGGGGAAAGCTGGACAGCACATGGGCGAACTCGCTTTCTGACAAGCCGTAAAGGTGCGCCACCATGCCGTCGAGTTCAGAGCGCAGACCGGCGCGCTCGGTGGGGTCGGCAGTGCCATATCGAGCCGCTCGCCCCTCGGCAGAAAAATTGGTGCTGCAAGGATTTAATCCAACCTCCTGCGCCAATGCGTCGAACTCCGGTGTGGTGCAGATAAGGCGGGCGGCACGAGTGACAATTGAAGCAAAGGCATTGTCTTTAACAGAGAGACGCGGGAGGGGTAGTTGATAAATGAAATGAAAGTTCAGTCTACTTGTAATTCTCTGCCGCAAAAGGTAATCAAAAGTGAAGCTGTTCCATATCGCAACCAGATATAGTTCATAACGGTAAAGATGCCCGCCACCATCGCTGGAGTAGACGACACAATTTTGCAGCATGTCGGAACAATAGACATTTGGCATTAAAACCGTCGCAATCATGGAGCGCTCGTCGGTATTTCTCGCGATACCCCGGAAGGCAATCCGATAGTGTCGATAATCCAAATCCACTGCCTGATAAGGTCGTGCTGATTTTTGAAGCGCCATACATGCTTCATCTTCGTCGATCCAATACCGTGGCGGATGGTCATTCCAATGATGATCAAACTGATGCATCATCCGCCCCTCATGCAGTGGCAATCGCCCTGGTTTTGACTCTATCTTAAAGAGATAGCTGTCATTGGTCATGTGGAATTCTGTCGTCAGGGAAATATTCCAACTCCCTGATAGTTTTTCTCCAAGTAGCGGATACACCATCGCCTTCTTCGCAATATTGATGTCCACATCCGAGTTAAGTTCAAGTATGGAATGGGAGTCTGGCGAAAGCTTGCGGATGAGCGCTACATCCAGCCACAGCGCGCCGATTTGGGGGAAGCCCGCGAGTTCATTCACGTCGTGGCGCATGAAGGCAGCGGGGAATGTTATGGTCTTGCCCCCCTTCTCGAAGGTGAGAACGACGAACTTGAAGCTGCGATGCACGCCTTCAAAAATCTCCTTGCGATTCTCGAAGCAGAACAGGCCAGTGACATTGTTGTGGTCGAACAGCAGGTCGCGCAGTCCCTTGGCGCCCAGATCCGTGTAGATGCCGGAGGGGATGACGATACCGCAGTCGCCGCCGTCGCGCAGCAGGTTGGGACACTGTTCGGTGAAGAGCTTGTAGAGGTTGATGTCGCTGCCGGTCTTCTTGCCATTGACGATGGCCGACTGGCTCTTGAACTGGGGCGCGGCACGGAACCAAGCCGAGACGTGCGGGAAGCGAGTTAGGTACTCCAGCCAGGCGGCGCGGATTTCCGGGTCCTTCAGCAGCTTGGCCTGAGCCTTCTCAAACTCCTTGATGGTCATCTTGTTCTTGGTGACCAGGTCGGAGTGTTCCTGGAAGAACTCCTTGGCGTTGGGTTTGAAGATCTCCCAGGGTGGGTTGGTGATAATGGCATCGAAGCCGCCGCGCTGGTTCAGGATCTCATCGAACTCGAAGCCCCAATGGAAGGGTTGCAGGGCCTCGATGTCGGCGATGCGAAGGTTGCGCTTCTTCGGTTTGCCTTGCTTGCCCTTCGTCGTATCCCAGGTCGCCTCCTCGAAGCGGATACCGGCTTGGTGCCACTCGTTTAGCAGGAGGTCGTTGAGGGTGGCCTGTGCCTCCGCCTTGTGGGTCTCGATCTGAGCCTTGAGGCTGGAGAGGTCCATGCCGCCGGCCCAGGAGACGGTATGGCGGTAGTTCTCCACCAGCCGGTTCTTCTCGTCCAGGACCTGGCGATAGCTCTTGCGGAACAGATCGATCTGTCCCCCGAACTCACCCTTGCTCGCATCGAAGCGGTCGGGATCGACCTTGATCAGACCAATGAGCGAGTTCCCTGCCAGGATGTTGAAGTCGATATTGGGCAAGGGCTCCAGTTGTTCCACGGTTTGGGCCGAGGCGACCAGGGCGAGGAACAGGCGCAGCTTGGCGATCTCGGTTGCCTCCTCCATCAGGTCTACGCCGAACAGGTTGTCGGTGATGATGGTCCGCTTGATGAAATAGGCGAGGCTCTTGTGTTCGGTCTCCCATTGCTGGACCTGTGCGGTCAGGCCCTTGTCGTTGAGGAACTTGATGCGCCCTATGACCGCCGAGTAGACATTGATCAGGGTCTTCATGGCGGCGACTAGGAAGGCCCCGGAGCCGCAGGCAGGGTCGAGGAGCTTGAGGTCGGGTAGGATCCGGAACAGCAGTTCCCGGCACAGACCGGCATCCAGTTGCAGAAGCAGGTCGGCCAGGCTAGAGAAGTGGCGGGCGGTCGGCGCCTTCACCCCCGGCCCCTCGCCCAAGGGGAGCGGGGTGAGGAATTCGTTGATGCGTGCCAGGATGAGCCGGTGGATGGTGCGTTCGCACAGGTATTCGGTGATCTCCGGCCGGGTGTAATAGGCACCGAACGCCTTCTGGTTGATGTACTTCTCGAAGATGTAGCCCAGCACATCCGGGTTGATCTCGTTGTCCAGCCCGCCGGGGGTGTCGTTGAGGTTCCAGGAATACACTGCAAACAGGTGGAAAAGGTTCTCGAAGGCGGCGTCGGGGATGCGGATAGCCGGGCCGTATGCGCGCTCCAGGCGGTGGGGGATGAAGAGGCCTCCGTTGAGGTAGCGGATGTCCCCGATCAGGGCGCGGGCGGCGGGGCTGCGCTGCTCTGGCTCTTTCGCGAAGCCCTCGAAGAACAGTGCCTGGAGAAATTCGGTGTAGAAGCGGTCCTGGCCGCGCTGCCGGCTCTCCGCCAGCTTGTCGGTGAGATAGGTGAGGTTACCGCCGTCAAGAAAGTGTTTGCGTTGGAGAAACCAGACAAACATGAGCCGGTTCATCAACACGGACGCATACCAGCGACGGTCGCGCTCATCGGGGATACCCTGGATCAACTCGACGAAGGTCAGGCGTTGGGCGTCGTATTCCCGGAAGAACTGTTTGGTGATCCGCTCCACGTCCAGGGCGGAGCGCATGCGCGCAACGAGCTGGGCGAGGGGGAAGCGGCCCTGCTCGTCCAACTCGTTGATGTCCACCACGATGCCGGAGATCTTGGNGATGAACAGGTCGCCGGGCTGGCCCTTGACGTAGAGGTGTTCGCGCGGGAAGCGCTTGCTGCCCTCACGTTTGACCCAGAGCCAGAGGCTCTGGGTCGCGTCCTTGGCCTTGTCGACAAAGATGATCAGATTTTCGTGGGTGTGCTCGGACAGGGCCTTGTGGATCGCCAGGCGGGTTTCGCGGTCCGGCAGCCCGGCGACCAGGAACGCCACCACGCCGGAGAGTTCCGCAATGGGGGTGGCTTGCCAGGTGTCGGCCAAGAGCTTGACAGGGACAGGCTTGGCCCCTCGGACGTGGGACCAGCCCAGTTCGTCAGTGAAGAGGCTCTTGAAGTCAAAGGACTGGAGCCGGTCGCGGATGCGCTCGATTTGTAGCTTGTCCATGTCTATGCGCAACCATTGGTGCGGATCAGGGGCGATTCGGGCGCTTGTTCAATCCTGGCGGCCGTGGCATGGCATCGGTGGACTTCGCGAGTGTCGGCGAGTTGTGGGATCTGAGGTAGATTTTCGTCGAGTTTGATGTTCATGCCGGAACGGGGGCGGCCGGCAATGGAAGGTCTTCTTCGGCGGATACAGCGGCAAAGGCGATCACGGCGCGGAGGGCGTCGCGACTCAGGGTTGGGAAGTCCTGCAACAGTTCGTCCGGGTCCATCCCCTCCGCCAGGCTTGCCAATAGGGTTCGCACTGTGATCCGTGTGCCGGTGATGACGGGCTCGCCACCGCAGATCGCCGGGTTCCTGGTGATGTAGGGCCTGAAGTTCATGGTCATGGTCTTCTCCGATTAGCTTGCGCCGGGCCCGGCCAGGCCCATGGTGCAGATCAGCCGCGGTTCCAGCGCCTCGTCTTCGTCGGTAATCACGCACAGGCGTCCGTCTTCGCGCAGGTTCAGGACGAGTTCCGCCAGCCTGTGGTCGTCGATGCCGGCCTTGAGCTGACGGTTGAGGGTGTCGGTGGCACCCTGAAACAGGGGGTAGCGGTAGATCTCTTCCAGCGCTCGGTCGATGTGGCGAACATGGTCGTCGGTAATGAAGAGGTCGCGCTTGTCGCCTAGGGCTGCCCGGTAGCGCTTGAGGCGCTCATAGGTCTTGAAGCGGGCGCCGGTTGGGCGCCCGAGGGCCCCACCGAAGGACTTCTCCTCTTCCAGGATGTGGGCGAGCCCCTGCTCTGTCAGGGCGTGGTGATGTTCCATGCGGGGCAAGGCTTCGGTGCCCGCCGAGCAGGCGGCGGCCTTGAGAATGGTGAGTTGGGACTGGGTGACTGGGTTGCCGGCCTCATCGATCCAGGCAAGAGCGTCGTTGCCCTGGGATGTGCGGGTATAGACCAGGACACCAAGCGGGGCGGCGGGGGTGGCATCATGGGCCTTGGTGGCGTAGGCGACGTCGGGCAGGGCCTCGATTTGTGCCACCAGGCTCGGGTCCGCGTCGGTGGCGTTCTTCCAGATCTGATAGGCGTAGGAGGCGAGATCGACCTCGGTGTCGGCGTCGTCATCCAGAATGCCGTTCCTTTCCGTGTAGAGATCTCGAATGACCTGGTCGTTGCCGTCGTCCTCGAAGAAGCTCTCGTCGGAGCCGACCACCTCGGCGTTCTGGATCAGGCGTTGGCGGACCCGCTGGCGCAGGCGAATCAGTCGCTCGACCCCCTCAGCGGGGACAAAGGAGTAGCACAGGATGCGGTCCGAGCGCTGCCCGATGCGGTCTACGCGCCCCGCTCGCTGGATGAGCCGGATGATGGCCCAAGGCAGGTCGTAGTTCACGACGATGGCGCAATCCTGAAGGTTCTGGCCCTCGGAGAGCACGTCGGTGGCGATGAGCACGCGCAGTTCGTCGGTGGCGGCGATCTTGCCGCGCTTGTCGTTGGAATCCGGCGAGAAGCGCCAGGCCAGCTCGGTCGGGTCTGCGCTCTGGCCGGTGGCCTGCTCGACGCGCTTCACGCCCCGCGCCTTTAGCTGCTCTGAGAGGTAGCGCGCGGTATCGGCGAACTGGGTGAAGATGAGGAGCTTTTCCTTGCCATGGTCGCGGCTGACGAGCTTGANNAACTCGGCCAATTTGGCGTCCTGACCCGGGTCCCAATCGCCGCAGGTATGCAAGACGCCGATGAGCGCTTGCGCATCGGCGAGCAGCCCCTCGGCCAGGGTGGGGAGGAAGAGGTTGCAGGGCAGCCACCGAAAGCGCTTCTTCAAGTCCCCACTGTAGGCGGCGTAAGCCTTCGCGGCGCGGGCGCGGAACTCGGCTTCGGTGCGCAGACCGGAACGGACGTCCGCTGCGATCTCGGGGTCGTCGGCAACCTCCTCGTCGGCCCCGTTGTCGTTGTCCTCCACGGCCAGGGTGTCGTCGGGGTCCTCGTCGTAATAGCGGGTGTCGAGCAATTCGGCGCCCTGGGTGCCCAGGGGGATGTCCTGCCCGTGCTCGATGGCATGGAGCACGATGAAATTGCGCAGGATGTGCCGCTCGATGGAAAGCAGAAAGGCAGGCCCGGCACTTTCCAGGCGCTTGAACAGGTTGGTGCGACAGAAGCCCATCAGGCGCATGCCGGCGCGGGACAGGCCCGCGATCAGTCGGCCCTGTTGGGCGGTGGGCGGGTGCTTCGGCGTGGGTATCAGGTAGTTGCCGAGACCGTACCGCGGCAGGGCCAGTGAGTTGATGGTATTGACCACGGGGGCCGAGTAGAAGCGGCCGTAAGCGTCACTGGCGTCCGAGTCCTGGATCGGGAATTTGACGTTCTTCGGTTCCCGCCGCGGGAAATAGGACTTGGTGCCATCGGGGAACCGCAGGTAGCGCCCGCGCTCGTCCTCCTGGGCGTAGTTCTGCATGATGAAGCCGCGCGTTCGGCGCACCATGTAGAGGCGCATCAGGTCGCGCCAGTCGTCGGCGTCTTCGCTCTTGTCGAATGCGGCCAGTGAGCGGACCGGGCATTGATGGCGGCGGATGAACTCATGCTCGCCGCCCAGGGCGGAGATCCTGCGTTCCGGACGGATGCCGATGTCGGCGTCCTCTTTCAGGAACAGGCCAAGCTGGGCGGAGAGGTCCAGGTAGGTCTTGTTGTAGGGGGTGGCAGACAGCAATATGCACTGGCTATCGTTGTGGTCGATGTAGTCGCGGATGACCCGCCAGCGTTTGCCCTCTTTGTTGCGCAGGTTGTGGGACTCGTCGATCAGCACGATCCGGTAGCGGCGGGTCTTTTCCGGCAGTTCCGACATCACCCGGGACAGCGACATGACCTTGGCGTGGAGCCGGTAGCGGTGGACATAGTCCTCCCACATGGATACCAGATTCTTGGGGCAGAGGATCAGGGTCTCGGTCCCGTGGTCATCCTCGAAGATCTTGGCCAGGGCCGTGGCCATCAGGGATTTGCCGAGACCCACGACATCGCCGATCAACACGCCACCGCGCTTGTTGAGATGGTGCGCGGCGATCTTGACCGCCGCTACCTGAAAGTCGAAGAGTGCGTTGCCGAAGATGGCTGGGATGCGGAACTCCAGGAGCCCGGCTCGCGCCTCCTGGGCCAGGTGATACGCCATCTTGAGATAGACGTGGTAGGGGGGCACCAGCCGGTCTGCTGCCCAACTCTC
>Ga0031656_10000817_pt1 | contig 11383 bp, 7 predicted proteins | sample FrelakmetDIP11DI_FD_55080 | JGI IMG/M metagenome (GOLD analysis project Ga0031656, IMG submission 55080) | Freshwater lake sediment microbial communities from the University of Notre Dame, USA, for methane emissions studies - DIP11 DI | ecosystem: Environmental > Aquatic > Freshwater > Lake >... | reverse complement strand
GACCGGCCATACTCCTGGCCTTGGTGAACACTGGCATTGACCTGTTCATGGGCGTCCTCATTGGGATGGCCCTGGGCTGGCCCTTGGTAGATACCTTGTTCCTGGCGGGGGTCGTAGCCATGGGCAGCGCCGCCATCACAGGGAAGACCCTCATGGAGTTCAACAAGTTCTCCAGCCCCGAGACGGAGTTCCTCCTGGGCATGATCGTGGTCGAGGACTTCGTCTCCATGATCGTGCTCACCATCATGGGGGGTCTGATGGTCGAGTCCGGGGGCGTGGGCCTGGGCGCTGGTGACCTGACCGGGATGCTGGTCGGAGTGCTGGCCTTCTATGGTTTCTTCATCTTCCTGGCGGTATGGGCCATACCACGGACCGCCAAGTACATTCAGCGGATCAAGAGCGACGAGCTCTTCGTGCTCTTCGCGCTGGGCATGGTCTTCCTCTCATCGGCTCTTGCAGAAGCGGCCGGAGTCCCTGCCATCATAGGCGTGTTCTTCCTGGGCATGGTGTTCGCCGAGACCAAGCTGGCGGAGAAGATGGACACCAAGCTCTCGCCCCTTCGGGACGCATTCGTAGCCATCTTCTTCGTGTTCTTCGGCATGCTCATCGACCCGGCCCTGTTTGGGAGCGTGATGATGATCGTTCTGGTCGCGGTTCCGTTGGTGCTCCTCAGCGACCTCATCATTACTGCAGCGCTGGCCTACCTGTTAGGCTTCACCGGGCGCGGAGCGGTCTCCATGGGCGCGGCCCTGTGCGGCCGGGGGGCAGAGTCGCTGATGTATGCCAGCGTGGGCAACAGTGCCATCGCCGTCACAAAGGGTGCGCTTATCTATCCGTTCGCAGGCGCGTTCTGTCTCATCCTGAGCGTTTTGGCGCCGATACTCATGCGCTTCAGCGACACCATCCACAAGGCCCTGTCCGGCATCATGCCCCGGGATCTCAAGCTGGGCGGGACGGTAGTGTCCAGGACTCTGGGCAAGGTTGTCATGCCCTCCCACCTGAGGCTGTTCCAGCGCAGTAAGCGCATAGAAGCCTCGCTCCTTGCCTATTTCGTTTTACTCATAGTCGTGATAGTCACCTCGGGTGAGTATCATGTGCTGGCATTCGCTGGCGCCTTGGCGATGACCTGGTACGTCTACCAGGTGCTGTGGCAAGACCTCAAGGCGGCAGTGCGGCAGACATCATATGATACCTTGGGGGTGAGCCGTGGCGACGGAACGCAGATTGCCAAATTCACGGCCGGCGTCGTTGCTGCGGGGCTCCTCGCCATCGTTCTGGTGGCATTCCTCTTCCAATATGCCTGGTGGCTCTCCCTGCTCGCACTGGCTGGATACTTCCTAGCCGTCGTACTAATGTCGATGGGCTTCAAATCCTCCGCAAGGCTCCATTCCAACTTCGCCCTCAGAGAGCGGGACCGGATGGACCGAGTCGGGCGCTCTTCAGGAGTACGTAACCTATTTGTATCGTATTCGTCTATACAAATGCCCGGGATGCACTAGTACTCGCTAGTCAAGCGAGGAGACCGCGGTAGAGGAACCGAGGCGGGGCCATAAACCTGGATGACTGGGTCACCTGGTATGAGATGAACAGCATCGGCGCTCATCCATATGCGCGGATGGGCAGGAGGGAGCGCTCGCCGTCCCAGCCGCGCTGGGGCCATCCCAACCAGAGAGGGCAAGCGGAAATCGATGTTGGGAACCCAGGACGTCATGCTGGAAGTGGGCATAGTCATGCTCGTGGCCTTCATAGGCGCAGCCTTGGCCTCACGATTCAAGCAGAGCGTGATCGTTGGATACATCATCGTGGGCATCCTCATAGGCCCTAGCATCGCGTTCGAGGTCTTCGGTGTCGAGTATCAGGGGCTCATCAGCGACATCACTTTCATCGAGTACATGGCCCGCATCGGGTTGATCATGCTCATGTTCTTCGTGGGGTTGGAGTTCTCCATCTCCAAGCTCAAGAAGACCAAGGGGCCTTCCTTGATTCTCGCCTTCGTGGACGTGGGCGTGAACATGTTCCTCGGAATCCTGCTGGGGATGGCCCTGGGATGGCCTCTGGTCGACACGCTGTTCTTGGCCGGGGTGATGGCCATGTCCAGCGCCGCCATCACCGGCAAGTCGCTCATGGAGCTGAACAAGTTCTCCAGCCCCGAGACGGAGTTCCTCCTGGGCATGGTGGTCATGGAGAGCTTCGTGGCCATGGTGCTGCTCACCATCATCGGTGGGCTGAGCGTCAAGATGGGGGATGTGGGAATCAGCGCCTCCAATCTCCTCGGCATGCTTGTGGGCTTCCTAGCCTTCTTTGCCTTCTTCACCTTCCTGGCCCTAGTAGTAATTCCGCGTTCTGCTAGATATCTTCAGAAGGTCAAGAGCGACGAGCTCTTCGTGCTCTTCGCGCTGGGCATGGTGTTCCTCTCCTCCGCTTTGGCGGAGGCGTGCGGCGTCCCCGCCATCATAGGGGCGTTCTTCTTGGGCATGGTGTTCGCCGAGACCAAGCTGGCGGAGAGGTTCGACTCCAGGCTCACCTCCTTCAGGGACGTGTTCGTGGCCATCTTCTTCGTGTTCTTCGGCATGCTCATCGACCCGGCCATGTTCGCCGACATCATCATCATTGTGATAGTGGCCGTTCCCCTGGCCATCATCGGAGAGATCTTCTTCACAGGAGCCATCTCCTACCTCCTGGGCTTCAGCTCGCGCGCCGCGACCTCCATGGGGGCGTCGATGTGCGGAAGGGGTGCGGAGTCCATAATGTACGCGAGTGTAGGGAGCAGCGCAGCTGGAGTGACCAAAGGGGCGGAGATCAATCCGTTCGCTGGGCTGTTCTGCTTCATCATGAGCGTCATCACACCAATCCTGATGCGCTTCAGCGACCCCATATCCAGGGGCCTCTCCAAGATGCTCCCATCCTATGCCAAGCAAGGCGGCGCCATCATGTCGCGCACTATGGGCAAGGTCCTCCTTCCTAACTCTCTGAAACTGTTCAAGCGCGGCAAGCGCATCGAACTGGGCCTGATTGCCTACTTCATGTCGCTCATCACCGTAGCCGTCACCGCGGGAATTTACCATATCGGGGCCTTCGTTGTCGCTCTGGCCTTGACGGTCTGGACGCTCTATATGTTCGAGTCGGAGCTGACGCCCGTAGTCCGCTCCATCAACTACGAGAATCTCGGAGCCAACGGTCGAGGGTCGCAACAGATCAGCCGTTTCATCTCATCCTTCATCTCTGTGAGCCTGCTGGCCATGCTCCTCGTCGCCTTCCTGTTCCAGTACGCCTGGTGGCTTACCGTCCTCGTGATTGTAGCCTATTTCTTCGTAATGCTAGCCATAATGAGGCATTACTCTCGTGTCATTCGCAATCCCGTTATGTCCAACACCTTCAGGCCGCAGAAGAGCTCCTGGAAGTTCGAGCCCCCCAGCCTCGTCCCCTTCCCGTCCGTGTCCTTGGACGAGGTCAAGGTAGAGGCGTCCAAGCTCTCCTCACCCACGGTAAAGAAGATCGGGCCGAGCGAGGAACTTGGAGAGCACGATAAGTGGAAGTATCTGTGAACCAGCGGAATTACCACAAGGGCAGAGGTTCGACCATCAGTTTTAAAGAGGGGCTCCTCGCTTTGTATCCCAAGCGAGCGGAAGGTAATGGACAACGGCCGTCTTAGGGTAGGGATCGTGGCCTGCGAGATATTGAAGCGCGAGATAGAGATCATGACCAAGGACGATCCGGACATCGTCCACCGCGAGTACCTGGAGTTCGCCCTGCACGTCGATTCTGCGGACCTCAAGGCCAAGGTCCGTGAGAAGGTGAACTCCCTGAAGGGGAAGGTGGACGCGGTGTTCCTGGGATACGCCATCTGCCAGTCCCTCCGAGATATCACTAAGGAGCTGGAGGTGCCCACGGCCATGATCGAGGCCGACGACTGCATCGGTGCCTTCCTTACCCCCGTCGAGTACGAGAAGGAGAAGCGGAAGTGCACCGGTACCTGGTTCTCCTCGCCCGGCTGGGCAGAGCTGGGGATCGAGGGCGCGGTCAAGGAGCTGCACCTGGACTGCATGAAGGACCAGGGCTACGACTCCATGTACTTCATGCGGATGCTGTTCACGGGGTATTCCCGCTGCCTCTACGTGTACACGGGCGTGGAGGACGAGCAGCAACACGTCGTCAAGTCCGAGCACTTCGCCAGGGAGCTGAACCTCAGGCATGAGTACCGGACCTGCGATATGCGTGTTCTAGAAGGCNCCCTGGTCAAGGCCAAGGACCTGGCCAGGAAGAATTGTGAGATAGACGTCCCCTGTCAGATACGAGAGGAGCAAGGCTCGATGGGGAGCTGAGGAAACAGGCAGCACCAGGCCTTCCCAAACTCGATTCCATACCGTCTCTTCTCCTCGAGAATCCCACTCATATCTCAAGGTACATGGCATGGAAGTGGTCGAGAAAGCCCTGCTTCTGCCAGAAGGCCATGGCGACAGGGTTCTTCGGGCTCGTCCTCACCTCAATCCGTGAGATGCCCTTGGAGCCGAACCATTTCAAGGCGGTCTTGAGCATCCTCTCTCCAACCCCTTTCCTCCAATGATCCTTCCTGACGGCCAGGTCGCTGATCTCGCCGAACGTTTTCTCTTCGAAGACCGGAGGTCGCTTGCTGATGTGCGCCAGCATGTAACCCAGTACCTCATCCTTTTCGAGGGCAACGAGGAGTATGTCTTTCTCTGATGCCATACAGCTGCGAAGGTGCATCTCGAAGGTAATGCGCCCCCTAGGATCGAGGACGAAGTGGGGGTCTATCTCCTTGTGCATATCCATCAGCTCCGTCCAGCGCTCCATTATCTGAGGCAGATGCGCCTCCTCCGCCCTGGCCACCCTCATTCTATCATCTCTGCATAGATGTGACTCAGCACAAAACCTTTTCCGGCACAATTCAACGGCGGATATTCGGCGTCTTCCACGCATGTCCGGAGAAGAGGGAAGGACACGAAGGGCGACCTGAGGAAGATCAAGGCTCCTTACGGGAGTTATCTGGCAATCAATGGAAGCGAACTCTCCAAGGTCATGGGCATGCGCACATCGTGCGCGAGCGAGGACGAGGGCAAGGCCGAGACGGACCCCGATGGGAAGCTCCACGGTGTTGGCACAGGGCACGGCGGGACTATTTTCTCCATGGCGGACCAGGCTATGAACCAGGTGTTTGATGGAAAGGACATTCTATGATGTGTGAGTGCGGCTTCCGCGCCGCGCTATCACGCATAGCCAGCCATTCATCTTTTATTATCAGGGTGCCCCCCAATCCTAAAATATCAACTTGCCACCTCACTAGGCGATCATTGTGAGTCTAATGGCTTGGCTCCTTGTACGACGCCATCCACGCAGGTACGGACGAATAGGCCGATGATGGACCCTTCCACCCTGATAGCCCGACGTGCCTCCTCCTCCCTGTAGACCAACATGGAATTACTGCCAGAGATAACCAGGAGTTCGATCTTGACCGTCTTTTCCCATTCGCTTGAAGGGAATCCGATCCCCACTAACCAATCCAGGGAGGTCGTCCTGAGGTCCGGCATCCTTAAAAGCCTCGCCTTTCCCAGGAGTCTCCTGAACCCCTCCGGTTCGCTCGCCACCACGATGTCGATTCTGGTGGTCTTGGACTTCTCCGTAATCGCTGCAGCGTTCTTCAGGAGGAAGCTGTTCACCAGCACGAGCATGCCCAGCGGTGCTTGCGCACTGCTGATGAAGTCCTCGATCTCCAGGTCGATTCTTCTCTCGCCCATGATGAACCACAGAGGCGTGGGCATCTTGTCGGTCTTCCCCTTGAGGTCCTGCAGGCTGCTCTGCACAGTGTCTGCCGTCCTAGAAAACTCCGCCCTGATCTGATTTGTGACCTGGTCAGGGTCCACCGCCCTGTACCTCAGGGGTTTCATGGCTCCGACCTCTACGAAGCCCTTCGCGGCCAAGCGCTCCATGATGTCATAGACCCGAGATCGGGGGATTCCGCTTTGCTGGCTGATATCGCTTATCCCGCCCTCGCCGACGGAGACCACCGCCACATAAGCTCTAGCCTCGTACTCGGTGAGCCCGAGCTGCACAAGACCCTCGACAAGCGCGTTCATGTACCTACTGCAGTAACAATAAGAAGATAAATATGTCTGTTGCATTACCCCAGAAACTCGGGATGCTAGTATGTTGTTCGATAAGCTCGCCAATGTTATAACCAAGCATTACAAGAAGGTCCTAATCGCTTGGATAATAATTCTGATAATCTCNGTACCAGCGATCATGCAGGTCGACGAGGTCGTGTCGTATGAGAACACCGGGGTGACGTCCGGGGACTACGAGTCCGTGAAAGCGGCTGAGATCATTTCCTCAGAGTTCCAAGGCTCAGTGGCCAATGGCACGATCCTGATCGTCCTTCAGGCGGACGATGTCACCGACACCGCATCCAGGGACTACGTGCTCTCCCTCCAGGACAAGGTACTGTCCTCCAGCGAGCTTGAGGATTTCACGGGCATCACCAGCGCCTATACGATCAACAGCATGGTCATGTCCCAGACCGTCCTGGCCCTCGGGCCGACCATGAGGCCGGCGGAGCAGCAGGTCAACAGCACGGCCTTCCTACTATGGGGAGTCCCGGCGTTGCACGTCCAGAACTGGGCCGTCTCTTATTCGGACTCAGAGGCGTACAACGCCACGAGCGTCCAACTCATATCCTATCTCACCCAACAGGGTGCAAACCAGACCCAGATCCAGCTTACCATGGGCTACTACAATGCCTTCGCCACGGCCTGGAATGCCTCCGGGGCGGACCCTGCCCTATTGGCCGACCCCGTGGCCCGCGCTGACTTCAGCGTGAACGCGGTGGGGCCCACCTTCATCGCCAGTCTACCGGTTGCGGAAGAGCAGAAACAGTTCATGATGGCGGTCTTGAACTCCTTCGATCTGACGAGCTTCAACGATCCAGCGGCGGTGCACGCCTTCACCCTGGGCATGATCAGCCAGGCCTCGACCATCACCAACATGACCTTCCTGCAGGAAGTCTATGATCTTGGCCCCTCCTACAGCCTGGACGCAGTCGATGCCTACGTGAGCTTGGTGATATCGAATGGGACATTGGCCACATACCCTGTGCAGGTCCCCACGCAATACCTTGCCAGCTTAGTTTCTCCCAACAATCAGACCATGCTCGTCACCCTGTCGTTCAGCGTGGCCGCGGACTACGTGACGGATGACGGTGTCAGGCCCATGTTCGACAACGTCGATGTGGTCCGAGAGCTCATTCGTGAGGTCAACACCGAGACCGGCAACGCCATGACCGCCTATGTCACCGGTGAGGCGGCGATATCGGCGGACATGATGAGCAGTTCCATGGAGGACGTGGCGCTGATCGAGCCGATCACCATTATCATCATCATCGTCCTCATGGGCATCCTGTTCCGCTCGGTGGTGGCGCAGTTCCTACCGTTAGGCGCGGTGGCCGTGGCCTTGGGCATTAGCCAGGCGTTGGTGTTCGTCATCGGCTCCACGGTCGCGCAGATCGATTCCACCACGCTGACCATGCTGTTCGCCCTTCTGATGGGCGTCGGCACCGACTACTCCATCTTCATCATAACCAGGTACCGCGAGGAAAGGATCAAAGGCGCCACAAGGGAGGCGGCGGTACACACCTCTGTGACCTGGGCCGGTGAGTCCATCGTGACCAGCGGGCTGACGGTCATGATCGCCTTCTTCGCCATGGCGCTCTCCTCGTTCTCCTTCGTCCAGACCATGGGACTAGTCATGGGGATGGCCATCATGGTCGCCCTGATGGTGGCGCTCACCCTCGTCCCGGCGGTGTTGATGCTAGTTGGGAACAGGTTGTTCTGGCCTACCACCGGCACGAGGTGGAAGAGGTACGCCGCGAACGTCATCCAGAAGAAGAAGGATGGCAACCATGGTTACTTCCACAAGGCAGCCTCGTTCGGCGTGAAGCACGCCAAGATCGTGGTGGTCATCGCCATCATAGTTTCGATCCCCGCCACCTACATCTATGTGACGGCAGAGCCGAGCTTCGACTTCATCGGCAGCATGGGCGATTCGGAGAGCATCCAAGGCATGAACGCCCTGTCCGAGGACTTCGGGGCCGGTCGCATCATGCCGACCCAGGTCGTGATCACCGGTGAGACCTATGTCTACGAGAATGGCGAGTTCGATATTGCGTATCTGGATGCGATCGAGAATCTCACCGCATCGATAGCCGCTGACACTTCTATGGTGCAACAGGTCACTGGAGTGACGCGACCATATGGCACATTGGTGGATTATCACAATATTTCTTACATGCCCGAGGAGCAACAGGCTCTGCTCGTCAACAGCATGCTCCAGAGTGTGGGAAGCAGCAATAAGACCGTTCTGCTGACCGTAGTTTTGAAGCCGGAGCCACAGAGCAACGAGGCAGTCAACTACATATCTACGCTCAGATCGCAGGTCGCGGATTTGAAGGCGGTCGAGCCGGAATTGGCCGGGTCGACGATCCTGGTAGGCGGAAGCACGGCGTCCCTCTACGACCTCAGCACTAGCATCAGTCAGCAATTCAACATGATCGAGATAATCGTAGTAATCGGCATCTTCATCGTGCTGATGATTGTGCTGGGCTCCTTGCTGCTGCCGCTATTCGCGGTCCTCTCGATCGCCATGAGCATCGTCTGGTCCTTCGCCCTCACGTACCTGGTGTTCGGGACCTGGCTGGGCGTGCCGATGCTATTCATCATTCCGCTGGTGCTCTTCGTTATGCTGATGGGCATAGGGATGGACTACAATGTGTTCATCCTTACCCGCATACGCGAGGAGGTGCACAAGGGCAAGGCGTTGAACCTTGCGATCGTGGACGCGGTCGACTGGACCGGGGGGATAATCACCGCTCTCGCCCTGATCATGGCCGGCGCCTTCGGATCTATGATGCTGTCCAGCAACGACATGCTGGTGATGTTCGGGTTCGCTTTGACGGTGGCCATCCTGATCGACGCGATGATCGTGAGGACGTACATCGTCCCGGCGGCAATGTCGCTTATGGGCAAATGGGCCTGGTGGGCGCCGGGCAGGTTGCAGCGCGAGGGCCGCAAGGAGAAGATGAAGAAGTAGAACCGAGGGAAGTCCCAGTGAGAAACCTTTTACCGTCCTCCCTTTTGAACACCTCTAGCATACCAGACATGGAAGGAAGGTGGCCAGACCGCTGAAGAAGTTGGAAGTCTGGTTAAGAAAGAAGAAATAAGGGGTTGGGTTTCATTCTCAGCGCCCCGTACCCCATGATAGCCGCCCAGGAGCTGGTGCTCTACCAAGGCGAGGAACAACAGAGGAAATAGGAAAACCCCTTCCACATACTTCCTTTCCTCCAAATCGTGTCCTTCGGCATTAGGTACAAATTCCTGGTCCACGTTATTCGAGAGCGGTGTTCGCTTGAGCATTCAGGAATTGGATTCGGCCGTAGGGTCCAACGGCAAGGCCATAATCGCCGAGCTCAAAGCCATCGAGAAGCAGTACCCCGACCTGTTGGTGCTTAGGGACACCGAGCAAGGTCTGAGCGTCTGCTTCAAAGGAACGGACATGGAGGTCGAGCTGGTGCTGATGTGGGGGGCGTCGGGGAACGAAAGCGCCGACACCATGGAGAGCAGACTCCAATATATCACGAAGAAGGTTTTCCTGGACAACGGTGAAAGAAACCGGGTGTCCTACCTGCTGCAGCATGCCGAGTTCGAGCCCGTACCGGGGCAACATGGAAGCTTCAGATTGGCGTTCGGTGATAAGGCATCGACGAAGTTCGACAAGGCCCAGCTCACCAAACTGAGGGAGGCGGTGGTGGAGATGGCCAAGATCACTAAGGCGGCAAGGAATCGCAGCTGGAAATGATCAAGCGCCCTTTTCCATTAGGAACACGAGCGCTTTCTCATTGAAATCCTTGGCCGCTTCCACCAGGACCATATGGGCGGCGTCCACGGCCACGAAGCTCGCTTGTGGCATCGCCTCGGCCATCTTCCTCTGGTATTCTGGGGGCACCAGTCGATCCCGGTTTCCCGCGATGACTAAGGTGGGACACCTCACCTCGTGCAGGCGTGCGTCCGCATCATAATCCAGGACCGCATCGATTTGGCGCAAGAAGGCCTGGTCCGATGTGCCGCTCATCTTGGCCATGCGGACCCTGGCGACTCCCTCCGCCACCTTTTTGTCCTCGGAGAAGCGCGGGCTGAGAGTCCAATTGACCTCGTGCTTGGCTAGCTCCTCTCTTCCCGCACCATTCACAATGGCCGCCCTCAGCGCCTGGAGGGCGTCCTTTTCGAACGGGGTGACCTTCGAGGCGCTGGAACACAGCACCAGACTTTTTACCTTCGAGGGGTGCCTCATCGCCATCTCCAGNGCGATCCTTCCCCCCATTCCGAACCCGACCAGGTTGGAGTCGTCGACCCCGATGACATCGAGGAGCTTGGCGGTATCGTTGGCCATCATCTCGATGGAATAAGGACGGTCGGGGGCGTCCGTCTTCCCCGTTCCTCGATTGTCCAGGCAGATGGTCATGAGGTTCAGCGCGAAGGACGGCACCTGCAAAGACCAAGTGGATATGTTCGATGCCATCCCCGATAATAGCGTGGTGGGCTGCCCTTTCCCCCTGATCTCAAAGTTCATGACGATCTCCCCGACTCTGGCTATCATTCGACCAATCCTCTCAACCGAGATATGGGCTAGCCTTTGTTACTTCGATGATGAAGAAGATTGCGATTATCCTTCCACTATCTTTGTGCATGACAACATTTATATGTACCGTCTGACAAATGTCATACTGGGATGCACCATGCCTAGCTCCTTAGTGAAGAGCGCTTTGTCTAACGCTCAAAAGGAAGAGGCGCAGGGACAGGCGCCAGTGCGGACAACCGGAGGTAACTCCGCGGCAGACGAAGAGATAAGAAAGATAGCTCAGCAGCTGGAGGTCAGCATAAAGATCATCGGTTGCGGGGGCGGTGGTTCGAACACCATCAACCGTTGCATGGAGGCGGGCATCAGTGGCGCACAGCTGTGCGCCATCAACACCGATGCCAAGCACCTGCTTTCGGTCCATGCCCCAACGAAGATCCTCATCGGGAAGGTGGCGACCAGAGGCCTTGGAGCTGGGGCCATACCCGCAGTGGGAGAGCAGGCCGCGCGGGAGAACGAGATGGACATGCGCAACTTCCTGAACGGGTCCAATATCGTTTTCATCACCGCAGGCATGGGAGGTGGCACAGGGACTGGCTCCGCCCATTATGTGGCCCGCATCTCCAAGGATTACATCAGGGCCCTGACCATCGGCGTGGTCACGCTGCCCTTCAAGGCCGAAGGAACATTGCGGATGGAGAACGCCCTCGACGGCTTGGACAAGCTTAGGAGGGTCACCGACACC
>Ga0031656_10000816_pt1 | contig 11383 bp, 11 predicted proteins | sample FrelakmetDIP11DI_FD_55080 | JGI IMG/M metagenome (GOLD analysis project Ga0031656, IMG submission 55080) | Freshwater lake sediment microbial communities from the University of Notre Dame, USA, for methane emissions studies - DIP11 DI | ecosystem: Environmental > Aquatic > Freshwater > Lake >... | reverse complement strand
CAATAACAGGTTGCTGAAAAAAAGTCCCAACCAAGACACATTGTCATGCTGAACTTGTTTCAGCATCTCATAGAATCGGCAGGGTAGAGATCCCGAAACAATACTGAAACAAGTTCAGTACAAGGTTCGGGATGACAGCCTTTCTCACCAACCTGCTAATACCTTATTTTTTCTTTCCCTTGCGCAATCCCAAAAAGAGCAAGGTCGCAGCCCCCATCCCGATAACCATTCGTACAACCGCACCGGAAACTTTTATAATCTTTTCGATAGTCTCTTTCTTCCCCATTTTTTCTCGTCCTTCATTATTATACTATCGATACCGAGAACCAGACGGCAATGATCGTAAAAAATTTTTTTTGCTCTGTGTTTGCATCTGCATTTTTTTGTGATATACTGTAATCAAGATATTATTTCTCAAAATCTAAGGAGGGGACATGGCAACAGTAAAAAAAGTAAAGTGTGCTGCAAAGACCAAGGAAGGAAAAGCGTGCAAGAACACAGCAGTCGGTAAATCCAAGTTTTGCAATAGCCACAAGAAAAAATAAACTGACAACAGGTAAAACGTCCCCGAATTATCGGGGACGTTTTACTGAATCAACAATTTCTGTCGCACAAACTCTGTCAAAAAGAGCGATAGCCTCTGTATCTCCTCTGTGGGTGGTAGTTTTGCAATGATCCTGCCTATATAATCTCTGTCGCTGAGCAACCGGAATGCCGGTTTAAAATTCAGGTCAAATATCCACGAAAGCTGAAGCAGTTTGAAATCATTCAGGGTTTTGATCGTGGCAAGTGATACAATCTCTTTCTTATATATGTATGCAAAAACTTCTGTTGAATATTCAGGAATATCAGGCAGTCCGAGTCCGACTGCAGAAGCCTTGCTTTCTGTCGGGCTTTCATAATATTCAAGGAACACACGCCATATATCAAGCTTATCGGCATCCCTGACCAGCCTGATAAAGAACAGCATGTCCTCATTTTCTTTCTTTGGTACTGAAAAGGCATTATGAAATTTGACCGCCTCAATGACGATTTCCTGTTCGTCTTCAGGGAGCTTGTGAAGTATCTTTTCCCGGATGAGTGTTTCTGCCCCCAGGAGTCCGTGATTGACCGAGATGCTGTCCTTGAAGGTCTTATACCGGGCATACTGAGGGAACCTCCCGATGTCATGAAACAGCGCAATAGTCTCAGCCAAAAGCTTTTGATTGTCCTTCAGAGAGAGGTCCTCTGCCAAATCAAGGATGTTCTTGCACACATGAGATGTGTGCAATTCCTTCAGCAGAATGTTTTTCTGGTCTTCTGCATTCGGTGAATAAAAGGATTTACAATAATCGGAGAACCATGCTTTAAAATATTGTAGATCACCAGATGTCATTTGTTTCGAAATTCTATCCCCTATCCCCGCTATATTTATAGCGAACTCTGTTCCAAGGGTTGTGATTGCGGCCCTGAGCGAGGTATCGCGAAGAGTCGCATCGACTCTGCCAAAAAGGGGGATATCCCTCCCTTTGGTAAAGGGAGGTTAGGAGGGATTTTATAATCAATGTTTTGACACTTATAAACTCATTAGTAAGACTGTTGCCTGCTTCGCTTTTTCTCGTACATCAGCCCATCTGCCTGAGCGAGCATCTGTTCGAATGCGGTCTCTGAAGCAAAATCAAAGCGTGCTATGCCCTCACTGATGGAAAGTTTATATGGTGATGTTGTTGTGTTGTTGGCTATCCGGATATTTTCCTCCAGACGTGTGGTAATAGCCTCTGCAGTCGAGGTATCATCTTCCATGATACAGACAGCAAATTCGTCGCCGCCAATCCTTCCGATGATATCAGTATCACGGAACGTTTTTTTCAAGATACCGGCGGTCTCGATCAATGCCTGATCACCTGCTTCATGGCCGAAGGTGTCGTTAATCTGTTTCATGCCATCGAGGTCCGCAACTACAAACAGCACCGGCCGCCTCATCCGCTTTGCAAGTTTTACATGTTGCTGCGCAAGAAGAAAAAAGCCGCGCCTGTTGTTCAGGTCGGTGAGATAATCTTTCAACGACTGATTGTGCAATTCCGAGAGAAGATGGTGGCGCTCAATAGCATAGCGTATTGAACGTGTGAGCAGGTTTTTATCCAACTGCCCTTTAGAAAGATAATCCTGTGCTCCTTCTTTTATTGCCTCCAGCCCCAAATGGTCATTATCTTGCCCGGTGAGCACAATGATGGGTACCTCTACATTATGTTCAAGAATTATTTTCAGGGTATCCATCCCGCTGCTCTCCTGCAGTCCCAGGTCAAGGAGCAATACGTCAAACTTGCGCCCGGCGGATCGCTCCAGGCCTGTTGAAAGTCTGCTGACAGTCTCAAGCTCAAAACGAACAGCTTCAGAATCTTTCAGCATGCCCTCCATGAGGCAGCAGTCTGCATGGCAGTCTTCGATCAATAATATTTTGATATTTTGATTCTCATCCATTTTTGTCATTGTATGAATGTGGCGGAGAGGCAGGGATTCGAACCCTGGGTGGAGTTGCCCCCACAACGATTTTCGAGACCGTCCCATTCAACCACTCTGGCACCTCTCCAATGTTTGAAATCCTGGTATCTAAATTCTAAACAAATTCCCTTTATCTTTTCTCACGAAAAAATCTTTTCAGAATTTCTGCGCATTCTTCTTCAAGCACCCCGGAAACCACTTCCACCTGGTGATTCAGTCTCTGGTCGGAGAGCAGGGCATAGAGACTGTCAACGGCGCCGCCTTTTTCATCCTTGCAGCCGTAAACGAGCCTCCCTAACCTTGCATTCACCATTGCTCCTGCACACATAATGCACGGTTCCTTCGTAACATATAGCGTTGCGTCCGATAATCTCCAGTTGCCAATCCCTCTTGATCCGGATTTGAGGGCAAGGAGCTCTGCGTGTCCTGTCGGATCATTTGAATACTCCTTATTATTATGTGCTTTTGTGATAACCGCATCACCTATCACCAGGACTGAGCCGACAGGCACTTCGCCTTCCGCAAATGCGAGGGCTGCTTCTTCGAGGGCCAACTTCATGAAGCGAATGTCCTTCTCCTCCATAATGGGTAATATTCTATCGGAAGAACAGGAAACTCGACAATCTTTTCATTACTTATGACCTTTTTAGTAAATTCCTATTTTGGTATCCATACCTTCCCCTTATCAATAATATGTTCCACCTGCCAGCCCCTCTTATGCAATTCCCTCGAAATCCACTTTCTGTGACATTTCCAGGGGAATCTCTCAGCACAGATAATCACTGACGTTTTTGTCTCTGCAATCGATTCAAGCAGATTAATCCCTTTCAGAAAGTCATCAGTAACAAGATATGAAATATATCCGCCTTTTCTGAACCCCCCGAGTTCTTTGCCGAGGAAGTGGTATGCGATGCCTTCACGGTCGAGAATATTTTTGAGATTCTCTCTCGTGAAAAGAGGGATTCTGCTTTTCGGAAAGCTCCGCACATCAATCAGTGACGTAATGTCATAAGCGAAGAGGATTTCTATAAAATCCTCCTCGCTCCTCCTGTCAGTGCCGAGGGTATAGATCTTCTTCATTGACGTCCGGTGATTATAGCATGCACCTATGTTGCTGTTAAGGGCAAAAAATCTCTTGACATAATACTATTTTTATAGTAATTATAATTACAATTATTATGGTAATTTAGAAAGGAGGTTACCAGTGCTTCTATTTCTCCTGGGTGTGATGGCAGGAGGGCTCATCAGNATGATTATCATGGCTATCCTTTTCATTGGTTCACGAGAAGAAGAGAGATCAGAGCGCTTACTAAAAAATCTGACTGCCTGTAATGATAAGAAATTAGGGTGATTTTTTAAGACAGAGGTTTGTTTGTGAAGAATCTATTCATTGACCGTACGGCATTCCTTTTGCATTTTCCCCTATGGAATAAAACCTTTCAGCAAACAGCATGAAATTCTTAACNGTAACAGAACTGAGGCTTAAGGCTACTGAAATCATCAGGGAAATTGAGCAGACTGGTGATGAGGTAGTCGTCACCAAGAAGGGCAAACCCGTGGTCCTGATGCAGTTTATAACGGATGAGATATTCAGCCTCAAAAAACCNGGGAAATAACAGAAAATGCGAGATCGCTGCCGCTAAAGGTTGGAGGACCACTTCGTTCGAGGATCGCTACGNTTGAGGCNAAAAATGGTTTNTCATTCCNGCTTGCTTGCCCGCCGGTCTTTTGGAGGGGCCGGAATCTTTCCGATAGTACCCAAGAAGAATTCTCGTCAGGCGGAGATCCTGAACCAAGTTCAGGATGACAGACTTGGGGAAATTGATGCACAATTATAATGTAATGAAAATAGGTCAGGCATCTTGCCTGACGTCCGCTTTATTTTTTTCAATATCCCATATATAATGAACCGCTTATGGAATTACTGAAAAGGATCAAAGCAAAGAAAGCGAATGTCGGCATTATAGGGCTCGGCTATGTTGGGTTGCCGATCGTCCTCGAATTCTGCAAGACAGGATTTCCGGTTACCGGGTTTGATGTTGATAACAGGAAAGTTGAATCACTGAAGCAGGGAAAAAGTTATATCAGATATATTCCTCATGCGCTCATCAAACAGTCTCTCCCCCTCTTCACACCAACCACAGACTTTTCAAAGCTCTCGCACATGGATTGCATCATCTTGTGCGTCCCTACCCCGCTGAATAAGAATCGTGAGCCTGACATGACATATGTCTTCAATTCAACAAAATCAGTTGCCCGGCATCTTCGCCGGGGCCAATTAATCGTCCTCGAGTCCACGACCTACCCCGGGACGACTGATGAGGACATGCGCTCCATTCTTGAGGAAACAGGACTGAAGGCAGGTAAGGACTTCTATCTTGCCTACTCGCCGGAAAGGGAGGACCCGAACAACAAAGAGTTCTCGACCTCTTCAATTCCGAAAGTAGTCGGCGGCTATACAAAAAATTGCCTTGCCCTTGCTGTGGCTCTTTACGATTCGATAGTAGTCAGAACCGTGCCTGTGTCTTCGACGAGGGTTGCGGAGACGACAAAGCTCCTTGAAAACATTTACAGGGCGGTGAATATTGCCCTTGTGAACGAACTGAAAATGCTTTGTGACAGTATGGGAATGGATGTATGGGAAATCATAGAGGCATCAAAAACAAAGCCCTTCGGATTTCAGGCATTTTATCCCGGCCCCGGACTCGGAGGGCACTGCATTCCCATAGACCCCTTTTATCTTACGTGGAAGGCCCGGGAATATGATTGCNCAACACGATTCATAGAACTTGCCGGAGAAATAAATTCCTCTATGCCGCATTATGTTGTTGAAAGGGTTCAATTAGCTTTAAACAGGATAGGCAAAGCTCTCAAAGATTCCCATATCTTAATATTGGGGATGGCCTACAAGAAAGATGTCGATGACCAGAGGGAATCTCCCTCATTACGGGTTATTCAACTCCTGAAGGAAAGAGGGGCTCATGTTCTCTATAATGATCCGCATGTCCCTGTCTGCAAAGGCCATCGTAATTATCCTGACATCGATATGAAGTCAGTCAAACTGACTGATCGTGTAATAAAGAAAGCTGACCTGACACTCCTGCTGACAGACCATACGGCCTATGATTACTCCTTCATTGAAAAGCATGCGCAATGTATTGTTGATACACGGAATGCTTTTCAGAAGAACGGAATAAAAAGCAAGAAAATCAGCAAGGCCTAATCCGCCCTGCTCATGGGAAACGATTTATTTCTTTCTGTAATCTCCCCTTACCCCTCTTTATAAAAGAGGGGTTTCTTGCCTGACAAATGTAGTTACAACAAATTCCGGCTTAAGTATGGTAAGAAAAAACGGTCATCCTGAACTTGTTTCAGGATCTCCTGCATTTTGAAAAACAACATAACTGATGAGATGCTGAAATGAATTCAGCATGACAATTTCTGATAGGACGATATTTTTTGAGGCAGGAGGCCTCGGCTATTTTCTTCGGTATGCACAAATATAATTTTCAACTGTAAAGAATCCCGACAAAAATCGGGGTAAAAAGTGTTAAATTTCTTTACACATTTTTATTCCCCAAAAAGATGCGGGATAACCCATTGAAAAACATGAAGGAATAATTACGGATGTCGGGCATACTTATTGCAAACTCATCAGCAAAATGTTCTATAATCTACACATGGCAAATCCTGAGCTTTTCGAAAAAAAGTTTTCCATCCTTCAGGAGATCACAAATACCATTATCATTACAGAAAATATCAATGCATTATCAAACCTGATTCTTGACCTCGCCATGAGTTACACGAATGCAGAAAAGGGCTCACTCATGCTCCTGAACAAACGCGGAGAGCTCACCATCTTTGCTGCACGCGGGATTGACAACGAACTCGTCTCAACATACATGGTCAAGAAAGGAGAAGGCATTGCCGGCACGGTGGTTGAATCCCGGCAGCCCTTCCTGGTTGACGATATAGAAAAACATGAGGCATTCAAGGGAAAGAAGNGGGACCGTTACAGAACAAAATCATTCATATCTTGCCCTATAATCATTAAGAACAAAGTGCTCGGCGTACTTAATATCAATGATAAAAAGGACGGCTCGACTTTTTCCGAAGATGAATTTGAACTTATCAAGGTAATTACGAATCACGCTGCTATTGCCTTTGAAAATGCCTTCCTCATGAATCAACTGAGGACGAAAACAGCCGAACTTGATGAAATCAACAAGAGACTCATAGAATCCGATATCGCAAAGTCGGAATTCCTTACATTACTCTCCCATGACATGCGCACACCCCTGAATTCAATAAAGGGTGCCGTTTACTACCTGCAGCAGACAGAAAATCTCACAAAGAGCGCCCAGAAGGATTTCCATGACATCATCGCTAAAGAGACGGTGAATCTGACATCGACAGTTGAAAATTTAATCGATTTTCTGCGGGTCGAGGATGAAACCAAGTTATTGAAACAATATACGATAAACCTCAACAGTCTGCTCAGTGAACTTTCAGCCCTGAAATCTTTCGGAAAAATCCTCACCCGCAAAAATCTGAAATTGCTTGTCGACATTCCGGATGATCTGCCTGACATCATCGGGGACAGGATACGGGTTACCCAGTTCTTCATCAATCTGATCGAAGCGATAAGCCACTATCTTGAATCAGGTGACACNATTTCTATTTCTGCCGGCGAGAACGATTTTGTGCAGGTGGGAATTTCCTTTTCGAGAAAAATGCCTACGCATNTTCTGTCGCACCTGTCCAATGTCAGACGTATGCTGAATGGCGAGAGGCATGAGGAACTGGTTAAGCTCTTCATTGCACAAAAAATCGCCGAGCTGCACAAATGGGACCTGACTGCTGAAAATACTGAGGATAATTTCCGGATAACGCTGAAAATTTCGAAGAGTGCAAAACAGAAAGCCGAGGCTTTCATTAATACAACGATGGATTTGTTCGTTGAGTTTGTATCAGAGTTGCTGAATCTTGAGGTCTGTTCTATTATGCTGGCTGATGAATTCACCGCTGAACTCACCATCAACAGTGCCAGAGGCCTTGACGAACATATCATCAAGGGGACGAGGATTCGGTTTGGCGACCAGATTGCCGGATGGGTTGCGATGGAAGGGAAACCCTTATTGATTGAGGACATTGAGAATGATCCCCACTTCAGTAGAAGAAATATCCCGCATTACAGCACGAAGTCCCTGATGTCAGTGCCATTAAAGAGTAACGACAAAGTAATCGGCGTGCTGAATATGAGTGACAAAAGAACAACCCAGCCGTTTACGGAGAGAGATCTGCAGATTGCATCAATGATCAGTGAACGGATTTCTTTTATCCTGAAGAGGCTTCATGCAGGTGAGTTTTCGGATGATAACTTGAAACACTTTATCTCATCATTGGAGAATATCATCGGCATTGAGAAAAATTTTCATAAGAAACAGAACCTTGTATTTGATTTCATGCATCAGATAATGGATAAACTCGGCACAAGCGAACACGAGAAAAAGACCGCTCTCTATATCTCCTTGCTGTACGATATGGGGCTCTCGGTTCTTAATGATGCTGTTTTAAAGAAACGCGAACTCACAACCCTGGAGGTNCGATCTGTCAGGGCTCATCCATTAACAACCATCGACCTTATCAAAGACTTTGAGTTTTCCGAGGAAGTGAAAAAGGCGATTATGCATCACCATGAGAGATATAATGGCGGGGGATATCCTGACGGGATAAAGGGTGAGGAGATACCCTTTATTGCGAGAGTGCTTGCTGTTGTAGATGCTTACTGTTCAATGATTGATGAACGGCCCTACAGAAAGGCATACACGAAAGACGAGGCTTTAGCGGAGATCAAAAAGGGGGCGGGATCATTGTATGAACCCAGAGTGGTTGCGGCTTTGGAAGAGGTTTTGAAGAACTAAGAGTATACTCTGCCTCTACCTGATATTATTCAATCCGTGCTTTCTCATTAAATCATAGAGCGTTGGTCTGCTTATCTCCAGTTCCTCTGAGATTTGAGCAAGATTGCCCTTGTGCCGGGTGATGGAACTGATAATCAGTTCCCGCTCCATCAAAGCCTTTGCCTCCTTCAGACTCATGCTGTCAATAACAGGTATTCTCCTCTTCTGAGCGGTTTCAGCAAGGCCGAAGTCTTTCGGCTCGATCACGGAGGACTCGCACATGATTACCGACCTCTGGATCTTGTTTTCGAGTTCCCTTACATTCCCCGGCCACTGGTAGGTTTCCAGCAGTTCGATTGAGGCAGGGCTGAACCCGATCACTTTCTTTTTCAATTCGTCGCAAAATCTCCTCAAAAAGAGGTTCGCCAGCAAAAGGATATCATCTTTTCGGTCCCGTAACGGTGGAAGCTTAACGGTTATAACGGCAATACGGTAATACAGGTCCTCTCTGAATTTCCCTTCCTTGATCGCCTTAGATATGTCGACGCTCGTGGCCGCCAGAATGCGTGTATCGACATGAATGTCCTCCCTTCCTCCAACCCGCTGTATGATCCTCTCCTGTAAAAACCGGAGGAGTTTGACCTGGAGGCTGAGTGATAATTCACCGATTTCGTCGAGGAAAAGTGTCCCCTTGTCGGCATACTCAAACCTGCCCTGGACCTGCGCATGAGCCCCGGTAAAAGCACCCTTTTCGTGTCCGAAAAGTTCCGACTCGAGCAGATGTTCCGGAATGGCACCGCAATTGATCGCAATGAACGGAAAATCCTTTCTGAGGCTCATCGAATGGATGGCACGTGAAATCATCTCCTTGCCGGTACCGCTTTCGCCGACGATCAATATAGAGGCGTCGGAAGAAGCCACCTTTCTGATGGTTGAGAAGACTTCAAGCATCTCCGGGCAGTGGCCGACCACCCCTCCCAGTTCAGTACTCTTCCCAATGGCTGTATGCAGGCTCCGGTTCTCTTCCTCAATAGCAAATAAGTGAAATGCCCTGCCTATGATAATGCGCAATTCTTCAAGATTGACAGGCTTTTGATAGAAATCATAGGCTCCCAGTTGCACTGCTTTAAGAGCACTTTGCCGCTCATCATTCCCGGTTACAACGATAACCTTTGTGAAAGCGGAGCTTTTTAAAATCCCCTCAAGGCACTTGAACCCCTCTTCAGTGCCATCTTCGTCGGGCGGCAGTCCCAAGTCAAGCATGACAACCTTGGGGTGATGTCTCCGGTAAAAGAGAAGGGCCTCCCTGCCATCCCTGGCAAGGAGCACATCATAGTCCTTCCCAAGCCCCCACTTCAGCTGTTTTCTTATCTCTTCAGAATCGTCAACAATTAAAAGCTTTTCCATATAAAGTTCCGGTTTAAATTTATGCTCTTTGAAACTATTATCTCATATACAAAGGGGTTCATAAGTATAATGACATTAGCAAGTCTGTCATTCCCGCTTGGCGGGAATCTTTCTTCATTGTGTATCAAATCATTGATGTTTTGGTACAAGACGTATTTGCAATTCGCAGCCGAGCGCCTGGGCAACCTTTTTCAGCATCGAAATGGAAGCCTTTCCATAATTAGGGGATTCTAATCTTGATATGGCAGTAGACTTCGTCCCTATTCTCCGAGCAAGTTCTGCCTGCGTAACTTTTGCTTTCGTTCGCGCCTTGATAAGTTCCTCTGCTAACTGGAACTCTGTTTGAAGAGCTTCGTATTCTCTCCGTACCTCAGGATCTTTAAACCATTGATCCTTTAGCGTTTTGAAATCTTTGAGTTTAGCCATGCATTACCTCCGAAAGGGGGTTACCCCGCTGCTACCTCCTCCCCCTCTACCGCAGGCAGGAAAACCGTAAATACAGCTCCCTTGCCCGGCTCACTTTCAACCTCTATTCTTCCTCCATGTGCATGCACAATCTGCCTGCACTGGTAAAGCCCGATGCCGAGACCCTTCTTCTTAGTCGTCCTGAAGGGTTTAAAAAGATGATTTTCGATGAACTCCCTTTCCATACCGCACCCGTCATCTTTCACGCGTATGTAACAGACCCCTTTCTCCATCCCGGTTTCGACCTCTATTGCTCCTTTTCCTTTCGTGGCATCCAGTGCATTCAGGAGCATGTTTACGATAACATTTATCATCTCTTCCCGATCAACCATGGACATTACTGCAGATCCGCGGTACAAAATATTTTTTTCTCCGCCNACTCCATTGACCTCCNGGAGAGCCGACTTCGCGATAATNCTCAGGTCAGCCACTTCACTCTCCAGTCTTTTCTTTTCCGGGACACTTTTCAGTCTCTGCATCAGCCCTTTCATCTTGTCCACCGTGTTCCCGATCGTTTCGAGCATATCGCTCTGGAATTCCGCGTTGCCGATATGGCTTTTTGCATTGTCAAGCACGAGCGAAAGACTCGTGGCGAGATTTTTCAGGTCATGAATAACAAAGGCAGATATTTTTCCCACTGCGGCAATCTCCCGTGTCTCCCCGAGCTCCTCTGATAATCTGAAGTTGAGTATCGCATATGTAGCCTGCCGGGCGAGAGTCTTCATAAGATCATAGTCCTCGTAAATGAGTTTCTCAGGGGCCAGCTGGTCACCCAGTGATAGGAAACCCGTGAGTTCGTTATTATTTATCAATGGGACTATGAGCTTTGCCCCGGAATCCCGGATAAAGTCCGCATCTTCCTGTTCAGGCCGATATTCCCCATCCAAAGTATTCAATACCCTCTCCCTGTTTACAAGGTATGCTTGCATTGGAGCAGAGATTTTCAAAGCCTGCTCTCCGCCGGGCATATTATGGCTTAAGACAGGTCTGTATGTTTTTGTCTCCTTATCAATCAGATACAGGGAGCCCCCCTTGAGGCCGAACGTCTCTCTGTACATGCTGAGAATAGCCTTATAGACATCTCCGACAGTTTTGCATGAGGAAAGGAGTTCGGTAAATTTGAGCCA
>Ga0031656_10000815_pt1 | contig 11384 bp, 11 predicted proteins | sample FrelakmetDIP11DI_FD_55080 | JGI IMG/M metagenome (GOLD analysis project Ga0031656, IMG submission 55080) | Freshwater lake sediment microbial communities from the University of Notre Dame, USA, for methane emissions studies - DIP11 DI | ecosystem: Environmental > Aquatic > Freshwater > Lake >... | reverse complement strand
ACCTCGCCATCCGGTATAGGACGGGCCCGGCCACCCGCATTCATATCCCGAACTTTGCCGGCTTCAATCCATGCATCATCAGTATATCCTCTCTGTTCCCAGAATCCTGATACGTAATGGTCCATCAATTCAATTCTGAGAACACTCTTCGCAGATTTATAGCCCCAGAGATACGGCACAAAGGCCCTGACCGGCCCGCCATAATCCTCCTCCAGATATTCACCATCAAATTCGTATGCCATGAGGGTTCTTTCGCGAAGGGCAATATCGACTGGTATTGATGTGTCGTAAATCTTCTTGATAGACCAGAAACGGATATATCTTACCTGGGAAGTAGCCTTTACTTCCTCAAGGATGTCAGAAACCTTTACGCCTCCCCATTTACCCCGGACCGAAAACCTGGTAACGCTTGTGAGGCGCGCATCAGCAATAGTCTTTGGCATAGACAATAACTGGCTCCACGTTATCCTGCCCGGATTATCGCAAAGCCCTGTAACCTCTATCTCCCAACCTTCCCTGTCCAGCACTCCGGGATGACCCTCCACCCAGAAGACCGGTGTTCTTAGTTCCTTGAGCCTGCTCATGAATCACACTCCTTTAAGACTGTTTGCATGAACCAAGAATGAAAGAACTATCATATAATAAAAGCATATTAAGCAGCGCACTATTGTTTGTCAACGCTACCTCAAAGCAGGGGTCGAGGGAAAACCGAAGGACGATGGATGACCGTCCTGAAACAAGTTCAGGACTTGGACGTAGGACGAAAAGGGATCGAACTGCTCCTTCGTTTAAGTGAGGGACAGGCGTGAGCCCCTAAATTATAGAAGCGCCGTACTAAAGTATCTCTCTGCCCGGTCAGGCAAGATGGTAACTACCCGGTTATAGCCATTATCCATGTGAAGCGCTGCAAACACATTAGCTCCGGAAGAAGTTCCCACCAGCAACCCCTCTTCGCGGGCAAGCCTGCGGGTGGTTTGAATAGCTTCCTCATCAGAAACTGTGAACACCATATCGACGAGGTTTACATCCAGGACATCAGGTATAAAACCGTCGCCGATTCCCTGGATTTGATGAAGCCCCGGTTCTTTGCCCAGGAGGGCAGCGCTGTTTTTGGGCTCCACGGCAACGATTTTTATCGTCGATTTCTTCTCCTTCAGATACTTTCCGATCCCCTGAAGTGTCCCTCCGCTTCCAACTCCTGCAACAAAAATGTCGATTTCTCCCTTCATGTCTTCCCAGATCTCAGGAGCAGTCTGCCCGTAGTGAATTTCAGGGTTGTGGGGATTTCCAAATTGATTGGCGATAAAAAATTTTTCTGGCGCCATCTGAGTGATTTCCTGAATCTTTTCCAGGCATGCCGTTAGGCTCCCTTCGGCCGGACAAGAAACGATTTCCCCTCCAAAGGCCTGGATAATTTTTGTCCTTTCCTCGCTCATGTTATCCGGCATGACACAGATGACTTGGTAGCCCTTTTGCACGCCCACCAGGGTCAATCCAATTCCCGTATTTCCGGAGGTCGCTTCAATAATGGTCATTCCGGGTTTCAACTTTCCTTCTCTTTCTGCCAACTCAATGATATTTTTGGCCACGCGATCCTTAACGCTGCCCCCCGGATTCAAAAAATCTGCCTTAGCAAAAACATTCCCTGAAGACATCTTTCCAAGCCTGATAAGGGGGGTATTTCCTACGGCTTCAAGAATAGAATTGACAAGCATAACATTCTCCTATGGAATGCTGGATGGATGTGCTGCGAGGAATGGCTATCATTGCAATAGTCATACATCACAGACTCCTTTTGATGCCCTGTGAACATTCCAAAATTGCGACGTTTATCCACACGATAGGGAACGTTTGTACTCTTCTTTTTTATTCTCTGCGGGTGTGGTATTAATATATCATACTTCGAAAAGAGACCTTTTGTCCAGAAGGGAATGAATCTCCACTCACGATGCAAAAGCTGTCTTACCCTTCATCATTGAGGATCACAATCTCCTGATTGGGGGCAATTTTATAGCTGAGACCAAGACTAGAGAATACCTTCTCTACCTGATCTTTTTATGCAAGAACACTGTCAGGGGTTATCCTGACAACTCTTCCGCACATGCCATCTCACCATATACTTTGTGTAGCTATAGGGCAAGAATTTGTCAAAAAAGAACCCCCGGGGGGGAACCATATCGATTTACTTTGGGGGGAAATCATGGTTCGGAACCCCAGGGGGGGAGAGGCTTTATTTTGTAATTTTAAAATAAGCACTCAGCTGTCATTTTCCAATGGATATAGTTTTCTCACCCTCCTTTCCTGAATGCCCTGTATGAGAGGAACAAAGTCGCAATATACTATCTNCTCTGGCACGCCTTGGAGTGGTTATCGTCCGGATCGGGGGGTTGTCTTTTTCTTCCACACTCCTCTTCCATTCTTCCACGCATCGGCACGGGCCCGCAAAAGCTTTTCCTGATACTTAACGTTGGGAGCGCTGGTCGCTAGATAGGCATATCCTGCCCTCAGTACTTCTTCGTTCAGCATCCTTCCATCTGAAAGATAAACATAACCCAAAAGCAGCCCTTCTTTGTCCCTCGTCTCGACATCAAATTCTATGACAACTGAGTCTCCACTCTTGACAAGGCGTTTAAGGTACTTCATTGCTTCAATGCCCATGGAAGTCATTGGCAGGAAATCCTGCCGGCTCTGGATGGCGTCCCTTTCTGCCTTGCTGTGCATTTTACTTTTCGGGGTATCGAGACCGATGAGCTTTATCAACTCCTTCTGGCCATTGCGGTCTATCTTAAGGGTCTCGCCATCCATGACACGGAGAACGGTCGCCGATCCCTGCTGAGCCTGGAGGGGCAGCGCAGATACGGCCATGAGAGCAAAAAAGATGATGGTGTACCTTATGAGTTGTTTCATTAAAACCTTCCCTGTTCTCCTAAGTGTAAAGGGATATTAGATTATAACAAAAAAACAATACGAGGTGGTACAGAGATTAGTGGGGATGAAGCCTACAACTCCCAGTCTTTCAACATCTGATCTCGCTTACCCCAGTAAAGGTATTTTTTATTACCACTTCAAGCGCAGCATCACACGGTGGTCATTGAAGATCAACGTTTCAGGAAAATACACGTATGGGAGGTTTTGGAAACACTCTATGAGCATTCACATTTTACGGAGAAATGGCCTGCAGTAGCCACTGCATTTTACTTGCAATTTTGCAGTACGATTGGTTTGATACATAATTGCAGGCATATAAAAAACAAATGAATCACTATTACGTCTATATTCTGGAATGTTCCGACAAGACCTTATACACCGGCTCGACCCATGACATAGAAAAAAGAATTGAGGAGCACAACAATAGCAAGAAAGGAGCCAGGTATACCCGCAGCCGCCGCCCGGTCAAGTTGGTCTATGTCGAGAGGTGTTCAACTTTATCGGACGCTCTCAAAAGAGAAGCACAGATCAAAAAATTGTCGAAAGTGCAAAAAATACGGCTTATAGAAAACTGCATTCCATCGGAATGATTGTTCTAGCTTAATACGACTTTTCAGGGTTTTTTTATCTCCACAGTATCTCTTTATTACAATTTTGAAATGAGACGTATTAAATACATTCACTGAATCCACATGAATGGCACACAGAACAGCCTCCTTCATGTTCGACCCTTCCGCCGCATTCGGGGCACGCCCCCTTAAAGAGCGATCTTTTTTCCATTTTCTCTACATGGCCGGCAGAAGACACATGATTCCGGATAGCCTTGGCTACCGCATCTGCGCATGAGAGGATCTTGTTTGCGCCGAAGCCGGCATGGGAATGGCAGGAAATGTCCAAAAGCTGTTTAATGACCTGTTCCGGTTGAACTCCACTCCTCCAGGCAAGAGAGACCATCCGGCCAATAGCCTCGCTTTGAGAAGCAGCACAGCCGCCGGCCTTACCCATGGTTGTGAACAATTCGAATAGCCCACCTTCATCTTCATTTATGGTAACGTACAGAGGCCCACAACCGGTCTGCATCCGGTATGTCCATCCTTTTAGAGAGACGGGACGCTCACGAATGGTTTTTGTCTCGCTATCTTCCTGTTCATGCAGCGTTTCCGCAGTAGAAAGAACCTGGTTTTCCCTCGAGCCGTCTCGATATATGGTAACGCCCTTGCAATCCAGTTTATACGCAAGTTCATAAACTTTCCTGACCTCCTCAATGGTAGCGGTCCTGGGAAAATTCACGGTCTTGCTCACGGCGTTATCGGTGTGCTTCTGGAATGCCGCCTGCATCCGGATATGATCCTCCGGTGTGATGTCGTGGGCCGTAACGAATATTTTGCGAATCTCAGCAGGAATCTCGCTAATGTCCTGAATAGTACCCTGTTCGGCAATCTTCTCCATGAGGGCCTCAGAATGAACACCACTTTTCTTAGCCATCTCTTCAAACAGGGGGTGTACTTCGACCAGGATATTGTTATCCAGGACTTGTCGAACAAATGAAACTGCAAAAATCGGTTCTATCCCGGATGAAGTATTCGCAATAATGGAGATCGTTCCTGTGGGGGCAATAGTGGTGACCGTCGCGTTTCTGATCAATGGCTCCCCGCGCTGAGAGAAGACTGAGCCTTCGAAATTAGGAAACGGGCCTCTCTCTTGAGCCAGGTTCATTGAAGCTTTATGCCCTTCATCGTTGACAAAGGCCATGACCTTTTCGCCTAATTCGATTGCATGCTCGGAATTATAGGGAACACCAAGTGCGATGAGCATATCAGCCCACCCCATGACGCCAAGGCCGATCTTTCGGTTGGCATAGGTCATCTCGGCAATCTGAGGAAGGGGATACCGGTTGAGTTGAATCACATTGTCCAGAAAATGTACGGCCAGGTGCACAGTTTCTCGCAGCCCCTGCCAGTCGACTTGACCATCATGCACCATCAGCCCCAGGTTGATTGATCCCAGGTTGCAGGATTCATAAGGAAGCAACGGCTGTTCACCGCACGGGTTTGTCGATTCAATCGTGCCAATATGGGGGGTGGGATTGTCCCGGTTCAATCTGTCGAGAAAAATAATGCCAGGTTCTCCATTCTGCCATGCATGGTGAACGATCAGGTCAAAGACATCTCTGGCCTTTAATGTTCCGGCAGTTTCCTTACCACGGGGATTGATCAACGGATAGGACTCATCTTGCCCCAATGCCTCCATGAAGGCCTCTGTCAAACCAACTGAGATGTTGAAATTGTTCAGATGCTTCAAATCTGATTTACATCGGATGAATTCGAGGATGTCCGGGTGATCAACCCGCATAATGCCCATGTTTGCTCCGCGCCTCGTGCCACCCTGCTTGACCGTCTCTGTGGCAATGTCGAAAACCCGCATGAAGGATATGGGGCCACTGGAAATGCCCGTTGTTGACTGGACGACATCATTCTTGGGGCGAAGATTAGAAAAGGAAAAGCCTGTTCCGCCCCCTGACTTATGAATGAGGGCTGTGTGCTTAACCGCATCAAATATCTCATCCATGGAGTCCCCAACGGGCAACACAAAACATGCGGACAACTGACCCAATTCGCGGCCGGCATTCATGAGCGTGGGAGAATTGGGCAAAAACTCAAGGTTGGCCATGATCGAATAAAACTGGTGTGCCAGGGTTGTGGTGTCAGCATCATCGCTAAACTTTTTATCAGCATAGGCAATCGCATCTGCAACACGGCGAAACATGTCAGCGGCTGTTTCCATGACACGGCCATTCTGGTCTCTTCGCAAATAGCGTCTTTCTAAAACCGTTATGGCGTTTTTCGATAACTGAGGAACGATGGAATGATGAACAGCCATTGCGCTATCTCCTTTTTTATGCCGCCATTGCAAGCGTTACATAATACATTTTTATGATAAAAAAACAATATGTAGTGTGAGATATCACTATACCCACTATATATAGGGTTCGTCAAGCAAAATGTATCGAGTTTAGCACTAATCTTTAAAGTCCATAACCATTTTAAAATATACAGCGCTCCAAAGCTTGCAAAACAAAATCCTTGTGGATACAAAGGAGATATTGCACCAATTTGGATGCCAAAATAGGACGACGCAGTCAACAAAGTAACATGAAGGCAGGCGAATTGGTCTGAATTAGAAAAAAGGGTTGGCTATCATGCCAACCCTTGGTGTTTTTTTGCTGATCGCTTTAGATGGCTGGGGGATAGGGATTTGAACCCCAATTCACGGAGTCAGAGTCCGTTGTCCTGCCGTTGAACGATCCCCCAATAGTGGGTTTTCGTTATTCTTCTGCCTCTTTTGTGACCTCTTTTGCTTTCGTAGCCTTTTTTACCGTCTTCTTTTCGGCCGTTTTCGTGGTCTTCTTCTCGACCGCTTTCGTCGTCTTCTTCTCGGTTTTTTTCTCGGACTTCTTGTCCGCCTTCTTTGCTGGTTTTTTCTCTTCTTTTGCCTTCTTCTCTTCCTTTTTCTGGGTCAGTTCGATAAGCGCCATAGGTGCGTTGTCGCCTTTTCTGTTGCCGATCTTCAGAACCCGCGTGTATCCGCCATTGATTGCGCTATACCGCTCCCCGATATCGCTGAAGAGCTTCCTGACAACATTTTTGTCCCTCAAGAAAGAGAATGCCAGTCTCAGGGAATGGAGATCCTTTCTTTTTGCGAGCGTAATGAGCCTTTCTGCAACCCTCTTCAACTCCATAGCCTTGGGGTTCGTAGTTTTTATGCTCTCATGATGAAACAATGAATTTGCAAGGTTCATCAGGAGCGCTTTTCTGTGGCTCTTGGTTCTGTTCAGTGTTTTTACTCTCTTCTGGTGCCTCATGGAAAACCTCTATATATTGTCTTTTCTTTTTAATGCCGATCTGTCAAGATCTTCCCTCGGAGGGAAATTGTCCAGCTTAATGCCAAGCCTGAGACCCATGCATGAGAGGATCTCTTTTATTTCATTCAGGGACTTCCTTCCGAAGTTCTTAGTCATGAGTATCTCTTGTTCCGTCTTCTGGACAAGTTCGCCGATATATTTAATGTCTGCATTTTTCAGGCAATTTGCGCTCCTCACAGAAAGCTCAAGCTCATCAACGCTCCTGTAAAGGTTATCATTAAAGTCAGGTTTTTCGGTCATCCTTTCTTCGTCAGCACCGACCTCTTCAATGTCTTCAAAATTGATGAAGATTTTCATTTGCTCTTTAATGATCTTTGCTGCAAAAGAAAGGGCATCCAGCGGATTGACGCTGCCATCAGTCCAGATTTCCATGGTAAGCTTGTCATAATCCGTTCTCTCTGCAACCCTTGCAGGGCTCACGTTGTGGCTTACCTTCTTGATTGGTGAAAAAATAGCATCAATCGGGACAGTACCAATGGGTTCGTTTTCATCGTAATTCGCTTCGGCAGGTGTATAGCCTCTGCCGACCTTTGCCTTCATCTCAACATACAATTTCGCTTCGTCACTTAACGTAGCAATATGGTGGTCAGGATTGACGATATCCACGCTACTGTCGTGAATAATATCACCGGCAGTTAGCTCCCTGGCCCCTTTCACATCGATCTTGAGAACCTTGGGCATGTCATCGCTTATTCTTAAAACTACTTTCTTGAGGTTGAGGATTATCTCTGTAACATCCTCTTTAACACCCCTTATCGTGGAAAACTCGTGATCAACGCCATCAATCCAGACGGAGACGATGGCGCTTCCCATAATTGAAGAAAGGAGCACCCTGCGCAAGGAGTTACCAATGGTAACGCCATAACCTCGCTCAAAGGGCTCGGTGGAAAACTTAATATAATTCTGTTCTTTCTTCTCCACTTCAATCTTGGTCGGCTTAACAAGTTCCTGCCAGTTTTTTTCAAACATACGCATGTACCCTCCTTAAGGGTAAGAGGCTATCTTGAGTAGTACTCTACTATAAGCTGTTCTCTAATAGGCATAGTTATATCTTCTCTCGTGGGAAGGAGTTTTATGACACCCTTCATTTCCTCCTTGTCCAGTTCAATCCAGGAAGGCATGCCTCTTCTTACCACTGACTCAAGGGCATTTTTCACACTTGGTAGATCCTTATGCTTTACTGATATTACGTCACCTTCCTTCACAATAAAGGATGGTGTATTGACTTTTTTGCCATTCACCATGATGTGTTTGTGGCTTACAATCTGCCGCGCCTCTTTGCGGGACGTAGCAAACCCCAGCCTGAAGACCATGTTATCGAGCCTTCTCTCCAGGAATACAAGAAAGTTCGTTCCTGTGATTCCTTTCTGCCGCTCCGCCATGGTAAAAAATCTCTTGAACTGTTTCTCGCTCAGGCCGTATATCTTTCTGACTTTCTGTTTTTCCCTGAGCCGCAATCCATACTCCAAAACCTTTCCTCTCACNTCAACATGAACACCAGGGGGATAATTCCTTTTCTCNATAGCACACTTCTCCGTGTAACATCTCTCGCCCTTCAAGAAAAGTTTTATTGCTTCTCTCCTACACAACCTGCATGATGGACCTACATACCTTGACAATGCTACCCTCCTTAAACTCTTCTTCTTTTCGGTGGCCTGCACCCGTTATGGGGTATCGGCGTAATATCCCTGATAAGGTGAATCTTAAGGCCGGCACTCTGCAAAGCCCTCAATGCCGCTTCCCTGCCCGCACCAGGTCCCTTGATAAATACATCAACAGTTTTCATGCCGTTTTCCATTGCCTTCTTTGCTGCGTTCTCCGCNGCNAGCTGGGCTGCAAAAGGCGTACTCTTCCTGGAACCNTTAAANCCAACGACTCCTCCACTCGACCAGGCTACAACATTTCCCTGCGGATCGGTAATCGTGATGATCGTATTATTGAAGCTTGACTGTATGTAAGCCTCCCCAATGGGAATATTCTTTCTTACTTTTTTCTTTCCAGCTTTTTTGGCCTTTGCCATTGACCCACCTCGTTATTTTCTCTTCATTGAAGTCTTTCGCGGACCTTTTCTCGTCCTCGAGTTTGTTCTCGTTCTCTGGCCCCTTACAGGCAATCCTCTCCTGTGGCGTAGGCCTCTGTAGCAACCTACATCCATGAGCCTCTTGATGTTTATACTGAATTCCTTCCGTAAATCACCCTCTACCTTGTGATTCCTCTCGAGAATATCCCGTATCTTGGCTATCTCTTCATCAGTCAGGGTCTTGGTTCTCTTGTTGGGGTCTATGCCTGCCTCAGAAATAATCTGCTGCGACAAGGTCTTACCTATGCCATAGATGTATGTGAGGGCAATCTCTATTCTCTTATCTCTCGGGATATCAACACCAGCTATACGTGCCACGTAACTACCTCCTTACCCTTGTCTCTGTTTATGTTTTGGGTTATCGCAGATAACTCTCAGCACACCCTTTCTTTTGATTACTTTGCATTTATCACATCTCTTCTTCACGGAAGGTTTAACTTTCATAGGATCCTCCTATTTAACCCTGTAAATGATTCTTCCCCGGCTCAAATCATACGGTGAAAGCTCTACAACAACTTTGTCTCCCTTCAGGATCTTGATGTAATGCATCCGCATCTTTCCGGAGACATGGGCAAGCACCTTGTGACCATTGGGCAATTCAACCCTGAACATGGCATTTGGCAATGGCTCAATAACCGTACCCTCAATCTCTATCCCCTCACCTTTTGGCATATTTTCCTTATAACCTGCTTAGTATTTCAGCACCATTCTCGGTGATGGCAATCGTATGTTCAAAGTGAGCAGAGAGGCTACCATCTTTCGTAATCGCTGTCCACCCATTTTCCTTGATCATAACGTCACTTTTCCCCATGTTGACCATTGGCTCAATGGCAAAAACCATACCTTTTTTTAGTCTGATCCCGGTACCTTTTTCTCCGTAATTGGGAATTTGTGGTTCCTCGTGGAGACTTCTCCCAATACCGTGCCCGACGAATTCCCTCACCACTGAAAAGCCTGCCTTTTCAACACATGCCTGGATGGCGTTCGAAATATCATGGAGCCTGTTGCCTTCTTTCGCTTCCCCAATACCTTCATACAGGGACTCCTCTGTTACCGAGAGGAGCTTTTCGGTCTTTTTATTGATATCACCTACGCTGTAGGTTAACGCAGCGTCGCCGTAATAACCATCGTATACTGTACCAAAATCAATGCTGACGATATCACCATCCTTGAGGAACCTGTTGCCAGGCATACCATGCACTACCTCGTCATTGACCGATACACACAGGCAGAACGGGTATCCATTGTAACCCTTGAAAGCGGGTTTAATATTCCCAGTTTTTCTTATCCTATCCTCGCACTCAGTTTCCAGGTCTATTGTCTTTACTCCCACCTTGATCATTTTCCCCAGGTGAAGCAATATACCCATCGCATATCTGCCTGCGGTCCTTATTTTCTCTATCTCTTCTGCGGTCTTCAGTATGATCATTCTGCAACTATGTGTACCTCTTTTGGACCAAACATCCCGCCTCCAGCCTCCGGCGAGAAGTCTTACCTTCTCCCCTTTAACCGTCCGCTCTTTTTAACCAGACCATCATAATGCCGAAGGATAAGATGGGATTCAATCTGCTGTATTGTGTCAAGGGCAACCCCGACAACGATAAGCAGGGCAGTGCCTCCAAAGTAAAAAGGAACATTAAACTTTTTAACAAGTAATGTGGGGAGAACACAAACAAAAGAGATGTAAAGAGCCCCGATGAGCGTAACCCTTGAGAGAATCTTCTCAATGTATTCTGAAGTTTTCTTTCCAGGCCTTATACCGGGGATATAGCCTCCATATTTCTTCATGTTATCGGAGACATTATCAGGATTGAACACAATAGCAGTATAGAAGAAACAGAAGAATATGATAAACGCTATGTAAAGCAACTCGTGGAGGAAGCTACCTGGTGTCAGGAGTTCGGAAAATTTCTTCATGTACGGGTGGTTGATAAAACTTGCTATTGTTGCCGGGAACATGAGAATGGATGAGGCAAATATAGGCGGTATAACACCTGCAGTATTAACTTTCAGGGGCAAATGGGTCGACTGTCCCCCGAACATTTTCCTTCCTACGACTCGCTTTGCGTATTGTACCGGAATCCTTCTCTGAGATGTCTCCATAAAGATGATGAAGGCTATAACAAAGAGCATCATTGCGGTCAGGAGTATCACCACAAACCAGTTCATTTCGCCGCTGTTCACAAGGCTCAAAGTACCCGCTATCGCATTGGGCATCCTCGCAACAATACCGGCAAAGATGATGAGAGATATACCGTTTCCAATACCCTTTTCCGTAATTTGCTCACCGAGCCACATAATAAAAGCAGTGCCACCGGTCAGAGTAACCACGGTCATGAGCCGAAAACTCCATCCCGGGTTATAGACAACAAGTTCCCCTGCTGCACCTCGCATCTGTTCCAAACCGACTGCAATACCAAAACCCTGGATAAGGCTGATAACTACCGTGCCATA
>Ga0031656_10000814_pt1 | contig 11396 bp, 10 predicted proteins | sample FrelakmetDIP11DI_FD_55080 | JGI IMG/M metagenome (GOLD analysis project Ga0031656, IMG submission 55080) | Freshwater lake sediment microbial communities from the University of Notre Dame, USA, for methane emissions studies - DIP11 DI | ecosystem: Environmental > Aquatic > Freshwater > Lake >... | reverse complement strand
GTCGTGATCATCTCGATCGCCATGGGCATCCTCTTTCTTGGCGGCCTCAAGGCCCGGCTGTTTATCCTCCTGATCGTCGGGCTGCTGGCTGCGTTTGCCGTGCTGATCATCGTTTCACCCTACCGGCGCGACCGCGTATTCGGCTTCATGGACCCTTGGGCCGACGCCTTCGGTCGCGGCTACCAGCTATCGCACTCGCTGATCGCCTTCGGCCGTGGCGAACTGTTCGGCGTCGGCCTCGGCGCCAGCGTCGAAAAACTCTTCTACCTGCCGGAAGCGCATACCGACTTCCTGCTCGCGGTGATTGCCGAGGAGCTTGGTTTTTTCGGCGTGCTGGCTGTCATCGCGCTGTTCGCCCTGGTCGTCCAGCGCGCCTTCGCCATNGGCCGCCAGTCCGTACAACTCGACCGCCTCTACGCGGCGCTGGTCGCCATGGGCATCGGCATCTGGATCGGCGTCCAGTCCTTCATCAACATGGGCGTCAACATGGGCCTGCTGCCGACCAAGGGGCTGACCCTGCCGCTGATGAGTTTCGGTGGTTCGGGGATTCTGGCGAATTGCGTGGCGCTGGCGATCCTGCTTCGCGTCGATTGGGAGAACCGGCAACTCATGAGAGGTGGCAAGCTATGAGCCGGACCATCCTGATCATGGCCGGCGGTACCGGTGGCCACATTTTCCCGGCGCTTGCCGTCGCTGAAAAAATGCGTGAGCGCGGCTGGCGCGTCGTCTGGCTGGGCAATCCGCAAGGCATGGAGGCGCGCCTCGTGCCGCAGCGCGGTTTCGAGATGGTCGGGTCAAGTTCGGCGCGCTGCGCGGCAAGGGCATCCTGCGCAAGCTGCTGCTGCCGTTCAATCTGCTGCGCGGCTTCTGGCAGGCGCAGAAGGCCATCCGCCAGGTGCAGCCGAACGTCGTCCTGGGCCTGGGCGGCTACATCACTTTCCCGGGCGGCATGATGGCGGCGCTGCTCGGCAAGCCGCTGGTCGTCCATGAACAGAATTCGGTGGCCGGACTAGCCAACCGCGTGCTGGCCGGCGTCGCCGACCGCATTGCGACCGGTTTCCCGGAGGTGCTGGCCAAAGGCACCTGGGTCGGCAATCCGGTGCGGCCCGAAATCGCGAAGATGGCGCCGCCGGCCGAGCGCTTCGCCGGGCGCACCGGGGCGCTGCATTTGCTGGTCATCGGCGGCAGCCTGGGCGCCCAGGCGCTCAACGAAATGGTGCCGCAGGCGATGGCGCTGCTCGGCGAAAACGAATTGCCGCAGATTGTCCATCAGGCCGGCGAAAAGCATATCGAGGCCTTGAAAGCCAATTACGCGGCGGTCGGCGTGCCGGCGCATTGCGTGTCTTTCATCGAGGACATGGCCGGCGCCTACGAATGGGCCGATCTGGTTATTTGCCGTTCCGGGGCGTTGACCGTGGCTGAGTTAGCCGCGGCTGGTGTGGCGAGCATCCTGGTGCCTTTCCCGCATGCGGTGGACGACCACCAGACCGGCAATGCCCGATTCCTGGTCAATGTCGGCGGCGCCTTCCTGCTGCCGCAGGGCGAACTGACGCCGGACGCCATCGCGCTGATCCGCAACTACAGCCGCGGTCAACTGCTGGAAATGGCCGAAAAAGCCCGCAGCCTGGCCAAGCCCGATGCCACCGAAGAAGTGGCGAACATCTGCGCGGAGATCGCCAAATGAAACACAAGGTCAAACACATCCACTTCGTCGGCGTCGGCGGTTCGGGCATGAGCGGCATCGCCGAAGTGCTGGTTCACCTCGGTTACACGGTGAGCGGCTCCGACCTGGCGGCCAGCGCGACGACCCGTCGCCTCGAGAGTGAGGGTGTCAAGGTGGTGATCGGCCACGCTGCCGAGAACACTGCCGGGGCCGATGCGGTGGTCGTTTCGACCGCCGTCAAGGCTGATAACCCGGAAGTGGTCGCCGCCCGCGAGCGCAAGATTCCGGTGGTGCCGCGCGCCCAGATGCTGGCCGAACTGATGCGCCTCAAGCGCGGCATCGCCATCGCCGGCACGCACGGCAAGACGACGACGACCAGCCTGGTGACCAGCATCCTGGCCGAAGGCGGCATCGACCCGACCTTCGTCATCGGCGGCCGCCTCAATGCTGCCGGCGCCAATGCACGGCTCGGCAGCGGCGATTTTCTGGTCGCCGAGGCCGATGAATCCGACGCCTCCTTCCTCTTCCTGTCGCCGGTGATTTCGGTGGTGACCAACATCGACGCCGACCACATGGAAACCTACGGCCACGACTTCGAGCGCCTGAAGGGCGCTTTCGTCGATTTCCTCAGTCGCCTGCCGTTCTACGGCGTTGCCGTGCTCTGCGCCGACGATCCGAACGTGCGCGCCATCATGCCGCAGGTCGCCAAGCAGATCGTCACCTACGGCCTGACGCCGGGCTGCAATTTCTACGCCGAGAATGTCGTCGCCGTCGACGGCCAGATGCGCTTCGACTGCGTCCGCGTCAATGGCACGACCAGCCGCCTGGCGATCACGCTGAACACGCCGGGCCTGCACAACGTGCTCAATGCGCTGGCGGCCATCGCCGTGGCGACCGAACTGCAGGTTGCCGATGCCGCCATCGTCAAGGCGCTGGCCGAATTCAAGGGGGTTGGCCGGCGCTTCCAGCGTTATGGCGAAGTGGCTTTGCCGGCCGGTGGCAGCTTCACGCTGGTGGACGATTACGGTCACCACCCGGTCGAGATGGTGGCGACGCTGGCCGCCGCCCGTGGCGCCTTCCCCGGCCGCCGGCTGGTGCTGGCCTTCCAGCCGCACCGCTATACGCGGACGCGTGACTGCTTCGAGGACTTCGTCAAGGTGTTGTCCACGGTCGACACCCTTTTACTGGCCGAAATCTACGCTGCCGGCGAAGCGCCGATCGTTGCTGCCGATGGCCGTTCGCTGGCCCGGGCGCTGCGTGTTGTCGGCAAGGTCGAGCCGGTGTTCGTCGAGGAGATTGCGGCGCTGCCGCAAACGATCATGGATGTCGCCCGCGACGGCGACGTGGTGTTGTGCATGGGCGCCGGTTCGATCGGCGCCGTGCCCGGAAAAGTGGTGGAAATGCAATGAGCGGTTTCGGCAAAGTCGCAGTCCTTTTTGGCGGCACCTCCGCCGAGCGCGAGGTCTCCCTCAACAGCGGTTCGCGGGTGTTGGCCGCGTTGCTGGGGCAGGGCATAGACGCCCATCCCTTCGATCCGGCCGAGCAACCGCTCGATGCCTTGAAGGGCTACGACCGCGCCTTCATCGCGCTGCATGGGCGCCACGGCGAGGACGGAACGATCCAGGGGGCGCTGGAACTGATGCACATTCCCTATACCGGCTCCGGCGTCATGGCATCGGCGCTGGGCATGGACAAGTTCCGCACCAAACTCTTGTGGCAGGCCGCCGGGCTGCCGATTCCGGAATACGCCTTGCTGACGGCCGATTCCGATTTTGCCGACATCGAGGAAGAACTGGGCCTGCCGATCTTCGTCAAGCCGGCGCATGAAGGCTCGTCGATCGGCATCAGCAAGGTCAAGGAGCGTGACACGCTGCAAATGGCCTACGCCGAGGCGGCAAAATACGACCCGCTGGTGATCGCCGAAAAGGGCGTCATGGGCGGCGAATATACGGTCGGCATCATCGGCTGCGGCGCCGACATGGTGGCCCTGCCGATCATCAAGATCGAGCCGGCGACCGAGTTCTACGACTATGAAGCCAAGTACAACCGCGACGACACGCGCTACCTGTGCCCCTGCGGCTTGCCGGAAGCCAGGGAAATGGAAATCCGCCAGGGGGCGCTGGAGGCGTTCCGCATCCTCGGCGGCCGTGGCTGGGGGCGGGTCGATTTCCTGATGGACGAGGACGGCAAGCACTACTTCCTCGAAGTGAATACCGCGCCCGGCATGACCGACCACTCGCTGGTACCGATGGCGGCGCGCGTGGCAGGCATGGAGTACCCGGCGCTGGTGCGCCGCGTGCTCGAACTGGCTGCCAACGACTGAGACGATGAATGTGGAACAAACCGCGCCTGCTCAATGCCATCGCCGATCTGCTGATCCTCTCGGCTGCGGCCGCGTCGCTGGCGGTCGCGCTGGTCTGGCTGGTGCGCGTGCCGTCCCTGCCGTTGCGGCAGGTGGTATTTGCGCAGGAATTGCAGCATACGCGGCGAGCGGAAATCGAGCAGTCGCTGCCGGCAGTGCTGAAGGGCAACTTCTTCAGCCTCGACCTGGAAGCGGTTCGCGGCGAACTGGAGAAGCTGCCCTGGATACGCAAGGTCGAATTGCGGCGCGGCTGGCCGGCGCGGCTGGAAGTCAAGGTCGAGGAACATCGTCCGGCGGCCCGTTGGGGCGAGGGGCGGGACGAACTGGTCAACACCTTCGGCGAAGTGTTCGCCGCCACGGCACCGGACGAGGATCTGAGCGGGCTGCCCCTGCTCCATGGTCCGCAGGGTACGGCGCCCGAGGTGCTCAAGCGCTACGGGGATTTTGTCGGGAATTTCAAGGCGCTGGACCAGAAGCCGGTGCAGGTCACGCTGTCGCCGCGTCTGGCGTGGCAATTGAAGCTGGACAACGGAATGCTCGTCGAAATGGGGCGCGAGCAGCAGAAATCACCGGTGGCTACGCGTTTGCAACGGTTTATAGAGGTCTACCCGGAGCTGGTCGCCAAGCGTGCGACGCGGCCTTCGGTGGTGGATTTGCGGTATCCGAACGGATTTGCGATGCGAGTCGCGGGCGATGTGAAGGGAAAGTAGGACTATGAGCAGGGATAACAAGGATCTTGTGGTCGGGCTGGACATCGGGACGTCGAAAATCGTCGCGCTGGTCGCCGAGATCAACCAGGAGGGGCGGCTGAACGTCATCGGCATGGGCTCGCAGGATTCGCGCGGCCTGAAGAAGGGCGTCGTGGTCAACATCGAGGAAACGGTGCATACCATCAGCCGCGTCGTGCAGGAGGTCGAGCTGATGGCCGACTGCAAGGTGAAGGATGTGTATACCGGGATCGCCGGCAGCCACATCAAGAGCTTCAATTCGAACGGCATGGTGGCGATCAAGGACAAGGAAGTCACCGCCAGCGACGTCGAGCGCGTGATCGAGACGGCCAAGGCGATGCCGATCCCGGCCGATCAGGAAATCCTGCACATTCTCACCCAGGAGTTCGTCATCGACGGCCAGGATGGCATCCGCGAGCCGATCGGCATGAGCGGCATGCGCCTCGAGGTCAAGACGCACATCGTCACCGGCGCCGTCTCGGCCGCCCAGAACATCGTCAAGTGCGTGCGCCGTTGCGGGCTGGAAGTGAATGATCTCGTCCTGCAGCCGCTGGCCTCCAGCTACGCGGTCCTGTCCGAAGATGAAAAGGACCTTGGCGTCTGCCTGATCGACATCGGCGGCGGCACCACCGATCTCGCGGTGTGGACGCAGGGCGCCATCCGCCATACCTCGGTGATCCCTATCGCCGGCGACCAGATCACCAACGACATCGCGATGGCCCTGCGCACGCCGACCCGCGAGGCCGAGGATATCAAGTGCAAGTACGGCTGCGCCCTGTCGCAACTGGCTGACCAGGCTGAAACCATGGAGGTTGCCGGGGTCGACGACCGGCCGAGCCGCAAATTGAGCCGCCGGGCGCTGGCCGATGTCATCCAGCCGCGCGTCGAGGAACTCTATGAACTGATCCAGAGCGAACTGCGGCGTGCCGGTTTCGAGGAAGTGCTGTCGTCCGGCATCGTCCTGACCGGCGGCGCGAGCGTGATGCCGGGCATGCTTGAGCTGGGCGAGGAACTCTTCCATATGCCGGTCCGCCTTGGCAGTCCGAAGTACACGGGCAGCCTGGCCGACGTCGTGCAGAGTCCGCGCTTTTCGACGTCCTTCGGCCTGTTGCTCGAGGCGCAGGCACAGCGCAAGCGGGGCCAGAAGATCAAGGAAAAGCAGGGCGTGAAGGATGTCTTCGACGGCATGAAGTCGTGGTTTTCAAAGAATTTTTAAGCGTTTTTTTACCGGTTTTTCAGAGGAGGTAGTGACTATGTTTGAAATCATCGAGAAGGAAGAAGAGTGCGGCACGATCATCAAGGTGTTCGGTGTCGGTGGTGCGGGTGGCAATGCCATCGAGCACATGATTCATGAGGGCGTGAACGGCGTCGAGTTCATCGCCGCCAACACCGATGCGCAGGCCCTCAAGCGCAATACNGCNTCGTCCAAGCTNTCGCTTGGCAAGACNGGTCTGGGTGCCGGCGCCAAGCCGGAAGCCGGGCAGGCGGCGGCAGAATCGCACCGCGAGGAAATCCGCGCTTCGCTGGAAGGCGCCCACATGGCCTTCATCACGGCCGGCATGGGTGGTGGCACGGGCACCGGCGCGGCGCCGGTGGTGGCCGAGATCGCCCGTGAAATGGGCATCCTTACCGTCGGCGTCGTCACCAAGCCGTTCGGTTTCGAAGGCGTCAAGCGGATGAAGGCCGCCGAGGCCGGCATCGCCGAATTCTCCAAGCACGTCGATTCGCTGATCGTCATCCTCAATGACAAGCTGATGGAAGTCATGGGCGACGATGCCGATGTCGATCACTGCTTCAAGGCAGCCGACGATGTGCTGAAGAACGCCGTCGGCGGCATCGCCGAAATCATTACCTACCCGGGCCTGGTCAACGTCGACTTCGAAGACGTGCGCACGGTGATGGGTGAGATGGGTCGCGCCATGATGGGTTCCGCTGCCGCCGCCGGGGTCGACCGGGCGCGCATCGCTGCCGAGCAGGCCGTCGCCTCGCCGCTGCTGGAGGGCGTCAACCTGTCGGGCGCCAAGGGCGTGCTGGTCAACATCACGGCTTCCAAGGGCGGACTGAAGATGAGGGAAGTCAATGAAGTGATGAACACCGTCAAGGCTTTTGCCGCCGAAGACGCGCACATCATCTTCGGCGCCGTGTACGACGAGCTGATGGGCGATGCCCTGCGCGTCACCGTGGTGGCGACCGGCCTCGGCCAGGTAGCGACCGCCCGTGCCCGCCAGCCGGAAGTCTTCACTCAGCCGGTCCTGGTCCAGGCCACCGGCACCAGTGACGCCGTGGCCTTTGCGCCGGCGGCAGCGGTCGACTACGCGCACCTCGAAGTGCCGTCGGTCGTGCGTCGCGGGCAGCGCAACGTGACGGTCGAAGCGCTGGCCAACAGCGGCGTCGACCGTTACGACATTCCGGCTTTTCTGCGCAAGCAGGCTGACTGACAACAGCAAAGCCATTCTCTGAAAAAGGGCGGCGTCACGTTGTGTTACAATGTGACGCTCCCCAAATTATTCAAGTACTTGCATGCTAAAGCAACGCACGCTCAAGACTGTCATCCGCGCCTCAGGCGTCGGGCTGCATGGCGGTGTCAAGGTCAATATGTCCCTGCGTCCGGCCGCTCCGGATACGGGTATCGTGTTTCGTCGCGTCGATCTGCCGGAACCGCTGGACATTCCCGCGGCCGCCTTCATGGTCGGCGACACGCGCATGTGTTCCTGTCTCGAAAAAGACGGGGTCAAGGTCGGGACCATCGAGCACCTGATGTCGGCCTTCGCCGGCCTCGGTATCGACAATGCCTGGGTCGATCTGGATGCGCCGGAAGTGCCAATCCTCGACGGCTCGGCTTCGCCGTTCGTCTTCCTGATCCAGTCGGCGGGAATCGAGGAGCAGAACGTCGCCAAGAAGTTCATTCGCGTCACCCAGCCGGTCGAAGTACGTGACGGTGACAAGTGGGCGCGTTTCGAACCTTACGATGGCTACAAGCTGACTTTTTCGATCATTTTCAATCATCCGGCCATCGACAAGTCGGCGCAGAAAGCCGAAATCGATTTCGCCGAACATTCCTACGTTCGTGAAGTGGCGCGCGCCCGAACCTTCGGCTTCATGCAGGAGGTCGAATTTCTGCGCGAGAACGGCCTCGCCTTGGGCGGCGGGCTGGAAAACGCCATCGTTCTCGACGAATTCCGCGTGCTGAATCAGGATGGACTGCGTTACGGCGACGAGTTCGTCAAGCACAAGATTCTCGACGCGGTGGGCGACCTCTATCTGCTCGGTCACCCGTTGCTCGCTGCCTATTCTTCGCACAAGGGCGGCCACGCGCTGAACAACATGCTGGCCCGCGAACTGCTGACCCGGCAGGATGCCTGGGAACTGGTTACCTTCGACGAAGCCGAACGCGCGCCGCTCGGCGTGACGCGCTGGCTGAACCAGCCAGCCTGATCCGTCATGTGGCTGCTGCGCCTGCTGGCAGTCATCCTGGTGGTCGCGATCGGCGCCGGATTGCTGATCTACGTCATTACCGGCAACCGCAACTACCTGGCTTTTTCCTGGCGGCTGTTCCGCTACGGAATCGTCTTTGCGCTGATCGTCTTCGCGCTGATGATCATCGAGCGCGTTGCCGTCATTCCTGTCTGACGGCGCGCGCCAGCAGGGCGTCGAGCGCGTCGCGCAACGGCCCTTTCGGCAGGTTTTCGGCGGTTGACCGCAGCACCCCGCAAGCCCCTGCGGAAAGGGGCTTCGTGGTTGAACTCGTTGATTGGCAAGGGATTTGGCGGGGTTGAACTTTCACCTCAATGCCGTTACACTGCGCGCCGCAACTNGATAATTCGTCGCACAAGCGCTGACCCATCTGGCGAATCTTGGTGGCGACCGCGCCGTTATCGGCGTGGATAACGATTTTCCCCGACTTGTAGTTGGCAACGTGCGCCACGCGGCCCAGCCCCCCCGGGGCGATCGCCTCGAAGCGTTGCGCCAGCTTGAGCAACAAACGGGCATGGGCCATCACCCTGCCCGCCGCGGCATCATTGTCGAGGTAGTGCTCGAGCCCGTTGGTCATAGGAGGTTTCTTTGCAGATCATTCTGGTTTCACGCCACCTGAAGGTGGCACGGACAATTACCATTATGCCTCGCCATCTGGTGATCGCGGGCTTCGCTTTTCTGTCGCTGGTCATGTTCTCCGCGACGCTCATTTCGTGGCTGACCTCGCACGTTTCTGACGCCGGCAACCAGGATGAGGTGCTTTCGCAGCAGCAGGAGACGTACAAGGCGCAGCAGTTCCTGAATAACAATCTGCAATTGATGGCTACCCGCCTCGGAGAATTGCAGGCGCAGGTTCTGCATCTGGATACGCTCGGCGACCGGCTTGCCGGAATCGCCGGCATCAAGCGTGAAGCGCCGCCCCCGGCGAGCACGCTGTTAGCGGGGCAGGGCGGCGCGTTCGTGCCGGCGCCGCTGGGCGCCGACGAACTGCAGCGCGAGATCGATCGCCTGTCGCGCGAGGTGGATGTGCGAACCGATGAACTGGCCTTGCTCGAATCCAGTTTTCTCGAGAAGCGGGTCAAGGAACGGCTGTTGCCGACGGCCCTGCCGGTCAAGGAGGCATTCCTCGGTTCCCCGTTCGGCCACCGCAGCGATCCGATTCTCGGCCAGCGCGCCAAGCACGAAGGTATCGATTTCAACGCGGAGACCGGTACCCCGGTGGTTGTCGCGGCCGATGGCGTGGTTCTCTCCGCCGGTTGGCAGAGCGATTTCGGCAACATGATCGACGTCGACCACGGCGACGGTCTGACCACCCGCTACGCCCACCTGTCGCGGATGAACGTCAAGGCCGGAAGTCTGGTCAAGCGCGGCGAACGGATTGGCGCGGTCGGCAGCACCGGCCGTTCCACCGGTTCGCATCTGCATTTCGAGGTGCGGATGCTCGGCATCGCCCAGAATCCGGCGCACTTCCTCAAGCAGGGCCAGGAATTCGCGCTGGTCAAGCGCCGCTGAAACATTCAAGAAGCTTGATCCAGGTCGTCGCCGCCGTCCGTGGCCGGCATGTTAGAATTCGCCCTTTGCCGCACCCGCGCAACCACATTCCATCGCGATGATCTCCGGTCTACTCAGAAAAGTTTTCGGCAGCCGCAACGACCGGCTGATCAAACAATACGCTCAGACGGTCAAGCGCATCAATGCGTTCGAGCCAGCCATCCAGGCCCTGAGCGACGAGGAATTGCGCGCCAAGACGGACGAGTTCCGCCAGCGTCACGCCACCGGCGAAGCGCTTGATGACCTGATGCCGGAGGCCTTTGCGGTTGTCCGCGAAGCCGGCAAGCGCGAACTCGGCATGCGCCACTTCGACGTCCAGCTGATCGGCGGCATGGTGCTGCATTACGGCAAGATCGCCGAAATGCGGACCGGCGAGGGCAAGACGCTGGTCGCCACGCTGCCTGCCTACCTCAACGCCATTTCCGGCAAGGGCGTCCACGTCATCACGGTCAACGACTATCTGGCCAGCCGCGATGCCGAGTGGATGGGGCGTTTGCACCGTTTTCTCGGGTTGACCGTCGGCGTCAATCTGTCGCAGATGGATCACGAGGCCAAGCAGGCCGCCTACGGCGCTGACATCACCTACGGCACCAACAACGAATTCGGCTTCGATTACCTGCGCGACAACATGGTCTATGCGGCCGAGCAGCGCGTCCAGCGCAGCCTGAACTACGCCATTGTCGACGAGGTGGACTCGATCCTGATCGACGAGGCGCGCACGCCGCTGATCATTTCCGGTCAGGCCGAGGACCATACCGACCTCTACCTGCGCATGAAGGATGTCGTGCCCAAGCTGACGCGCGCCGCCGAGGAAAACGGCGAGGGCGATTACTGGGTCGACGAAAAGGGCCATCAGGTTCATCTGGCGGAAGCGGGTTACGAGCACGCCGAGGAATTGCTGGTCGAGCACGGACTGCTGCAGGAAGGACGCAGCCTGTACGACGCCGCGAACATCACCCTGATGCACCACCTCAATGCCGCCCTGCGGGCGCTGACGCTGTTCCAGAAGGACCAGCAATACGTCGTCCAGAACGGCGAAGTGATCATCGTCGATGAATTTACCGGCCGCCTGATGGCCGGCCGCCGCTGGTCGGACGGCCTGCACCAGGCGGTGGAGGCCAAGGAAGGCGTGCAGATCCAGGCCGAGAACCAGACCCTGGCCTCGATCACCTTCCAGAACTACTTCCGCATGTACGGCAATCTGTCGGGCATGACCGGCACCGCCGATACCGAAGCCTACGAATTCCAGCAGATTTACGGTCTGGAAACCGTCGTCATTCCGACCCATCGCCCGATGGTGCGCAAGGACATGAACGACCTCGTCTACAAGACAGCCGACGAGAAGCACGCGGCGATCATCGCCGACATCAAGGAATGCGCCAAGCGCCGTCAGCCGGTGCTGGTCGGCACGACCTCGATCGAGGCCTCGGAACTACTCTCCGGCCTGCTCGACAAGGAACAGCTGGCGCACTCGGTGCTCAACGCCAAGCAGCACGCCCGCGAGGCGGAAATCGTCATCGAGGCCGGTCGACCGGGGCAGATCACCATCGCCACCAACATGGCCGGTCGCGGCACCGACATCGTCCTTGGCGGCAGCATCGAGAAGGCGGTTTCCGCC
>Ga0031656_10000811_pt1 | contig 11409 bp, 7 predicted proteins | sample FrelakmetDIP11DI_FD_55080 | JGI IMG/M metagenome (GOLD analysis project Ga0031656, IMG submission 55080) | Freshwater lake sediment microbial communities from the University of Notre Dame, USA, for methane emissions studies - DIP11 DI | ecosystem: Environmental > Aquatic > Freshwater > Lake >... | reverse complement strand
CGGGCACGAGCCAGTCGTGCGCGCGACCGAAGAGCGTGCGCCAGTTGCGCATGTGCTCGAACATCTCGACCGACACGATGCGATCGTAGCGGCCGGGGGCGTTGAACAGGTTCATGTCGGCCGTGATCACCTGCACGTTCGTCAGGTTGCGCTGGCGCGCCTCGGATTCGATCCAGGCGCGCTGCGAGGACGAATTCGAGACCGCCGTGATACGACTGCCGCGGTAATGCGCTGCCATCCACAGCGTGAGCGAGCCCCAACCACAGCCCAGCTCGAGGATCTCCTGGCCGTCCGCCAGTCCGGCGTGCTCGCAGGTTGCCGCCAGTGCGCGGGCCTCGGCAGCCTCGAGCGTCTGCGTGCCTTCTGGCCACCAGGCGCTCGAGTACTTGAGGTTCGGTCCGAGCGCGAGATCGAAGAAGCGCGCGGGCACTTCGTAGTGCTGCTCGTTCGCGAGGTGCGGCACGGGCGCGAGTTCGGCAGCGTCCATAGCCGCGACGAAGGCTTCGGTCGAGTCCGCGGCGCGCTCGCAGTCGCCGGCCGCGATCTCGCGCAGTCGCTGCTCGCAAAGCCGGCGGATCCCGGCGCGCACGACGGCGTCCGGGACGAGGCCCTGTTCGACCCAGTCGAGGGCGCGGCGGGTGGCCTGGCTCATGTGGCGTGCTCCGCGGAAGCAAGAGTGGTTGCGAGGAGGCGCACGCCGTCCTCGAGATCGACGCCGAGCGGGATCGCGCCGGCGGTGGTGATGGCGCGGCGGTGCCGCACCGAGGTTGCGCCGCCGATGAATACCGGCACCGCGACCGACAACACGAGTTCGGACAGGTCGCGCTCGAGGACGCCTTCGTGCGGATCCACGGAGGAGGAAATCACGATGCCGTCGCCGCCCGAGCGGCGCAGGGCGATGGCCATGTCCGCGAAGGGCGTGTCCGCGCCGAGCAGTACCGGTCGGAACCCGGCGTTGCGCGCCTCGAGCGCGAACAGCAGCAGCCCCACCTCGTGTTGCTCACCTGGTGCGCAGCCGATGACGAGCCTGGGGCCGGAGGCGTATCGCATGCGGTACTGCAGTCGCGCGCCGAGCTTGCTGCGCAGGTAGGTGGCGAAAAAGTGCTCCTCGGCAATCGCGCCGTCGATCTCTTCCCAGCGCGCGCCGAGCCGCTCGAGCAGCGGCAGCACCACGTGGCGGGTCACGCTCTCGATGGAATGCAGCGACAACGCTTCGTCGTAGACGTCTTCCAGGCTTTGTTCGTCCAGGCCAGCGATCGCGGCCGCCATGCGGTCCTGGTAGTCGGTCCAGGGGCTGCCCGTCGCATTCGGTGGGCGCGAGGTGGTCTCGGCGTCCAGGACCTGGCGAACGCGGCTCACTGGGATGCCCCGTTCGACGAGCGCCAGCACCCTCCGGATCTCCTCGACGTTGGCGTGCGTGTAGAGCCGATGACCGGACGGGGTGCGCACCGGTCGCAGCAAGCCATAACGGCGCTCCCAGGCGCGCAGCGTGACGGTGCTGACGCCGGTCAGGGCGGATACGGTGCGTATCGGAAACTGCTCCCGGGTGGGCATTGGCGGGTGATCGAATTGCACTAAAGTTGTACATAAACTATACAAGGCTTGTTTAAAAGTCAAATATAGTTGTACAGCTCTTGTACAACATAGGACGGGCCTGATGCTCGACGGCTGGACCGAGGCTGTAAGGGCGCGCGACTCACCTGGGGGCTGGCGGACGTAACAAACCTCGTTGACGTCGTCTGAGACCGGCTCACTCAGGCTTTCGTATGGCAGGTGCTATCGCTTGGCAGCGCCCAGCGCTGTACTAATGCCTGATTCACGCCGACCGAGCGATGGCTGCCGGCGCGTCAACCGATTCAGTGAGGACACCATGAGCCGACTCGACCCGATCCAGTCATTTGCCAACCTCCGCCACGAGTTCGGCGAGCACGGCGGCGTGAACATGTCGGTCGAGGCCAGTACCACGTTCACGGTGATCGACCCGACGACGATGCCCGCGATCTTCCAGGGGCATCTCGGCCCGGACGTCGGCGGCTGTTACCTGTACGGGCGTCACTTCAATCCGACGGTCTACGTGCTGGGTCGCCAGATCGCGGCTTACGAAGGCGCGCAAGCGGGTTACTGCACTTCAAGCGGGATGGCAGCCATCGCGGCGACGATCATGCAGCTCTGCGGCACGGGCGACCACGTGGTGGCCAGCCGCACCGTCTATGGCGGTACGTTCGCCTTCCTGCATGACTATCTGCCCGCGAAGGCTGGGGTCACGACGACGTTCGTGGACGTCTCGGATCTCGCCGCGGTGGAGCGTGCGATCACGCCGCGCACCAGGATTCTCTATTGCGAATCGGTGTCCAACCCGACGTTGCGAATTGCCGATATCCCGCGGCTCGCGGACATCGCCCACCGGCACGGTGCGATGCTCGTCGTCGACAACACGTTCACGCCGCTGATCGTGGCGCCAATTCAGCTCGGTGCCGATGTCGTCGTGCACAGCCTCACGAAGTTCATGAACGGCGCCAGCGACCACATCGCCGGGGCTGTGTGTGGCACTACCGAATTCATCATGAAGCTCATGGACCTGCATACGGGTTCGCTGATGCTGCTGGGGCCCACCATGGATCCTCAGGTAGCCTTTGATATCAGCCTGCGCCTGCCTCACCTGGGCCTGCGCATGGCCGAGCACAGTCGCCGGGCGCATGCCTTAGCGGCACGTCTCGACGAACTGGGGTTGCCGGTGACCTACCCCGGCCTCGCGAATCACCCGGACTACGCCCTGCTGAAGCAGTTGGCGAACCCGGATTTCGGGTGCGGCGGGATCCTCGCGCTGGATCTTGGATCTCGCGAGCGCGCGTTTGAATTCATGGGCCTGCTGCAGAACGAACACCAGTTCGGCCTGATGGCGGTGAGCCTGGGCTACAGCGAGACGCTGATGTCGTGTTCGGCGTCCTCCACCAGCAGCGAGATGCCGGAGGAAGATCTCGCGAAGGCGGGCATCAGGCCTGGTCTGGTGCGATTGTCGATCGGTTACACCGGAGCGCTCGAGCAGCGCTGGGCACAGCTGCGATCTGTGCTCGAGCGTATGGGGCTGGTCAGTCGCGCCGATCCCGGTTAGGACGATCGCCGCGGCGTCGGTTGCGTTAATGTAGCTTGGCGAAGCGTCGTTCTGAACGCAGGCTACGAACGCAAGAGTACACAGTGATCGAGCAAGTCCTCGAATCCTCGACAGTGCCATTGGCGGCGCGACTGAACGCAGCCTGCCAGTGCATCTGGGTCGATCGCACGAAACTGCGTGACCAGCTCCGCGCCAATCTCGGCGACGCGGCCAGCCTCCTCGAAGCGCAGGCTGGACTCGTCTCGGGCAGCGTTGTGTTTCTTGCGCCGGGCGAAGCAACCGCCATGGACCGGACCGTCCGGCTGATCACGCTCGCGCTCACCAGCGGTCCTTTCCAGCAGAAGGTCGCGCGCAACGCACCCGTGCTGGCTCGTCGTCCCCAGGCCAACGCAGGCGGTATCCTGGGCTTCGATTTCCATCTCGGCGGTCCGACTCCCCAGCTCATCGAAATCAACACGAACCCGGGCGGCCTGCTCGTCAGTCTCGAACTGGCGCGCGCCGCCACGGCAGGCTGCGATTGCCTTACCGAGCCGTTGTCCGTGCTGGCCGCCGCCGGCGTTGAGATCGGTCAACTGGGGCAGCGCATCTCGGCTAGCTTCCTGGCGGAATGGACGAGCGTTCGTGGCGAAGTGCCACTGCGGACCATCGCAATCGTCGATGACGAGCCGCAAAGCCAGTACCTCTATCCCGAATTCCTCCTGTATCAGCGATTGCTCGAACGCGCTGGATGGCGCGTCGTGATTGCCGATGCCACGAGCCTTGACCTGAGGGGCGACGCGGTATTTTTCGCCGACGAGCGTATCGACCTGATCTACAACCGTGTGACCGATTTCTATCTGGCCGACGAGCGACACTCCGTCCTGCGGCACGCCTGCGAGTCGGGTCTTGCGGTGATTACGCCGCATCCGGGTGCGCATGCGCGATGGGCAGACAAGCGGCTTCTCGCATGGCTGGGTGATGACGAGTTACTGCAGCAGGCAGGTCTCGATGTTGATGACCGCTCGCATCTGCGGCAGACCATTCCTGCGACGGAGGTCGTCGAACCCGCTGCGGCCGACGATCTCTGGCAGCGGCGCAAGAGACTGTTCTTCAAGCCAGTCGATGGTTTTGGCAGCAAGGCCGCGTACCGGGGTGACAAGCTCACTCGAACCACGTTCGAGCACATCCTCGCGCATCGCTACGTTGCGCAGGCGATCGCCCCTACGTCGTTTCGGCGCATCCACTCCGCAGACGGCGCGGAAACCGATCTCCGCGTCGATGTCCGCAACTACGCCATGCACGGTGCAACCTGGTTGCGAGCAGCGCGCTTGTACCGGGGACAGACGACGAATTTCCGGACCGTCGGCGGCGGCTTCGCGCCGGTGCTGACCCTTCCAGCCTGACTGGTTCGATGCCGAAAGCGGTAAGGAGCAGGCAATCTGGGAGGCGGTGCTCGCGTCGAAGCCCGAGCTCTTCCTGTTCCTGGGCGACATCGTCTATGGCGACACCCGCGACATGGCCGTTCTTCGCGCCAGGTATGCACAGCTCGCGCAGCAGCCCGGATTCGTGAAGTTGCGCGACACCACGCCCATCGCGGCGACATGGGACGACCATGATTTCGGCGAGGATGACGCGGGTGGCGACTTTCCGCACAAGGAAGCTTCCCGGCAGGTCTTCTTCGACTTCTGGGGCGAGCCTGCCGATTCACCGCGTCGGGCGCGCGATGGCGTGTACGCATCCTATGTCTTCGGCCCGCCGGGCCGGCGCGTGCAGGTCATCCTGCTCGACCTGCGCTACAACCGGACGCCGCTCGTGCGGCAGGAACCCGGCGCCCGCAACTATCGTTCCTGGGCGTGGGCCCGGCACAGGAAGGGGCTCGAGGTGCCGGGTCCTTACGCTCGCAATCCCGACCCCGAGGCGACCATGCCCGGTGAGCGTCAATGGCAATGGCTTGAGCAACAACTCGCGACGCCGGCCGAAGTGCGATTGATCGGGTCGAGCCTGCAGGTTCTCGCCGACTTTCCAGGTTGGGAGGGATGGTCCCTTTTCGCGCACGACCAGCAGCGATTGATCGAGCTGATCCGGCGCAGACGCGCAAGCGGCATGCTGTTTCTCAGCGGCGACATGCATTACGCCGAGCTGTCGAAGTTCGACGTCAACGTGCCCTACACGCTGTGGGATCTCACTTCGAGTGGGCTCACCGAAACCTGGCCCGCCGCCACGCCGAACGCCAACCGGGCGAGCGACGTGATCCGCGAGCCGAACTTCGGGCTGGTCGAGATCGACTGGCAGGGCGCGCAGACAACGGTGACGTTGTCCGTCGTCGACCAGCGTGGAGCGCGGCGCATCGAAAAGCGCGTGTCCTTGGCCGATCTGAGTGCGAAGCCTTGAGCGCGCGCAGATGGCTTCAGCGCGGCCAGCGGGCGTTCCGCTCGACGACGTTGAGATCGAGATGGTTGCGCATGTATTCGTTGGAGGCGTCGCGTCGCGGCGTGAACTCCCACGGTGTGTGGACGCCTGAGCGCAATGCGTCCATCACGAACCGCCGCCGCGCCTGGTCCTGCAGCACGTCCTCATGCAACCGCGCCAGGTCCCATCGCTGCGCGACCTCGCTGCGGAATTCGGCGACGGTCGCGGCCCGCTCCGGGTGGCCGGCAAGGTTGACCCGCTCGCCGGGGTCTGTCGCAAGGTCGTACAACTGGTCCGGATCGACAGGGCAGTGCACAAACTTCAAAGCGCCCCGGCGCAGCATGACGATCGGGGCGCAGGCGCCCTCGGCCGCGTACTCGCCGACAACGGTTCGGTCTTCTGTCGCGCCTTCGCACAGCGGCAGCAGCGAGTGGCCGGCCAGCGGTTCGACGGCGTCCATCACCGCACCGCCCGACAACTCGATCAGCGTTGGCAGCACGTCGACCAGCGAGACCGGAGTCGACACGCGGCGTGCGCGGAAGCGGGCGGGTGCGTGCACGATCAACGGGATGCGCGCGGACGCCTCGAAGAAGTTCATCTTGTACCAGAGCCCACGCTCGCCCAGCATGTCGCCGTGATCGGCGAGCAGGATGACGACCGTATCGTCCGCAAGTCCGAGCGACTCGAGCGTTCGCAAAAGCCGGCCAGTCCAGTCGTCGACGTACGAAATGTTGCCCAGGTAGGCGCGCCGCGCACGACGCACATCGGTATCGGTGATTGGCGTGCGTTCCATGTCGCACGCCGCGCGCAGACGCAACGTGTGGGGATCGGCCGCGACGTCTGCCGCAGACACCTCGGGAGCCGGGATGTCGACGCCTTCGTAACGGTCCCAGTATTCCTGCCGCGTCACGTACGGATCGTGCGGGTGGGTGAAGCTGGCGACGTGAAGGAACGGGCGCCGATCATCGGCACGAGCTGCATCGTGCAGCGCGCGCACGGCGTGGAAGCCGACCTCGTCGTCGAACAGCAGCTGGTTGGTGACTTCAGCCACGCCGGCGCCGGTGATACTCTCCATGTTGTGATACCACCAGTCGATGCGCTCATCGGGCTTGCGCCAGTCCGGCGTCCAGCCGAAGTCCGCTGGGTAGATGTCCGTCGTGCGCCGTTCCTCGAAACCATGCAGCTGATCGGGGCCGACGAAATGCATCTTGCCGGAGAGCGCCGTGCGATAGCCCGCTGCGCGGGCGTAGTGCGCAAACGTCGGGATGGTGCTGGCGAGATAAGCCGCGTTGTCGTAGCCGCGGGTGGATGAAGGCAGCTGCCCCGTCATCAAGCAGTACCGTGCCGGTGTGCACAGCGGGCTGTTGGTGTATGCAGCGTCGAACACTACGCCTGCCGCCGCAAGTCGATCGATGTGCGGAGACTGCGTGACGCGGCTGCCGTAGCAACCGAGCGCTGCCGGAGTCAACTGGTCGTACATGATGACCAGTACGTTCGGTGTGCTGTGCATGCGGTGATCCTAGCATTCGCGCATGGCGGCGCGAGCGGGTCGAATTCAGTCCTGCGCGATCTCGTCCGCGACCAGCCCCAGGACGCGGGGCGAGAAGCCCAGGCCGACATGCGTCTCGCTGACTTCGATGTGACGGACGTCCGGCGACCACTTGTCGATGCAGGCCTGCCACGCCACGATGCCGTCGCGCCTGGAGTAGATCGCGGTGACAGGCACGCGCAACGGTATCGCGTAACGGCTTTTGACGGCCCGCTCCATCTCGGCCAGGTCGTGACCCTGTGACCGATACCACCCGGATGTGGCCGTATAGCGCGGGCCTCCGATCACCGGGCTGCCAAGCGTGACGATCCTGCGCACGTCTTGCGGATGCTCCCGCGCATACTCACGGGCGATGTAGCCGCCCAGGCTCCAACCGACGAGTACGACGGGTTCGCCGTACGCAGCGATGGACTCCTCGACGATGCGCTCAAGTTGCACGCGGAATTTCCGGGCATCGCCGTTGTTTACGCCCAGCCCCCAGTCGCGGACGCGATGGCCGCGACGGCGCAGGTACGATTCCATGACGCGCATCGACCGCGGTCCAGCGCCAAAGCCGGGCAGCAGAATGGCAGTGCGCGGATGCGCTGTGCGTCGGGCCTTCATCGTCAGCAAGGACGGCGCCCATCGCAGCATGTCAACCGGCAGCCGCAGCTCCTGCAGTGCGTCGAATCTGCCCGGCGGCGTGATGGGTTCGTATTCGATAGTCATCTGGCGGTGCGACAACGCTCGAAGCGGCTTAGTAATGCATCGTGGACAGCCGGCTCGACCGGCCCGATCGCGATCCATTCGAGCGCGAGATCGTCGAGTGCAGCCGGCGGGACGCGTTCGCCATGTCCCATCGATTCGACGAGGCGTCGCATCTGATATTCGCGCCGCAATTCCAGGTCCTCCGGCGGCGTGGGTGCACCCGAAATCAACTCCGCGCGGATGCATAGCAGTCGCAACGCCGCCTCGTTCGCGGCAACGTCCGGGTTGACCGTACCGGCGGCGACGGCTGCGAGCCGTTGCTCGAGGATGCTGCGCATTGCCCTGGGAGCATGTGCGAGGTTGGCGACAGCAGACGTGGCGGAGTCCCGCAGTGCCTCGCAATCGGTGGGCGACCGGCCCTGTACGGTTGCAAGTGCGTACGCGCGGACCTGGGCAGCGACCGTAAATCCATCGGTCCAGCCACGGCGCGCCGCCGTCGCGCGATTGCTGCCGACGGCTTCGGCACAAAGGTCGGTCGCGTGTGAAAACCGCTGCTGCAATGCACGCGCGGACGCTCGCGGCAGGTCCAGCGACTCGAATCTTGCGCACAGCTCGTCCAGTTGCGGCACGGCGGAAAGCAACGACTCGCTGGTCAGCCCGGCAATCCGCTCCAGTTCCTCGCACACGCCGGTCGCCAGCACCTGGTTGGCTTCGAGGGTGACCGCGTACGCCGCCGATTCCTGTGAGCTGCGCTGGAAGACTGCGTCGCACTGCTTCCGGAATTCGTCCCAGAGCACGTTGTCCAGGTTTCGCGGAACGATGCCGACGGTTTTCCAGGTCCGTTGCAGGTTCCTGGTTTCGTCGATGGCTTTGCGCGTGTCCTCGAGGTTGAGGAGCTCGGCGGTGCGGGCGATCAAGTCGCGCTTGATCTGCACATTGCTTGCGTACTCGGCATCGAGGCGTGCCTGCAACTCGTCGATCAACGCGTGAAATCGTGCCTGCAGCGGCTTCACGATCGCCTGGTCCACCGGCGCATGGAGACGCCACTCGCGCCGCGACTCGACGATGGCCTGGTTGATCGCACGCCAGTTCGGGTTCGCGCCAGCCTGCTCGGCAGCAAAATTCGTCAGCCGTTCGATCAGTGCTTCGCGCCGTTCCTGGTTTTCCTTGCGCAACTCGGCTTGCCGGGCGAAGTGCTCGCGACAGGGCTCGTAGGCGCGGTCTGCTGCCTCCTGGAACTGCTGCAATTCGTCCGCGGGATCCTCTCCCGCGCCCCGGTTGAGGGTCCGCCATTCGTCGCGCAACCGACGGATCTGCTGCGCGAGTTCCTCGGGCGCCAGATCGGCGCCGACCAGCGACTGCATCCGCTGCACCAGCTCGGCCCGCTTCGGCACGACTCTGAAGGTCTTCCAGTCCTGCAGCTCGGCAAGCTGCGAGTCGACCTGTTCCAGCTGCCGTGCAAACCACGCAGGCAGGGCAGGGGTTTGCGGCAGCCTTTCCGTGATCGTGGCGCGCAGTCGGGCGGCGCGTGCCGTTCCGCCGTGATCCAGCGCCGCTCGTGCCTGTCGCAGCAGCCCAAGGATTTCGTGTGTTCTGGCCTCGTCTGCGGCACGTTGCGCCTGTTCGGCCTCGCGCAAGGCCTGGCGTTCGGCCTCGCGTATCTGACCTTGCTCGGCTGCTGCCGCGGCCGCCGCCTGCGCTTCGAGTTCCCGCTGGCGCTGTGCCTCGGCAGCGGCGACGGCGGCAGACCGCTGCCGCTCGGTTTCCGCCTCCAGCGCCTGGCGATGATGCACGACAACCTCGTGCGCACGCTGCAGGTGCTGCGTCACTTCGCTTTGCAGGTCCGGTTTCGCCTGTGACGCGAGCGTGAACCACCGGGCCTCGAGCTGTGCGAGAGTCGTCGGGTACGACGCATCGTACTGGCGCCCGCAGTGCCGGGCGATGGCCGCGGCAGCTTCCTCCAGATCCGCCTGCAGCTGCTGGGTGCTGCGAATCTCGGCGAGCAGGTCGTCACGCCGGGCGGTGAGAATCCGATGGACGTTCTTGTCTTTGCCGTGGCGCGTGGCGGGGATCAGTTCCCGCAGCTGGTCCGGATCCGTGACATTTCGCGCCGCCAGCTGGCGGATTCGCGTCGAGCTTCCGTCGAGTACCCACTTGCCGATCGCGGCCGTGTCACCGNCGGCNATGGCCCGCGANAGGTTCGCTTCCTCTTCGCTGGCGCGTACGGCAGGGTCGGGTGGGGGTGGCGATGCGACTCCGGTATCGCGTTCGCGGACTANCGGTGTCTCGGCCGCGGGCGGTGACTTACCAAACAGGCGTGAGAAGAGTGACATCGTGAATTCATGGTTGGGGCCGGCCCGCCCAGTAATTGCCAATGTTAGATGAGTGCTTCCTGTCGCAATGGACAATCAATCAGGATAGGGTTCCTGTCAACTGCGCCGCGTCGAAGAAGACCTTGCGGCGAATGGCCAGTAGTGCGGAAGCCGCGCTCGGCTCAGGCCCCGACGTCTCCTACAGAGAGAAATCCGCGGCGATGGCCAGCATGTAGACGCGTGTGTCTTGGTAAGTGCCGGTCAGCGGTGGGATGCCGGGCAGGGGCAGTGGGTGCGTCAGTTGCACGATGCCGGCGTTGCCCTGCAGGACGACGGACAGTTCTGCGCGCATGCGCCATGCCTCGTTGAAGGAGTGCTCGGCGCCTGCGGCGATTCTCCATTGCTCGGCGACCGGGAAGTACGCGGCTGTTCCTCCTGCCGTCGCGGGATTGCTCTCGTAACCGACGCCGGTCGAAGCGGCCCATTCGTTCCCGAACGCGCGCCGCACGCCGATGGCAGCGCCCCAGGTGTCCTGCAGGCCGCCGGCAAGCAGCGGTGAGGAATATCCCGGCATATTCATCTTCGATTCGCCGAACACGGACCAGTCCTGCCACGACAGGCCAAGCGCCAGCGTGGTTTCGTCGTTCGCCTGGTGAGCAAAGCCCAACAGGAGTTGCTGCGGCAGGGTGATATCGATACTTGCGGCGCCGTCGGGGGGCAGCAGCGTGGTCAGCACTGGATGCAGGTCCTTCGCCGAGACGTCGAAGGCGACCGTGTGGTCCACTGGCGCCGTCCATGCCAGCCCAAACTTCGATCTCGCCGTCAGCGCGTACGTCAGGCCCAGTTGTCCGCCGACAGCCCACGACTGACCGCTCAATTCCAGCTGACCGTCAGGCAGCCCGACGGGCGGTCCATAGAAGGTTGCGTCGTTGGCCACGGCCACGCGCGCCGTCGGGTCCATCAGCTGCGCGGCGACGGACACCCCGAGCGTCAGCCGATCCGTCGCTTCCCACGCGACGCCCGGGGCAATGTTGAGAGTGGCGATCCCGGCCTTCTCGATGACTCGTCGACCCGCCCACTGGTTGCCGGAATCGAGCGCAAGGCCGAAGTAGCTGTAGACGCCGATGCCGTAGGCCAGTCGATCGGCCTGGTGAGCCGCGAACAGCGCCGGGACGACGCTCACGCCTTCATGGTTGGTGGCCGTCGCCGGCGTGTCGTCGGATCCCCGGAATTCATAGTCCAGCCTGAACGGCATTGCTGCCGCCGTCATCGTGGTGCCGGACAGCCCGGCCAGCGCTGCAGGATTGGCGGCGAGTGACGCCGCATCCAGCGACATGGCTGCACGACCGGCACCTGCCATG
>Ga0031656_10000809_pt1 | contig 11417 bp, 6 predicted proteins | sample FrelakmetDIP11DI_FD_55080 | JGI IMG/M metagenome (GOLD analysis project Ga0031656, IMG submission 55080) | Freshwater lake sediment microbial communities from the University of Notre Dame, USA, for methane emissions studies - DIP11 DI | ecosystem: Environmental > Aquatic > Freshwater > Lake >... | reverse complement strand
GCTTCACCGGACCGTCCTCTAGACCAGACGCCTGATGCTCCGCCGATACGCCCACTCGATCATTCCCCGATCCTGCGCTGCGGCTGTGCATAGCCGCAACGGGTCGGGCACGATGCCGACGCGGCCGAGGTCGAGCCGGTCGGCGTCCCAGCAGGTCTGAACGGTGATGTTGTGATGGCTATGGCTGATGGTGTGGCCTCCGCACGCTTGCAGCAGCAAGTCGAATTCCCGGTCGGGGAGCTGGATGTGTGTTCCAAATAGCGACTTGGCAAAACGCGCGGCACGCCAGCCGTGCTCGCGATCGTAGCCGTCGTCCGCCGGAAGGGCGGCGAGCAGGTGATTCAGGCGTGGGTCATGCGGGCCGATCATGAGCGATCTCCTGATTGTCGGGCACATTCAAAATACCTGGCTGACACAATCACTTCGAATGCTTGATGCCCTTCCAGAACAAATGCCCCGCCTGACATGTGTTTCAAAGCGTACAGAGCCGGCTGGGCGAGCGGGACAAAAGTCGCGTACTCGATTGCCGGTTGTGTGCGTTAGCAGACAGACGGTGACACAGGTCCTGCCTAAGCTTGAATCATCGGAGCAAGGATGAATGCAAGGTCTGCACCGCGGCCATGCGCGAATCAAGCCAGGGTGCGCTTCGGCAAGTCATCGGCCCGGTGCCTGGCACCGGAAATCCAGCATTTGAGAAAGAGGCCATCCCATGAAAACGCTACAGAAATTCAGGTTCAGTGTTGTTGCCGCAACCATGCTGCTCGGCATGGGCGGTTGTGCCAGCATGTCGGAACAGGACAAGAGCACGGCCATCGGTGCGGGCGTCGGCGCTGTCGGCGGTGCCGTGCTGACCGGCGGTAGCACGATCGGAACTGTCGGCGGTGCAGCCGTCGGCGGCATCATCGGCCACGAAGTCGGCGATTGACGCGCAACGCGCCAAGCCTGCCCGGTCGGTGCGTCATGTTTACCTACCTTAATCCTGCTGCGCGCGTGACCGAAGCGGTTACGCGCACAGCGGGTATATTGATTCACCAGGAGATATCAATGATGAAACCCAAAAATGCCGTCAGCGCTGCCTTGATCATGAGTGCGTTGCTGGTGGCCCTATCCGGCTGTCAGAAGAAGGAAGGTCCGGCCGAGCAAGCCGGCAAGGAAGTCGACCAGGCGACCGAGAAGGTCGGCGAACAGATCGAGAAAGCCGGAGACAGCATCCAGGACACGGCAAAGGGCGACAAGGAATAAGGACTGCACGGCGAGCGACATGGCGACCAACGTCGACGCATGTCACGACACCGGAAGTGTTCTATGCTGGAAACGTTTGGAAAAGTGATTCAATCGTTGACGGTTCTTGTCTTGCCGGCTTCCCCCTTTACCATTGCAAGTTTGTCTCCAACGGAGGATATGAAATGAACGCAGTCAAAATGTTGGCAGTCGTGCTGATCGTGGCAGGTGTCCTGGGATTGATGTATGGCGGGTTCACCTACACCAAGGACACGCATGAGGCCAAGGTGGGTCCGATCGAACTGTCGATCAAGGACAAGGAAACCGTGAACATCCCTATCTGGGCTGGCGTGGGCGCGATCGTGGCGGGCGTGGTCCTGCTCTTTGTGCGGAAGTAGAGGCTTTTCCTTCTAATGGGCATGACAGCTTGCTGCCGGCCGCGATGCGGCTTGCCCATTCTGAATAAATAACTGGCGAGTTCACCCCGCACCTGCAACAGACGGTTCGGGCAAGCGTGCACGCTCCGCATCTTGAACCTTGGTCACGCGTTACAGAAACAACGCATCCACGACCCGGTCCATTTTTGCCTCGCTGACCGCGAACCCTGCCAGAACAGGCTAATGCCCCGGCCAGCAGAAGTTTGAGGTTTCGTCATTCAGGAGAAAGCCGGAATCCAGCCTGTTTAACTGGACCCCTGCTTTCACCCGCAAGGGGCAGGCCGTGGTTGTAAGCCGATGAATCGGCGACAACCACGCACCGCCGGGGCGACAGCTAAAAACATTTTCGTGCCGGATCAATAAGTCGACTGCGATCGAATCGACAGGTAAAGGCTGATAGCGCTGGCAGCGCGTGGGTTGCGTCTTCGGCAAACACCGGTCACACGACCGTCGTTGCGCTGACGACCGCGAGTTCGAGCGAGGAGAAGGTCATCATCATCAAAGAGTTCGGATTGTCGGCACGCTCACGGAATGCGCTGCGTGATGACCGCGACACCGAGTTGCTGCGGTCTGAGCTTTTCAGCATCGAGCAGCTGAAGCGCCACGCGGTCACGCTGGCCGGACAGTATCGAATCGATCCGCGGCCCGGGCCGGACAGGTTGCTGCCACGGCTGGCGGACAATGCGCGGGTGCTGCTGGCGGCGTATGACGTCGTCACCGCCGCAGCGACGCCGGGGCAACGGATCGTTCCGGCAGAGGCTTGGCTGCTCGACAATTTCTACCTGATCGAGCAGCAGATCGGCATGGCGCGTCGGTATCTGCCACGCGGATACAGCCGGCAGTTGCCGCAACTGGTCGATGGCCTGTCAGCCGGTTTCCCCCGCATTTACGACCTGGCGCTGGAGCTGATCTCGCACATGGACGGCCGTGTCGACAGCGACAACGCCACCCAGTTCGTCGCCGCCTACCAGACCGTCGAGCCCTTGAAGCTGGGCGAGCTGTGGGCCTTCCCGATCATGCTGCAGCTGGCGCTGCTGGAAAACCTGCGCCGCGTCGGCGTGCGTATCGCCCAGCGGCGCGAGGAGCGCGAAGCGGCCATCAGCTGGGCGGACCGCATGCTCGCCACGGCCGAACAGGAACCGAAACAGCTGATCCAGTTGCTGGCCGAGTTTGCCAACGCCGATGTGCCGCTGACCGCGCCGTTCGTTGAGGAATTTTACGACCGGCTCCAGTCTCAGGGCCCCGCCATGGCCTTCGTTCAAACCTGGGTCGAGCACAAACTGTTCGAACAGGGGGTGACCGCAACCGCTTTGTCGGAGGCGGACGGCCGAACCGCAGCGGCCAACCAGATCTCCATCGCCAACAGCATCGGCAGTCTGCGCTTCATCGGCGCCATGGACTGGAAGCACTACGTCGAGTCGCTCAGTGTCGTCGAACAGACCCTGCGTGAAGACCCGGCGGGGATGCACGCCAGCCAGGATTTCGCCACCCGCGACCGCTATCGCCATGTCATCGAGGACGTGGCGCGAGGCAGCACGTGCAGCGAAATGGCTGTGGCACACGCAGCCATTGTTCTCGCGCAGACTGCCGCCCAGCAATTGGGGGCCCAGGATCGCAGCGCGCACGTCGGCTACTACCTGATCGATCAGGGAAGGCAGCGCCTGGAGCGTGCGGTCGGTTGCCGGCAGTCGTTGAGATCCCGTGTCAGGCAGGCGAGCCGGCATGTCCGCCTGCCGCTTTATCTCGGCCCTATCCTGTTGCTTACGCTCCTTGCGACTGCGGTCGTGCTGTCCGCACTCGGCGGGTTCGAAGCAGACGACGCACGGATCTGGTTTCTGGTACTTCCCCTCGTCATCGCTGCTTCGGCACTGGCCGTCTCGCTGGTGAATCTGCTGGTCACGCTCGTCCTGCCGCCGCGGGCGCTGCCACGACTGGACTTCTCCAAGGGGATTCCGGACGGCCACCGCACTATGGTGATCGTCCCCACCCTGCTGGCAAGACCGCAGGACGTCGACGATCTGCTCGAAGCCATGGAGATCCGCTATCTCGGCAATCGCGATCCCAATCTGTTCTTTGCCCTGCTGACCGATTTTCGTGACGCGCCCGAGCAAACGCTGCCGGACGACGACGCCTTGCTCGCTTACGCGCGCGCCGCGGTCGAGGCGCTCAACGAGACCTACCGCGACGATCGCCCGTGTGTCTTCTATCTGTTTCATCGCCCCCGCGTATGGAACCCGTTCGAGCGGGTGTGGATGGGCTACGAGCGCAAACGCGGCAAACTGGAGCAGTTCAATGCCTGGCTCCGGGGCGGGGCGCAATCCGCTTTTTCGGACATCGTCGGCGACCCGTCCCTCCTCGCTTCGATCCGGTACGTCATCACCCTGGACACCGACACGCAGCTGCCGCGCGACGCGGCACGCACCCTGATCGGCAACCTCGCCCATCCGCTCAACCGGCCGGTCTACGATGCCGCCAGGGGCCGCGTCGTCGAAGGCTACGCGATCCTGCAACCGCGCGCCTCGATCAGCCTGACCAGCGCTGGTCAGTCACGCTTTACCAAGCTGTTCGCGGGTGACGCGGGGCTCGACCCCTACACGCGCGAAGTCTCGGACGTCTACCAGGATGTGTTCGGGGAAGGCTCGTTCATCGGCAAGGGCATCTACGACGTGGATGCGTTCCGCCAGGCAGTCGACGGACGCTTTCCGGAAAACCTCATCCTCAGTCACGACCTGCTGGAAAGCGGGTATGCGCGTTCGGCCCTGGTGACCGATGTCGACCTCATCGAAGAGCACCCGGCCAGCTACGCCATCGAGGCCAGCCGGCGCCACCGCTGGATACGCGGCGACTGGCAGCTGGCCGGCTGGCTGCTGCCGCGCGTGCCGGGGCCCCCCGCCCCTAATGGGTCGAAAGGAAGGCGGCAAGCCAACCCGCTCTCGGCTCTGTCGCTGTGGAAGCTTTTCGACAACCTGCGGCGAAGCCTGGTGGCGCCGGCGCTGCTTGCCCTGCTGGTTGGGGGATGGCTGTTGGGTCCGGCGTGGTTGTGGACCCTGCTGGTGGTGGCGGTGGTGGTCCTGCCCTCCCTGCTGTCCACCCTGATCGAACTGGTGCGCAGACCGGAAGAACGCGACTGGCTGGTGCATCTGAACCTGACCGGAAAATCCGCGGGTCGCCCGCTCATGCACGCCGTGCTGACGCTGGCCTTCCTGCCCTACGACACGCTGATCTGCCTGGGGGCGATCCTGCGTTCGGGCGTGCGCATGCTGTTCACGCGACGCGGCCTGCTGCTGTGGCAACTGCCCGCCTACGCACGCCGCAATGCACGCCAGTCGCTGGCCGATTTTTTCCGGGAAATGGGGACCGCGCCGGTGCTCGCGGTGGCGCTGGGCGTGGCGCTGGCCATGGCAGGGAGCCGACCGGCTGCGTGGCTCGTCGCTGCGCCCATCCTGTTGCTGTGGCTGGTGTCACCCGCCGTCGCCTGGTGGATCAGTCGGCCGCTGGCCGCCCCCACCCCGGGCCTGAGCATCGGTCAACAGGCCTTCCTGCGGGCATCGGCCCGCCGCACCTGGCGCTACTTCGCGGATTTCGTCGGTCCGGATGACAACTGGCTGCCGCCCGACAACTTCCAGGAATATCCGGCGCCGGCCATCGCCTCGCGCACCTCGCCCACCAACATCGGCATGTCGCTGCTGGCCGATCTGGCGGCGGTCGATTTCGGATATCTCACCATCGGGGAATGTCTGCAGCGCGTCGGCAACACCCTGGCCTCGATGAAAAAGCTGGAGCGCTACCGCGGCCATTTCTACAACTGGTACGACACCCGCACGCTGCAACCGCTGCATCCGCAATACGTCTCGTCGGTGGACAGCGGCAACCTCGCCGGAAGCCTGCTCACCCTGCACGCGGGCCTGGCCGAGCTGAAACATCAGCCGGTGCTGCCAGNCAACGCGCTGCAGGGTCTGCAGGACACCCTGCAGGTGCTGGCTGAACAGCTGCCCGCCGCAACCGCCCCCGAACTGGCGAAAAAGATCGGCCTGCTGCAGGACACACTCCACACACTCACGCTGGAGGGGCCGCCGCAGACACTGGCTGCCGCCGCCAGCGCGCTGAACGAGATTCACCGCATCGGCGGCGCGCTGCTTGCATGGCTGCCGACGGATACCGGTATCGACGACGAACTGTATTACTGGGTGCAGGCATTCGACCGGCAGTCCCGCGCCCTGCGGGACGAGCTTGCATCGCTGGTTCCAGAATCGTGGCAGGGNACCGCCCTCCCGACCCGGATGGAACTGGCCACCGCGGGTGCAACGGGCGCTGTGACGCAGCTCGGCCTCATCGATGAGCTGATGAACCGTTGCCGCGCACTGGCAGTGATGGATTTCGAATTTCTCTACGATGCCGCGTGCGGCCTCTTGACCATCGGCTACGACGTCGGCGAGCGGCGCCGCGATCCGTCCTGCTACGACCTGCTGGCCTCGGAAGCGCGCCTGGCCAGTTTTCTGCTCATCGCGCAGGGACAGGTGCCGCAGAAGCACTGGTTCGCGCTCGGCCGCCTGCTCACCAGCCATGGCNGCGAGGTTAGCCTGATTTCGTGGAGCGGNTCGATGTTCGAGTACCTGATGCCGCAGCTGATCATGCCGAGCTATCCGAACACCTTGCTGGATCAGACCTGCAAGGCCGCGGTGTCGCGCCAGATCGAATATGGCCGGCAACGCGCGGTGCCCTGGGGGATTTCCGAGTCCTGCTACAACGCCACCGACATCAACCAGGTCTACCAGTACCGGGCGTTCGGCGTGCCCGGTCTCGGCTTCAAGCGCGGACTGGGCGACGACCTGGTCATCGCACCCTACGCCAGCGCACTGGCGCTGACGGTGATGCCGCGGGCAGCGTGCCGTAACCTGCAGACGCTGGCGTATCAGGGATTCCTCGGCACCTACGGCTTCTACGAGGCGATCGACTACACCCCCACGCGCGTGCCGCGCGGCAAGTCGCACGCCATCGTGCGGACCTTCATGGCGCATCACCAGGGCATGAGTCTCCTGGCCTTTGCACATGTCCTGCTCAACCAGCCGATGCAGCGCCGCTTCATGTCCGACCCGCTCGCGCGGGCGACCGAATTGCTGTTGCAGGAACGCGTGCCGAAGAAGGGCGCCACCCTGCACCCGCACGCGGCCGAAGTGAGNGCCGCCGCCCGCCCTCCCAGCGCAGACGTCGGCTCGATCATGCGCGTGTTCACCGACCCGAACACGCCGGTCCCCGAAGTGCACCTGCTGTCGAACGGCCGCTACCACGTCATGGCGACCCATGCCGGCGGCAGCACCAGCCGCTGGCGCGATCTCGCCGTTACCCGCTGGCGCGAGGATGCCACNTCCGATGGCTGGGGCACCTTCATCTACCTGCGNGACCGNGACAGCGGAAAATACTGGTCGGCGGCCCATCAACCGACCCTGCGCCGCGCCGACCACTACGAAGCGATCTTCGTGCAGGCGCGTGCCGAATACCGGCGCCGCGACCAGGCGATCGAGGCGCACACCGAGATCAGCGTGTCCCCGGAGGACGACGTCGAGATCCGCCGGGTCACGCTCACCAACCAGTCGTCGCGCACCCGTCATATCGAGGTGACGAGCTACGCGGAAGTGGTGCTGGCGCCCTTGAATGCCGACCTCGCGCATCGCTCCTTCAGCAATCTGTTCGTGCAGACCGAAATCCTGCCCGAGCGGCAGGCGATCCTCTGCACCCGGCGTCCCCGCACGCCAGGCGAGCAGGTGCCGTGGATGTTTCACCTGCTGGCTGCACCGGGTGCAGTGGCCGACGCGCCGTCCTACGAGACCGACCGCGCCCGCTTCATCGGACGCGGGCGCACCGCGGCCAACCCGCTGGTGCTCGACAGCCGGGATAGTCCGCCGGCGTTGTCGAACACCTCGGGTTCGGTGCTCGATCCCATCGTGGCGATCCGCCGCACCCTGACCCTGTCGCCCGACGAATCGGCGAGCGTGCAGATCATCTCCGGGGTAGCGGACTCGCGCGAGGCCGCGTTGGCCCTGCTGGAGAAATATTGCGACCGCCACTTCGTCGAGCGCGCGTTCGAGATGGCCTGGTTCCAGAGCCAGGAGGTGCTGCGCGCTCTCAACGCCACCGAAGCCGATGCCCAGGTCTTTGGCCGCCTGGCCAGCTCGGTCATTTACGGCAATGCCCTGCGCCGCGCCGCGCCCGGCATCATTGCCCGCAACCGGCTCGGCCAGTCCGGGCTGTGGCGCTTCGGAATCTCGGGCGATCTGCCGATCGTCAAGCTGCGCATCGGCGACCTCAACCGCATCGACCTGGTGAAACAGGTGCTGCAAGCGCATGCCTATTGGCGCATGAAGGGCCTGGCCGCCGACCTGGTGATCGTGAACGAGGATTTCTCGGGCTACCGGGCGGTGCTGCAGGACCTGATCTTGGGGCTGATCAACGCGGGGCCCGAAGCGCAGGTACTCGACAAGCCGGGCGGGGTCTTCGTGAGACGCGCCGAGGAGCTGACCGAGGACGAGCGGGTGCTGCTGCAGACAGTCGCCCGCATCGTCTTCAGCGACACCGCCGAGACTCTGATCGAGCAGGTGGAGCGCCGTGCATCTGCCGAACGTGCCTCCGACCGGCTGGAACCCTCGCAGCAGGCAGCCGCCGAACCGGTGTATCCATTGGCGGCACGCGAGCGGATTTTCAGCAACGGCCTCGGCGGCTTCACACCGGACGGGCACGAATACGTCGTCACCCTCGAACCCGGCCAGACCACGCCGGCGCCGTGGGTCAACGTGATCGCCAGCCCGCACATCGGCACGGTCGTCAGCGAAAGCGGCAGCGCCTACACCTGGGCGGAGAACGCGCACGAGTTCCGGCTGACCACCTGGCACAACGACCCGCTTTCCGACAGCAGTGGCGAGGCGTTCTACCTCCGCGACGAGGAAACGGGTGCGTTCTGGTCGCCGACGCCCTTGCCTGCCCGTGGCAAGTCGGGCTATGTGTGCCGGCACGGCTTCGGCTACAGCGTGTTCGAGCACTTTGAGTCCGGCATCGCCTCGGAACTGTTCACCTATGTCGCCATGGACGCGCCGGTGAAGTTCGTGGTGGTCAAGCTGCACAACCAGTCGCAGCGCGCGCGCAGCCTGTCGCTCNCCGGGTACTGGGAACTGGTGCTCGGCGAGTGGCGACACGCCAACCTGATGCACATCGTCACCGAAACCGATCCGCACAGCGGGGCGCTGTTTGCCCGCAATGCCTACGGCCGCGAGTGCGCCAACCGGGTGGTGTTTGCCCACGTCAGCGAACGCGAGCGGACGGTGAGCGGCAACCGCACCGAGTTCATCGGCCGCAACGGCTCGCTGGCCAGCCCGGCGGCGATGCGCCGCAAGCGCCTGTCGGGCCGAACCGGGGCCNGCCTGGATCCGTGCGCCGCGATCCAGGCCCGGATCGATCTGGCCGCCGGGCAAACGCGCGAGATCGTGTTCGTCTTCGGCGCGGCCGGAAACGCCGACGAAGCGCGGCACTTCATCCAGCGATTCGGCGGGCGCGCGGGCGCACGGCAGGCACTGGAGACCGTGTGGGAACACTGGAACCACACCCTGGGCGCGGTCAACGTGGACACGCCCGACCCCGCGCTGAACGTGCTGGCCAACGGCTGGCTGGTCTATCAGACCCTGTCCTGCAGGCTGTGGGGACGCAGCGGCTACTACCAGTCCGGCGGCGCCTACGGATTCCGCGACCAGTTGCAGGACACCATGGCGCTCGTCCATGCGACACCGTGGCTCGCCCGCGAGCAGCTGATCCGCTGCGCCGGACGCCAGTTCATCAAGGGCGACGTCCAGCACTGGTGGCACCCGCCCAATGGGCAAGGCGTGCGCACCCATTTCTCCGACGACTATCTGTGGCTGCCGTATGCAACCTGTCGTTATGTGGCGGCGACCGGCGATACGGGGGTGCTCGACGAGCCCATCCATTTCCTGGAGGGACGCGAACTGTATGCGGAAGAGGAGGCCTACTACGACCAGCCGCAACGTTCGCCCGATGCGGCCAGCCTCTATGAGCACTGCGTGCGCGCCATCAAGCACGGCCTGCGCTTCGGTGCGCATCAGTTGCCGCTGATGGGCTGCGGCGACTGGAACGACGGCATGAACCTCGTCGGTAAAGACGGCAAGGGCGAGAGCGTGTGGCTGGCGTGGTTCCTGGTCGAGAACCTGCAACTGTTTGCGGCGCTGGCACATGGCCGCGGCGACACGGAATTTGCCGACGTGTGCAGCGCCCAGGCGGCCCAGCTGCGCCGCAACATCGAAGCGAATGCCTGGGACGGCGCCTGGTATCGGCGCGCCTATTTCGACGACGGTACCCCGCTGGGCTCGTCCACCAACGACGAATGCCAGATCGATTCGATCAGCCAGAGCTGGGCGGTCATTTCGGGCGGCGGCGACCCGGTGCGCGCCAGCCAGGCGATGACGGCAGTGGACCAGCGCCTGGTGCGACGCGACAAGCAGATCATCCAGCTACTCGACCCGCCTTTCGACACATCGGATCTGGAGCCAGGCTACATCAAGGGCTACATTCCCGGCGTCCGCGAGAACGGCGGTCAATATACCCATGCCGCGATCTGGACCACGATGGCATTTGCCATGATGGGCGACACGCAGCGCGCGTGGGAATTCTTCGCCATGCTCAACCCCGTCCATCACGGCAGCACGCCGGAGGCGATCGAACGCTACAAGGTCGAACCCTACGTCATGTGCGCCGATATCTATGGCGAGTCGCCGCACACCGGCCGCGGCGGCTGGACCTGGTATACCGGCGCGGCGGGCTGGATGTACCGGCTGACCGTGGAAACCCTGCTGGGCCTGCAACTGGAAGTGGACCATCTGCGCATTGCGCCGTGCATCCCGACCGATTGGGACACATACAAAATCCACTACCGCTATCGCGAGACGGTCTACCACATCACAGTCAGTCGGGTCGGCGAACAAACGGGACAGGTGATCCGCGTGACGGTGGACGGTGCCGTGGTGGAAGGTGCTGGGAGTGGTGTGCTCCCGCTTGTCGATGACCGCCGGGAGCACCATGTCGAAGTGGTTATGAGTTGATAGAGGAGAACACCATGCTGGTCACGTTCACAACCAGTGCCTATGCCGATATCACCATGTTCGGGGATGTCGCGCTGGCCATGCTGAAAATGATGGGGCACAGTGCAACCGTGCCCGGCGCGATCCTGGCGGCCGATGTGCCAGCCGCCCTGAGCCGATTAAGCGCCGCAATCGATACAGAAAAAAACTTTCCGCCGGCTGAGGACAAGGAGGCAGATGAGCCGGTGGTGAGCATGGCACATCGGGCGCTGCCGCTCATGGCGCTGCTTGCTGCCGCAGCAAAAGAGGAATCCAACGTGATGTGGAAATGAAACCTACACCAAAGCGCGATGACTGGATTGACCCCAGGGATGTCGCTTGANCCGTGGGCGCGTCTGAACGCCCCGCGTTCACCTGCATGATTGAACAGGAAAGGATGGACCGTATGGCTTCCAACCCGCTTGATACACACACCGAATCGCTGCTCCGGCCCGACCGCGAGGCCGCCGAAGACGCAGTGCGCACCCTGATCCGCTGGGCAGGCGACGACCCGACACGCGAGGGGCTGCTCGACACCCCGGCCCGCGTCGTGCGGTCCTACGAGGAATTCTTTGCCGGCTACCTGGAGGACCCGGTACAGACTCTGTCACGCACCTTCTCCGAGGTGGATGGCTACGACGAG
>Ga0031656_10000808_pt1 | contig 11430 bp, 5 predicted proteins | sample FrelakmetDIP11DI_FD_55080 | JGI IMG/M metagenome (GOLD analysis project Ga0031656, IMG submission 55080) | Freshwater lake sediment microbial communities from the University of Notre Dame, USA, for methane emissions studies - DIP11 DI | ecosystem: Environmental > Aquatic > Freshwater > Lake >... | reverse complement strand
CAGGCATTCCCCGATAGGCATCCGGCACGCCGGTCGTCAGATTCTACCGTCATGGTCCATCGCCGTCCGTATCGGTGCGGCGACCCGCCAGCGACGGAGATATTTTCGTGCCCAACCTTTCCCATTCGTTCCTGCGCTGGCCCGTGGCGCTCGCCACGGCGCTCGCGCTGCTGGGCGGCCCTGCGGCCCACGCGATGAAGCTGAAGCCCCAGAATCTCACACGGCTCATTGCCGATTCGCAGAGCATCATCGCCGGCAAGGTCACCCACGTGACCGACGGCGTCACGCCAAACGGCATGCCGTACACCGAGATCACCATCGCCGTGGCCGACAGCGCCAAGGGTGAACTCCGCGGCGGTGCCAAGCACACCTTCCGGCAGTTCGGCTTGCTCAAGCCCCGCAAGATGCCTAACGGCAGCACGCTGGCAGCGGTGACACCGGACGGCTTCCCGAACTGGAGAGTCGGCGAGCAGGTCGTGGCGTTCATGTACAAGCCCGCGTCGCGCACCGGCCTGCAGACGACGGCAGGCCTCGCGCAAGGCAAGCTGAACGTGCTCGACGGCCGCGTCCAGAACGAGTTCAACAACCGCGGGTTGTTCGACGGTGTGAAGGTCCAGGACGGGCTGCTGAGCGCCAAGGAGCGCGCGATGCTGTCGAGCCAGGGCGCCGTCGACGCTGCCACGTTCGTCGGCCTCGTCGGCCGGGCCGTGACCGGCAACTGGGTCGCGACCGGGGAGATGCGCTGATGAAATCGCTCATTTTCAAGGCCGCCATGGGTCTCACGCTCGCTTGCGGCACCGCGCAGGCCGCTGGCCCGCTGTACCTGCAGGACACGAGCCCGCCGCGGCCCTATGTCTGGGACACCAGCAAGGGCTCCATCCCCGTCTGGACCGACGGCGGCGGCGCGTTCACCTACGATTTCGACGGCGTCACGCCGTTCATCACGATCAAACGTGCCAACGAGATCACCCAGTTCGCCTTCGACCAATGGAACAAGGTGCCGACCGCCACCTTCCAGGCCGGGGTCGCCGGCACGATCAAGAACAAGACCGGCGTCGCTGACGTGACCGGCGCCAATGCCGCGCAGTTCTACGAGAAGCAGAACGGCTACGGGTTCTGGGTGCTCTACGACACCGATGGCTCGATCCTCGAGGAGTATTTCGGTATCTCGCGCTATGCCGTCCTCGGCATCGCGTTCCCCGAGTGGACGGACGACGCCGGTCGCATCACCGAAGCCACGGCTCTCCTGAACGGCTGGTACGTGGACGAGAGCGACACGGCGGGCAACTTCGTCGCCGGCGTCTTCACGCACGAATTCGGCCACGCGATCAATCTCTCGCACTCGCAGGTCAACGGGCCGATGGTGTACCAGAGCTACACCTTCCAGCCTTACTACCCCGGCGTGCCGGGCTGCGTGGCGCCGGTGCATAAGTGGGACCACTGGGACGACGTGGGCGTGAACCGCGCCGATCCGGCCATCATCGAGACGATGTTCCCGTTCATCGACAGCCTGGCCGCCGTCGGCCAGGAGCAGAGCACCATCACGCATCCGGACGACATCGCGGGTATCTCGAACCTGTATCCCACGGCCAGCTACCGCGCAACGACGGGCTCGATCACCGGCGTCCTGCGGCTCAAGGATGGCCGCACCGAGTTCAGCGGCATCAATGTCATCGCGCGTAATGTCAACGATCCGCTGCACGACGCCGTGTCGGCCATGACCGGCGACCAGACGCAGGGGCTCGTGGGTCCGGACGGTCGCTTCACGATCCGCAACCTGACGCCCGGTCAGGACTACCTGGTCTACATCGAGGAGATCGTCGCCGGCGGTTACCCGACCACACCGAACATGCTGATCTCGCAGGGCGAGTACTGGGACGTGGCCGAGGGCAGCAATCCAGCCACGGACCGCCCCTGCAACAAGACGACGATCCGCGCCGAGGCAGGCGTCACGAAGACGGCCAACATCACCTTCAATGGCTACAAGCAGGGTGTGCAGTTCACGCCGATCGTCAGCGCGTACCTGACCGACCTGGCCAAGAACGGCCGCAGCGCTGCGGGCCAGTCGGGCCCGACCGTCTTCACGTGGAACCAGTCGCAGGGCTTCAACGTGCTGCCGCCGGAGATGTTGGCGAACAACTCCAGCATGACGCGCAATGGCCAGTGGATCACCGCCAACGTGGACTTCGACGGCAACGGTATCAGCCAGGCCGCGCTGCGCTCGTCCAACGGTGCAGTCGTGTCGATGGGTGACATCAAGAATCGCGACACCTGCGGCGGCAGCAGCGAATGGGGCGCGTCGAGCAGTTACGGCTGGGCGGTGGATGACACCGGCAGCAAGGCCGTGGGCACCGCTTACATCGACCGCAATCGCGACGGCTCCTGCGAGTCGCCGTACCTCGGCGAAATCGTCCCGTTCATCTGGGACGCGAAGCGCGGCATGCGCGAGCTGGACACCTCGACCCTGCCCGTGGCGGAGCTGCCGTGGATCCGGGCGCACGCGATCTCTGGCAATGGTGATGTCGTGCTCGGCACGTCGAACTTCCAGTACGCCTACGCCTGGGTCAAGGAAGGCAAGGCCATCAACCTCACCGAACGCTACGGCGCCGAGCCCGCGTACGCCGTGAGCTTCAACGGCCGTCGCGTCGCGCTTAGTCTCTTCGACACCACGACCTACCAGGGCAAGGGGGTCGCACTCTGGGATTACGCCGGCGGCCTCACACGGATCGGGTCACTCAAGTGGTGCAAGGACGTCCCGTACGTCAGCTGGTTCGCCGGCGACCTCTGTGAATCGATGTCGAGCGAGGAGATCGAGGCGCAGGTCGGCATGCCGCCGTTGGAAATCTTCGACATGAGCGACGACGGCTCGATCCTGGTCGGCCGCTCCGGCTCGTTCTTCACGGGTTTTGTCGGCGCGCTGTGGATCGAGCGGATCGGCTGGATGACCTGGGACGACTTCTTCCGCAAGCAGGGCGTCGTCGAAGCGTCGAACATCCCGTTCTCGAACCCGATCTCGATCAGCGGCACCGGCACCGAGGTCGTGGGCGGCATGGTGGGCGCCTCGTTCTCCTGGCTGGTGAACATGAACCAGGTGTTCGTGTGCGAGCGCGGCAACTCGATCCAGGCCGGCTTCCCGAACGGTCTGCGCGCGAAGATCGCCGCCGGCGCGAAGCTCGGGCGCTGCGAGCATCTCGACGACTGACCCGTAGAGACCAGCACAACCGGTCCACGGTGAAGAGATGCGAACGGACTGGGGGCGGAGGCAACTCCGCCCCCATTTTTTTGCCTGACGTTCGTGCGGAACGGCGTTGCGCGCTCGCCGTGCAGCGCCATGACCATGGGCTCGCTTGTCACGGAACGTTCATCGTGACCCTGCACGCTATGCCGTCTATTTCAGGTTCCTGGAGACGAGTCGTGAACATCTGCTCACCCATGGTCAGCGCGGCCGCCGCGCTCTCGCTCGCGGTGGCTTCGGCCTACGCCGCGCCNGCCTTCGTCAACGGCCTGGCCGTCGATGGCACCTTGCTCGACGCGTCCGGCGGCACGCTCATCAACGATGGCCGCGTGGGTTTCTTCTCGGACATTTATTACGATGCCGCCCGTGGCGAGTGGTGGGCGCTGTCCGACCGCGGACCGGGCGGCGGCACACTGCCGTACGAGACCCGTGTGCATCGCTTCGCGCTCGACGTCGACCCCAGCACCGGTGGGATCTCCGAATTCCGCATCCTGCAGACTCTGATCTTCCGCAAGGGCCGCACCGCGCTCGACGGCTTTGCGCCGATCGAGGCAGGACCCCTCGAACTGGCGTTCGATCCCGAGGGCATCGTCGTCCACCCTCTAACGGGTCACCTGTTGCTGTCCGACGAGTACGGCCCGTCCGTGATCGAGATCAACCGCGCCGGCCAGCTCGTCAGGCGCTATGAGTTGCCATCGAACGTCCTGCCGCGCAACGCCGACAGTGGCATCGTCAACCACGCCAACGACAACGGCAACACGGCCGGCAAGCGCACCAACCGCGGTTTCGAGGGCCTCGCCATCAGCCCGGACGGACGGACGCTCTACGCGATGCTGCAGAGCGCCATGCTCGACGAGAATGGCAGCAGCGGCACGGTGAATCGCATCGTGGCGTTCAACACGCGCACCGCCCGGCCGCTGGCTCAGTACGCCTACCGCATGGACGGCAGTTCGCAAGGCCGCGGCATCTCCGCACTCGTGGCGATCAACGACCACGAGTTCCTGGTGCTCGAGCGCAACAACCGCGGCCTCGGGGTCGATGCCAACCTGGCGAGCCCGAACAAGAAAGTGTTTCGCATCGACCTCACCGGGGCCACGGACGTCACGGGAGTGAACCTTGCCACACCGGGCTCGTGGACGCCGGTCACCAAGGCGGCTAACCCATGGCTCGATCTCGCGGCGGCCGCCACGCTGGCAGATCCGTCGCTGGCCGCATTGGGTGGCGTGTCGCCCGAGAAGTGGGAGGGCCTGACAGTCGGCCCGCGGTTGAGCGACGGCAGCTACCTCGTACTGGCCGGGACCGACAACGACTACTCCGCGACGCAGAACGGCAGCAGCGTGCAGTTCGATGTGTACTTCAAGCCGCTGGGCGGTGGCTTGGCGAGTCGCATTCAGTGCGACATCGGTACGTTCGAAAACTGCACAGGGATCAACACTGACGGCAGTCCTGGCGTCACCGTTCCCGCGGACTTCGATTTCACCGGCTTCGCATTGATCCCGGGTGTGCTGCACGCCTACAAGGTCTCGACAGACGACCTTGCGGGACTGGTCCGGCCGGGCAGCAGGGACTGACCGGCGTCCGCCGATGCTCGGGCGGTCCGTTCGGTTCGCAGACCGAACAACGCCCGATCGTCAGCGCGCGTGTCAGACGTCCAGGTTCGACACCAGCAACGCGTTGCGTTCGATGAACTCGCGCCTGGGCTCGACTTCATCTCCCATCAGCGTTGAGAACAATTCGTTCGCGACGTGCGCATCCTCGATTCGCACCTGCACGAGCCGGCGCGTTTCGGGATTGATAGTCGTGTCCCACAGCTGCTCTGGGTTCATTTCGCCGAGACCCTTGTAGCGCTGGATCGTCTGGCCGCGACGCGCCTCGTCGAGCAGCCAGTTGATGGCTTCCTTGAAGCTGCCCACTGTCTGCTCGTTGTCGCCGCGACGCACGATGGCCCCGGCGCCGAACAGCCCGACGAGCGTGCGCGAAAGATCCGTGATCCGGCGGTATTCGCTCGAATTAAAGAACTCGCGGTGCAGGTGCTTCTCGACGGCGTTGCCATGTTCGACACGCGTGACAACGAGGTGCGGCGGCGTGCCCGGCTGCAGCGTCACGGTGTAGTGACGTCCCGCCTGCGGCACGTCGTTCAGCATCTTCTCGAGCTGCGCGCCCCAGGTGGTGAGCTTTTCCGGGTCTTCGCGATCGGCAATGCCGATCTCCGGCAGGTGCAGCATCTGCTCGAGCACGTGCGAGTCGTAGCGCCGCGGCGACTTGCGCACCGCGTTCTGGAAATCCATGTACTTGCGGGCCAGCGTCTCAAGTGCGCCGTCCTGCATCGGCACCGACGAATCGCGCACGACCAGCGAAGCACCTTCAAGCGCGGTGCGCAGCAGGATCTGGTTGAGCTCGACGTCGTCTTTGACGTAGTTCTCGCTCTTGCCCTTCTTCACCTTGTAGAGCGGCGGCTGCGCAATGTAGACGTGGCCGCGCTCGATCAGGTTCGGGATCTGCCGGTAGAAGAACGTGAGCAGCAGCGTACGGATGTGCGAGCCGTCCACGTCTGCGTCAGTGTTATGGCAGCAGAGGCCGCCCATGCCAGCGACGAAATTCTCGTCGGTCTCGACCGAAAAGTCATAGACGTAGCCGTTGCTCGGCGTGACTTCCTCGATCGATACGACCGGCAGCGCCATCAGGTCGCCGTCGAGAGTGTCGAATCGGCGATTGATCGTGCCGTCGACGCGCNCCACGTGCTCGCGAATACCAGTGGCCGCCGGGTGATCGGACCAGATGCCTTCGAGTCGACGCAGGTCTTCGGCCGCTGTGACCGTGATCTGCCAGTACCGCCGGCGAGTGATGCAAGGCTCGCCACGAATGAGCCGCACTTTGCCGTCAGGCTCGTGCTCACTCAACGAGGCGACGACGCCGAGCGACGAGAGCAGATACATGAGACCGCTCGCCAGGTCGTACGATGACGTGGCGAAACCGACGCGACCAGCCGCGGCCGTGCCATCGCCGCGGAAGTACCCGCGCAGGAACGCGAGGCGAAGCGCTGCAGGCACGTTGAAGACGAGGTCCGGGATGCGCTTGGTGTGGGATTCCGCACCGCGGAATCCAAACAGGCTCTGCCACGCGGCGGCCGCGACCCGGTTGACCAGCTTTAACTCGGCGGCCCGATCGACAACTTCGTACAGCGTCGGCGTGAGGCCGAACACGCGCGCCATGCGCTCGGCAATTTCAGGCGCGAAGGCGACGTTGCCGTTTCCGATCGACAGCCGGATGCCATTGCGGTCGGAGCACGAACCTTCGGCGACGTAGAAGCCGAGCAACGTCATGAGGTCGGCGTCGACCGGCAGGCGTGGCGGAATGCCCGCATCCGCGTAGTGCTCGGGCGTGATCTTGAAGTCGTCACGACCGGTGAACCATTCGACGTCCGCTTCCTCGAGCTCGTCCATGTGCACGAGATTGCGCACGGCATTGCGGCCGGAGCCCGAGTATTGCGTCTGCCACGTGCGGTCCAGGCGGTTCGGCACGGATTGCACCAACGCCTGGGCAACGTCGGCATCGGCGCCAACGGCTCGCAGGTAGGTGTCGAACTGNGTCTGCGTGGGACGGGATTCACCCTGCTCCCACGCATAGAACGTCACGGGTTGTTTGATGCCGATCGAGTCGCACAGTTCGCGATTGGTCGAGCCGCTCGCGCGACGTTTGTCCGCCAAGGCCTGTCCCACGTCGCGTGGGATCTCGACACGGCTCTCGGTCAGTTGCGGATTGCCAGCATGCTGCAGACGCACGCGGTCCTTGAACCACTCTTCCACCGCGGGTCCGCGGAGCCAGGCGTTCAACTCCGGCCGACGTTCCTGCCAGAGCGAACGCAGGACGTCGACGTGTCCAGGCACGACCTCGGGCAGTGATAACCGCTTCGGCGCAACCAGGCGGTCGCCAGCCTGCAGTTCGTCGCCCCGCTTCAGCAGCAGTTCGCCGTTCTCGCTGGTGAACACGCTGTGGCTCGACGTGACCCGCACGGAACGGCCATAAGCCGTGCGCACGCGAAACAGTTTCTCCTGCAACGGATGCCGGATCATTGCCTTGATCGGGCGGAAGCGAATCGCATGATCGTCGCTGCCGAAACACAGCACGTCGCCGAGCTTGCCATCGCACAGTCGCTCGGCGAGCAGCTTCTGGGCGTGACCATCGTCGTCAACGTGACCGGAATCGCGATGCGCCTCGATCGCCGAGTCGATGAACGCACCAATGCGCACCATGCGCGCAAGACCATCGCGCTCGCGGACGAAGACGTGGTCGTCGCCATCGACACTCATGATGATGATGCGGTGATAACGCAGCTTGGCGAGATCGAGTTCGTCCTTTCCAATGCCGCACCCCAGCGCGGTGATCAGCGTGCCGACTTCCGCCGACGACAGCATCTTGTCGAAGCGCGCGCGCTCAACGTTGAGGATCTTGCCCTTCAGCGGCAGGATGGCCTGAGTACGACGATCACGTCCTTGCTTGGCCGAACCGCCTGCGGAATCGCCCTCGACGATGAACAGCTCGGACTTCGCCGGGTCTTTTTCCTGGCAGTCCGCCAGCTTGCCGGGCAGACCCGCGATGTCGAGCGCGCCCTTGCGACGAGTGAGTTCGCGCGCCTTGCGCGCTGCATCGCGCGCACGGGCCGCATCGATGATCTTGTTGACGATGGCTTTTGCCTGCGCGGGTTGCTCGAGCAGGAATTCACCGAGCTTTTCGCTCGCGATCGCCTCGACCACGCTCTTCACTTCCGATGAGACCAGTTTGTCCTTGGTCTGCGACGAGAACTTCGGGTCGCTCAATTTCACGGACATGACAGCGGTGAGACCTTCGCGCGAGTCGTCGCCCGTGGTCGGCACCTTGTCCTTCTTGTTCGCCATCTCGCCTTCGATGTAGTCGTTCAGCGTGCGCGTGAGCGCTGCGCGGAACCCGGCGAGGTGCGTGCCACCGTCTTTCTGCGGAATGTTGTTGGTGAAGCAGTACATCGTCTCCGCGTAGGAGTCGTTCCACTGCAGCGCGATTTCGACGACGACGCCGTCGCGCTCGCCGCGAAACCAGAAGATCGATTCGTGAACTGCAGTTTTGCTGCGGTTCAGGTACTTGACGAACTCCTTGATGCCGCCTTCGTAGTGGAAAGTCTCGCGGCGTTCATCGCGTTCGTCTACCAGTTCGATTCGCACACCGGAATTCAGGAATGAGAGTTCGCGCAAGCGCTTCTGCAGGATCTCGTATTCAAACTCGATGTTGGTGAAGATCGTGTCGCTGGGCTTGAAGCGGATGGTGGTGCCGCGCTTGTCGCTGGTGCCCGTGGGCGTGAGCGGCGAGACCGGTTCACCCAGGCGGTATTCCTGCGTATAGACCTTGCCGTCGCGGTAGATGGTGAGGTTCAGCGTCTCCGAAAGCGCATTGACGACGGACACGCCGACGCCGTGCAGACCACCCGAGACTTTGTACGAGGAGTCATCGAACTTCCCGCCCGCGTGCAGGACGGTGAGGATGACTTCTGCCGCAGAGACCCCCTCCTCCGGATGGATATCCACAGGAATTCCACGGCCGTCGTCCTGCACTGTGACCGACTGGTCTGCGTGGATGGTGACGATGATGTTGGTGCAGTGACCGGCGAGCGCCTCGTCGATCGAGTTGTCCAGGACCTCGAAGACCATGTGGTGCAGACCGGACCCGTCATCGGTGTCACCGATGTACATTCCGGGGCGTTTGCGGACCGCATCCAGGCCTTTTAAGACTTTGATTTTACTGGAGTCGTAGACGTCCGCGGCGCTCATGGGATACCCGGTTCAGAGGAACGCGAGATTATAGCAGAGGGGTGATTTTTCCGTGTTCCACGTGAAACCTTCGTGTCACGGGAAGCCGTTGGAAGGCCGCCGTGCCGGGGTCCAGGGCCGACACGAATAGCTGCCCGGGCAGCTCCAACAGCACCGAAATCAGCCGCTCCAGGTTGGCCTCGTCGAGTTCCGCCGCTGGATCATCCACAAGCAGCGCCGCTGTGGGACTGCCCAACGCATGGTCACATTTCAGCTGCCCGAGGAGCATCGCGGACGCGGTCAGTTTCTGCTGGCCACGCGACACACGATGCTTGGCCAGATCGCCGCCGACACGGATCGAAAGGTCCGCCCGATGCGGTCCGATATGCGTCGTTCCCCGCTCACGGTCCCTGGGCCAGGAATGCTCGATCGCATCTTTCAGTTCCGTCTCAGCTAGCCAACCGTCGCTGAGCGACAGTTCGATTGCCGTCCCCAGCAGCCTCTCTCCGACCGCCGCTACGTGGGGCACCAACTGCACGAAGTACTCCCGACGGGAAGCCGCCAGGGAACGGCCGGACTCCAACAGCTCCGGATCCCAGGCCCGGACCACCTGTTCCGGCGCCTCTGCTCTGAGCGCGGCGTTGCGCTGCTTGAGCGCACGCTGGTAACGGCGCCACTGGTCCACGAACCTTGGTTCCACGTGGAACACTCCCCAATCCAGGTAGCGCCGGCGCTCCTGTGGACCCTCTTCCACTAGTCGGTGAACCTCAGGGTCGATCGCCTGAACCGGCAGGATGGTCGCCAGCTCAGCCAGGCTGCCGATCCGATTGCCGGCCGCTCTTGCCTCAAATCCCTCGCGGCTGTAACGAACACCGACCGGGCGGACGCTCTCGCCCGCTTCGAAGCGTCCCGTGAGCAGCAACTCATCGGCGCCTTTGCGGATCAGGGTTTCGTTGCGGGCCGTGCGGAATGAACGTCCACGGCCCAGAAAGAAGATCGCCTCGAGCAGGCTGGTCTTGCCCGAGGCGTTCGCACCGCTGATCAGGTTGCAGCGGCCATCGAATTCGAGATCGGTCGCCGCGATGCAGCGGAAGTCGCGGACTTCAAGGCGACGCAGGCTCATGGCTCAGGCCAGCACGATGTTCCACGTGAAACCAACCTTGGGTCCCCCAACATTGATGGCGCCAAGCCAACCGCAATGTTCCACGTGGAACCAACCCGGGCCCTGTTGGGCTGAACCGCAACGGGCGGGCGTCCGCCCTCCGCTGCTCAGAGCCGCATCGGCATGACAACGTAGCGCGCCGACCCGTCCTGCGTGGCCCGGATCAGACAACTGCTGTTGCCATCAGTGAGACCCACCTGAACGTCCGCGCCATCCACGGCCGCCAAGGCATCCAGCAGGTAATTGACGTTGAAGCCGATTTCCAGCTCTTCGCCGTCATAGGTCACTTCAACCTCTTCTTCAGCCTCTTCCTGCTCCGGGTTGTGCGCCTGGATCATCAGCGCGTTCGGCTTGAGCGCGAACCGGATACCGCGATATTTCTCGTTCGACAGGATCGCTGCGCGCTGCAGAGCCTGGCGCAAATCGTCGCGAACTGCGCCAATCGTCTTGGGTGGCGTGGCGGGGATCACACGGCTGTATTCTGGGAAACGGCCGTCAATCAGCTTGGAAGTGAAGCGAATTTCGCCGATCTGGACGCGAAGATGATTGGATCCGATCGAAACTTCGAGCACCTGGTCTTCATTACCCAGGATTCGCTGCAGCTCGAGGACACCTTTACGCGGCACGATGACCTGTTGACCTGCTTTTCCGCCATGGGCCAGCTCAACTTCGCACAATGCCAGCCGATGACCGTCAGTCGCGACAGCTCGGAGCATTTTCGCCGAAGTTTCGAGTAGAAGACCATTCAAGTAGTAACGGACATCCTGCTGCGCCATCGAGAAGTGGGTCTTGTCGAGCAGGCGCTTGAAGTCCTTCTGCGGCAGCTGCAGGGTCTGCTCCGCGTTGATCTCCTCCACGGTGGGGAACTCTGCCGCCGGGAGCGTGGTGAGCGTGAAGCGGCTCTTACGAGCGCGCACGAGCATCCGCTCGCCTTCCTGCGTAAGCGTGATCTCGGTGCCTTCCGGCAACGCCCGACAGATGTCGAGCAACTTCCGTCCGGGGATCGTGATCTCACCGCCTCGCTGCACGTCCACGTCGGACGTCGCCACGAGTTCGACTTCGAGATCCGTCGCCGTGATCGAGAGCTTGCCGCCTTTGGCCGACACCAGCACGTTCGCCAGGATCGGCATCGTCTGCTTGCGCTCGACGACGCCAATGACGGCCTGCAGCGGGCTCAGGATCGCTTCGCGCTTCGCGATGATCTTCATCTTCTATAGTTCCGGAGTCTTTATATAAGAGATCTATTGTTATGACTT
>Ga0031656_10000806_pt1 | contig 11454 bp, 9 predicted proteins | sample FrelakmetDIP11DI_FD_55080 | JGI IMG/M metagenome (GOLD analysis project Ga0031656, IMG submission 55080) | Freshwater lake sediment microbial communities from the University of Notre Dame, USA, for methane emissions studies - DIP11 DI | ecosystem: Environmental > Aquatic > Freshwater > Lake >... | reverse complement strand
ATCATTGGCGGCGCAGGTTATACCGGAGGGGAATTGATCCGAATCCTGATCAATCATCCTCACGCTGAGATCGGCTTCATCCACAGTAATAGCAATGCCGGTAACCCGGTATATAAAGTCCACCAGGACCTCCTGGGCGCAACAGAAATGCTATTCACCGGGGAACTAAGTAACGAAATTGATGTTCTCTTTCTTTGCGTAGGCCATGGTGAAGCCCGTAAATTCCTGGNAGCAAATAAGATTGCGGATCATATCCGGATCATTGACCTGTCGCAAGATTTTCGCCTACCCCATACCGCNAGTANCGGTCACCATAAATTTATCTATGGCCTGCCCGAACTGAACCGGGAAAAAATCAGGAACGCGCACTATGTAGCCAATCCAGGCTGTTTCGCCACTGCCATTCAACTTGGCATATTGCCGCTGGCAAAAGCCGGCCTGCTCGATGAAGTACATACAACCGGGATAACCGGGTCAACCGGTGCCGGGCAAAGCCTTGCCGGCTCTTCGCATTTCAGCTGGCGTGCCAATAATATCCAGGCCTACAAAACCCTCACACATCAGCACCTGCATGAAATTGGTGTTTCCCTCAAACAACTCAACCCACTCCAGGAAACAGAATTGAACTTCATTCCCTGGCGCGGTGATTTTACCAGGGGGATTTTTATCAGCTCTCAACTAACTTGCAATAAACAAGCTGAAGAACTGAATCAACTTTTTGAAGATTTTTATAAGGATCATCCCTTCACTTTCGTCAGCCAGGAACCAATTTTTTTAAAGCAGGTGGTAAATACTAACAAGTGTTTTATCCAGTTGGAAAAAGTGGGGCCAAAGCTGGTTGTTCATTCGGTTATCGATAATTTATTGAAAGGAGCATCGGGGCAGGCTGTACAAAATATGAACCTGATGTTTGGATTGGATGAGAAAGCAGGACTCGGGCTCAAGGCAAATTTCTTTTAAACACCGTGTCATCGCGGCTAAAGATTGTGTATGAAACTATTTGATGTATACCCGTTAAATGATATTACCATCGTTAAGGCCAAAGGCTCCTATGTATGGGACGATAAAGGAGAACAATACCTCGACCTCTACGGTGGACATGCTGTTATAAGTATTGGCCATACTCATCCGCATTATGTGGAGCGCATCACTAACCAACTCAATAAAGTAGGATTCTATAGCAATTCGATACATATTCCCCTTCAGGAAGAACTGGCCGACAAACTCGGTAAATTATCAGGCAAAACAGACTACCAGTTATTTCTTTGCAATTCTGGCGCTGAAGCAAATGAAAATGCCCTTAAGCTGGCATCATTCTTTACTGGCAGAAAGAAAATCATTGCATTCAAAAAAAGTTTTCATGGCCGTACTTCACTGGCAGTGGCCGCCACCGATAATCCCAATATTGTTGCACCTGTTAATCAAACAGAAAACATCATCTTTCTACCTTTCAATGATGCTGAAGCCCTGGAGAATTGTTTCAAACAGGAAGGAGACAAAATTGCCGCGGTGATCATCGAAGGCATACAGGGTGTTGGTGGTATACATATCGCCCAGGATGCTTTCCTAAGGCAGATTCGCAGTCTATGTGATCAATACGGTGCAGTATATATAGCTGATAGTGTACAATGCGGGTATGGAAGGAGCGGTAAATTTTTCAGCCACGATTATGCTGGAGTTAATGCGGATATTTACTCAATGGCAAAAGGTATGGGTAATGGTTTTCCTGTTGGTGGTATTATGATTGCGCCGCATATTCCGCCAAAGCACTTCATGCTGGGTACAACATTTGGTGGTAATCACCTGGCTTGTGCCGCAGCATTAGCTGTTGTTGAAGTAATAACCTCAGATAACCTCATGGCCAACGCATTGACGATAGGTAACAGGCTGATGCAAGGCTTGTCAGAAATTAAGCAATTGGAAAATGTCCGGGGCCGCGGACTGATGATTGGTTTTGATGTACCGGAAAAAATTAAGGACCTGAAAAAGCGCTGCTTACCAACCAGAAGATTTTCACCGGCGAGGCTAAACCTAATGTCATCCGCTTACTTCCTTCATTGTCACTGAACCTCAAAGATGCTGATAGTTTTATAGAGGCTATCAACGACGAAATAAAATCGTACGAAAATTCTCCTATAACCGCAAAAGCATGAAGCAGTTCATTTCAGTTTCGGATGTAACAGATATCAAGGCTCTTGTTGCTAAAGCCCTGGCCTATAAACAAGACCCCTGGAGGGATCAGAACCTTGGTCGTCAAAAAAGGATTGGTTGTTTATTCCTAAACCCCAGCATGCGTACAAGGCTTAGTACCCAGGTGGCTGCCAGCCAACTTGGCATGGATTGCATCATTTTTAATGTAGGCGCAGAAGGTTGGGCGCTCGAATTTGAAGACGAAGCCATCATGAGCGGCAATACCGTAGAACATGTAAAAGACGCAGCTCCGGTACTCGGAAAATATTTTGACATCCTGGCAATCCGTACATTCCCTTCCTTGCAGAATAAAGCCGATGATTACAGCGAACTGTACATCAGGCAGTTCATAAGATATGCAGGCATCCCTGTGCTGAGCCTGGAAAGTTCTACCCTTCACCCCCTCCAGAGCCTGACAGATGTGCTTACCATACAGGAAAGTATAAACGAAAATCCGGCGCTGGCAACCCGCAAGCCAAAAATCGTGCTTACCTGGGCCCCACACGTAAAACCCCTGCCACAATGTGTTGCCAACAGTTTCGCTGAATGGATCAATGCCTGGGGTGAAGCTGATTTTGTAATCACACATCCGGAAGATTATGAACTGGACGAGAAATTCACGCGGGGCGCTACCATCCTGCACAACCAGGATCAGGCCCTTAAAGATGCTGATTTTGTTTACGTAAAAAACTGGAGCACCTATACTGACTACGGCAAAATATATAATAATGACCCGGGATGGATGCTGACACAGGAGAAACTTTCCAGGACGAACAATGCCAAAGTGATGCATTGCCTCCCCGTTCGCAGGAATGTGGAACTGAGCGACGAAATACTGGATGGCCCCAACAGCATCATTACACGCGAAGCCGCAAACCGGGTATGGGCGGCCCAGGCTGTGCTGGCACAAATGCTTACAACTCTTGAAGAGAAAGCCTGACAATGAAAAATCAACATATCCATATCATTAAAGTAGGCGGAAATATTATTGATGACGAACTTAAGCTATCTCAATTTCTCACATCTTTTGCTGCATTCCCGGGAAAAAAGATCCTGGTTCACGGAGGTGGGAAACTGGCTACCAAACTCGCAACAGACCTAAATATCCCCCAGCAGATGGTAGACGGCCGCAGAATAACGGATGCGGATACACTCAAAATTGTGACAATGGTTTATGCTGGCTATATCAATAAGAATATCGTTGCCTCCCTGCAGGCAAAGAACTGTGCGGCCATCGGGCTTTGCGGCGCTGATGCCAATATCATCAGGGCACATAAACGCCAGCACCCAACGATAGATTATGGTTTTGTGGGCGATGTAGACGGTATCGATACAAAAATGTTGTCGGTATTTTTGGAGTCCGGACTCAACATTGTCTTAGCTCCACTCACACACGATGGCCACGGGCAGTTGCTTAATACAAATGCCGATACCATCGCACAGGAAATAGCAAAAGCTCTTGCAGAACAATATACTGTTAACCTGGTTTATTGCTTCGAAAAAGCTGGCGTGCTGATGGAGGCTGAAGATGAACAAACCCTGATACCAATCATTAATCCGTCATTGTTTGAAAAATTAAAGTCGGAGAAAAAAATATTCGCCGGTATGATTCCCAAACTGGAAAATGCATTTAAAGCCCTGGAATCAGGGGTAAATAAAGTAGTAATCGGAAAAGCTGAAGCCTGGGAAGACCTGATGGCGGGCAGATCCGGAACTATTATTGAACTATAAATCTATGGTAAAAGGAGTTGTTTTCGATATGGATGGTACCCTGGTGGATAATATGGAATTCCACAAACAGGCCTGGTTTGATTTCCTTGCCCGTTATGACATTAAGATCACCGAAGAAGAATTTCATGAAAAAAACATTGGCATCATCACGGAAATAATACCTAAATTTTTCCCGGGGAAACTCAGTGCAACAGAAATTATCACACTGGGGCTTGAAAAAGAATCCGTTTACAGAAACTTATACCGTAGTCACATACAGGCATTAGCAGGATTGGATTTTTTTCTACAGTCTTTGTCGCAGGCGAATGTATCTATGGCATTGGCCACTGCCGCCGATAAGGGCAATATCGATTTCACCATCGATGCCCTGGGTATTCGTTCTTATTTTTCAGCCATCACCGGATCTGAAGAAGTTGCCCATGGCAAACCTCACCCCGACGTATACCTGAAATCGGCCGTAAAACTAAAACTGGAACCCACCGAATGTGTAGCATTTGAGGATACACCATCCGGAATCCGGTCAGCCCTCGCNGCCGGCATGCAGGTAGTTGGCGTAGCCACCACACACAGCCGTAAAGAATTAATGCTTTTTCCCTTGCTGGCCATCATTGAAAACTATGAGATACCAGATCCCATCAGTTTTTTAAAAGGACAATCATGACCTACGATCAATCAATATATACCAATGCTGTTGCATTGCTCAAAGAACTCATCAGCACACCTTCATTCAGTAAAGAAGAAGACCAGACTGCCGGCGTTATTTGCCGTTACCTGGCAATACAGCGTGTAGAGCATACCCGTATTGACAATAATGTTTTTGCCTTCAATAAATATTTCGATCCTGCCAGGCCAAGTATCCTGCTCAACTCCCATCATGATACTGTTAAACCGGCCAAAGGATACTCCATTGATCCTTTTACGCCTCTTGAAAAAGAAGGTAAGATCTTTGGCCTCGGCAGCAATGATGCAGGCGGACCATTGGTTTCCCTGCTGGCAACTTTTATCCATTTCCATGACAAGGAAAATTTACACTATAACCTGGTTATAGCTGCTACGGCAGAGGAAGAGATCTCGGGCACAAACGGGATTGAAGCAGTTCTTAAAAATCCTTACTTCCTTGAAAATTTTTTGGGGAAGGAAATTTTTGGCGCCATTGTCGGCGAACCTACACAAATGCAGATGGCAGTAGCTGAAAGAGGACTGATGGTAATTGATGCAGTGGCACAGGGCCGTGCGGGACATGCGGCCCGCAATGAAGGGGAAAACGCCATCACTAAAGCCATAAAAGACATCGAATGGATCAACGGATATACATTTACAAAAGTATCCGAACTCCTTGGCCCATCAAAAATGACAGTGACGGTTATTGAAACCGAAAATAAAGCCCACAATGTGGTGCCAGCTCAATGCAGGTTTGTCATAGATACAAGGGTAAATGAAAATTATAGTTTTGAAGAATTACTGGAAGTTATGCGGCAAAACATGAAGAGCGAATTGACACCTCGGAGTACAAGGCTCCGTTCAACATTCATTTCAACGGACCATCCGCTTGTTCAGTCCGGACTTGCCCTGGGCAGGTCCTGCTATGGCTCACCTACTACTTCCGATAAAGCGTTGATGACTTTCCCTGCTTTAAAAATGGGGCCAGGCGATTCAGCCCGCAGCCATACCGCTGATGAATATATCTTTGCNAGGGAGATTGAAGAAGGTATTGGACTCTATATCGAACTATTAAACAGGCTGATGCATGGATAAGCAATTTTTTATAAAACGGCTTTGTATCGACGAGGAACGGCCACCTTTCTCCCAAAAACTGGAAGAATATTTTGAAAATTATATTCATCATTACATCCTGGTACCTAATAATATCATTTTAAACGAAGAAGGGGAAACCTGGNTTACGATGATGATCATGTCACAGGGAATTTATGGTGGGGCTGAAGTGGAAGTACATCCGCCACAGGTTACGGCTGAAGACGGAGTTACTTCTTATCCCGTATATATTCCACTTGAAGCTATTTACGAGTTCGATACGCCGGTTGACACCCTGATTGAATTATATTTTAAAGCCTTCACTGAATTCTTTACCACCTATTTTAAAGAAGTTACGATGGATGATATCAGGCAGCTAAAAGCCATAACCGATTTTGATTATCTGCGTTCACTTCCATTCCCGGCACCACCTGGTGAGCAGGGTTACCTGGGAGATGAACTGGAAGAAGGAATCAGTCAGCAATAAAATTTTGCCATGAAACTCTGGAATAAAGAAAATACCCAAACATCAGCGCTGACAGAACAATTTACAGTTGGCCGTGATCGTGAGTTTGACATGCTCCTTGCACACTTTGACGTCGAGGGTTCCATCGCGCATGTAACCATGCTGGGAGAAACGGGGCTAATGTCGCCGGAAGATTCTGCGCGGGCTGTAAATGGGCTGAAAGATATACTGGAAGAAATTAAAGCGGGTAATTTCAGGATTGAAGCAGGAATTGAAGACGTTCACTCCCAGGTTGAGTTCCTGCTCACGCAAAGAATCGGTGAAGCTGGAAAAAAAATACACAGCGGCCGGAGCCGGAACGACCAGGTAGCGGTGGATATCAAACTCTTCCTCCGTGCTTCACTCACAGATATTAAAACCGATGTTCAGGATTTATTTAACCTGCTCCTTACACAAAGTGAAAAATATAAAGACGTTTTATTGCCTGGCTACACTCACCTGCAGATCGCCATGCCATCCTCCTTTGGGCTCTGGCTGGGTGCATATGCAGAAAGCCTGGTGGATGATATGGAAATGCTTGCAGCAGCTTATGCTATTACCAATAAGAATCCTTTAGGCAGCGGTGCAGGGTATGGATCTTCTTTCCCCATTCAACGGAGAAGAACAACCGAATTACTGGGATTTGAAACCCTGAACTGGAATGCCGTATATGCACAGATGAGCCGGGGCAAAACAGAAAAGCTGGTGGCTATGGCCCTGGCCAGCATAGCTGCAACACTGAGCAGGCTCGCGATGGATGGCTGCCTTTACCTAGCCAGAACTTCGGATTCATCAGTTTTCCCCCTGAACTTACTACCGGTAGTAGCATTATGCCACACAAAAAAAACCCGGATATATTTGAACTCATCCGTGGCAAATGTAACAGGATACAGTCTGTTCCGAATGAACTAACAATACTTACTAATAACCTGCCATCTGGGTATCACCGCGACATGCAACTTACCAAAGAAATCCTCTTCCCGGCTATAGATGAATTACGCGCCTGCATGCAGATGATGCAAGTGATGATTTCTGCATTGGAGGTTAAAGAAAATATCCTGGCTGACGAAAAATACCGTTATCTCTTCAGTGTGGAAGCTGTTAATAATCTGGTCAACCAGGGAATGTCTTTTCGCGAAGCTTACCAGGCTGTCGGTAATCAAATTGAACAAGGCAGTTTTGCTTTTGATCTCTCCAAGCCCCTGCACCATACCCACGAAGGCAGTTTGGGAAATCTTTGTAATGCTGAGATCAGTCATGAAATGCAAAAGGTTCTGGATAAATTCTTTCCGCCTTTTGTTGCTACTATATAACTACTAAGCTGCAGCCTGTAATTTAGCCAGCGTCTATAAGGTTCGAAATTTACTTTAAGATCCCTCCTTCGTCGGGATGACAAAATGGGGGAATATTATTCATTCGATATAGCAACTATTTATTGGACTTTTTCTTGTCATCCCGACGAAGGAGGGATCTTTGTATTGATCCTTTTTTGCGATTAACTAAAACTCACGGAACCAATAGGTCTTAACTACTGAATTCTACCTTAAAGTTATTTTAATCGAAATATTGCCCCCTATATATCACTTAGCGGTAAGTCGTCGCGTTTTTTCGCAGTTTCGTCGCAGGATTTTCATTTTCTGTATCTTGTGACTTAGCTTTAAAAAAAAAACGATGCCAGCTTCGCTATTGCCTACAATATCTGCCAGAATACTTTGGCTATTCATTCCCTTTCTCATTATTTTACTTGCAGGTTCCCGTCAACCGGGAATTTCCGTGAAGCCAGATGATAACCGCTTCACCAAAACTGTACTGACAGAAAAACTGAACGAACCTATGGAAATGACAATCCTGCCTGATGGCAAGATTCTTTTCATTGAAAGAAAGGGTGGTGTCAAAGTTTTTGATCCTGCAACAAAAGAAGTAAAACTCATCACAACCCTTGCTGTAAATACAATCTATACAAATAAAGCAGGCCAGAAAAGAGAAGCCGAAGAAGGCCTGATGGGCGTTATACATCACCCCGACTTTGAAAAAAATCATTGGATCTATATGTACTATGCAGACCCCAAAGATACCAAACACGTTTTGGCTCGCTGGGAACTGAAAGATGACAAACTGATAGAAAGCAGCAAAAAAATACTACTGGAAGTACCTACACAGCGGGAAGAATGTTGTCATACCGGCGGCGGAATGGTTTTTGATCCACAGGGTAATTTATACCTGACAGTTGGCAACAACACTGTTAACCCGCAATCAGGCACTTCCAACCTTGACGAAAGGCCAGGCATGGAAAATTCTGATGATCAGCGTACCGGAGGTAACACAAACGACCTGCGCGGAAAAATCCTTCGCATCCATCCAACAGATGATGGCTCATACACGATCCCGGAAGGCAATCTGTTTCCAAAAGGCATGGAAAAAACAAAGCCCGAAATTTATACCATGGGACATCGCAATCCATGGCGGCCAACCATCGATTCAAAAACAGGGTTTTTATACTGGGGTGAAGTTGGTCCAGATGCTTCCAATAATACAGAGTTAGGTCCACGTGGCTATGACGAATTCAACCATGCGAAAAAAGCCGGTTTCTTTGGCTGGCCTTATTTTATTGGCGATAACATTCCCTATAACGATTACGACTACGCGACAAAAAAAGCCGGGGCTCCCTTTGATGTGCAAAAGCCAGTCAATAATTCACCGAATAATACCGGCCTTAATGAACTCCCGCCTCCGCAAAAAGCAATGATCTGGTATCCTTATGGGTTATCAGATTCATTTCCTCTCCTGGGAAGTGCCGGCCGAAGTGCCACAGGTGGCCCCGTTTATCGCAGGGCCGATTATCCCAAAGCTAAAAGGCCTTACCCTGACTATTATGAAGGCAAATGGTTCATCGTTGATTTTATGCGGGGCTGGATAATGCTGGTGACGATGACTGATGATGGCAATTATCAATCCATGGAACGTTTCCTTCCGAAAGAAAGTTTCGGCAGTGCCATTGATATGGATTTCTCTCCGGAAGGTGATATCTATGTCCTTGAATATGGAACTGCCTGGTTCAAGGGAAATGATAATGCAAGGATCGTAAGTATCGAATATAACGCGGGCAACCGAAAACCTCATGTAGATATTATTGCAGATAAAACAAAGGGTTCGGTTCCCTTAAAAGTGAAATTATCATCCGCCAATTCGATTGATTATGACGGTGATGCTTTACAATACGAATGGAAAATTACGGGGGCTGGAACCAGCAAGACTTTCAAACAAGCCAATCCGCAGATAAGCCTCGATAAACCTGGCACCTACAAAGCCAGCCTCACAGTAACAGATTCACATGGCGCAAAGGATTCCAAAACAATTGACATCATCGCTGGCAATGAGCCGCCTGTCGTAAACTTTGATTTGCTCAGAAACGGTAACAAAACTTTCTATTTCCCGGGAGATACTTTACAATATTCCATACAAGTAAAAGATAAAGAAGATGGAAGTTTATCAAACGGTAAAATTAAACCTGCACAAGTTGCCGTTACCATCGACTACCTGCCTATTGGTTATGACCAGGTGGAATCCTCGCAATCACAGCGTAATGCAGACCTGAATGCTTCCATTTCAACAGGGCAGATCCTGATCAACCAGTTTGATTGTAAATCATGCCATGTTATGGATAAAAAATCCGTTGGTCCCAGTTATATGCAGGTGGCTCAGAAATACAAGGGCAAAAAAGATGTTACCGATAAGCTGGCAGCCAAAATAATAAATGGTGGTTCCGGAGTATGGGGCGACCATGCAATGGCTGCACATCCACAGATCTCTAAAACCGATGCCAGGTATCTGGTGGAATATATCCTTAGTATTGGTGAGAAAAAAACATACACTTCACTTCCGCTAAAAGGAACCTATCCCATAAAAACAGTAACAGATCCCAAAGAAAAGGGGACCTATGTACTCAGGGCTGCATATCGCGACAGGGGAAATGGAATTGCACCGCCAATTACCGGGGAAGAAGTACAAATACTTCGACATCCTGTTCTGGATCCGGAAAAGGCTGATTTCAAGCAAGGTGCAAACCTCCTGATGACACCCTTCAAAGCTATGTATATGGAAGGAAATAATTCTTACTTAGGCTATGATAATATTGACCTCACCAGGATCACACATATCATACTCGCAGCCAGCGCCTCTGCCAGGAACAGCGCTGCCGGAGGAACAATCGAAATTAGGCTCGACTCATTATCTGGCCGATTGATCGGACAGGCAGTTGTGGAGGTATCCCAAAAAAGAGAAAATAAAACTTTTGTCATACCCGAAATAAAAGGCAAACATGACATCTATTTCATTTTTAAAAATGAAAAAGCATTGTCATCTCAACCTTTGATGCAGCTTAGCAGTATCGAATTCAAATCAAATCCAAAACCTTAGCGTTCTTTATTTTAGTGGTTAAATTCAACAAAATGCAAAACAGAAGAAAATTCATCACACAATCTGCGTCACTTGCCATTGGCGGCGTATTATCAAATTCATTATTCGCCAATCAATCTTTTTCTTTTAAACCAAGGCCACTTGGTTTACAATTATTCACGTTCTTTAGTACGATCGATCAGGATGTCCCTGGTACACTTAAAAAAATTAAAGATGCCGGCTATTCAGAAATAGAATCTGCTTTCAGTCGCAAAGGCGGGTATTATGGTATGTCAGCCAAAGAATTTGATAAAATGCTTAAGGATATGGGACTTTCATGGAAATCACATCATGTTACGGGTGCTCCATTCCGAATGCCTGCAGGTGCCAAGCCTCCTGTTGACGCAGATGGTAAGCCGATCAGCATTCCGCCTATGCGCAACCTTAGAGATAACTATCGGGAAATAATAGACGAACTGGCAGAAGTGAAATTGCCCTACCTCGTCTGTGCCAGTACACCGATTGAAACAAAGGATGAAGTGAAAGCATCAACAGACGTATTGAACATTACGGCAGAAGCAGCAAAAAAATCCGGAATCACCCTGGCGTATCATAACCATGACAAAGAATTCAAAACTGTAGAAGATATAATACCCTATGATTATTTCCTATCACAGACTTCGGCAAAACTAATGAAAATGGAACTTGACCTGGCATGGTGCCTCAAGGGGGGTGCTGATCCGGTTGAATTATTTAAAAAACATCCCGGGCGTTTCCCATTGTGGCACGTAAAAGACATTGACAAAGACGGAAAGATTCAACCTGTTGGCAAGGGAATACTCGATTTCAAACCAATCTTTGAAGCAGGAAAAAAGGCCGGG
>Ga0031656_10000805_pt1 | contig 11454 bp, 9 predicted proteins | sample FrelakmetDIP11DI_FD_55080 | JGI IMG/M metagenome (GOLD analysis project Ga0031656, IMG submission 55080) | Freshwater lake sediment microbial communities from the University of Notre Dame, USA, for methane emissions studies - DIP11 DI | ecosystem: Environmental > Aquatic > Freshwater > Lake >... | reverse complement strand
GCCGAAGTGCGCCACGAGCCGATCGTCGTCACCGAGCTGGCGCCGGGCTACATCGATACCGACATGAACCGCATGGTGAAGAACCGGCCGTTCGTCATCCCGCTCGAACGGGGCGGGGCGATCATGGCGCGCCTCATCGAGCGCGGTGTCGGCCGACGCCACGTGCCCGCGTGGCCGTGGGCGCTGCTCGCGCCGTTGACCAAGCTCATTCCCACGCGGCTGCTGGCCCCGCCGCCGCGCAAGCACCGTGGATCGTGAACCCATGACGCAATTGCCCGCCGACACCCGGCCCGTCGCACCACAGCACGCCATAGACGCCGGGCGCCTCGGTGCGTGGCTCGCCGCCAACGTCGCGCCACTCGACGGGCCGCTCGAGATTGCGCAGTTCAAGGGCGGCCAGTCGAACCCCACCTACCTGCTGGCCGCGGGCCGGCAACGCTATGTGCTCAGGCGCAAGCCGCCCGGCAAGCTGCTGCCGTCGGCGCACGCGGTCGACCGGGAGTACCGCGTGATCCGTGCGCTGGCCGGTTCGGGCGTGCCGGTGGCGAAGGCTTACGGCCTGTGCGAGGACGACGCGGTGATCGGCACGGCGTTCTACGTCATGGAGTATGTCGCCGGCCGCGTGTTCTGGGACCCGAGCCTGCCGGGCCTGGCGCCCGCCGGTCGTGCCGCGATCCACGATGAGATCAACCGCGTGATCGCGGCGCTGCACGGCGTCGACTATTCCGCCGTCGGACTTGGCGACTACGGCCGCAGCGGCGAGTACATCGCGCGGCAGGTGGCCCGCTGGAGCAAGCAGTACCAGGCGTCGGCGACCGAGAAGATCGAGGCGATGGACAACCTGATCGCGTGGCTGCCGGAGAACATCCCGGCGGGCGACGAGACCAGCATCGTCCACGGCGACTACCGCATCGACAACGTCATCTTCCACCCGGACGAGCCGCGCATCGTCGCGGTGCTCGACTGGGAGCTCTCGACGCTCGGCCACCCGCTCGCCGACTTCGCCAACCACTGCATGGCGTGGCGCATCCCGCCCGGCACGTTTCGCGGCCTCGGTGGGCACGACCTCGCCGCGCTCGGCATACCGTCGGAGCACGAGTACGTCGCCGCGTACTGCCGGCGTACCGGACGCAGCGGCATCGAGCCGCGCGACTGGGAGTACTACATGGTCTACAACATGTTCCGTATCGCAGCCATCGTGCAGGGCGTGATGGCGCGCGCGCTGCAGGGCAATGCATCGAGCGCGCAGGCGCTCGAAACGGGCCGCGCCGCGCGGCCGCTCGCCGAACTCGCCTGGGCGCAGGTCGAGCGGCTCAAGCTTTCCTGAGGAGGCTCCCATGGACTTCGAGTATTCCCCCAAGGTGCAGGACCTGCAGCGGCGCGTAAGCGCGTTCATGGACGAGCACGTCTATTCGAGCGAGGCGCGCTTCCACGAGGAGATCGCGGCCAACCGCCGTGCCGGCAACGCGTGGGTCCCGACGCGCGTGGTCGAGGAGTTGAAGCGCAAGGCAAAGGCGCAAGGGCTGTGGAACCTGTGGCTGCCCGAGTCGGAGTTCGGCGCGGGGCTCACCAACCTCGAGTACGCGCCGCTTTGCGAAATCATGGGCCGCTCGCACCTCGGGCCCGAGCCGTTCAATTGCTCGGCCCCCGACACCGGCAACATGGAAGTGCTGGTGCGCTATGGTAACGAGGCGCAAAAGCGCGAGTGGCTTACGCCGCTGCTCGCGGGCGAGATGCGCTCAGGCTTCGCGATGACCGAGCCGGCCGTGGCCTCGTCCGACGCGACCAACATCGAGGCGCGCATCGTCCGCGACGGCGACCACTTCGTGATCAACGGCCGCAAGTGGTGGACCTCGGGTGCCGGCGATCCGCGCTGCAAGATCCTGATCTTCATGGGCAAGACGGACCCGCAGAACCCGAGCCGGCATCATCAGCAGTCGATGATCCTGGTGCCGATGGAGGCGCCGGGGGTGAAAGTGGTGCGCCAGGTGCCGGTGTTCGGCTACGACGACGCGCCACACGGCCATTCCGAGGTGGATTTCGTCGACGTCCGCGTGCCGGCCTCGAACCTGCTGCTCGGCGAAGGNCGCGGCTTCGAGATCGCGCAGGGCCGCCTCGGCCCGGGCCGCATTCACCACTGCATGCGCCTGATCGGCGCGGCCGAGCGCGCGCTCGAGCTGATGTGCAAGCGCGCGATCTCGCGCGTCGCGTTCGGCAAGCGGCTGGCGGAGCAGGGCGTATGGCGCGAGCGCATCGCCGATGCGCGCCTCAAGGTCGACCAGGCGCGGTTACTGGTGCTGCACGCCGCGTGGAAGATGGACGTCGCGGGCAACAAGGCCGCGCAGAAGGAAATCGCCATGATCAAGGTCGTGGCGCCGAACGTCGCTTGCGAGGTGATCGACCAGGCCATCCAGCTGTACGGCGGCGCCGGCGTGTCCGACGACTACGGGCTCGGCTGGCTGTACGCCAATTCGCGCACGCTGCGCATCGCGGACGGCCCCGACGAGGTGCATCGCAACCACATCGCCAAGCACGAGCTCGGCCGCTTCCTCACGCGCTGAGCGTCGCGCATGCAGCTCGAAGGCAAAGTGGTGCTGGTCACCGGCGCGGGGCGTGGCATCGGCCGGGCGCTGTGCCGTGAATTGCAGCGGCGCGGTGCGACGGGATTCGTGGTGGCCGACCTCGACGGCGACCTCGCCAGGAGCACCGCCGCCGAGCTCGGCGGGATCGGCTTGCAATGCGACGTCGCCGACGCGGCGGCCGTCGCAGCGATGGTGCGCCAGGCGGAGCAGCATTACGGGCGGGTGGACGTGCTGGTGTCCAACGCCGGTTTCGGCGCACAGGCACTCGACCTCGACGACGCGCTGTCGGCGCCCGACGAGGTGTGGCAGCGCATGTGGGACGTGCACGTCATGTCCCACGCGCGCGCCTGCCGGGCGCTGCTGCCGGGGATGCTGGTCCGCGGCTCGGGCTGCCTGGTGAACGTAGCCTCTGCGGCGGGACTGCTCAGCCAGGTCGGCGACACACCCTACAGCGCCACCAAGCATGCGGCGGTCGGACTCGCCGAGTCGCTCGCCATCACCTATGGCGATCGCGGCATCGCGGTGTCGGTCGTGTGCCCGCAATACGTCGCCACCGCGATCACCGGGCTCGACGAGAAGCTGCCGGGCGGCACGTTGCCCGGGGTGCTTACCGTCGAGCAGGCGGCGCTCGCGATCGCNGATGGCATCGAGGCCGGACGCTTCCTGATCCTCACGCATCCCGAAGTGCTCGGCTTCTTCCAGCGCAAGGCGTCGGACTACGATCGCTGGGTGGCGGGCATGCGCAAGTTGCGCGATGGCTTGCGCGTCGGCGGCTTCCTGAAGGTCCGCAAGGACGGCTAGCTAGCGCGGGCGCTTTCGGTCGAGAGTGCGGGCCGCAGTCGACTGCGTGCGGCGGGCGGCACGCTCGAGCTGCAGGAATGCAGCCTCGCACTCTCGCGCCAGCTTGAAGCCATCGGCCAGCGCCCCGGCATTCGCCACGATGCCGAAGTCCATGCGGCCATCGACCGACAGCACGGTGACGTTGAGCCCGGTGGGGTCGGCGAGCATCGACACCGGGTACGCGGCCACCAGCCGGCACGCGCCCAGGTAGCGGGTGCCGGTCACGCCGCCCACGTTGGAGACCACGAGGTTGATCGCCGGGCGCGTGATCGCGCCGAGCCCGAGGCTGTGCGACGCGAGCCACAAGCCGAACACCAGCAGCGCGTAGTCGAGCGCCGCCTCGTGCGACAGCTCGCCGAACTCGCGCTTGGCGGCCCGGGTGTGCGTCGCGACCTGACGCAGCCGTTGCAGTGCGGCCGAGCGTGGGCGGGCTAGCGGGACAAACAGCGTGGCCGCCTTGGTCGTGGCCTCCTGGTCGCCCGGCGCACGCAGCGACACGGGACACATCGCCACCAGGGCTTCCCGCGGGCGCTCGCCGAGCGACGCGAGGAAGCGCTCGACACCCGCATCGACGACCGCCAGTGCCACGTCGTTGAGCGTCGCGTCGCACGCGCGCGCCACCCGTCGCATGGCCTCCAGCGGCAGGCTGAAGCAGGCGAAGGACCGCCCGGCCGTCAACCGATCGTTGAACCGAGTGTGCGGCCCGGCGAATGGGCGGTTGGCCGCCAGCTGCGCGCTGGCATGCTCGGCGCGGGCACGGGCTGCCAGCTTGCCGAACAGCTCGCGCGCCGCCGTTGCCTGCTTGACCATCATACGCAAATTTGCGGCCATGCCCGACGCGCCGGTCTGGTCTCCGGCCAACGGCGGGTCCTGTGGTGGCGCGGCGAAAAACGGCGGCTGGATCGGGCCGGGCTCGGTGTGCAGCTGGCCGAAGATGCGTTCGAGGGCGTAGCGACCGTCCCAGTACGCGTGGTGCGACTTGAGGTAGATGGCGAGTTGCCCCGACGCGAGCCCGTCGATGACGTGCACGCTGAACAGCGGCCGCGAGCGATCGAGCGGTGCCTCGTGCAGCCGTGCCACCCGTCCGCACAGTTGCGCGAGATCGCCCGGCGCGGCCAGCGTCATGCGCAGTACGTGCTGGCGCAGGTCGACGTGCTTGGCCGGGCGCCAGCGGGGCAGGGCCAGCACCGCGAGGTCGGGAATGCTGTCGAATGGCATGCCGGGCTGGGCGGCGCGGTACGCGCGCACGACCTGGCTCGCCACGTTCGAGGCCGAGCGGCCCGGCGGCGGGTCGAACAGCATCAGGGCCCCGACGTTCGCCGGCGTTTCCGGCCGGTCGAGGGCCAGGAAGGCGAGGTCGAGCAGGGCAATTTGCCGGTTCATGCCCTCTGGAGTATGCGATATCCGCAACGTCGGTCGCTACGCGCCCGGTGCTAGACTCGGATCGATTGCCACCGGCAGCGACCCCAAAGGACCTGCACCAGATGCGTCAATTGCGCAGCGACGATGCCCGCTTCATCTATGCCGAGACCGGGCACGCCAACTCGAACATCACCCTCGTCCACATCTACGANCCGTCCACGGCCGAGGGCGGGCGGGTGCGCTTCAAGGGACTGCTGAAATACGTCGCGAGCCGCCTGCACCTTTCGCCAGTCTTCCGCCAGCGGCTGCTGCGCGTGCCGCTCGAGCTCGACTACCCGTACTGGATTGAGGACGAGCGCTTCGACCTCGAGTACCACGTGCGCCACGTCGCGCTGCCCAAGCCGGGCGACTGGCGTCAGTTCTGCATCCAGGCTTCGCGCATCCACGCGCGATCGCTCGACCTGTCGCGGCCGCTGTGGGAGCTTTATCTGGTCGAGGGACTCGACACCTTCCTCGACCTGCCGCCCGACAGCTTCGCGATCCTCACCAAGATCCACCACGCCGCCATCGACGCCAAGGGCGGCGCCGAGATCGCCACGCTGCTGCACGACACCTCGCCGGTCCCGCCGCATCCGGAACCGCCGGAACCGTGGTTCCCCGAGTCGCCGCCCGGGTCGCTGTCGCTGCTCGCACGCGCGGCCGTGCACAACGTCGTCAAGCCGTTCACGCTCGCCGTGCCCGTGACCCGCGCGCTGCGCCGCGTGATCCCGGCCGTGCTCGGCTCGATCAGCGAGGTCTGGGCCGATCCCGAGCGGCTGCCGATCACGCGCTTCAACTCCGAGGTGTCGCCGCATCGCGTGTTCGAGACGCGGCGCTTCACGCTCGCGGAGTTCAAGCGCATCCGCTCGCTGGTGCCTGGCGCCACGATCAACGACGCCGTGCTCGCCGTGTGCGGCGGTGCGCTGCGCCGCTACCTGCTCGCGCACGACGAGCTGCCGGCGCCGAGCCTGGTGGCGATCGCGCCGCTGTCGATCCGCAACGCCGACCAGGTTGCCGGTTCGCCGGCCGGCATGAGCCTGCTGCGTGTGCCGCTGGGCTCGGAGATCGATGACCCGGTGCGGCGCCTGCGCACCGTCCGCCAGCACACCGCGCGCACCGAGGATCTCGGCCAGACGGTCGGCGCCAAGGAACTCACCGACATCTCGAAGCACGCGCCGTCGGCGACGCTGGCGCTNTCGGCGCGCCTGCTCGCCGGCTCGGCGCTCGGCCAGCGGGCGCCGCTCGCCAACTGCACCATCACCAACGTGCCGGGGCCGGCGATCCCGCTGTACCTGAACGGCGCGCGGATGACCTATTTCTCGGCCATCATGCCCATCTCGGACGGCATGGGACTGGTGTTCGCGGTCACCAGCTACGACGGCCGGATCATCATCTCGCCGACCTCGTGCCGCGAGCAGATCCCGGACCCGGAGTACTTCGCGCTGTGCATACGCGAGTCGTTCCAGGAGTACCTGGAGCTGGCGGTGCGGTCAGCCGGGCGCAAGCGCAAGGCGCCGGCACGCCAGAAGGCTCGCCAGAAGGCGCGCCAAAAGGTGGGCAAGAAGGGCAAGGCAGCGGCGGGCAAACGTGCGGCCCGCGCCTGACTGCGGGCTCAGGCGATCTCTCAGGCGGCCACTTCAGGCGGTTTGCGCCATCATCGACGCGCAGCGGCCGTAGAGCGCGCCCAGCCGTCCATCCATGCTGAAGGGCTGCCATTCGCCCTCGGGCTGCGCGAGGCGATTGGCCACGATCCACATCACGGCCGCGTTGAAGCCGAGGCCGAGGTGGCTGCCCGGCACCCAGATGTTCTCGTGCTCGCCGTCGGTCGTGTCGATGCGCGCCGCCTGGGGCGGCACGACGCCGTCGGTCATCGAGTAGACGCAGGTCGAGGGCATCGGCGGCGGCGCCCTGAGCACTTTGGCGCGGACGTGCGCCAGGTGGGCGACCGGGCCCATCGGGTGGGCCATGTAGCGGTACAGGGTGCGCACGGCCAACCGGGTGTTGAAATTGTCCGGCGTGAAGCGCATCGGGCTGCCGAGCGAGATTACGCTGCGCACGCACTCCGGGGCGCTGTGGGCCGCGTAGAAGCCGTACACGCCGCCCAGGCTCCAGCCGACCAGGCTCACCTTGCGGCGGTGCTTGTGGTGCAGGAAGCGCACCTTCTGCTCCAGCGCCTGGCTGAACTTGAGCTTGAAGCCGGTGTTTTGCCCAAGTCCCCAGGTCTCGACGTGGTAGCCGCGCGACTGCAGGAATGTCTTCAGCCCGATCATGGTCGCGTCGCCGGCCGTGAAGCCGGGCACCAGCAGCACCGGATGGCCGTCGCCGCGCGGCGTGGCGGAGAGCAGCGGCAGCAGCAGCGGCAGCAACGCCATCTCGAGGAAGGCGCGCCCCTCGAGCAGCGAGTAGATCAGTCGCGGGGGCGGCGCGGGCCGGTTGCCATTGACCTTGCTCATCCTGGTTGCAGCGCTCCGTCGGTAAGATCTAGTTGCGGTGCAGCGTGGAGCTTAGCAGCCTGCGGGCGTTGCGGGGAGCCCCTCCTCTGCGCCAAGCTTGCATAACCGAACCGACTCGGCCAGGCCGGCCGCATATTAGGGAATTTGCATGAAAAACAATGTGCTAGCCGCCTTGGCGGCGTCCTTCATCGTGCTGCTCGGCGCCACTCCGGTGCGCGCGGTCGAGCGCAGCGAGGTGGCGGAACAGTACCGCTGGGAGCTTTCCGCCCTGTATGCCGACGAGGCCGCATGGGTCGCGGCCGGGCAGTCGATCGGCAAGCAGCTGCCGGCGCTAGGCCGCTGGCAGGGCAAGCTCGGGGAGTCGCCCGCGACGCTGCTCGCCGCGTTCGGCGAGTGGGAGGCCGCGTACCGCGAGGTCGATCGCTACTTTGCCTATGCGCTGCAGCTGAGCGACCAGGACACGCGCGTGGCGCGGCCCCAGCAGATGCAGCAACAGGCCACCCAGGTCTACACCGAGCTGCAGACCGCGACCGCGTTCATGCGCCCGGAGATCCTCGCGGTGGGCCGTCCGACGATCGAGCGCTTCCTGGCCGCGGAGCCGCGCCTCGGCCAGTACCGCATGTTCCTCGACGACATCCTGCGCGCGGCGCCGCACACGCTATCGCCCGCGGAGGAAAAAATCGTCGCGCAGGCGGGAGCCATGGCGCCGACCGGCCAGCAGGTGCACAACGTCTTCACCAACGCCGACATGCCGTTCCCCGAGGTGACGCTCTCCACCGGCGAGAAGGTGCGGCTGGATGCGTCCGCGTACACCAAGTACCGTGCCTCGCCGGTCAAGGCCGACCGCGACGCGGTGTTCGCTGCCTTCTGGGATCGCTACGGCGATTACACCCGCACGCTGGCCACCACGCTCGACGCACACGTGCGTACCCACGTTTTCAATCGGGACGTGCGCAAATTCGACAGCTCGCTCGAGTCTGCGCTGTTCGATTTCAATATCCCGGTGTCGGTCTACACGCAGCTGATCGCCGACGTGCACGCCAACCTGCCGACCCTGCACCGCTACCTGCAGCTGCGCCAGAAAGTCATGGGGCTGCCCGCGCTCGGCTACGAGGACCTGTACGCGCCGATGGTCGGCAAGGTCGACCTGCAGTACACGCCGGAGCAGGCCATGGCGCTCACGCTCGAGTCGTTCGCGCCGCTCGGCAAGGACTACGTCGAGGCGCTGCGCAAGGGCTACGCNTCGCGCTGGGTGGACTTCATGCCAAACACCGGCAAGCGGCCCGGTGCCTACAGCAACACGGTGTATGGCGTGCACCCGTACCAGCTGCTGAACTTCAACGGCGCCTGGGACGATGTCTCGACGCTGGCGCACGAGTCCGGGCACTCGATGCACTCCTACCTGTCGACCGCCAGCCAGCCGTACGCGACCTCGGGCTACTCCACGTTCGTCGCCGAGGTGGCCTCGACGCTCAACGAGAACCTGCTGTTCCACCACGCGCTCGACCAGGCGCAGGACGACCGCGCGCGGCTGTTCCTGCTGTCGAGCTACCTCGACACGCTGCGCACCACGCTGTTCCGCCAGACGTTGTTCGCCGAGTTCGAGCTGCGCATCCACGAGATGGTCGAGCGCGGCGAGCCGCTCACCAACGAGGCGCTGTCGAAGCTGTACCTCGGGCTGCTGCGCCAGTACTACGGCCACGAGCAGGGCGTGGTGCAGATTGCCGAGCCATACGGCGCGGAGTGGGCGTTCATCCCGCACTTCTACCGCAACTTCTACGTGTACCAGTACGCCACCAGCATGATCGGCGGCATGACGCTGGCTGAGAACATCATCGGCGCGCCGGCGGTGAAGTCGGGCAGGGCCGCGCAGGGTCGCGATGCCTATCTAACGCTGCTCAANTCGGGCTCGTCCAAGTATCCCGTGGACCTGCTCAAGGACGCCGGCGTGGACATGACCACCTCGCAGCCGTTCGAGGCCGCGATCCGCGAAATGAACCGCTTGATGGACGAGATCGAGCGCATCGTCGCGCGGCAAAAGGGCTGAGCGATGGCGAGTCGTCGCAAGTCACCGCGGCCGCTGTACGCGGGCCTGCAGCAACTCGGCGCTGCTACCGCCATCCCGGCCTCGCCCGAGCGGGCCGTGCTCGAGCGCGTGCCGAACCCGCACCCGCGCAAGCTGTACCTTGCGCGCTTTACGGCACCGGAGTTCACCTCGCTGTGCCCGATCACCGGGCAGCCCGACTTCGCGCACCTGGTGATCGACTACGCGCCCGGCAAGTGGCTGGTGGAGAGCAAGTCGCTCAAGCTGTACCTCACGAGCTTCCGCAACCACGGTGCGTTCCACGAGGACTGCACGCTCGCGATCGGCGGTCGTCTCGAGGAATTCCTCGCGCCGCGCTGGCTGCGCATCGCGGGCTACTGGTATCCGCGTGGCGGCATGCCGATCGATGTGTTCTGGCAGACCGGCCGCCCGCCCGCCGGGTTGTGGCTGCCCGATCCGGGCGTTGCGCCGTATCGCGGGCGGGGTTGAGTATGGTCCGTGAACTCGTGCGTGTCGGGGTTCTGCTGGCCACCGCGTTGGGCCCGCTCGGAGCCATGGCTGACGTGCATTCCGTGCCGCATCCGGCCGGGCCGCGAGTGGAACAGGCCGCGGTGCGAGCGCCATCTGCCGCCAAGCTTGCGGCCGTCAGCTCGGTCGAGCGCCACGCGCAGGAACTCGCCGAGCTGTCGGATCGGATCTGGGCGTATGCCGAAATCGCGCTCCGCGAGCACAAGTCCGCGGCCGCGCTCGCCGACTACGCGCAGCGGCAGGGTTTCAAGGTGCAGCGTGGCGTCGCTGGAATGCCCACGGCGTTCATCGCCCGTTACGGCACGGGCCGTCCGGTGATCGGCGTGCTGGGCGAGTACGACGCGCTGCCCGGCCTGTCGCAGAAGGCCGTGCCCGAGAAGGTGCCGCTTGCCGCGGGTGCGGCGGGCCATGGCTGCGGCCACAACCTGTTCGGTGCGGCGAGCCTCGGCGCGGCACTCGCCATCAAGGAGCAGATCGCGGCCGGCAAGCTGCGCGGCACCGTGGTGTTCTACGGCACGCCCGCCGAGGAGGACGTCGGCGGCAAGACCTACATGGTCCGCGAAGGCGTGTTCAACGACGTCGATGCAGTACTCGCGTGGCACCCGGCCGACGAGACACAGGCCGACATGACGTCGAGCCAGGCGATGGTGGATGTAGCGGTCGAGTTCCGCGGCAAGGCGGCGCACGCGGCCTACGATCCGTGGAATGGCCGCAGCGCGCTCGACGCGCTCGAACTGTTCACGTACGGCCTCAACCTGATGCGCGAGCACGTCCGGCCGTCGTCGCGCATGCACTACGTCATCACCGACGGCGGCGACGTGCCGAACGTGATCCCCGAGCACGCCAAAGTCTGGCTGTGGCTGCGCGACTGGCAGCGCAGCGAGGTCGACTCGCTGCTGGCGAGGGTGCATAGGCTCGCGGCCGGCGCCGCAGAGATGACCGAGACGACGTCCACCGTCACGGTGCAGGGCGGCAATTGGGAAACGCTGGTGAACGAGGCCGGCGCGCGGCTGCTGTACGCGAACCTGCTGTGGCTCGGGCCCGTGAACTACACCGAGCAGGAGCAGGCCTTCGCGAAGCAGGTCCAGCGCGCCGCCGGCGTGCCCGAGATCGGCATGGCCACGGGCGTCAAGCCGCTCGAAGGCCAGCAGGCCGAGGGCGGTTCGACCGACGTTGCCGACGTGAGTTGGGTGGTGCCGACGCTGCACGTGAGCGTCGCCACGTCGCCGCAGGGCGCGCCATGGCACGCCTGGCCGGTCGTGGCGAGCGGCGGCATGTCAATCGGCCACAAGGGCATGGTGCGTGCCGCGAAGGTCCTGGCCGCGACCATGGCGGACCTGTACGAGTCGCCGCCGGCGCTCGAGGCGGTGCAGGCCGAGTTCCGCGGCAAGAAGGGCGACACGGTGTTCAAGCCCTACGTCCCGGACGGTCCGCCACCGCTGCCGAAGGACTGAGTCCGGCATGGTATAGTCACGCGCTTGCATGGTGGCTCGCGTCGGATCCCTCGCGACGGTCAGCCGTGAACCCCGTCAGGCCCGGAAGGGAGCAGCGGCAGCGGTGACACCGGGTGCCGGGGGTGTTCTGGCGCGGGCCGCCTCCCTCGATC
>Ga0031656_10000804_pt1 | contig 11456 bp, 9 predicted proteins | sample FrelakmetDIP11DI_FD_55080 | JGI IMG/M metagenome (GOLD analysis project Ga0031656, IMG submission 55080) | Freshwater lake sediment microbial communities from the University of Notre Dame, USA, for methane emissions studies - DIP11 DI | ecosystem: Environmental > Aquatic > Freshwater > Lake >... | reverse complement strand
GCACGACCGCGATCCTGGTCACGCACGACCAGCACGAGGCGTTCGTGCTCGCCGACGAGATCGGCGTGATGAACGAGGGCGCGATCGAGCAGTGGGACAGCGCCTACCGCCTCTACCACCAGCCGCGCACGCGCTTCGTCGCGGACTTCGTGGGGCAGGGGGTGTTCCTGCGCGGCGTGGCGATCGGCCGCGGTCGCGTACTCACGGAGTTGGGCGAACTCGCGAGCGACAATCCGCTGTCGATGGACGCGGGCGCCGCAGTCGATCTGCTGTTGCGGCCCGACGACATCGTGCACGACGACGCGAGTCCGTGGGAGGCCGAGGTGGCCGCGAAGGCGTTCCGCGGCGCGCACTTCCTCTACACGCTCGCGCTTTCCTCAGGCACCCGTGTGCTCTCGCTCGTGCCCTCGCACCATGACCACGCGATCGGGGAGCGGATCGGCATTCGGCTCTCGATCGACCACGTGATCGCGTTCCCGGCCGGGGCGACCTGATCACGCGTCCCCATTGCGGATTGACCGAGGACCGATTCGCGCTATAATTCGTTCTCTGCCGCGGGGTGGAGCAGTCTGGCAGCTCGTCGGGCTCATAACCCGAAGGTCGAAGGTTCAAATCCTTCCCCCGCAACCCCCAGTAGATACAGATGGCCGACCTAGTCGGCCATCTGTTTTTCTACCGAATGAGCAGTAGATGCCGGACGTTGCAGGCCCCCGCAACCAATCAAATCAACGGCCTGCCATCGTGCAGGCCGTTTTCGCTTCCGGCTGTGACAATCGTGTGGCAGGTTCTGTGACAGTCGCCGCCTAGTGCGAGCGCCTCCGGCTACGGAGCCGACCTTCGGGATGACTTCTTCGATGTGCCATCCGGCACATGTTCGAACAGGTCTCCGACTTTCACCTCGAACAACTCGCACAGCTTCTCGATCGTCTCGAGGTCGACGCGCACGGCAGTTTCTTCGTAGAGCAGCGTGATCGTGTTGCGGTGGAGGCCAGTCATCCGGCCCACGTCGATCACCTTCAGCTTTCGCTCGCCCATCATTCGCGAGAGGTGGCAGCGAATCATGAAAGGCCTCTAGCGTGGAGGAACTTCATGTAGGGTAAATAAAGTGCTTGCATAAAGACATTTCTCCCGGTAGAATGTCATCTAGGATGAAGATTAGGCGTCATGACTGACCGATCTCCATCCTGATCGACGAGTCTAGCGTGGAGGTGTCCGTGGCGCAAACCTATCTGACCACCGAGGAACTGTCGGCGCGGATCAAGTACGACCCCCGTACGATCCGGGAACGGCTGAAGGACAGCGTCCTGCTCGAGGGCGTTCACTACATCCGCCCGTTCGGCGGCCGGAAGATCCTGTATCTGTGGGAAAGGATCGAGGCGGACATGCGGGTCGTGTCGGTCGACGAAATGCCCATCCCGATGGCCAATGGCGGAGTCTGCCATGGCTAGGGTGAGGGCGCGAAAGGAGACGGGGACCCTCTACTTCGATTTCTTCTACAAGGGGGTCCGCTGCCGCGAACAGACGGCCCTCGATGACACGGCCGCCAACCGGCGCAAGGCCGCGAAGGTGATGGAGAAGATCGAGGCCGAGATCAAGCTCGGCGTCTTCGACTACGCGCGCCACTTCCCTGCGAGCAGGATGGTAGCGAGGTTTGCTGATCAGCTCGGAGATTCGCGTCGACACCCTACAGCGGAAGCGGTGCGCAACCTGGTCGCCGCCAGCGTGGACGCGCGGCACATGGACTTGCCGGCGGCACCAACCCCGGCCGCCATATCGCCACTGCTGGCCGCGCCGACGTTCAAGGAGTTCGCGAAGACGTGGATGAAGGAGAACGAGGTGCAGTGGCGCCACTCCTACCGCCTCACGGTGAACGGGATCGTCCAGCAGCACCTCGCGCCCGCGTTCGGCGACTCGCCGGTCAGCAACATCACCCGCGCCGCGATTCTCGAGTTCCGCGCCGAATTTGCCAAGAGAAAGGGACGCCGGCGCGCGACTCTCTCCCCGCGCCGGGTGAACTCGGTCATGAACATCCTCAGCCAGATCGTCAACGAAGCATCGGACCGCTTCAAGTTCATCTCGCCTTACTACAACGTCAGGCCGCTGAAACTCCCCAGGACCGAGGTCGACCCGTTCAGCCTCGACGAGGTGCGCAAGATCCTCGAGAAGGTGCGGTCCGACTACCGCGACTATTTTCTGGTGCGCTTCTTCACCGGGATGCGCACGGGCGAAATCGACGGCCTCAAGTGGCAGTGGGTGGACTTCGAACATCGGTTGATCCTCGTCCGCGAGACCATCGTCGGTGGCGTCGAGGACGAGGCGGCCAAGACGAAGGAGTCGCACCGCGATATCCAGATGTCCGAGATCGTGTACCAAGCGCTCCTCCGCCAGCGCGAGCGCACAGGCAAGCTCGGCAAGTACGTCTTCTGCAGCCGGAGTGGCGAGCCGCTGGACCACAACAACGTGACCAAGCGCGTATGGTATCCGCTCCTCCGACACCTTGGACTGAAGGCTCGCCGGCCATACCAGTCACGTCACACCGCGGCCACGCTGTGGCTCGCTTCCGGCGAGAACCCGGAGTGGATCGCGCGCCAGATGGGGCACGCCACGACGGAGATGCTGTTCAAGGTCTACTCCCGGTACGTTCCCAACCTCACGCGGCGCGACGGGTCGGCCTTTGAACGGCTTCTTGCCAGTCACTTCAACCCAGTCGAAAGCGTTCCCCCGGAGGCGAACCATGGCGAATGAGATGCCGGCATCGATGCCTGTTGTGTCGCTGACGCCACGGGTTCCACTTGCCGCCGTTGGCATGGGTCAGGTCGTCCGTGGCCGATACCGGATGGGCCGCACCTTTCTCAGCCGGGCCAGGACTGGAATCGACTTTCGTGTCATGGAACTCGTGGATTCGACCGGCAGGCTCCGCTGTCACGCATGGCCGAACCGCATCCCCGCTGACGTGAACCCGCCCGAATGGACGATCGTGGACGTAGAGTTCGCCGTTCCCCAAGTCGACCTCGGGAAGTTCGGTCGCCTCAATGTCCTGCAGATTGCTCCCGAACCGACTGCGATCGATCAGGTCGCCACGCTTCCGGCCGGAATCTGCCCTATCCCTGGCGTCGTCGAGAAGTTGCAGGCCGTGGTCGCCGGGATTCGGACGCCCGAGCTGCAGGGCTTCTTGGCGCAGGCGTTCTCCGACATGGAACTGATTCGAACGTTTTTCCGGGTGCCGGCGAGCTCCAGGGATCACCATGCCAGGCCGGGTAGCTTAGGCGAGCACAGCGTCGAGGCGGCCGTGATCGCCAATGGAATTGGCATCCTATTGCCGCGCGACCGGGAGCAGTGCGTGGTCGGTTCCTTGTTCCACGATGTCGGAAAGGTCCGGACGCATGATGGCGCACCGCTCACGGACGTGATGATCGAGCTGGTCGAACACGACGACCTGACGCTGGAGGTCCTCGCACCTCACCTGCGTTGGCTCGAGCAGCGATGGCCCCACGGTGCGATCTCCTTGCGCCATGCGTGGACCGCGCGCTCGCCGGGCGCTCGGTATGGGATCGAGCCGAAACATCTCGTTGCGTCCGTCGTCCGGGCTGCCGACCGGATTTCACAAGAGGTCGATCTCCATCGAACGCATCGCTCCGAAGGCGGTGGCTTTGTCAACGTGACGAGGTGGCGCAGGATCTGGTCGCCAGAGGAACCCGCGTCGGCGCGGGCGATCGACGGTGCCTGACGGATACGTATCGGCGACGACTACTCATGCCGGGCATGCAAACTACCGACCTCGACGAACGCTACCATCGTGTGAGTCCGCTCCGATTGGTCCAAGCGGGCAGTGCGGTGAGGTTTGCTTCAGCCTGGATTTGGATGGATGTACGTAACTTTATGAATCAATAATGGAATTGACCCACGTCAAAGCGGCGTGGACGCTTGCCCCACATCGTGTGTCCGGTAATCGTCCGAATCCGTTGCGCCCAAGGCGCGCTTGCCCGTCGCCACCACCATGGGATCAGCGCTGGTATGCATGGACTTCTCGGAGCGCGAGCGCCGGGATGCCCTCAACTTCATCGATCTCTTTCGCGACAAGACAACGCGGGACGAGCTTGGCCTGGGCACGATCCGGGATGCTCTCGCGGATCGTCTGTTTCCTGGGACGAGCACGGTACAAACGCGCGCACGGCACTTCCCGTTCATCCCGTGGATCTATCAGGATCTGGAGCGCCGGGGGCCTCTCCTGGCGATGTTGCGAGAATGGCGAGAGACAAGGAGGTTCGCCTACTGAGATTCCGCTAAATGCCTGACAACCGATTCGCTACCATGTGCGTTATCCGAGCAGGGGATTGCTCGGAGGGCTGTCATGGCGACGAAACGGTACAAGCGCGACTTCAAGGAACTCGAGGTCCGGCGGCGGCGCGGCATGCGCATGCTCGCGCGCGGGGTCTCGCAGGCCGAGGTTGCGCGTGCGTGCGAGGTGACTCGGCAGACCGCGATGACTTGGGCGCGCATGCTGGCCGAAGATCCGCAGGCGTGGCGGCGGCGTCCGCTGGGCCGGCCGGGTGTGTTCGACGAGAAGGATCGTGCCCGGCTCGCCAAGCTGCTGCTGCAAGGCGCGATGGCCAACGGGTTTCCCACCGAACTCTGGACGCTGGCGCGGGTGGCCACGCTGATCGAGCGCGAGTTCGGCCACGCCTTCAGCATCTCGTACGTGTGGACCCTGCTGCGCGATCTGGGGTTCTCCTCGCAGCGCCCGGTGGGTCGGGCCACGCAGCGTAACGAGCAGGCGATCCTGGAGTGGAAGGCCAAGCGCTGGCCGGCGCTAAGTTAAATGGCTATCCGTCGGGGGGGGGGCCGTCGGCGCGGGCGACGGCCGGCGACCGGGGCAAACCGGAGGGGATGGCATTCCACGAATCCTTGGTATCGTCCGCGTAGCGAAACAAGCTCTCGCCGTAGCCGGCAAACTCCTTCAGCATGCTCTTCGTGTCGGGGCACTTGAAGATGCGCACGCGCCGGTCGGCAAATGCCTGGCTGGCGTCGTTGAGCAGAAATGGCAGGCCTTCATCCTTCTTCTTGTCATCGCGAATGACGTAGATCGACGGCTTTCCGAGTATCAGTGCCCATCCCGCTTCGTACAATACACTCGATGCGATTCTTTTCGGGTAGTAGAGGATGAAGTGCTTGCTCGCGCGCATCACTTTCAAGTCGACATCCAGCGCCAGCGCCTTCGGATCGAAATCATTCGTCGTGGGCATGGCCTCCCCGGCGTAGAACACCGACTTGCAGCCGCACTTCTCCTTCAGCACCTTGATCAGCTCCAGCACGGCGTTGCGGCTTTCCGTGTATTCGGCGTCGCCCTCGTGTCCCGCCATTGCGGCAGCGACGAAAACGTCGTAGGTGAAGCGATGGAGCGCAGTCGTGATCCGACCCTTGACCCAGCCATAGGCGTCCGCGCTCTTGTCCGGTGGCTTGACAATCGACGTGTGGGACCCGCGCACCACCTTGCGCCGCGACGACGCCAGCCCGATGCCCGCGCTGAGCGGATCGACCCAAAGATCGCTGATGCCTTCCACCGCCCACGTGGGTATGGTCACCTTGCGCAGCGTGTTGATGCCTTCGTCGAGCGCGACATGATCCTCGAAGCTCTGATTGATCTTGGTCACCAGCGCACCATGGGGCTTGAGCGCGCGCGCGTCGAACGAGAATCTGCTGAGAAACCCCGGCACGCGCAACGAACCGAGCTGCGGCGTCGCCATCAGCATCAGACCACCGATCCGGGCCAGCGTATTGTGGTCGCGGCGTCCCAGCAGTTCATGAATCGCCGCCTTGCACAGGAGCCCGCCCATGCTGTGTCCGACGAGCACGACGTTGTTGTACGACGCCAGTTGATCGCGCAACAAGTCGGCGAACACCCGGGATTCCTCTTCGAGCGGCACCGACCTCGTGAAGAAGAAGCGACCCGTCAAGGTTCGATATTGGTACATCCCGATGTCGAGCTCCGGCAGGTCCTCGAAAATGAAGCGCGGGAAATTGCCCCAGGTGGAATTCCTGCCGTAGCGACCGCCCCCCAATCCGTGCACGAAGAGCACCAGCTTGTTGTTGGCGGTCGGCTCGGCGCGCTGATGCACGACCAATGGTTCCTCGACCAGTGCATCTGCATCGGTCGGCTCGGAATAATCGGGCGCGATCAGCCGTTTCACGATCGTCACTCGTACGTACGGAAATCCTTACGCGGCCCGACGTCCCGCGATGACGCGCGCGACGCCGGCCGGATCGCGCGCACCGACGATCCCCGCGAAGCCAGCGGCCACAAACAGCGAGCGCACCGCCTTCGCCTGATCATAGCCGTGCTCGACGACGAGCGTGCCGGCGTCGGCTAGCCGGGCGCGCGCGCCGACGGACCCCCGACGGATAGCCATTTCAACGGCGCGAGCCTGATTGTGGTCGGGTTGGTGGTGCGGGTCAAACGTGGATTTTCGGCGGCAGTGGGCTGCTCCGCGCGCTTGTCGTCGGACTTGTGCGCGGGCGCCGACGCTGAGGTGGCCCCGCGCGGGCAGGCTGGCGGGGGCAGGTACGAGCCTGCCCGGCGTCGCACACGGGTGCGCAGCGACGGTGACNGTGGTGGCTACGAGTTGAGGCGCTGGTCGACCTCGAAGGTCGGGGCGGACTGGAGCAGCGGATCAGCGCTGCGATCGTGCGCCCCACCGGTGGCCTCCCGCGGCGGTTGACCATGGGCGGGTGCGACCCTTACCTTCTGCTGTAGGCATCCAGTCTGCTGAGGTTGAGGTGCCTTGTTCCCGCAACTTGAACGGCGGCTTCGATCGATTTCGACGACCGGTATGGAGCGCCCTCGGCGTCGGCAACGGGTCGGCACCGCCGGTTCCGGGGATTGGAAAGCAGTCTTCGGCGTGGTGTTGCCGGCCTCAGCTGCCGATCGCCAACTTCAGATCGGATGACTGCTTGGATCTAGGAGGCCGGGAAGAAGAACGCGAACAAACATGCGCCTGTCGGGGCCAATTCGGGTGCAATTCGGGACCCATTCGAGTTGAGTTCGTACTAGGAGGCAACTGCTGGGTCGCGTGCCGGGAAGTGGAGTAGGAAGCTGGTGTGTTCGAGTTCGGTTCTGCCGGTCGCGGATCAGCGCTATGGTGCCGGAGATGATCGGCATATTGGAACCAGTCTTGGCGGGGTGAAACGGACATTACGCATCCCGGAGCGCTCCGGGAGACTGAGGGCGCTGCTGTAGAACAAGTAGGGAGAAAGGAGACTGGCTATGGGGCTCAGGGCGTGGCTACTACGCGACCTCAACGAGGAGGGGGAGGATGCGCACGGCGCATCCGGCTGGAACGCGGTTCGCGAAGAGGAGTTGCGTGAGATCTTCGGCGCGCACGCTAGGGCCGACGTCCAGCCCGTAGGGCTGGCGCTCTCGGGAGGGGGAATCCGCAGCGCAACATTCGGGCTCGGGGTACTGCAGAGCCTCGCGCGCGCGCGGAAGCTCGCGAGCTTCGATTACCTGTCGACCGTATCCGGAGGCGGGTACATCGGGTCGTGGCTGAGCGCCTGGATCCACCGGTCCAGTCTCAAACACGTTCAAGAGCAGCTCGCTCGATCAGATCCTGCGTCGCAGCAGCCCGGCGACGACGTCGAGCCGGCGGAATTGCGATGGCTTCGAAGCTATAGCAATTATCTGACGCCACGTCTGGGAGTCCTGAGCCTGGATTCGCTGACCTTGATCGCGATTTGGGTCCGCAATTTCCTTCTGAATGCGATNGTCTTCGCAGCCTTCGTCGCGACGTTGCTCATGATCCCGCGCCTGTTGCTTCCAGGCGCGGAGGCAGCCGTCACTCACAGCGTGCTCGCGGGAGCGCTCGCCGCTTTGCTCGGAATCCTCGGGCTCTGGGGGATCGCCTACAACCTGGGTGCAGCGCGGCGTCGTGTCAGGGCCGCGCGGCTTGCGAGCCAGGGCGCACCGAGCAACGGACGAGCGGCAATCCGAGGTTGGGGATGGCTCAACCGCTCGAGCGGCGTCCTCTGGACCGTCGTCGTACCACTTTCCTTGGCGATCCTTCTCGGAGCTGCGTGGCTTCTCGGCAGGAAAGACTTCGCGACCAGCCGGGCGCTACTGGCAATCCTCGAGTTTGCGGCGGTCCTGGCTCTTACGCTCGGCGCTCTCTGGGTCGCGCACGAATGGTTTCTGCTGCGTCAGCTGCCGCGAAGAGTTTGGTCGAACCTCGCGATTTACGGCCTGGCACTCACGATCGGCATGCTTGTGGCGGGGAGCGGGCTCGTACTAATTCGGGGCCTCTGGGACCCCCTTCAGGGCGGTCAGCGTATCGAGATGACAAAGCTCACGGAGGCGATCACGTTTGGGCCGGTAGCCCTTCTCGCCGTTGCGGTCGTCGCGACATCGGTCTACGTGGGGCTCGTCGGCCGGCGATACTTCGAGCGAAGCCGGGAATGGTGGGCGCGCCTCAGTGCGACATTCTTAACTGCGGCGATGGTCTGGCTCGTGATATGCGGGCTCAGCTTCTACGCGTGGCCGGCGACCGAGATGTTCTGGAGCAACGCACAACGTTGGGCGACTGCGCTCGGAGTCGGGTGGGTCGGCTCGCTCTTCACGGCGCTCTTCATGCGCCCTGATAAAGGAGCGAGCGACCGCGCAGCTAAGTGGCGCGGGGTGGTCGTCAACGTCGCCGCCTGGATCGTCGTCGCCGGTCTTCTCGTGGCAACCGCATTCGCACTGAGCCGCTTGTATGTCGCCGGGGCAAGCGTCGAGGTGGCGCCGGTGACTCCCCAGACCAAGGAATCGACCCTTTCCCTGTGGATCTCCAAAGAGCCCGCGCACGTCGAGGCAAACATCAACCTCAAAGAAGAAAGGGTCGTTGAGTTCAGCGAGTACGTCGCAGCCCGCCTGGGCAACCTCAAGTTGGCCAATGAGACGCTCGTAGCGTTGCCGGCGGCTATGAACATAGGCTATCCGTCGGTGGCGTTCGCCGCCTGCGTCGCGGTGCTGCTTCTTTTTGGGTGGCGAATTGACGTCAATAAGTTCTCGTTGCATAACCTCTACAAGAATCGGCTGGTTCGCTGCTACCTCGGGGCGAGTCACGCACGCCGCGCACAGCAGCCGTTCATTGGGCTCGACGACGCGGACGACATACGCCTTGAAGATCTCGCGTGCCCTACTCAAGAGGTTCATCACCAGCGGCCCTACCACCTGGTGAACACGGCTCTAAACATCACGCACGGCCGCCACCTCGCCTGGCAGGAGCGCAAGGCAGGTTCCTTCGTATTCGCACCGCTATTCTGCGGATTCGCGCTCGGCGGAGCGCAGGGCGAGGCCTCCGGGCACGAGGGTTTTCAGCCTACCACACGGTTCGGCAAGCGAGACCGCGAAGAGCCCGGAATCACTCTGGGGAGTGCACTATCGACATCTGGCGCCGCGGTCAGCCCGAACCAGGGCTTCTCCTCGGACCCCGCCGTCGCGGCGCTCTTGACGTTCTTCAACATTCGCCTGGGGCGCTGGACGAGCAATCCGCGCGGCGACCGCTACTATCAATCTGGCCCACGCTTCGGGCTCGTCTGCTTCCTCCAGGAGCTCTTCGGGTTCTCTAACGAGGAACGCCGCTTCATCTACCTCTCGGATGGCGGGCATTTCGACAACCTGGGTCTCTACGAGCTTGTACGTCGGCGATGCCGGCTGATCGTGGCGGTCGACGCGGGCGCGGACCCTGAACGGAAGTTCGACGACCTGGGAATGGCGATCCGAAAGTGCAGGATCGACTTCGGCGTAGATATCCAATTGCAGGTCGAATCGCTGCGTCCAACCGGCCCGGAGCGCCTCGCGCAGGATAGCTGGGCCGAGGGAACAATCCACTATCCCCCGCAAGATGGAATGCCGGTACCACCCGGGAAGCTCCTCTACCTCAAGCCCACCCTCTGCAGCCATCGGCACGAACCCTCGGACGTCCTCGCCTATGCTGCTCGGAATCCGGACTTCCCCCACCAGACGACCGTCGACCAATTTTTCGGGGAGAGCCAATTCGAGAGTTACCGCCGGCTCGGGCTATTCATCGGCGAACGGTGCTCATCCGCGCAAAGTGCNGTCATTCCCGATCCAATCGCGGGATGGGGCGCTCCACTCCCCGTAACCGACCAGACATCCCCGGCCGCTGAGTCCAAGGTGATCGGCTTGGGCGTCGTGACATCGCATGAGGAGGCCTGCCTGGCGAGCCCGAAGGGTGCGGACACGGAACCGCCCGCACCGGTCCAGTGGAAGCTCGCCCTCGCCGCGACGCTCACGAGCCTTGTCGTGTTGCTCGTGCTGAACCTCCTGCGCATGACTTGGCTCCATGGCGGGCCCGAGGTGGGCTGCATCGGTGAAGCGCTACGCTTCGGGGCTCTGCCGGAGGGATGCATTGCCGCTGCTCAAACGCTCATCGGCGCCACGGCGCTCGATCGCATGAAGCTCTGGCTGTGGTTCGACATCGGCTTCATTTTCCTCTACGCGGCGACATTCGCGCTGGTTGCGATCACGGCTTGCCGCGCCGTCTTCGGAAGGAGGATCTGTCGGCTACGAATCGGTCTCGTCGGCGCAGTAATCGTGCTCGCAGTACTGGGCGGATTGGCGGACTTCGCCGAGAACGTACAGTTGCTGAGCGCGATTGCGCCGGACGCAGGGTCAGCTCGGCCGAGCGGGATCGACATCGCAGTCGNGACTGTCTGGAAGTGGCGGCTTCTCACAATCGCCGGTGCGCTCGCGCTCGGGCTCGCCGTATTCGCCCTCCTGCGGCGCCCTGGGCGCGACGCGACACCAAAACCCATCTAATGGACGTACTAGGGCCGTGAACGTCGAGTACCTCCATGACGTGTCCCTTGGTGACGCCCAACGTTCGAGCCAACCGGCATGCGGAGGCAAGCGCCGTAAGCCTAGACTGAGATGATGCAGCACGTGCCTCAGGCCGGGCTTACGGCCCTTGTTGGGCGGCGACAATCATCTTGGCCGGTGGAACGACAATCATGATGGCCGGTGGTGAAGAGTCGAAGGCGGCGTAGCCGCCGGAGACGACGAACTACCGGCGGTGCCGGGTTGGCGGGGTTCAGGATGGCGGGCCGAGGTCTCGACAAGAGGTCGGCCCAGTGCCAGGAACCCGAATCACCGATCAACAGGTCAGCCTCTACATGAAGATCCGCAAGAACAACACGCAGGAACTGGCCGCAGCCAAGGCCGGCATCAGTGAACGTAGCGCGCGCCGTATCGAGCATGCGGTCACGCTGCCGTCGCAGCATCCCCGGCGCTATTGGCGCTCGCGGGTCGATCCGTTTGCCGAGGTCTGGGACAGCGAAGTGGTGCCGTTGCTGCAGCGCGCCCCGAAGCTGATGGCGATCACGCTGCTGCGCAAGCTGCAAGACGATCACCCTGACCGCTTCCCCGACGGCATGCTGCGCACGCTGCAGCGGCACATCCGCCG
>Ga0031656_10000801_pt1 | contig 11459 bp, 11 predicted proteins | sample FrelakmetDIP11DI_FD_55080 | JGI IMG/M metagenome (GOLD analysis project Ga0031656, IMG submission 55080) | Freshwater lake sediment microbial communities from the University of Notre Dame, USA, for methane emissions studies - DIP11 DI | ecosystem: Environmental > Aquatic > Freshwater > Lake >... | reverse complement strand
GAGGGCAGCGTGCGCAAGGCCGGCTCGCGGGTGCGGGTCACCGGACAGTTGATCAGCGGCAAGGACGGCGGGCACGTCTGGGCCGACCGTTTCGACCGGGACCTCACCGACATCTTCGCGATCCAGGATGAGATCACGCACGCGATCGTCGAGCAGCTGAAAGTGAAGCTGCTGCCGCTCGAGAAAGAGTCGATCGGGCAGATGCCGACGGCCAACATCGAGGCCTACACCTACTACCTGCGGGGCCGGCAGTTCCTGCATCGGCACTCGAAGTCGTACTATCAGCTTGCGCGGCGCATGTTCGCCAAGGCCGTCGAGCTCGACCCGGCCTATGCGCGAGCCTACGCCGGCATCGCCGACTGCGACTCTTTCCTGTTCCTGCACTACCACGTCGACGTCGCGATCGACGGCATCCTGGCCACGAGTGCGCAGGCAATCGCCCTGGAGGCGGGGCTGGCCGAGGCGCACGCGTCGCGAGGACTGGCGCTTTCGCTGGTGCAACGCTACGACGACGCGATGGCCGAGTTCGAGAAGGCCATCGCGCTCGATCCCCAGTCGTTCGAGGCGCATTACTTCTATGCTCGGGCCTGCTTCGCGCAGGACAAACTCGAGCGATCCGCAGAACTCTTCGAGCGGGCGGCCGAGATCAAGCCGGACGACTACCAGTCGCCGGCCATGTTGATCATGATTTACCGCACGCTGCATCGCGACCCAGACATCGCTGGAGTCGCCCGCAGGGCCGTGGAACGGGCCGAGCGTGAACTCACGCAGCATCCCGAGAACCCGCGCCCGGCCTACCTCGGCGCCGGCGCGCTGATGGCGCTGGGCGAAACGGACCGCGCCAAGGAATGGCTGTCCCGGGCGGTCGCGATCGATCCGGACGACATCCTGACGCAGTACAACGTTGCCTGCACCTACACGCGACTGGGCGACTTCGACGCGGCCTTCGACCTGCTGGAACGCCTGCTCCCTCGCGCCAACCACGAGACCAAGTCCTGGATCAAACTCGACTCGGATTTCGACGGGCTGCGCAGCCATCCCCGGTACCTGAGGGTGCTGGAACTGATCGGCTGAAGATGAATCCCGCCTTCGATTTGCTGAACTCGACGTTGACCTCGTCGCTGCGCTTCTGGCGCGGCACGATGGCACACGGATCGGCGAGGCAGCCTGCGCAGCACCTGCAGCTCTACGAATTCGAGGCCTGCCCGTACTGCCGGCTGGTTCGTGAGGCGTTGACCGAACTGGATATCGACGCACTGATCCATCCATCGCCGCACGGCGGTCAGCGCTTCCGACCGAAGGTCGCCCGGTTGGGCGGCCGGCAGCAGTTTCCGTTCCTGGTGGATCCGAACAGCGGCGAGTCGATGTACGAGTCGGCCGATATCGTGGACTACCTGTATCAGCAGTACGGCGGCCGCCGCCCACCCACACGGCTGTTGCGACCGATCGACGTCTCGACATCCATGCTGGCCGGGATGCCGAGGTTGCGCGCGGGCGCGAAAGCCCGGCCCTCCAAAGCGCCGCGCAAGCCGCTGGAGCTATTCAGCTTCGAGTCGAGCCCCTATTCGCGGCGCGTGCGCGAATTGCTCTGCGAACTCGAGCTGCCGTACCTGCTGCGCAGCACGGGCAAGGCCGACTGGCGGGACCTCGGGCCACCGGCCGTGCGAGCGACCTTGTTCCCGGAGCTGCCGGTCGCGGGGCGGACGCGAACGGAGTTACTCGAGCGCGCGGGCAAAGTCCAGGTTCCCTATCTCGTCGACCCGAATACCCGTACCGCGATGTTCGAGTCGGGCGCGATCAGGGAGTATCTTCTGAAGACCTACGCCTTGTAGCCCCCGGCGCAGGCCGTCAAATCAAGGAGAGCGCGACATGTCGTCCAACATCAGAAAGCTCATTACCGGCGTTGCGCTGCTTGCAATCGCGGGCCAGGCGAGCGCAGGCGACTGGCAGCACGAGATCGCGCCTTATGTCTGGGGCTCCGCGATGGACGGCACGGTGGGCATCGGCGACGTGACGGCCGAATCGAGTCTCAGCTTCAGCGACATCCTGGACAACCTCGAATTTGGCTTCATGGGCACCTACCGGGCGTCCAAGGACCGCTACTCGATCACGTTCGATGCCCTCTACATGGGTCTCGGCGTCACGCAGAAAGGACGCAACGGATTGCTGAAGGGCGACATCGACATGGACCAGATCGGTCTGGCGGTGGACTTCGGCTATGCGCTGAGCGAGCGCTTCACGCTCCTCGCCGGGCTCCGCTACACGGACCTCGACGCGCAGATCAAGGCCAGCGGCCCGCTCGGCAACACGTTGACGGGCGAGGAACAGCAGAGCTGGGTGGATCCGGTGATCGGCGCGAAGGTCTCGTGGCCGCTGTCGGACCAGTGGTCGGCCACGCTGCGCGGCGACATCGGCGGCTTCGGAGTCGGATCGGAATTCGCCATGCAGGGCATCGCGACGCTGCGCTGGCAGGTCTCACCGCGCACGGGCGTGCTGCTGGCCTACCGCTACCTCGAAATGGACTACGAAGATGGCAGCGGCGACGACTTCTTCATGTACGACATGACCGTCTCCGGCCCGGCGATGGGCGTCGTATTCACCTTCTGAGGCGTCACGGGGGCCGTCAATGGAACGGCCCCACGCTGAACACCATGCTCGCGATCGCGAACAGCCCGATCGCGAACAACAGTAGCGCGACGGCAAGCGTCGCCGAGAATGGAAACGAGGTCTCGCCATGCACGAGCTCGTCCCGCTTCATCTGCGCGCGCAGCCTGCGCAGCTCGACCATGAAACTCACGTGATGGCCGATCCCCAGCCCGAGCATCACGAGGCCGAGCAGCACCAGTGCCTTGCCAAAGTTGCCGGCCGCGTCGGCGCTTTTCAGGACCGCCGTTTCATGCAGCTTCTGGAACACCTGAAAGATCGTGAAGCCGAAGCCGATCAGCGACAGCGACGTGCGCATGACCGACATCAGCGTTCGATCGGCGGACATGCGCGTGCGCTGGAACGACATGCCGGTGCGGCGCGCCGACAGGTCGGTCGAGACGTCCGTGCCGGGTCTGTCGTCCATATCGATTCACTTGCCCGCCACGGACCCCTCGTTCAGGCGCGCCAACACCTGGTCGATGTTGAAGCTGGCCGACTTCTGCCGCTGCGGGAACTCCTTGAAGGTCTGCAGGAACATCCCGACGACGGACTGCATGGGAACGAAGGCCCAGAACTTGTCCGTCATCCACCGCGCTGCCATCGGCGACTCGTTGAACAGGACATGGTCCTCGAGCGGATCCATGCGCAGGTTCACGATCTTGGGAAAGCTCTGCGGCACCGGGTCGCCGGCCTGGAACCAATCTCCAGGGAGCGCGAAGTGGGCCTTCCAGTCCCGGACGCGCACCGCGTTGAGGTTCCCGTTGTCGTCGAAATAGAAGATCTCGTTGCGCTGGCTGCGCCCGGTACCGGCAAGCAATTCGCGCTGGTCGTAGCCGTCCAGGTGGACCTTGAACATCTTGCCGTTGGCGACGTGACCTTGCTTGAGCTTTTGCTTGACGTCGGTCTCGCCGGCGGCCGACAGCAGCGTCACGGCCCAGTCCTCGTGGGACATGATCTCGTTGATCACCGTGCCTGGCTTGACCAGGCCAGGCCAGCGAACGACGCACGGCACTCGCATGCCGCCTTCCCACGTGCTTCCCTTCTCGCCCCTGAACGGTGTGGCACCGCCATCGGGCCAGGTGATCTTCTCGGCGCCGTTGTCGGTGGAGAACACCACGACGGTGTTGTCGGCGATGCCGAGATCGTCGAGCTTCTGCAGCAGGACACCGACGTTGTCGTCGAGTTGCTTCATCCCATCGGCATATAGTCCGTAGCCCGTGCTGCCGTCGTACTTTGGACCGAGGCGTGTCCAGACATGCATGCGAGTCGCGTTGTGCCAGATGAAGAACGGCTTCTCGTGCTTGACAGCTCGCTCCATGAAATCGAGCGTGCCGGCGAGGAACTCGTCGTCCACCGTCTCCATGCGCTTGCGCGTGATCGGCCCGGTGTCAGTGATCGTCTGCTTGCCCATCTTGCCGAAGCGCGGGTCGACGGTTGCGTCGTCCTTCTCCGCCGCCTTGCACCGCAACGCGCCCCGCGGGCCGAAGCGCTGCTTGAACTCCGGGGCCTTGGGATATTGCGGGTCTTCCGGCTCCTCCTCGGCGTTGAGGTGATAGAGGTTGCCGAAGAATTCGTCAAACCCATGCACCGTCGGCAGATACTCGTTGCGGTCGCCGAGGTGGTTCTTGCCGAAGTGGCCGGTCACGTAGCCGTGATTCTTGAGCAGGTCGGCGATGGTCGGATCCTCGGCGCGCAGCCCGATCTCCGCGCCCGGCAATCCGACCTTCAGCAGCCCGGTGCGGAACGGATGCTGCCCTGTGATGAAGGCGGCCCGTCCGGCCGTACAGCTTTGCTGCCCATAGTAATCCGTGAAGAGCGCCCCTTCCGCGGCGATCCGGTCGATGTTCGGTGTCCGGCCGCCCATCGTCCCCCAGTGGTAGCAGGAGAGATTCCAAGTACCGATGTCGTCACCCCAGACGACGAGGATGTTGGGCTTGGTCGATTTCGCCATGGCCGTCCCCCTTTGCGTTGCACCGGCCGGCGATGCGCATCACGTGCGGTTGCAGGGCGTGGTCCAGGTCCGCCGGCCCGACCATCACGGAGCAGACCCTCAAGATGGAAGCTACGCCGTCCGTGGAGCGGCGCAATTCGCAGTAGAGGAAGGGCAAGGCGTGGAAAATCGCGTTCCTGCTGCTGAAACGAGACCGTTCGCGGCTCGGCCAGGAGTTCGTTGAACCGAGTCTAAAATGAACTCCTCGTGTACAACGGCGGTCCAACCCCCCGACATTCATGAATGACCTCCATTCCACCAGCGACACGGGTCGGTTCCATCTCCCGACCCTCGCCGGAGAACACCGCCGTCGCCCTGCGATCACGCCGATCGTGCGTGACACCTATGCGCTCATCCTGGCGGGCGGGCGCGGATCCCGGCTGCAGCAGCTGACCGACTGGCGGTCCAAGCCGGCCGTCCCGTTCGGAGGCAAGCACCGCATCGTGGACTTTGCGCTCAGCAACTGCATCAATTCGGGCGTNCGCCGCATCGGGGTCGCGACGCAGTACAAGGCCCACAGCCTGATCCAGCACCTGCAGCATGGCTGGAATTTCCTGGACCCTGCGCTGCAGGAGTTCGTCGACGCCCTGCCGGCCCAGCAGCGCCTCCGTGAAGGGTGGTATTCGGGTACGGCGGATGCCCTGTATCAGAACCTCGACATCCTGCGCATGCAGGCACCGCGTTTCGTGCTCGTGCTGGCCGGCGACCACGTCTACAAGATGGATTACGGCGTCATGCTGGCCGAGCACGTCGAACGAGGCGCGGATGTTTCGATCCCGTGCCTCGAAGTGCCGCTGGAGTCGGCCTCGGCGTTTGGCGTCATGCGTGTCGATGACGACGGCCGGGTGCGCGAGTTCGTCGAGAAGCCCGTGCAGCCAGTGCATGCGCCCGGCACTCCGTCACGAGCCCTGGCCAGCATGGGCATCTACGTGTTCAATGCCGAGGCACTTTATGGGTATCTGCGAGCTGACGCGCGTTGCGCCGAGTCGACGCACGATTTCGGGCGGGACGTCATACCAAAGCTGCTGCGCGACGGGGAGCGAGTGTATGCGCACCGCTTTGCGGACAGCTGCGTCAACATGACGGACGGGCACCCCTACTGGCGGGACGTCGGCACGGTCGATGCGTACTGGGAAGCGAACCTGGACCTGACCCGGGTGCAGCCGGAACTCAANATGTACGACGAACAGTGGCCGATCCGCACGCTCGAAGAGCACTTGCCGCCGGCNAAGTTCGTNTTCGAAAGCGCCGATCCCCGCGGNCAGACGCTTGATGCACTCGTTTCGAGCGGCTGCATCGTGAGCGGTGCGTCGATCATTCGCTCCCTGCTGTTCACCGACGTCACCGTGGAACGTGGATCGGTCATCGAGGACTCGGTCCTGCTGCCCAAGGTCCGCGTCGGTCGAAACGTCCGGCTGCGCCGCGCGATCATCGACAAATATTGCGTCCTGCCCGACGGATTCGCCGCCGGCCTGGACAGGGCAGCGGACGAGGCGCGCTTTCACGTGACGCCTCGCGGAACGGTACTGGTCACGCCCGAGATGCTGGGTCAGGAGTTCCACGACGCCGGTTGACCGGGCACGCGGTCAGCCTGCGCCGTCGTCCCGCTCCATGCTGATGATCACTTTCCCTCGGGCGCGGCCAGTCTCGAGATAACGAATGGCTTCCGGGACCTCGTTGAGCGGATACGTCCTATCGATGACAGGCTTGACCTGTTTCGCCTCCATCATCTCACTCATCACCGCCAGGTCGTCTTTGTTGATCTCCGCCAGCAGCATGACGAACTGCTGGCTCACGAACGGCGACAGCAGCAGGCCTTTGATCGGACCGAGCATCGGTCCGATCCACTTGCCGGCGTCCGGCCCTCCGCCACCGATCAGGACATAGTGACCGTCGGGGCTCATGGCGCGTCGCACCGCCAGCAATGGATGGTTCCCGACGTTGTCCAGGATCAGGTCGTACTGGACGTCGCCCTGCGTGAAATCCTCTTTCGTGTAATCGATGACATGGTCGGCACCGAGCGATCGGACCAGCTCGACGTTGCGGGTGCTGCAGACGCCCGTGACTTCCGCGTCGAAAGACTTGGCAATCTGCACGGCAAAGGTTCCCACGCCGCCCGAAGCGCCGTTGATCAGCACCTTCTGCCCCGCCTGAATGTTTCCTTTGTCACGGAGGCCCTGCAGTGCGGTCAATGCGGCGATCGGTACGGCCGCTGCCTGCTCGAACCTGACGCTGGCCGGCTTCAACGCGAGATTCTTCTCTGAAGCCAGCACGTACTCGGCAAACGCGCCGCGGCCCGTTCCGAACACCTCGTCGCCAGGCTTGAACCGGGTGACGGTCTTGCCGACGGCAACGACCCGGCCCGCCACATCGACGCCAAGCCGGCTCGACGTCGGTTTGAGCAATCCCGAATCCAGACGCATGATGTACGGCGTGCCTCGCATGTAGTGCCAGTCGAGTGGATTGGCGGCGGCGGCATGAACCCTGATCAGGACCTGATGGTCCAGCGGAAGGAGCTTTTCGATCGCCGCGAGACGCAGCACATCCGCCGTCCCGTAGTCGTCGTAGACGATTGCCTGCATCGGCTCGCCGCTGCCGGGTGGCACGGGCGGCGCATCGGGCCGGAACAGCCAGACGGCGGCCATGGCTAATGCGAGCAGCACCAGCGCCACTCGGGTCGACTTCTTCTTGAGCAGCGGGCGCTTGGGCGGTTTGGTTGAATTCAAGTGTTCTCCAGCCCTGACTGTCGAGGGGCGCCGTCCCTTCCCGCATGGTGGATCGCCGCGTACTTCGCAGGATCCTGCCGGAATTTCACCCAACATCCTTTATAGCAGAAGTAGTAGGCCACGCCCTCATACGTTTCGACATGCATCGGGTTGACCATGCTGACGGCCACGCCGCACACCGGGTTGACGAATTTGTCTCCCGCCGCCTCCAGCGAAGTCACCGGAGCCGCCGGGACCGCGTCCGGCGCGGAACCGTCGCTCCCTTGCGACTCGACCTGCGTGCGGGCGACGAAGAGGTGCGTGACCGACAGGATGCGAGCCTGCGATTCGACGTCGAACTGCTGACGCGCCGCGGCGGCGCTTGCAGCGAGCGTCGAATGCGAAGTGCACGCGATTGTGTCGCGGGGCGGCCGCCCGGACCTCGCCGGTACTGCCCTGCCCCGGGTGACCGCACCGACGCTGCTCATCGTCGGTTCGCAGGATCCCGTCGTCATCGGTCTGAACGAACAGGCGTTACGGCACCTGCGATGCGAAGCGCAGTTCGAGATCGTGCCGGGCGCAACCCACTTCTTCCAGGAACCGGGCGCGCTTGAACAGGTGGCCGCCCTGGCGCTGCGGTGGTTCCGCCGATGGTTGACCTGAAGGGTCCAGGAACGCCATGGCCGTATTACCATTCGCTGCAGGCGTCGGACTGCGCCAACCCGAGGACACGCCAATGAGTTTACTCAGAACCCTGATCGACCCGGCGCGACTTGGTGCGGGCGTCGCGATGTTCGGCGCACTGCTGGTGGCCGGATGTGTGTCGTCGACGGTCCAGGACTCCCCTGCCCAACCGCCGGCCCCGACACTGCAATTGCTCGACACTGGACCGCTCGAGATCCCCCGCGGTTGCGAACCGGCGCGAGGAGCGGTGTACCGGACGAGTTTCGTCGTGCAACCGGACGGCAGCGTCACCGGCGCTGCGTCGGAATCCGGGGATGGCTGCGTACAGAGCGCGCTGCAGCAATGGGCGTCGACCTTCGTGTACCGGCCTGCGGGCGAGCCTACGGCGACCGTCGTCGACTGGATGTGCGTGACGGCATCCCGAGGCCGCTGATGGTCACAGAAGGTCGCGTAACCCGCTGCCAGATCCACCCACCAGGCAAGTCGATGCCACGCACCGCGTAGTCGCGAACGTTGATGTTTCGCAACAGCGTCCGCTGCGCGCGCCGGGCTCCGGGTCGTCCCGCGAAGAGGACCTCGTCGTCCCTCTGCAGCGGCACTTCCAGATCCGGCAGGACCAACGTGCCAGTTGCCCGCGACAACAGAAGCGGAGCGCATGGCAGTGTCCGTTGCCGATTGGACGGATCGCGGCACAAGTCCCCAAGCGTGATCGTGTAGTCAGCGCGCCCCAGAGCTTCGTGACATGCCGACGCATCGGCGGCGTTGATCGCGACCCGCCAGATGTCCGGTGCCTCCACTCCGATGGCCGCCTCCAGCCGCTCGATCGCACGATCCGCCCAGGCGTCGTCCTCGCGCTTGACGGCCTCGAGAAATTGACCGAGCAGCGGCGTCTGGAGCAGCGCCAGGCACCCGTTGGCGATGATCTCGCTGGAAACCATCGTCATGTCGGCGTCATAGGCATCGAACAGCGCATGGTTGGTGCGCAGGTTCTGCCGCACGACGGTGAAGATGCCCGCGTTGATCTCGCGTGCCGTGACGGCGATCGACAGGTTGATCACGTCGTCGTCGGTGCCCGCGACGATGCCCGCCGCGTCACGAACGCCCGCCAGATCGAGCGTCGCGGCATCGGTGCCGAATCCTCGGACGAATCGCAGGTCGTCGAGGCCGGGTTCGACCGGGTCGATGATCGTCACATCGAGGTCCAGGCCGCGAAACGCCCTCACCACCTCGGCGCCGAATCGCCCGTAGCCACAGACGATCCAGCGCCCTCGGGGCGGCGCGGTCTCCGGCCGCAACGTCGTGCCGGGCAGCCCAGTGAGCCAGGAGAACAGTCGATAGCTGCCGGGCGACTGGATCGCGATCGTCAGGTACTCGCCGAACTTCGCGAACGGGTTGACGACGTAATCCGCGCCGAACGAGATCATGTTGGCAGCCGCCTCGCGGCTCATGGCGCGAGCCAGGACAGGCACGGCGGGATTCAGCAGGCGTACGGCGATCGCCACGGCGAGGTTCGCCTGGTCGTCGTTGGTCAACGTCAGCACGCCGCGGCACTCGGGATGGGTCAGCCCGGCAGCGACCAGGTTCTCGGGCAGGCGTGCATTGCCGACCATCGCAGGCACATCCTGTGCCAGGTCGAGCAAATCGAGCTCCTGAATGCGCTCCTCGCTGAGGTCGATCACGACGAACCGCAGCCCGAGCACGTCGAGTGCGCGACCGACCAGGGCACCGGTCTCGCCGAAGCCGCAAATCAGGTAGAGGGGTTCGCGCAGCGCGTGCACCTGCCTGCGAAACCGGCCCGCCTCGAGCACGTTGCGAAAGCCGCGATCCTGCAGCAACGTCAGCAGGCTGGCGAGCATGTACGCCCAGCCGATCACCGAAGCGTAGATGACGATCGTGACCCAGACGCGCTGTGCCGTGTTGAACGCTTGCGGGATCTCGCCGAAACCGATCGTGCTCGCCGTGTAGCTCATGAAGTAGAGCGCTTCGAAAATTGTCATCCGCCAGGGCTGGCCTGCGGCGTCGGTCCCGGGAATCAGCACCAACCCGACGATCCCGGACGCGAACACCATGACCAGCAGCACGATCGGCGCGCGCAGGCGCCGCAATGCGACCAGGACGGCGTTGTTCACGTCACCTCCGCTGCAGCGTGGTCTCCACGATCAGGATGACCACCGAGACGATGTTCGCCAGCAGCGCGCCGGCGGACAGCGACACGATGCTGGTCATGGTCGACGCAGAGACTGCGCCGTTCGGCCCCGTTGGCGCGAGCGTCCAGAGCAGTGCCGCGGCAGCGAGTTGCAGCAGGGCGACCAGGCTGGTCGCAAGGTGCGTCGCGCCAACCTGCGTCCGGTCGCCGAACTTGAGCACGGTCACGATTACGTTCACGACGAACGCAGCGAAGAACTCCCACACGTGGTGATGCTCGGGATTGTCGATCTCGCCGATCACGAAGCCGAAGTTCAACGTCGCGGCCAGGATGACGAAGAACGCGAAGATGATTTTTTCGAGATTCACGGTGTCCCCCGTCCGTTCATCCTTGAGTCCGTGGCAAACGAAATCACGCGCTCTGCATCATCCCACCGGCGCCGATCCGGAGAGATCAGGAGGCACCGCATGGCTGCTTCGGAAGAACACGACTCAGGACAACTGGTCGAGCCGCCTGTGCAGCATCCGCAAGGCAAACAGGCTGAGCGCAGCGCCGATCAAACCGAACGTCAACAGCAGGCCGATCTGTCGATTGACGGCACCGGCGCTGAGCACGACGGCGCCGACTGCATAAGGCAACTCGGCCAGGGACAGGGCCGCCAGGTAGGTACGGAAGCGGACGCGGAGGTAACCGCACAGGTAGCCCGGCAGTTCCGAAGGCAACGCCAGGTAAAGCAGCAGCACGAATGCAAAAGTGACTTCACCCGGAGCGCGCCGGACGTAGAAATCGAACTGGCTGCTTCCTGGCGCCCTCGCCAAGGGTCCGCGCAGTCCCCGGCCCAGCGCATACGTGCCGACTCCACCCAGCAGCCAGCCCAACCAGAGCAAGCCAAAGGTGAGCGTGTTTCCCCACGTAAACACCGCCGCGGGCAAAAGCAGCGCGCTGGAGAAGAACGCGAGGACCGCCGATATGGCCGCGAGCAGCACGAATACGATGGCACCCAGGAACGGGTGTTCAGCAATCAATGGCTCTGCCGCGGAAAGCGCACGGTGCAGGCCGTCGTAGACTTGATCGACGGACAACAGCAGCGCCACCGATACGCAGATCACCACGACGACGATCGCGCGGCCCCAGCCGTGCGCGCCGGGTTTCGCGGCTGCAACTACGATTGTCGGCTCAGCCATGGCCCCACGTTAGCAGGGCCGCCGGATCGTCCGCGCCGACGGAATCTGCGTATCGTGGGTTCCGGCTAACGCCCGCGGAATACGGCCTCGNCGACGCTCCACGA
>Ga0031656_10000799_pt1 | contig 11467 bp, 8 predicted proteins | sample FrelakmetDIP11DI_FD_55080 | JGI IMG/M metagenome (GOLD analysis project Ga0031656, IMG submission 55080) | Freshwater lake sediment microbial communities from the University of Notre Dame, USA, for methane emissions studies - DIP11 DI | ecosystem: Environmental > Aquatic > Freshwater > Lake >... | reverse complement strand
GCAAAATACATTTGTAATATTATACCACATGTAAACATTTATACTGTAAACTTATTTTAGGTTATTTAAATTTGGAGAACCCCTCAATTCAATAGCAAAACACGTTAAATTCAAATACAGAGACTTAAACACAGGACTATTTTAACAAGAACTTTGCCCCATTGCGGTTAAATAAAAGGTAACTTTAGAATTCGGGAAATATTCTGTTTACCAGATCGTTATGAATCCAATGAAACCATTTTTCCTCTCACTTTTCAGTATTGTTTTTTTCCTTTCCGGCCATGCGCAGTCCTATGACCCGACCAAAGTCAATAAGAAAGCAGCCAATTTTTACAGCCAGGCCATTGAAAAAGCTGAATCTGGCGCTTACCTTGAAGCCATTGGCCTGATGGATCAGGCAATAAAACTGGATAAAAAATTTGTTGATGCCTACCTCTCAAAAGCCGGCCTTTATGGAGAACTGAAAAATTATCAAGGCTCAATTGAAAATTATGAAAAAGCCTTTNAACTNGATCCGGTATATAGTCGTGATTATAAATTGCCTTATGCCATCAACCTGGCCGGTAAAGGCCAGTTTGAGAAAGCATTGACAGCAGTAGATGAATTTGCCAAAGACCCTTCATTAAACGCGACCAGCCTTAAGGCCGCTGCTTACCGTAGGAAAAGCTTCTCCTTTGCCCTCGAAATGGAAAAAAAATTTAACGGCACAATCTATGTTTTTGCGCCCAGAAATATGGGAAAGGAAATCAATTCAGCTGTTTCAGAATATTATCCCTCACTGACTATAGACGGGAAAACGTTGATCTATACCCGAAGAGTAAATAACTTCAATGAAGATTTTTACATGAGTGAATGGAATGATGGTAAATGGGGAATTTCCCAAAGCCTAAGTGGGAACATAAATACGGAGCAAAACGAAGGCGCGCAAACAATATCGCAGGATGGACAGTTGCTCATCTTCACTGGCTGTAATTTTCCTGATGGATTTGGCAATTGCGATCTTTATTTCTCGATTAGAACAAGGCAAGGCTGGAGCCTCCCAAAGAATATGGGCGGCCTTATCAATACCGAATTCTGGGAATCGGCACCCTGCCTTTCACCTGACAAACGTGATTTATATTTTGCCAGCAGAGTACCCGGGGGTATGGGCGGTATTGACATCTATGTTTCGCACCGGCAGCAGAACGGGAAATGGAGTGAACCGGAAAACCTTGGGCCGGAGATCAATACTGCTGGAGATGAATCCTGTCCTTTTATCCATGCTGATAACCAAACTTTATATTTTACATCAAATGGACTACAGGGTTATGGCGGAGATGATTTATTTCTCACCCGGAAACAAAATGATGGAAAATGGAGCAAACCGGAAAATCTCGCTTATCCTATTAACACCATAGAAAATGAGGGCAGCCTCATCATCGCTGCAGACGGAAAAACGGCTTATTATGCCAGTGACAGGGACGATTCAAAAGGTGGACTTGATATTTATACATTTGAAATGCGTGAAGAAGTAAGGCCATTGAAAACACTTTGGGTACAGGGTAAAGTGTTTGATGCCAAAACCAGTAATGGCCTACCTTCAGCAGTTGAACTGGTTGATTTATCAAACGGCAACCTGTTAAGTAAAGTACAGACAGATGAGGATGGAAATTACCTGGTTACTTTGCCATTGGGTAAAGATTATCTTTTCAATGTCAACAGGAAGGGGTATCTTTTTTACTCAGGCAATTTTCCGTTTTCTCAAATAACTTTCGACTCTACTTACAAGATAGATATACCCCTGCAGCCTATAGAACTTAATGCCAACATTGTCCTTAAAAATATTTTTTTCGAATCAAATTCATTTAGCCTTAAAACCGAATCCACTTCTGAACTGGACATCCTTGTTCAATTGTTGAATGAAAATCCCACCTTGAAAATTCAGATCAACGGACATACCGATAACAAAGGTAAAGAGGCCGATAATATGGCACTTTCAAACAACCGGGCAAAGTCAGTGGTAGCTTATCTTACATCCAAAGGAATTACTTCAGCCCGATTAGCCTTCAAAGGTTTCGGCGCAGAAAGACCGATTGCCGACAACAATACAGAAGAAGGCCGGGCACTGAACAGAAGGACTGAATTACAGGTAACCGGGAATTAGAAACCAGCAGGTAGTCGGGAGTCGGGAGTCAACAGCCCTTAGCTTTTTCGCAATGATCTTCCTGCGGTTTAAAAAAAGAAAAAAACATTTCCGATACCGTGTTTTACACAAAACCGGGATCAAGCTTTTCTGTAACATGCAGGATGCTTCAGAATGAACTATTGCACCTGATCGCATTAAGCATGGTGCCTAATATCGGCGACGTACACACGAAAACCTTACTGCAACATTTTACAACCGCAGAAAAGATATTCAAAGCCCGGAAGACAGAACTTGAAAAGATTCCCGGGATAGGTTCAGTAAGGGCATCCGCCATAAGGAATTTCCGGAATTTCGACCGGGCGGAAAAAGAAATAAAGTTCCTGGAAAAATATAAGATCAATGCGTTTGGTATCAATGATGACAGCTACCCAAAGCGCCTGGTCCATTGTTATGATGCACCGCCACTTCTTTATTTCAGGGGAAACGGACAACTTAATTGCAGTCGAATTCTTAGTATTGTAGGCACCAGGGAGCCAACTGAATATGGACGAGACTGGCTCAAGAACCTTATTCAGGACCTGGTACCACAAGGGCCCGTAATAATAAGCGGACTAGCCTATGGAATAGATACGATGGCGCACAAAAATGCGTTGAAAAACGCTCTCCCAACAATTGGTGTACTGGCACACGGTCTCGACAGGATATACCCATCGGCCAATAAATCCCTTGCCCGCGAAATGGTTGAGCAAGGCGGATTACTTACCGATTTTATGAGCGGTACACAACCGGATGCGCAGAACTTCCCCAGGCGTAACCGGATTGTGGCCGGCATCGCTGATGCTATAATTGTGGTGGAAACCGGCAATAAAGGCGGCAGTATGATCACTGCCGACATTGCCAACAGTTACAACAAAGATGTTTTTGCCTTACCAGGCCGGGTAAACGATAATAAAAGTGAGGGCTGCAACAAACTCATTAAAGAAAACAAAGCACAGTTGGTTACCGCTGCAGAGGATATCATCGCCCTCCTAAACTGGGAAAATATGCCTACGCGTGAGAAAAAAAACCAGCGCTTCCTTTTCCCGGACCTGAGCCCGGAGGAGAAAAATATCCTGGACCTGATATCGAAAGAAGAATCGGTTTTTATTGATAAAATTTATCAGCAGAGCGGGTTAAAAACCAGCGATACTGCTGCAGCCATTTTGAAACTGGAATTGCTCAACCTGGTAAGGACCCTGCCGGGGAAAAGATACCAACTCATTTAAACACACAAAGAATAACTAAAGGAAATTCTACTTAAAAAGTAGCTAAACAGGCTTAATATAAAAAAAACAACCCGTTTTTCCCTGTTAGGCCCGGTTTCCCTATTTTTGCACATGGCAACAAGAAACATTCCGTCCAAAGACAGTATTCTCGCAAAATTTTTTGGTGAAGGCCTAACATTTGACGATGTTCTTCTAGTGCCTGCCTACTCGCAGGTGCTCCCCCGGGAAGTTAATTTAACCTCATATCTCACCCGAAATATAAAACTCAATATACCGTTGATTTCCGCCGCTATGGATACGGTAACAGAGTCGCAGATGGCAATGGCCCTGGCCAGGGAAGGTGGGATAGGTATTCTCCATAAAAATATGACTATTGACCAACAGGCCGAACAGGTAAGAAAAGTGAAAAGAAGTGAAAGCGGCCTTATTATTGATCCGGTTACTCTACTGGCAGATGCTACTATCGCTGATGCGCTGAGACTGATGAGAGAAAATAAAATCGGCGGAATTCCCATTATTGACGGATCACATAAACTGGTAGGTATCCTCACAAACCGTGACCTCCGTTTTGAAACCAATAACAAACGAAAGGTAAGTGAAGTAATGACCAGGGAAAATCTCATCACCGCGCCTGAGGGAACAGACCTTAAAAAAGCAGAAAAAATCCTGCAGAAATATAAGATCGAAAAGCTTCCGGTTGTCAGCAGTAATGGCAAACTGATTGGCCTCATTACTTACCGCGACATCATACAACTGCAAAGTTTTCCCAACGCAGTAAAAGATGAATTTGGCCGCCTGAGGGTTGGCGCCGCTCTCGGAATTACAAAGGATATGCTGGATCGAACTGCTGCCTTGCAGCAGCATGGTGTGGATGTAGTTTGCCTCGATAGTGCACACGGCCACACAAAGGGAGTCATTGAAGCATTGAAATCTGTCAAAAAGAATTTTAAAAAAATGCAGGTAGTGGCAGGTAATATTGGCACTGCTGCCGGAGCCATTGCCCTTGCAGAAGCTGGTGCTGATGGTATAAAAGCGGGTATTGGACCTGGCTCAATCTGCACAACACGTATTGTTACCGGCGCGGGTGTGCCGCAGATAACAGCCATCATGGAAGCAGCCCAGGCGCTGAAGAAATTGAATATACCTCTTATTGCAGATGGTGGTATCCGCTATACGGGCGATGTAGTTAAAGCCATCGCTGCAGGCGCTTCTTCCGTAATGATGGGCAGTGTTTTTGCGGGTGTGGAGGAAAGCCCCGGGGAGACCATCATCTATGAAGGCCGCAAATTCAAACAATACCGCGGAATGGGTTCTATAGGCGCTATGCAAAAAGGAAGCAGCGACCGGTATTTCCAGGATGTGGAAGACGATATTAAAAAACTTGTGCCGGAAGGCATTGAAGGAAGGGTCGCATACAAAGGGCACCTGAGTGAAATTATTGCCCAGTATGCAGGCGGGTTAAGAGCGGGTATGGGTTACTGTGGGGCGAAAGACATAAGCGTTTTGCAAAAAGCACAGTTCATTAAGATAACCAATGCAGGGATGAAAGAAAGCCACGCACATGATGTAGTGATTACAAAAGAATCGCCAAATTATAGCAGGTAGGGAGGGTTAGGTGTTGAGTTGTTGAGGTGTTGAGAAAGGCGAAATTCACTTACCGCAAAGAAATGAAGATGCAAAGATTGCTGTTGTTCTTAATCGCCTTCCATTGTTCACTTTTTGCTTTCCCGCAATCTGATTCCTGCGATCTTCGAATTAGCCTGATAACCTGCAGTCCGGGTTCTGAATTGTATTCCACTTTTGGTCATAGTGCACTCCGNGTGGTTGATAAAAGTACGGGAACCGATATCATTTATAATTATGGTGTTTTTGATTTTTATGACCCTGATTTCTATGTCAAATTCGTAAGGGGTAAATTATTATATTACCTCGACCAGGAAAATTTTTCGGACTTTCTCTTCAATTATTCATCAGACAACCGAAGTGTTTCAGAACAGGTTCTTGAATTGAGTTGTACGGAAAAAAAAGATATGCAGCAATTCCTGTTTACCAACCTCAGGCCGGAAAACAAGACCTATAAATATGATTTTTTATTCGACAACTGTACCACAAGGCTGAGGGATCTGGTGCTCACTAAATCAGGAAAAAAATATTTTACAACATCTATTCTTTCCAACAAGGAAACCAGTTTCCGGGAGCATATTCATTATTACCTTAACATGAACCAGATGCACTGGAGCAAACTGGGAATTGATCTCCTGCTTGGAGCCAAACTCGACAGGTACATGAGTGAAGAGGAAGCTATGTTCCTCCCGGATTATCTGGAAAAAGGTTTTGACAGTAGTAAGTATGCGTCAACGCCGTTGGTTAAAAATAAAATCATACTTTATAGTAGAAAAGAAAATNCAGTGGAAAATAAAAAGCCGCTTTTTACTCCTTTAACTATTTTCTCTCTGTTACTTGTTGCAATTGCACTAATCACCTTAATGCCATTCAAAGGTTCGGGGCCTTTACTCAGAGCTATAGATTCCATACTATTCCTAACTACCGGCTTACTGGGCATATTATTGGTCTTTATGTGGTTTGGCACTGACCACCAGGTATGTGGCAATAATTATAATCTTTTATGGGCATTGCCAACCCATGTAGTTGCAGCCTTCCTGATACGGAAACAAACCCTTTTGTCCAAACGGTATTTCCGTTTTACTGCTATCTTATCTTGTATCCTTTTAATTGCCTGGTTTTTCCTTCCACAGGCATTAAACCCGGCATTGATTCCTGTTGTACTATTACTTGGATTCAGGAGCTGGAAGATTTCATCAACAGTTCTATCAAATTAAAATGAAAAAAAGCATTAACTACCGGGGAAGCCAACTATATTACCAGGATTCCGGAAACGGGAAGCCGGTGATCTTGCTCCATGGATTTGGCGAAGCAGCAAATATTTGGGAAGAACAGGTAGCTTTTCTGAAATCTCATTTTCGTATCATCTTACCGGACCTTCCCGGCAGCGGATCAAGCCCCATGCCTGAGACAGGCGAAAAGTTCCTAACGATGGAAGATTATGCTGAGGCATTACGTCTTATATTGGTTCAGGAAGGAATTAATATTTGCACCCTAATCGGCCATAGCATGGGAGGATATATTACTCTTGCATTTGCAGAAAAATATCCTGAAAAACTAAATGGCTTTGGCCTGTTCCATTCCACAGCGGCTGCGGATAATGACGAAAAAAAACAGGTACGTCAAAGAGGGATATTATTCATTGAATCACGGGGNCCCGCTGCCTTCCTGGCAGAAGCGATTCCAAACCTATATTCAGCCACCTACCGGGAATCAAATTCATCCGGCCTGGCAAAACATGTTGAAGATTCCGGTGCATTTTCGGCCCAATCCCTAATCAGTTACTATCGTGCAATGATGCAAAGGCCTGATCGTAAAGCCGTTTTGCAAAATTTTCCTAAACCTGTGCTTTTTATTATGGGCGAAGAGGATAAAACAGTAAATTTACAGGAAGCCCTTTCACAAAGCCACCTGCCCCGTGAAAGTCACGTACATATTTGGAAAGCCGTGGCGCATATGGGCATGCGGGAAGCACCCGAAAAATCTAATGCTACCCTGCTTGCGTACCTGCTTCATGTAAATGAAAACGACCGTGAATAAATACTATCTCCTGCTTTTACTCTTTAGTGGCTTATTTATACGAAGTGAGGCAAGGCATATTGCAGGCGGAGAAATGTCCTATACTTACCTTGGTCCAGGGAGCAACGCCAATTCAGGTTTATACAGAATCACCCTCAGACTTTACAGAGATTGCCAGTCAACCGGAGCAGAACTTGATGAAACGGCATCAATTACAATTTATCAAAATGGAGTTAGTGGCATTTTCAAAGATCTTAAGGTTCCGTTAACGAGGATGAATGAAGTGCAGTTAACAACACCCGGACCTTGCATAGACAATGCGCCAATTGTTTGTTACCAGATAGGCACTTATGTAGTTGACGTTGAATTGCCTTTTTCAACAAATGGTTTCGCAATTTCCTATCAGCGTTGCTGCCGGATAGAAAACATATCGAATGTGCTGAATTCTTCCAACACCGGAGGCACCTATACAGCAAACGTTCCAGGTACAAGCACATCACCGCAAGCACCCATTAATAGTAGCCCGGTATTTAACGGTAGCGATACTGTGCTGGTTTGTGAAGCCAATCCATTTGTGTACGATTTCAGTGCCAAAGACCCCGAAGGAGATTCATTGTCATACGTTTTTGACCAGGCTTTTGACTACGACAATGTTAATACTCCTCAGCCGGCAACAGCAGCCCCACCACCTTACAATAGTTTGCCCTATAGTTTTGGATTCTCAGCACAACGACCCATGGGCCAGGGTATCACACTGAATTCAAATTCAGGTATTATGAGTGGCGTTGCGCCAGCTTCAGGAATTTATGTAGTTACAGTAAGTGTTTTGGAATTCCGAAAGGGCATATTGATCAATAGCCACCGGAAAGACCTTCACATTAAAGTGGCAGCCTGTTCAATTGCCGCTGCAGATTTGCAACCTGAATATGTTACCTGTGATGGATTTACGCTAACTTTTCAAAACCGAAGTAATAGCCCGCTGATTAGAACTTATTTCTGGGACTTTGGCGTAACCGGCTCTGCAACCGATACTTCATCACTGCAAAGGCCCACATTTAATTTTCCTGATACCGGTGTATATAAGGTTAGGTTAATTACTAACCGGGGAGAAGAATGTTCAGATACTGCCACCACATTGGCAAAAGTATTTCCAGGGTTTTTCCCTGCCTTTACAGCAGAGGATGGGTGCAGTGGTGTAGCGCTTCAGTTTACTGACAATACATCCACCCAATATGGATTGGTGGATTCCTGGCGCTGGTCATTTGGTAACCCCCAAATTAATCCGGACACCTCAAGGCTGCGAAACCCAACTTATATTTATCCAGTAATAGGCACTTTCCCGGTTCAATTAATTGTAACCAACAGCAAGGGCTGCAGGGATACGGTTGAAAAAGAAATAAATGTTCTTAGCCGACCTCCACTGAAGGTTTCCAATGATACTTTATTATGTTCACTTGACACCCTGCAATTAAATGCCGTTGGCAATGGCACGTTCTCCTGGTCGCCTAATGTTGCAATTAACAATCTCAATATTGCAAATCCGCTTGTTAGCCCTGATTTTCCGATCACGTATTATGTAACCCTTACTTCTGCACCTGGTTGTGTCAACACCGACTCTGTATTTGTAAATGTTAAGCAATTTGTTACATTAAATGCAGGTAACGATACTACTATCTGCCTCACGGATACGATCAGGCTAAATCCAATCAGCGACGCGTTGACATACAGATGGCAACCTGTAGCATCTTTAAATAATCCCGATATCAAAAACCCTTTGGCGAAACCAACTGGTACAACGGTTTATTCGGTAATTGCTAATATTGGAACATGCCAGGCTAGTGATATCGTAACAGTCAATACAGTACCTTACCCATCCATTGTAGTTAGTAATGATACAATAGTCTGCTCCGGAAAATCAGTACAATTACAGGCTTCAGGTGGCATAACATACAGGTGGATCCCGGCAACCGGATTATCGGACAATGAGATACCAAACCCGGTTGCAACGCCATTGCAATCCATTACCTATTTAGTTGCCGTAAGGGATAATGGAGGTTGCCCTAAAGCGGCATTTGATTCTGTTCGCATAGAGGTTATTCCTCCTTTAAAGGCTTTTGCAGGAAATGATACAGCCGTAGTAGTTGGTCAACCCCTCCAGCTGAATGCTACTGGTGGAACCAGCTATTCATGGACCCCGCCAACAGGACTGAATAGGATTAATATTCCCAACCCGGTAGCTCAGCTGAATGAGGACGTAACTTTTATAGTTGAAGTATCAACAGAACAGGGATGTTTTGCTTTTGATACAGTGAATGTGCGTGTATTCAAAACTGCACCGGATATTTTTGTTCCTACTGCATTTACTCCAAACGGCGACAGGTTGAATGATTTTTTGGTGCCAATTACTGCCGGCATAAGTGAACTGGAATTCTTCCGGGTATATAATCGGTGGGGTGAACTGGTTTTCAGTACCACTGAAGTAGGCAAGGGATGGGATGGAAAAATCTCTGGTAGAGATCAGGGAAGTGATACTTTTGTTTGGTATGTGAAAGGCAGAGATTATACAGGCAAATCCATATTCAAAAAAGGGAGCTCCACGCTGATTCGTTAATTATACCCTCTTTAAACAATTAGCCATATTTTGACAATAGTTTTACTCCTGTTATTTAATATCCAGGTGTAACTACTGAACTCTACATTAATTGAAGATCGAATATTCTTTAAATTCATATGAACAGAATTATTTTTATAACCGGCGCTACATCTGGTTTTGGTAAAGCTATTGCAGAAAAATTCGCAGCTAACGGCGATCATCTTATCATATCAGGAAGAAGAAAGGAAAGGCTTGAATCAGTTTCCGCCAGTCTCAAAAACAGTTACGGGACTAATGTTTTACCCCTCAATTTTGATGTCCGGGACAAGGAAAAGGTTTTCAGGGAACTGCAGGACTTACCGGATGAATGGAAATCCATTGATATTCTTGTAAATAATGCAGGACTTGCTTTGGGACGTGGTTATTTTGAAGAAGCAAGCCTGGATGACTGGGATATCATGTTGGACACAAATGTGAAAGGTCTGCTATATGTTTCAAAAGCCGTATTGCCTTATCTGAAAAAAGGAGGCGGAGGACATATTATTAATATGGGATCCATTGCCGGAAAAGAAGTGTACGAAAAAGGGAATGGCTATTGCGCGTCAAAGCACGCCGTGGATGCCATCAGCAAAGCAATGAGGGTTGATTTATTGAGGCATTCCATTAAAGTAACAGCCATTCATCCCGGGGCAGCAGAAACTGAATTTTCACTGGTAAGATTTAAAGGAGATGAGGCGCTGGCCAAATCCGTTTACACTGGTTTTCATGCACTTAGCGCAAATGATGTTGCCGATGTTGTGTTCTATTGCGCCAACCTTCCAGCCCATGTATGTATAAACGACCTTGTGATAACCTCTACAGCGCAAGCCAGTTCAGTATATTTCCACAAAGTATAATTTTCGAAGATGGGAGACGTTTAATCCTCAGCAAAGAATGTCCGGGAAAACAAGCTACTGTTGATTTCCCGGATCCTTTGCGTCAAACAACCCTGAAAAAACTGAGAACCAATTTTTTGTATTGTCCTGCCATCAAAATCCGTACTATGAGCAAGAAAACCTTTCTCCTCGCAATGAGTATCAGCCTCATACTTTCTCTGAACAGCCAGGCGCAAGAAGATGTAATACGGATCAGCCCTTGCGAAAATGCATTCATTCGCAACCAGGCAGACAGCCTGAAACAATTGTTTATAAAAGCAGGTTTCATGGTGCTTCGTGAGGCAATGGTTGCCATGGAAAGTGAATACGAATTGCCCGTCATCATTCCCATGACCGAAGGCACCTGGTACCAGGTAGTATTTATTGGCGATATACGTTCAAAAACTTATGAAGTGAGAATGTATGATTACGACGAAAAGCAGGTAGTCTACAAGAAAAACCAATGGGGCGATGTAGATGGGAATATCATCACCTATTCTTATATCCCGCGGGTTTCCGAATTCCACATGATTAAACCCGTTCAGGTTAATAAAGTACAAAAGAAAAACCTCTGCGGCTATTTTATCCTTCTAAAAAAAGTAAATCCAAAGTAACTTACTCACTCTGTAATTTGATTCCTCCATTGACTTTGTTTCTGATAATCGTTTTGTGCAGAAACGAATAAAAGGAATAGCATGAAATAACATAATAGGATTAAGTATTTAAAGCGCAAAGCCTTATTAGAAGGCTATTTTACATAATTTTCCTGTAGTAAAAAACTTACAAAACGAAATCATCCCGCACATGCGGGAGTATAAGAGAGAAGCCATCCTCCCCCTAAAACCTGAGTATGTGTTAAGCTCGAAATTCACCCCCGCCAGCGGGGGAGAATACTTCTCCAAGACTTTCCTATAAAATTCAACGATCA
>Ga0031656_10000798_pt1 | contig 11470 bp, 7 predicted proteins | sample FrelakmetDIP11DI_FD_55080 | JGI IMG/M metagenome (GOLD analysis project Ga0031656, IMG submission 55080) | Freshwater lake sediment microbial communities from the University of Notre Dame, USA, for methane emissions studies - DIP11 DI | ecosystem: Environmental > Aquatic > Freshwater > Lake >... | reverse complement strand
GAAACTGGCACGACTGGCGGGGAAGAGCACGGAAATGGGCCGGGGCAGCATCGGACTGCTGTCGCGTCGCGGGACCTACAGCATCGAGAAGGCGCGGCGACTGCTGGGCTTCGAGCCGAAGGTGGGCCTCGCCGAAGGCATGCGACGCTCGGAGGCCTGGGCGCGTTCGAGCGGGCTGGTCTGAACCGATGCCGCAGCACGAAGTGCAGNCGGAAGCAGACCGGAGCGGACCAAGGAGACAGACATGGCCATGCACCTGAACCAGATCGCAATCATCGTGGAAGACATGAACGCTTCAGTCGCGTTCTACGATGGCCTGCTCGGACTGNCGCGCGTCGGCGGCACCGTGTTCCAGGGCAAGGTCACGGAACGGGTCCAGGCGTTGCCCGACCCGCGCCTGATCGTCAACTGGCACATGGACGACCGCGACTTCTTCCAGCTCGAACTCTTCCAGTACGAGTCGCCCCGGTCGCAACCTTTCGCCCGTGTACGCCGGCCGTGGGACATCGGCTACAGCCGCGTGGCACTGGAGGTGAACGACCCGGTCGCGGTTCACTCGCTCTGCGCGCGCCGTTCCGTTGCCGGGTTGTCGCCGGTCATTTCCATCAACGGGCAACCGCACTTCAGCCTGCTCGATCCGAACGGCGTGCTGCTCGAGGTCGGGCCTGCGTCGCGACCGGTCCCGGCGCGCGTGGGCGCACGCTTCGCCGGAGTCGCGCTGAGCGTGCCGAGCCTGGATGTCGCATTGCGGTCGTTCCGCGATGCCATCGGCTGCCCGCTCGTGAGCGACGCGCCGCTCGACAAGGGTGCGCTCTGGAACGAGCCACGGGCCCGCAAGCGCGGCGTGCTCCTGGATGCAGGGACCGCGTGGCTCGAGATCACCGAGTACGCCGAACCGGCGCCGCGGCCGTGGCCCGAGGGTTACCGCATCTGCGACCACGGGATCATGAACGTCGCGTTCGGGTTCCGCGACGCAGCCGAGTTGCGCACCGCCTGGGCGAGGATGCAGCGCGGCGGCTTCCGGCCGCATGGCGAACTGGTGAGTTCGGCCGGGCAGGTCGTGGTGGGCTACATGGACGACCCGCAGTCGTTCAACGTCGAGTTGCTGATGGTGCGTCCGTGGCTCGACGGCGTGATGGGCTTCCGGCACGAGACGCGCAAGGACAAGCTCATCAAGAGCGTGATGATGGCGCTGGCCTGAGGCGCCGCGGGCGCGGCGCTCGAAAGCCAGAGCGCATGAAGTCGCGCTCGCCGGGACCCTGACCGATAGCTCTCCTTATCGCTGGGCGCCAAAGTTTGCTATTCCAGCGCGATTGATCGCGCACTAGTGTCCGCCCCTTGAAGCGACGGGCCGAATCCATCCGGCCGCGTCGTACAGACAAAACGACTCTCAACGGGGGCCCGACATGACACTTTCCATNCCTNATCNTTCATCGCGCCGGCTGGCACTGGCCGTCGGCGTCGTGCTCGCCGGCTGCGCGACCTCGGCAGGCGCGGCGCAGTGGCGCTATGACAACGGCGTCCAGCTGATCTGGAACACGACGGTCTCCGTCGGCGCCAACTGGCGCGCCAATGACCCGAGCCGCGAGCTGTACTCGCGGGTCGACGGGCAACTGCTGGGGCGCACGGACGGCCTCGGCGGCTCCAACACCGACTCCGCGACACTCAACTACGAGACGGGCGACCGCTTCTCGACGCCGCTGAAATTGATCACCGATCTCGAGCTGCGCAAGGGCGACTTCGGCGGCCTCGTGCGAGTAAAGGCCTGGTACGACCAGTCGCTCGAGGACGAGAAGGTCCGCTACGGCCACCAGAACAACGACTACAACGGCGGGCGCGGTGGCCTGAACTCTCGCAACCCGCTGCTGCCGTTCAACCCCTGTCCGGGTGCGAGCCGATGGACCCCGGCGCCGCCGCCAACCCCGGGGGCGACGCCGATCTGCGCGCCGGGCACCTGGCCCAGCGCGGAGCTGAGCGACAGGGGGTTCGAGGACCTGCAGAAGTTCAGCGGCGTGTATCTGCTCGATGCCTATGCCTACGGCAGCTTCGAGATCGGCGACACCGATCTGCAACTGCGCCTCGGCCGGCAGGTGGTCAACTGGGGCGAGAGCGTCTTCATCCAGGGCGTCAACCAGATCAACCCGATCGACGTGACGGCGCTGCGCCGCCCCGGCACGGAGGTGAAGGAGGTCCTGCTGCCGGTGCTCATGGCGTACGCAAACTGGGGCTTCTCCTTCGGTTCGATGGAGGCGTTCTACTCGTTCGACTGGGAGAACTCTCCCATCGATTCCTGCGGCATGTACTGGGGCCCGGCCGAGGGACTGATTTCAGCGCAAACGGCGGGCTGCCTGTCCACCGCATCCATCGGCGGCCAGTCCAATCCCGTCGCCCAGGCCACGGGATACTCGTTCGCGGCGCTAAAGGGCCGCGAGGCGTCCGACAGCGGCCAGTTCGGCCTCGCGCTGCGCTTCCCGGTGGAGGCCATCGACACGGAGTTCGGGCTGTACGGGATGAACGTGCACTCGAAGGTCCCGGTGATCTCCGCGCGCATCGGGACCCATCCGTCGGCGCCGGTATCCGGTCCGCCGAACCTTCCCTTCCCGATATTCAACCCGTCGGCCAACGGCGGCCTCGGCGGCTGGTTCTCGGGTGTCGCGAACAATCTCCCGCAGTATCGCTTCCTCAACCCCGCCGACTTCCATCGCACGCTGGCCGCTGCCAGCAATACCCCGACCCCGGTCACCGTTGCGGGCGGCTTCTGGGAGTATCCCGAAGACATCCAGATCTACGGCCTGACCGCCGCCACGACGCTCGCCGGCTGGTCCGTCGCGGCCGAGGCGAGCTACCAGAAGGACGTCCCGGTCCAGATCAACGGCAACGATCTCCTGCAGGCCGTGCTGCTCGGTGCAGGTCCGTACGGGGCCGCCGGCGTCGCCGGGGTGCGCGCGGGCGTCGGCACCGATGTGCCGGGCTACACGCAGTTCGACAAGACGCAGTTCCAGGTGAACACCGTCAAGACCTTCAGCAACGTGCTCGGTGCCGAGTCGCTGCTGCTGGTGGCGGAAGTCGGCATGCAGTCGAACGACGTGCCGGACTTCGAGAAGGCGGGCAACCTGCGCTACGGCCGCGCCTTCATCTACGGAGTCGGCGGAGCCGCCAACAACCCGCAGCCCGACGGTCGCAAGAACGACGGCTACGTCACGGACTTCTCGTGGGGCTACCGCGTGCGTGCGCGCATGGACTACGACGGCGCCTTCGACGGCGCGATCCGCGTCTCACCGAGCATCGTCTGGAACCACGACGTGGACGGTGTGGCGATGGACGGTCAGTTCATCGAAGACCGCCAGACCCTGGGCCTCGGCGTCGGCTTCAACTACGCCAAGAAGTACACGCTCGACCTCGGCTACACGTGGTTCGCCGACTCCGCCTACAACCCGCTGATGGACCGTGATTACTACTCGGCCAGCTTCAGCGTGACATTCTGATTACGGGGGATGACTGACATGCGTTACCAGAATCGCATCGCAGCGGCTTCGGCCGCACTCGCATTGCTCGCAACCGCGCTGCCTGCACACGCCAAGCTGAGCGATGCGGAGATCGCGCGCCTCGGCGCGGACCTGACGCCGGTGGGCGCCGAAAAGGCGGGCAACAAGGACGGCACGATCCCGGCGTGGGACGGCGGCCTGTGCGCGCCGCCGGCCGGCTGGACGCAGGGCAAGGCCGGCTTCAAGGATCCGTACGCGGCCGACAAGCCGCTGTTCACGATCACGAAGGCGAACGCCGCGCAGTACAAGGACAAGCTCCCGGCCGGTGCCTTCGCAATGCTGAACAAGTACCCCAACTTCGCGATGGCGGTGTACCCGACCCACCGCAGCGCCTGCTACCCGAAGGAGGTGTACGACACCGTGAAGGCGGAAGCGGGCTCGGTCGAGCTGTCCGGCTGGGGACTGAAGGGCCGCAAACGCACCACGGTGCCCTTCCCGATCCCGCGGGACGGACTCGAGGCGATCTGGAACCACGAGCTGCGCTACCTGGGCGGCGGACTGTACCGCCTCTACAACCAGTTCCCGGTGCGCGCCTCGGGCGAGTTCTACAAGATCGAGTCCGAGGAATACNGGATCTTCAACCAGAACATCGATCCGTCGCAGGACAACCTGATGTTCGCCTACCTCGACCGCAACCTTGCGCCGGCGACGCTCGAAGGCAACACCACGCTGGTCCACGAGCCTGTCGACCAGACCAGGCAGGAACGCGCGGCCTGGCAGTACAACTCNGGGCAGCGTCGCGTGCGCCGGGCCCCCGAACTCGGCTACGACAACATCGGCAACGCCTCCGACGGCCTGCGCACCTTCGACCAGGTGGACATGTACAACGGCGCGCCGGACCGCTACGAGTGGAAGCTGGTGGGCAAGAAGGAGATGTACATCCCCTACAACGCCTACAAGCTCGACGACAAGTCACTCAAGTACAAGGACATCATCCAGAAGAACCACATGAAGTCCGACCTGTTCCGCTACGAGCTGCACCGCGTCTGGGTCGTGGAGGCGACGCTTCGAAAGGGCATGAAGCACGTCTACGCCAGGCGCACCTTCTACCTCGACGAAGACACCTGGCAGATCGCCGAGGAGGACGCCTACGACTCGCGCGGGGAGCTGTGGCGGGTGGGCATCGCCCCGATGATGCAGTTCTACGACGCTAAGGTGCCGTTCTACCGCGCCAACATCTGGCACGACCTGACGAGCGGCGCCTACCTCGTGTCGCTGCTCACCAACGAGATCAAGGAGCCCTGGACCTTCGGCCACAAGGCGAAGTGGTCCGACTTCCAGCCGGACGCGCTGCGCCGGGCCGGGACGAAGTAGTTACTCTCTCGCCGTCGCCCGGTACCGGAGCTGGGCGGCGGCGAAGACTTCGCGCAGGGCTTCCGTCACCCGCGCCACCGCCGGGAAGGGGAAGGCATCCCGGTTCCAGTGCAGGAAAAGGTGGTGCGTCAGGGGCACGCGGGTCCTGACGACGCACAGGGTGCCGGCTTCGATCTCCGGGGCGAAGAAGAAGCTCGGCCCCGCGGCAAAAATCCGCCGGCTCGCGTGCACGATCAGTGCCAGCATGCTCGGGTCCGAGCACAGGATCCGGCCGGGCAGCTCGTCCACGTCGATCCCGAAGTCGTGCTTGATGCGGTCGATGTAGTGCTGCTCGGTGATCGGCAGCGCGATCGGGTACTTGAACAGCTCCGGGACCGTCTCTGGCGGATTACCGCACAGCGGATGTTCGGGATGGGCGACGACGATGATGTCGGACTCGAGCAGCGGCTCAGAGGCAATCGCGGCCAGCGGCTCGTCGAACTCGGGGCTGACGACCACGTCGAGCTTGCGCTGCATCAGCCGCTCGCACAGTGAGTAGGTCGGTAACGTCAGCAGGTCGAGACCGATCTTCGGAAAGCGGGTGGAAACCACGCCCGCGATGTCACGGAACATCACGCGCAGGCCCGCTGAGGCTCCGACGCGCACCACTCCGCCCCGGCCCGAGGACAGTCGCTTCGTCTCCTCGGTGAGGCAGGCGGCTTCGCTGGCCATGACTGCGGCCCGGCGCGCGATGAACAGCGCGAGCTCCGTCGGCTTCGACTGGCCGCGGCTGCGGTCGAACAGTGGCGCGCCGAGCTGGTCCTCNAGGTGCGCGATTCTGTTGCTGAGCGTGGGCTGGGTGACGCCAAGCACTGTGGCGGCCTTGCGCAGGCTGCCCGTCTCGCAGATCACCCGCACGTCGAGAAAATCCCGGACGTTCACAGCTCCCCCTGCCGNTCGGGCACCGATAAGGCAAATTATCACNCATGGCGGAACTTTGGTATTCCGCTGCCCCGCGTTGCCTTCATACAGTCACGACGTACTGACGACACGGGTCATCCGGGCGGGAGCGGGCAGCGACGGCGCGTTGACCTCGCCCGTGCCCTGCATGCCCCGGGGCGGCGGCCAGCCCACGACTCCAACACTGCCCTGGCAGGGTGAAACTTGACTCAGATCCGCGTCGTTCTCGCCACGTTGCTGCTGTCTGCGGTGCCGGGCGTCGGCTCCGCTGCGGAGGCTGGCGGCAGCCGTCCGGACAAGCGGCTGTACTCGCCGTATGCGCGGCAGACGTTNCCGGGTCGCGTGTTCTTCGGCGACACGCACCTGCACACCGCCTACTCGGCGGATGCCGGCCTCGCGGCCAACACGCTCGGGCCCGACGCAGCCTACCGTTTCGCGAAAGGGGAGACGGTGGTATCGAGCACGGGCGTGCCGGCCCGCCTGCGACGGCCGCTCGACTTCCTCGTGGTTGCGGATCACGCGGAGAACCTCGGCCTGCCCGTCGCCATCCGCAAGGACGACCCGAGGCTGCTGTCGACCGACTGGGGCCGGAAGATTCATGCCGCTGCCGGGCTGGGCACCGTGGAAGGCATGACCAGCGCCTACACCATGTGGATGTCCAGGGTGAATGCGCTGCAGGACCCGCTCGCGGACCGGAAGGACATGCAGGCCTCGATGTGGCACGAACTCACCGCCACCGCCGAGCGGCACAACGCACCCGGCCTCTTCACGGCGCTCATCGGTTTCGAATGGACGCTGACTCCGAACGGCAACAACCTGCACCGCAACGTCATGTTCCGCGACGGCAAGGACAAAGCCGACCAGATCGCGCCGCTGTCCGCCTACGACACGCAGGATCCGGAGAGGCTCTGGGACTGGATGGAGGCCTACGAGCAGAAGACCGGCGGCCGGGTCATGGCCATCCCGCACAACGGCAACCTGTCGAACGGCCTGATGTTCGACGATGCGACGCTGACGGGCAAGCCACTGGATCGCGCGTACGCCGAGCGCCGCATGCGCCGCGAGCCCGTGTACGAGATGACGCAGATCAAGGGCGACGGCGAGGCGCATCCGCTGCTGTCGCCGAACGACGAATTTGCAGACTTCGAGACCTGGGACAACGGCAGCTTCGGACCCGAGCCCAAGACACCGGCCATGCTGCCGCGCGAGTATGCGCGCGAGGCGCTGAAGCGCGGCCTCGCCTTTGAGGCGACGATCGGCGCGAATCCGTTCAAGTTCGGCATGATCGGTTCGACCGACTCGCACACCTCGCTCGCGACGTTCGAGGAGAACAATTTCTTCGGCAAGGTGTCGGCGCTCGAGCCGAGTCACGAGGCGATTCGCTTCGACGAGCCGATCACCGGTCGCTTCGCCAGCGACCCGAAGCAGCGNCAGACNCACCGCCTGGCGTCGGCCGGCGGGCTCGCGGCGGTGTGGGCGCGCGAGAATACGCGNGAGGCGCTGTGGGACGCGTTCGAACGCAGGGAGGTCTACGCGACGACCGGCACCCGCATCGCGCTGCGCGTGTTCGGCGGTTACGACTTCACTCCCACGGACCTCGATCGCTCGGATTTCGTCGAGCAGGGCTACCGGCGCGGCGTGCCGATGGGCGGCGACCTGAAGCGGGCCCCAACCGGCAGTTCGCCGACGCTGGTGATCCACGCGATGCGCGACCCGGACGGCGCCAACCTCGATCGTGTGCAGGTCATCAAGGGCTGGCTCGACGCCTCGGGCAAGACCCACGAGCAGGTGTACGACGTCGCGTGGTCGGACGGCCGCAGGCCTGGCCGCGACGGCAAGCTCCCGCCCGTGGGCAACACGGTGGACGTCGCCGCGGCGACTTACGCGAATGCCATCGGGTCCCCATCTCTCACGGCGCACTGGAAGGACCCGTCCTTCGATCCGCGCCAGCGCGCGTTCTACTATGTGCGCGTCCTCGAAATCCCGACGCCGCGCTGGACGACCTACGATGCGAAAGCACTGGGCGTGAAGCTGCCGGACGACGTGCCGGCCACGATCCAGGAGCGCGCCTACGGCTCGCCGATCTGGTACACGCCGTGACCCGGTCGCAGCACCGGAGACACTTTTCGCCGCCCCTGGAGAGACTCACATGACTATCAAGAGCAGGCTGGTTGCCGGTTTCATCGTCGCGATCTCGATGCTCGCGGCATCCGGCCAGAGCATGGCCGCAAAGGAAGTGCGTCCGTCCTGCGGCCCGCCGGGTACGTGGTGCAAGCTCGGTAACGTCACGGCCTCCCGCGACCGCGATCACGACACGATCGAGATCAGGGGCTCGGACGACGAGTTCCGCGCGCTCAAGTTCAAGGTGAAGAACTCCCCGATCAACATCCACCGCATGGTGGTGACGTACGACAACGGCGCGCGCGAGGAGATCAACACGCGCAACGACATCCCCAAGGGCGGCGAAAGCCGCAACATCGACCTGCGCGGCAGCGGCAAGCGCAGCCTCAGAAAAGTCGAGTTCTGGTACGACTCGGCGGGCCTGCTGAACGGCAAGGCCGAGGTCAGGTTGCTGGGCCTGCGCTGACGCGCGAGGCGAGGCTGCGATGAGAAACGCGAATCGAGTGACCACAGCGCTCGCGGCGCTGGCCGTCTGCGCCTCGCTGCCTGCGCAGCCGGCCGACACGAAGCTTTACTGGGGCGACACGCACGTCCACACGAGCTACTCGTTCGACGTCTACCTGTTCGGCACCTTCAACGCGACACCGGACACGGCCTATCGTTTCGCGCGCGGCCTGCCGGTGGTGAGCCCGGTCACGCAGACACGCTGGCAGCTGTCGCGGCCGCTCGACTTCCTCGTGGTGGCCGACCACGCCGAGGCGCTCGGCAGCATGATGAAGCTGTACTCGGGCAGCGACCCGTCGTTCGCCCAGACGCGCACCGGCAAGGCAATGCTCGAGGTCGGAGCGTCGCGCAAGGCGGAGGACCTGACCCGCGCCTATTCCATGCTGCAGGGCACGGCGAGCGGGCTCACCAACCCCTACGGTCTCACGATGAAGGACTTCTACGCCGACCTGCACGGCGGCGAGAAGCGCCGCAGCGCCTGGAACGAGATCATCGACGCGGCCGAGCGGTACAACCAGCCGGGAGCGTTCACCGCGCTGATCGGCTGGGAGTGGAGCGCGCAGCCGGGCGGCGGCAACCTGCATCGCGTGGTGTTCACGCCCCAGGGCGGCGAGGTGGCGCGCAAGTTCCTGCCCTTCAGCTTCCTCGAGAGCGGCGACCCGGAGGACCTGTGGCGCTGGCTCGCCGAGACCAGCCAGCGCACCGGCGCGGACTTCGTTGCGATCCCGCACAACGCCAACCTGAGCGACGGGCGCATGTTTCCGCTCGCGCGCGCCAGCGGCAAGCCGATCGACGCGGCGTATGCCGCGGCCCGCCAGCAGTGGGAGCCGGTGGTCGAGGTCACGCAGATCAAGGGTGATTCCGAGACGCATCCCGGCCTGTCGCCCACCGACGAGTTCGCGGACTACGAGACCTACAGCTTCATCATGACGCCCGAAGGCCGGACGGCAGCCGAGAACGAGGCCGACTACGTCCGCGCCGGCCTGCGGCGTGGCCTGGCTCTCGAAGCCAGCGTGGGCAGCAACCCGTACAAGTTCGGGCTGATCGGCAGTTCCGACTCGCACACCGGCATGTCCGCGGTCGAGGAGACGGGCTTCGCCGGCAAGAACAACCACGATGCCTTCCCGGGCACCCGCGGTGAGCTTGCCGGACTCGGCGCTGCCAAGGGCTGGGACATGGGCGCGGCAGGCTTCGTCGGCGCCTGGGCGACCGAGAACACGCGACGCGGCATCTTCGAGGCCTTCAAGCGCCGCGAGGTCTATGCCTCGACCGGCCCGCGCATCACGCTGCGCTTCTTCGGCGGCTACGACTTCGGCGCGGCGGACCTGAAGTCGAAGGACCTCGCCGCCACCGGCTATCGCAAGGGCGTGCCCATGGGCGGCGACCTGCAGGCGCACGCGAACCGCGGAGCACCTACCTTCATGGTCGCGGCCCTGAGGGATCCGCTGGGCGCGAATCTCGATCGCGTGCAGGTCGTAAAGGGCTGGCTCGAGGCCGACGGCAGCACGCGCGAGCGGATCTACGACGTCGCAGTCTCCGGCGGCCGCAAGATTGGACCGGACGGCCGCTGCGCGACGGCGGTCGGCGACACCGTGGACCTCGCCACGGGCACGTACCGCAACGACATCGGCGCGCCGGAGCTGCGTGTCGTATGGCGCGACCCCGACTTCGATCCGGCGCAGCGCGCCTTCTACTACGCCCGCGTGCTCGAGATCCCCACGCCCCGCTATTCGCTGCTCGATTCGCTCGCGCTCGGCAAAGCCTGGCAGGACACCGGCCGGCCGGCGACCATCCAGGAGCGCGTGTACGGCTCGCCAATCTGGTACACGCCCTAGCCGGACGGGTGCCACGGCCCCCAGCCGCCGGGCCGGTGCTGACGCGCAGTGAGGCGGCCCGGACGCGAGGCGCGCTACGTCGTCTAAACTGCGCGCCATGCACCCCGCCCGCGACCTCTTCTCCTACCGCAAGCACTGGGCCCACCGGTTCGGCCCGGCGCCGTTCCTGCCCATGTCGCGGGCGGAAATGGACGAGCTCGGCTGGGATTCCTGCGACGTCATCGTCGTCACGGGCGATGCCTACGTGGATCACCCGAGCTTCGGCATGGCGATCGTCGGCCGGGTGCTCGAGGCGCAGGGCTTTCGCGTCGGCATCATCGCGCAGCCCGACTGGCACTCTGCCCGCGACTTCATGAAGCTCGGCCGCCCGAACCTGTTCTTCGGCATCACCGGCGGCAACATGGATTCGATGGTGAACCGCTACACCTCGGATCGCCGCATCCGCAGCGACGACGCCTACACGCCGCACGGCGTGGCCGGCGCGCGACCCGACCGCTGCGTCATCGTGTACTCGCAGCGAGTGCGCGAAGCGTACAAGGACGTGCCCGTCGTGATCGGCGGCATCGAGGCCTCGCTCCGGCGCATCGCGCACTACGACTACTGGTCGGAGAAGGTGCGCCGCTCGGTGCTCATGGACTCGAAGGCCGACCTGCTCGTGTTCGGCAACGCCGAACGGCAGATCTGCGAGATCGCCCACCGGCTGGCGGCCGGCAAGAGAATTGAGGAGATCACCGACCTGCGCGGTACGGCCTTTACGCGCAAGGCGACTCCCGATGGCTGGATCGAGATCGACTCGACCACCGTGGACACGCCGGGCCCGCTCAACCCGCCGGTCGATCCGTATGCCATGGAACCGACGGGAACTCGGGGCACTGCCGTCACTGACGCGACGTCGCTCCGGTCTTCCGGATCGCTCCGGGAGGCCGTGCGCGGCAGGGACGCCGCGCCCGGAGCCCCCAGGGATGGGTTCACGGCGTCCTCCCGGAGCGATCCGGAAGACTGGGGCGGCGTTGCCACAGCAGGTCGAGAAGCGATCCTCAAGTTCCACCGCCGCATCCCGAAGAACGCCGACCGCGACCGCAGCGTGATCCGCTTGCCCGCGCACGAGCAGGTCGCGGCCGACCCGGTGCTGTACGCCCACGCCTCGCGGATCCTGCACGCGGAGTCGAACCCCGGCAACGCGCGCGCGCTGGTGCAGCGCCACGGCGACGT
>Ga0031656_10000797_pt1 | contig 11476 bp, 5 predicted proteins | sample FrelakmetDIP11DI_FD_55080 | JGI IMG/M metagenome (GOLD analysis project Ga0031656, IMG submission 55080) | Freshwater lake sediment microbial communities from the University of Notre Dame, USA, for methane emissions studies - DIP11 DI | ecosystem: Environmental > Aquatic > Freshwater > Lake >... | reverse complement strand
CAAAGAGAGACGAGTCCGTAAAGAAACTAACTTCCATCGCTTATATTATTGCTGGAGTTACGGCTGTTTACTTTGGTGTTGTTTTATCGAGAAACTCTTTCCATATGTAACGATTAAAACGTGTTCCATATGGAAAGCCGAACTCCAACTCAACATACTTCCTCTTCCAAGAAAGAAGTTGAGATTTTCATAATAAGCCTTCCGGCAGTATGTTGCTTCTGAAAATCAAAACACTTACAACTTTTTTGGAAAAATATTTTCAAAGAGCAAATTTACCAAGAAAAATAGCAAGAATCTCATAGTAATGCTTCTATGTATTTGTAATATATGAATTGGGAGTGAACTGGGGGGGGGAGATGGGCAGAGAAGATGTTGATAAAAAAGGTTTTCAAAGATGATGGGACACTTTCTTTATTAATCATTCAACTGAAAGGAGATTAAGGTTCATTCGTGAAAAAGTTGAAGAACATCCAAGGAGAAGAATGTCTGGATTCCCGCCTCTGCGGGAATGACAAAAAAAACAAACACTTAAGAATGTCATCCCCCGACTTAATCGGGGGGTCCAGGATGTTTTCAACTTACTAAGAACTACATTATAAAAGCCACTTTTATGTCATACCGGCGGAAGCCGGTATCCAATGCCGTTGCCTTTACAGTCGCTGGATTCCGGGTCAAGCCCGGAATGACGGCCATGAGGCTTTATTAACTAGTAAATGCGAAAGACACAATATTATCTGTGGTCAAGTTCTGGTAATGCGGTAAAAACAAAACGACCAGAATATCATGTATCTTGATCCTCAATTTGCTCTTTTTGAATCTGTAACCTATCTGTAACCTTACCTTTGGTAACGTGTATGTGGGTCAGACTCCTCATATGCTCTGGGGGGTGGGGGTAGCGTTATGCTGCCCCCACTAATTTTTTTCAAAAATCCCTTTTATCTGTACATCGCAACTCACATAACTCTTTCTTCCCGCAACGTATGCTCAAATATTCTATAAATCGAATATTAGCCTTTGCCTATACACTTCAGATAGTTTTTGATATAATGTTTTGAGTTGCTGGGGGAATTATTAATCTCGGAGCTGCGAGATGATAGTTTTGGCTTTCTTCGGTCTGTCTTAGCAGATGCTGCCAGTGAGGGGGAAAATGAGCGGGCATGATGACGGTGATGTAACAGACCTTATTCTCACACCGGTATTATGGGGCTTCGAAAATACACCCCCGTATAAGAAGGTAGCCTCAAGGAAGTCCACATTTAAATAAGGGCCGGGTTCCTGATATCAAAAATCAGGGTTCCGGCCCTTATAGTTTTAAGGGGGAGCAGTTATGGGGGTTCAGAACCCCGGTGTAAAGGGCGCATATGCTTCGATAGCCAAAATAACCCGTCCTGTCATCTCGGAAGTTGTTCCCCGGAAAAGACTGTTCAAGCAGATTGAACAGCTCAGCAAAAAACCGCTTATTTGGATATCCGGGCCTCCCGGATGTGGAAAAACAACCCTTGTTTCGAGCTATCTCGATGCCGAAAAGATTCCCTGCATCTGGTATCAGGTTGATGCAGGTGACCATGACATCTCAACATTTTTCTACTACATGGGCCTTGCTGCCAGGAAAGTAGCAACGAGGAAAAGAAAACCCCTGCCGCTTCTTACCCCTGAATACATGCATGGGCTGCCGACTTTTACCCGGCGGTATTTTGAAGAACTGTTCAGCAGGATCACTCCTCCCTTCTGTCTGATTTTTGACAACTATCATCAGATCCCTTCTCAAAGCATGTTTCATACCGTCATCGCAGAAACATTGGATGTGACTCCTGCTCATTGTAATGTGACGGTAATAAGCAGACGCACCCCGCCCCAGCAATTCATACGGTATCAGGCAAACAGTGCCATGGGCTTTATAAATTGGGACGACATCATGTTCAATGGGAAAGAAGCACGGGACTTTATCAGGGCGAGGGGAGTGAAAGGACTTTCAGAAGAAACGATTTTGCAGATTCATGAAAAGACACAGGGCTGGGCAGCTGGTCTTCTCCTCATGACGGAGGCGGCAAGGCTCGGAAAACTCGATTTTCAGAAGATAGACCAAACTCCTCCCAAAGAAGTTTTCTCATATTTTGCGAATGAGGTATTTGAGAGAATAGAAAAAGAGATACAGCGCCTGCTTCTGGAAACCGCTTTTTTGCCGAAAGTGACTGGTCAAATGGCCCGCGAACTCAGCGGCAATGTGCATGCAGAAAAAATATTATCAGATCTTCATCTCGATAACTTCTTCATACAGAACCATCCGCTTCATCAACAGGTGTACCAGTACCATCCTCTGTTCAGGGATTTTCTTCTGGCAAAGGCACAAGAGGTAATGTCGCATGAAGAAATAGCAGAGACAAGGATGAAAGGCGCCAAACTTCTTGAGAAGGCTGGACAGATTGAAGAAGCATTTTCCATTTTCAAAGAGGAGAAATCCTGGGATGATTGCATACGCCTCATCCTGGTCAATGCACAGTCCTTCATGGAAAAAGGGAGGATGCACACACTTCAGGAATGGATTCAGAGCATTCCAGAGGGGATAAGAGAAAATGTGCCGTGGCTTCTCTACTGGCTCGCGGCATGCAAACAACCCTTTAATCCAGTCGAAAGCCAGGTTTTGTTTGAAAAGGCATTTCATATCTTTGAGGGGCTTAAAGATACTGCCGGTACATTATTATCGTGGTCCGGTGGAGTAAACAGCATTATCCATGCTTGGGATAACCTGAAACAGCTTGATTATTGGTTAGACTGGTTTGATGCAAAGATGGCTTCCGGAATAACTTTCCCGTCGGACGAAATAGAGGCTGTGGTTGGTGCCAGCATGTCCTCAATATTTTTCTGGAGAAAACCGGATCGTCCTGACATAAAACGGTGGGTTGACAGGGGAATTGCCATTGCACAAAAAACCCAGAACGCTAATATTGTAATGCAGATATATCCTCAGGCAATCATGTTTCTCAACAGTACCGGTCTTTTCAATGACGCGAGAAATGTATTTAACAGCTTTAAAGGTATCTCACAATCCATCCTTGTAAGTCCGCTCATAATGATCACTAATAAATTTGCAGAGTCCCAATTTTATAGTGCTTCAGCGATAACGGATGATAAATCAATGTTGGCAGTGGAAGATGGTCTTAAAGCTGCACAGAAGTATGGAATTCATGTATGGGATGTTGGACTCTATTGTCAGGGGGTGCTTTCCTCACTGAACCTTCAGGACCTTCAGATTGCAGGGAACTTTATTGAGAAGCTTGATTCTACTGTGGACAGCAGGCAGCGGAACGCATATGCATACTATCTCTATTTGAAAGGATGGTACTGTCTGCTTGTTGGGGACGTAACTGATGCACTTATGTTTGGTGAAAAAAGTTTACAGATAACGGAAGAAACGGGATCACCTACTCCTGAAATGTGCACCCGTTTAGGGTTCATTCAGATTTTATATTCTGCAGGCTCTTACGAGAAGGCACGCAAGCAGTTATCAATTGTCGACACAATAAACAAGAGGATCAAAAATCCTCTCTTCGAATATATATGCAATTTGACCGAAGCGCAATTTGCCATGGGAAATGAAGATGAGACTTCTGTAAAAGAATATTTGCATAGAGCAATGGAACTCGGAAGAATACATGGGTATTTCACCATGGTGCATTTCTGGCGGCCTTCATTACTTGCAAAGCTTTGCAGGAAAGCGCTGGACTGGGAAATAGAGGTTGAGTATGTTCAAGAACTTATCAGGGCACTGAAACTTATTCCTGATGAGCCTCCGTATGAGACTGAGAACTGGCCATATCCTTTAAAGATATATACGCTTGGCCGGTTCAGTCTGCTGAAGGAAGGAAAGGCAGTAAGCTTTTCCGGAAAAGTCCAGCATAAACCACTCACGTTGCTGAAGGCGATCGTAGCTTTTGGCGGAAGGGAAGTTGATCAGAACCAGTTGATCGATGCCCTCTGGCCTGATGCAGCCGGCGATGTGGCTTACAGTTCCTACAAGACAGCAATGCACCGCCTGCGTAAACTGATCGGAAGGGAAGAAGCTGTGCAGGTCGCAGAGGGTCGGGTAACGCTTGATCCCCGGTTATGCTGGGTTGACGTATGGGCTTTCCAGCGCCTGTCAGGACGGGTAGAAGAACTGTGGAAGGCAGTAAGAGAAGAGAAGAAAACAGCATATCTTGTCGGGCTTTCCGAGAAGGCGATCGCACTCTATAAGGGTGATTTTCTGACCGGTGATACTATGGAACCGTGGACAGTATCCATGAGAGAGAAACTGAAGAACAGGTTCATTCAGATTGTGGTGCGGTTATGCGAGCACTTTGAAGGGTCAGAACAGTGGGACAAGGCAGCGCTCTATTGCGGGAAGGGGCTTGAGATAGATGACCTCGCAGAGGAGTTTTACCAGCGACTGATGACCTGTTACACGCATCTCGGGAGGCAGACAGACGCACTTTCAGTATATACCCGGTGCTGCAAGGTCCTGCACGCTGCAATGGGTATTGAACCTTCACCAAAGACCGTGGCTATTTACAGAGCGATCACTGCTGATGCCAAAGTCCAGAATTAAATACAAGGTGAGATTTATCATGAAGGGAAAACCATTCCGGGGAATATACATCACCCTGATAGCCTTACTTTCGTTAGCCTTTTCTATCAGCGCCTTCGCCGGAGGGCCCATCCTCGGTGCGCGTTCAACGGGCATGGGCACAGCGTTCACCGCGGTTGCTGATGATCCGTCCACAATCGCAGTAAACCCAGCAGGCCTCACCCAGTTGACGGGAACTGAAGTATATGGCGGTTCGACCTTTATTATTCCCTCAACTGAATATACGAGTCCATCCGGACGGACCGAGGAAACTGAATTTCAGATCTTCTTTCCGCCCCATATATATATGGTTTCAGACCTGAAAAAGGATAAACTCCGTTTCGGTTTCGGGATTTTCTCATTATATGGAATCGGTGGCAGGAAATGGGACGAGGATGGTCTCACCCGGTATTCATCAACTGAAAGCTTCATCGCAACCCTTTCTTTTAATCCTGTCGTTGCGTGGAAAATATCCCCGGTTCTCTCAGTAGGAGCAGGGGTGAATTATATGCTGTCAAGGACAAATTCAAAAAAAATGGTTGACCAGTCTCTTCTCGGCGCCCGTGACGGAAAAATGGAACTCGAAGGTATGGGAGACGGATGGGGGTATAATTTTGGTATTCTCCTGACTCCTGAGGAGCACTGGAGTCTCGGCTTTGCCTATCGTAGCAAGATCCGCGTTACCCATGAAGGCGACCTTGAGGTGAAGCATATTGCGCCTGCGCTCCAACCCATGTTCGGCGGTTCTACTTTCAAAACAGATGCGGAGACGCCCGCAACCTTTCCTGACATCGTGAGTTTCGGCATTGCATACAGGCCGACAAAAGACTGGACCTTGGGACTGGATTTCGAATGGTTCGGGTGGTCAAGCTTTCAGGATGCTGAATTAAAGATAGACGATGAAGTACCGGAAGCGAATTTTACTGACACCTCTGCACCCCTCGACTGGAAAGACATATGGACAATAAAGGCAGGTGCAGAATACAAAATGAATGAGAAGATAGCCCTCAGGGCTGGCTATGCGTATATCGAAACACAGATACCCGAACAGACTCTTGATGCATCAGCGCCTGACGCAGATCAGCATAATTTTTCTCTCGGATTCGGATATCGTATGGGAACCGTAGTCATGGACTTTTTCTACATGGCCGGTTTTTTCGAGGACAGAAAAGTCAGGAACAATCTTCTCAGCGGCACCTATGAAAATTTCAACCACTACTTCGGCTTCAGTGTAGGGAAAAAGTTCTGATAGTTTTGAAGAGCCGACGGCAGCAAGGACAGGTGTTATAAGGGTTTAATGCTCATCAAGTTCTTTCTCAAGCACATGTTCCAACTGTTCAGAGTGAACCTTAAGATGAGTCACTGATGCAGAGAGTTCACCGATTAAATCTTCAGCCTGTTCATCTGTTAAGGTATGCATCTTTAACATTGCCGATAACTTAATCATTTTAAGACACTCTTCTTCAAGCTCGCTCAGTAGTACTAAGAGGGTCTTGCTTAATCTTGTTTTTTCTTTCTGGGCTGCTTTCATTTTTCAAGCCTCTTTAAAACCCTTTTTAAGCTATTCTGAAAAGCATCGATTTCTGCTTCCCAATGATGAATACGTCCTTCATCAGGAACAAGCTTACCGCGCTCTTTCTTAATTTTATCCATGTGTTCAATGATTTGCAACTTAAGCCCTTCGGCCCTTTTCTTCAAACCACGCATACCCATTTGCTTAACCCCAATGATTATAGCATAAGCTAAATTTAATCCGTAACCTATCCGTAACCTCCATTCTGATAAATTGTTTTCAAATCCTGAAAAAGGATGATCAATTGCACCCGGCATGAGAGGGATAGCAAGGGCGGGGGCGTTCAGTGAAAACCTACATAGTCAAGATCTACCGTCAGTTGCCTGATAGTTCGCGCAACACCGTGGGAATTGTCGAGGAAGTCGGCATAAGCGGGAAGAGGGCTTTCAACACCTTTGATGAGCTTTGGGAGATCGTCAATACATCGCATCAGGAGAAGAGGGTTGCAATGCGCTCACACCGCCCTTCCGATGGGGAAAAGAGGAGACACCGGCGGAGCGAGGCATCGTACTTAACCGGATATTTGATGGAACTGCAGCCTGAATATACTACATCAAAAGGGGTAATAGCCAACATTAGCAAATCGGGGGTATGCCTTCTAACGCCGACGGCGCTCACCGAAGGGGAAAACATAGTTCTCAAGAGAGATGCCAGCTCACCAGCCCAAAAAGCAGCAGTCCGCTGGTGCAGGCAGTACAAAAACTTCCATTACCGGGCCGGACTGGAGTTCAGATACTAAAGGAGGTGATGCATCTGATGATATGAATCGATTCATGAAATAGGGGCGGCAAGATTATTAACACAGATAATCATCTTGCGAACGAATGTTCCCAGCATTCACAAAAGTGGGAGGAAACCATGAAGAAATTAAGCATTTTTTGGTTAGCTTTTATGAGCGCTGTGCTCATGTTACTGTCAGTTTTTGTATTCGATGTTCAGGCAAAGAAGGAACTGATTCTGTGGGATCCCGCGAGAATAGAACAGACCATCAATCCAGGCAAATCATTGGATATGACGGTCACTTTTATCAGCAACAGTGATCTGTACAATGCTGACTTGTGGGTTGTGCCCGAATTGCAGCCTTTTATGAGCGTAACGCCGAATTATTTCAGTGCAATTCAGGCAAACACTCCTTACAATGTAACAGTCCATTTTTATATCCCGAAAACTACTCAGATAAAAGTCTATGACGGAACTGTCCATCTGAGAATCGGCACCACAACCTATCCCCAAACATTGAAAGTTGAGCTTACCGTCGGCAATGTATCGAATCATCCTCCTGTTGCAAACGCCGGACCATCTCAGTTGGTCTATGTCGGCAATACCATAGCACTTGACGGAAGCGGCTCCAGCGACGAGGACGGAGATCCCGTCGCATACCGCTGGGCCTTCATCTCTGTGCCTGATGGAAGTACATCAATATTATCTGATCCGAATGCCGTCAACCCTGCCTTCACAGTGGACAGGCCCGGATCCTATGTTGCGCAGCTCATCGTCAATGATGCAAAGGAGGACAGTTTACCGGCCACGGTAACCATCTCCACCCTGAACTCTCCGCCTGTTGCAAACGCCGGTACCGATCAAACTGCCTATGTGGGGCATACCGTAACACTCAACGGAAGCGCATCGAGCGATGTTGATGGTGATCCGCTAACCTACGGATGGATATTCATATCAATGCCTTCCACAAGTTTAGCAACCTTGTCTGAACCCTTTTCGGTCAATCCAACTTTCACCATAGATAAACCCGGATATTATGTTGTGCAACTTATCGCTTATGACAGCATGGTTGAGAGCCAACCGGATACGGTGACCATCTCGACCGAAAACTCTCCGCCGGTTGCCAACGCAGGGCCTGACCAGACGGCTTTTGTCGGTACGACAGCAAACCTGAATGGGAGCGCATCAAGCGATGTTGACGGAGATCAGCTGATGTATCGATGGTCCTTGATATCTGTTCCGGCATCAAGTACGGCAGTATTATCCGGGGCTTACTCGGTTGCCCCATCTTTCATAATAGACAAGCCAGGTGATTACGTTTTAGAACTGGTTGTCAATGACGGAACCGTCGACAGCGCGCCTGACACGGTNACCATCTCGACCGAAAACTCNCCGCCGGTTGCCAATGCGGGTCCTGACCAGACGGCTTTTGTTTTAGATACAGTCCACCTTGACGGCAGCAGTTCCTCAGACGTTGACGGAGACCTGCTCACCTACTCTTGGTCAATCACGATGCAGCCGGATGGAAGCAATGCGGCAGTCATGAATCCTTCCGCGATAACACCTACGTTCGTCGTTGATAAACCGGGGACATATGTTGTACAGCTCATAGTCAATGACGGAACCGTCGACAGCGTGCCGAATACGGTGACCATCTCGACCGAAAACTCTCCGCCGGTTGCCAATGCAGGGCCTGACCAGACAGCATTCGTTGGTAATGAAACAACTCTGAACGGGAGCGTGTCGAGCGACGTGGATGGTGATCCACTTTCTTATGCCTGGTCGTTCACATCAGTCCCGGCAGGCAGCACCGTAACGCTGTCCAACACATCCGTGGTCAATCCCAGCTTCCGGATAGACAGACCGGGTGATTACGTCGTCCAGTTGATTGTGAACGACGGCACGGTAGACAGCGCAGCTGATACGGTCATTGTCTCGACACGGAACTCACCTCCTGTTGCCAACGCAGGGCCAAACCAGTCTGTTTATGTACTTAACACCGTTCATCTTGACGGCAGTGGTTCAACGGACGTGGANGGTGATCAGCTGACCTTCTCATGGTCGTTCACATCAGTTCCGGCAGGNAGCAATNCTCAACTCTCTGACAACTCNTCCCCTCAGCCATCATTTCTTGTTGATAAGCCCGGAAATTATGTGGCACAGCTCATCGTCAATGATGGAACAATAGACAGTGCACCGGCTGCGGTCACCATCTCCACCCAGAACTCGGCGCCCGTTTCGAATGCAGGCCCTGACCAGACGGTATTCGTCTCAAATACCGTTTATCTTGACGGCAGCGGTTCAACGGACGTGGACGGCGACCTCCTCTCCTTCTTCTGGTCTCTCACGATGGCTCCGGGTGGAAGCAGTGCCCAGCTTTCGGACAATTCAGCGGTTAAGCCGACATTCGTTGTCGACAGGCCGGGTAATTACGTGGCCCAGCTTATTGTCAACGACGGAACAATAGACAGTGCGCCGGATACGGTCACCATCTCAACCGAAAACTCACCGCCAATTGCCAATGCGGGGCCTGACCAAACGGTCTTTGTCGGTAATACGGTGAATCTCAATGGCAGCGTATCGGGCGATGCTGATGGAGATATATTGACTTACCAGTGGTCATTTACGTCTGTGCCGGCTGGAAGTGCAGCAACACTATCCAATAACATCTCGGTCAATCCAACATTTGCCGTAGACAGGCCGGGGAACTACATTGTCCAGCTCATCGTCAACGACGGAACGGTAGACAGCTCACCGGCTACGGTCACCATCTCTACCGAAAATTCGGCCCCTGTGGCAAATGCAGGGACTAACCAGTCGGTATATACCGTGGATACAGTGGCCCTTAACGGAAGCGGGTCGAACGATGTTGATGGTGATGCCCTTACCTACCGATGGTCGTTTACTTCTGTGCCTTCAGGAAGTTCTGCCGTCCTCGACAATCCTGCGGCTGTCAGCCCCACATTTATCGCGGACAGGGCAGGACTTTATGTAGTCCAGCTTATTGTGAATGATGGCACTGTGGACAGCGCCCCGTCGAATGTCTCTGTAGAAGCGAGCGTTCTCAAAGCGATTTCAATCTCTCCGGATGTGCTGAACATTCTTACGCTTGCGTCCGACACCATGTCGCTAACCATGAGCATTCCAGCAGAGACCGGGGGACAGACCATTACACTAACGAGCGACAACCCGGCGGTTACAGTTCCTTCTACAGTAACAGTGCCATTNGGGATGACAAGCGCAACATTTGCAGTGACATCCGGNACAACTGCGGGTACGGCTGTTATCANCGCCTCCATTGACGGATTCGAAAGCGGGAGCAGCACGGTTAATGTTGCCGCCCGTACAATGACCATATCTGCAAGTGGTCCTTTGGTCGGAGTCGGCCGCACCATCGGCGGCACAGTGACCTTATCAGAGCCTGCGCCTGAAGGCGGAGTTACTATCGATCTGTCGAGCAGCAATGCAGGGATAGCCTTGATATCGCCTGCCACACTCGTCATAGCCAGCGGGGATATTTCTGCATCTTTCGATATTTCAGGGGTTGCCCCTGGCACGGTGACGATAACAGCGAATGCACCCGGCTATTCGCAGGGCAGCGCATCTGTCACAATAACCAGCAGCCTCATCAGCCTCGGTGAAATCCCAATTATTGCCCCCGATCAGAATGCGAGCCTGCCTGTAAGTCTGAGCACGAACGCACCTACCGGAGGCGTGACGATCAATTTTACGAGCAGCAACACCGCGATTGCCACCGTGACCCCCACCATTTTTGTTCCGGAAGGTCAGAGGCTGCCGGCAGGCAACAACCCTCAGGTCACCGGCGTGGGGATTGGCACTACACAAATCACTGCCACGGCAATCGGTTTTGCGCAGGACACACGGAGCGTTGTCGTAACTGTAACAGCAAGTTTCAACCCAACATCAGTATCAACAGTAGTTACCCGTATGACCAACATCTCACTGAAACTTACGGCTCCTGCACCTGCCGGAGGCATTACCTTCAACCTCAGTTCGGATGATCCCTTAATAGCCACGGTACCTTCGACTGCTACAATACCCGCCGGAGAAAGCCTTGTATGGATAGATGTAACCGGTACAGGTGCCGGAAACACGATATTGCGCGCATCAGCATCAGGGATAAACAATGCAACGGCAACAGTGCATGTGAGCGCAGCCAATATAACACTCAACGACCTTACTCTTGGAAAAGACCTACAGGCAAGCACATCAGCTTCGTTAAGCGCTGCGGCACCGACAGGCGGACTTGAGGTTACCATTACATCTTCAGATCCTTCGAAGGTGCTTCTGTCAAAAGATGAAACGACAGCCGGGTCTCAAAGTATTACACTGAATGTCGCTGCGGGGTATTCGAGTACCCCATCATTCTATGTGCAAGCACTTGGCAGCTCAGGATCGGCCCAAATAACGGCAAGTGCGAATGGATATACCAGCGACTCATCTTCTGTCACATTACGGCCTTCTGGCTTTATCATCGGTACCCCGGCGAGTAACTTCAGCACCACTACTTTTGCGGCGAATACAGCTATCCAGATTTTTTCTGGAAGGTTGAATCCGAC
>Ga0031656_10000796_pt1 | contig 11476 bp, 11 predicted proteins | sample FrelakmetDIP11DI_FD_55080 | JGI IMG/M metagenome (GOLD analysis project Ga0031656, IMG submission 55080) | Freshwater lake sediment microbial communities from the University of Notre Dame, USA, for methane emissions studies - DIP11 DI | ecosystem: Environmental > Aquatic > Freshwater > Lake >... | reverse complement strand
GACGAGGGCCATGCCGAGGCGGCGCGCGCCGGCCACGGCGACGCTCTTCTGGGCGAATACGCGGTTGATGGTGTCGGTGAGGCCGAGCATCAGTGCGTTCTCGCTGCGCCGCCAGCGCTCGTAGCGGCGCAGGTTGCGCAGCGCGAACGGGTCGCCGCCGCCTGCCACCGCGGTGCCGAGCACCTCGGCGAGCGACGCACAATCGAGGAAACCCAGGTTCACGCCCTGCCCGGCCAGCGGATGGATGGTGTGCGCAGCATCACCGACGAGCGCGAGCCGAGGCCGCACGTACTCGCGCGAATGCCACAGCGCGAGCGGCAGGCTTGCCCGGCCGCTGTCGAGCTCGACGGCACCGAGCACGCGATCGCTCGCCGCTGCGACACGGTGGGAAAATTCACTGGCTTCGAGCGCTTGCAGTGATTCTGCCTCGGCCGGCGTGGTGGTCCACACCAGCGACGCCCGCCCATCGCGCAGCGGCAGCAACGCCAGCGGCCCGTCCGGCAGGAAGCGCTGGAAGGCTGTCTCGCGATGCGGTCGCTCGGTACGCAGGTGCGCCACGACCGCGACCTGGCCGTAGGACCAGCCGGCGCGGCCGATGCCGCACAGTTCCCGGGCACGCGACTGTCCACCGTCGGCCCCGACCACCAGCGCGCAGCTGTAGCGACGACCGTCGGACAGCGTCACGCGCGCAGCGTCCTCGTCGAACTCGAGCGCCTCGAGCCCGGCACGCAACTGCGTCACGTCCCGCACCTGCGGCGACTGGTGCAGCGCCCACTGCACGCGCAGGTTCTCGGCGATGTAGCCGAGATTGGGCTCACCGGCCTCGGCTGCGGAGAAGCGCAGCGTGTCGCGACCATCGAGCCGGCCGGCCGCATCCCACACAACCATGTCGGAGTACGGGCCAACGTGTGCCTCGAGTGCCGGCCACGCGCCAGCCTGGCGCAGGATGCGCTCGGCAGCGCGCGACAGCGCCGAGACCCGCAGATCCAGGTGCTGTTCGTCGGGTGCACGCGGCGCCGTCGGCTCGACCACGGCGATACGCCAGTTTGCGAGATGCTCCTGGCGCGCGAGCAACGCAGCGAGGCACGCGCCGACCATGCCGCCACCGATGATGATCACGTCGAAGTCGAGGCGCCGCGTGGCCATGTTCAGCCTTCCCGCAGCAGCGGCACGCCGCGCGCAAGCCGCGGTACGCGTCCGGCCGCGCCGACACTCAGCCGTGCCATGGCGCTCTTCGCGGGCGGAAAGGCGTCGAACGCCAGCAACCCGGCACTGCGCAGGCCGCGCACCAGGCCGAGCGGCGAGCCGAACAGGCGCACCAGCCCGTCGGTGAACGCGACGATGCGTCGCTGGTCCTCGTTGCGCCAAGTGCCATACGCGGCCAGGGTTGCCGGCGCCCCCGGATCACGCTCCCCCGCGGCGCGCGCATCCGCGATCACCTCGGCGAGCGTCACGGCATCCCGCAGGCCGAGGTTGAATCCCTGGCCCGCAATCGGGTGCAGCGCCTGCGCTGCATTGCCGACCACCGCGAGGCGCTCGCCGACGTGGCTGGCCGCGCGGGCCAGGCCCAGTTCATAGGACTGGCGCACCCCGACCTCGAGCAGTCGGCCGAGGCGCAAGCCAAAGGCGCGCTGCAACTCGGCGAGGAACTCTGCATCCGGCAGCGCGAGCACGCGTGCGGCGTCCTCGGGCGGTCGCACCCAGACGATGCCACAGCGCCCGCCGGCGAGCGGCAGCACCGCAATCGGCCCGTCCGGCGTGAATCGCTCGTACGCGACNTGGTCGTGGAAGCGTTGCGTGGTAATCGTGGCGATGATCGCCGTCTGCCCGTACGCCCAGTGGTCGGCCGCGATGCCGGCCTGCTCCCGGACCAGTGACCGCGACCCGTCCGCGGCGACCACCAGCCGCGCGCCGATCTCCCGTTCGATGCCGCCCTGCTCGAAGCGCAGCGACCGCACGTCGTCCGCCGGCTCGCTGCCGGTGACCCGCGCCGGCGTAAATAACTCGACGCCCGCGCACACCTGCAACCCTTNCCACAGCCCGGCGCCGATCACGCGGTTCGGCAGCACNTANCCCAGCGCCTCGAGCCCCTGCTCCGCCGCGTCGATGCGCGCGNCNCCGAAGCGCCCCTGCTCCGAGACGTGGATGCGACGGATCGGCGTCGCCTCGCGTTCCATGTGGCTCCAGACGCCCAGGCTGCGGAACACNCGCACCGTGCCGTTGGCGAGTGCCGTGGTACGTTCGTCGAAGCTGGGGTGTCCGCCGGTGCCGGGCGCCACGCCCTCGACCAGNGCGATGCGCAGCCCGAGTGGCGCCAGCGCCAGCGCCAGCGACGCACCCACCAGGCCGCCGCCCGCNATGGCGAGGTCGAAGGCGGTCGTGGCACCGTGCTCGCTCATGGTCGCGTCACGCGCCCATCAGTCGCTCGATTTCGGCGGGCGTACGTGGCAGGCCGTCGGTCAGGATCTCGCAGCCATCGGCCGTGACCGCCACGTCGTCCTCGATGCGCACGCCGATGTTCCACCAGCGGCGCGGCACGCCCGGCGTGCCCGCAGGGATGTAGATGCCGGGCTCCACCGTCATGCACATGCCCGGCTCGAGCACGCGCCACTCCTCGCCGACCTTGTAGTCGCCCACATCGTGCACGTCCATGCCGAGCCAATGGCCCGTGCGATGCATGTAGAACTTCTTGTAGGCCTCGCCTTTGAGCAGCGCCGGCAACCGGCCCTTGAGCAGGCCGATGCGCACCAGTCCCTGCGTGATGGCACGCACCGCCGCGTCGTGTGGATCGTTCCAGTGGTTGCCCGGCCGGATGCAGGCAAACGCCGCCTCCTGGGCATCGAGCACCACTTCGTAGACCGCGCGCTGCTCCGCCGTGAAGCGGCCGTTCACCGGGAAGGTGCGGGTGATGTCCGACGCGTAGTACCGGTATTCGCAACCGGCATCGATCAGCAGCAGGTCGCCGTCGCGAAGTTCGGCATCGTTGGCGTGGTAGTGCAGGGTGCAGGCGTTGGGACCGCCGCCGACGATCGGGTGGTAGGAGATGTCGGCCTGGTGGCGATGGAACTCGTGCAGCAGCTCGGCCATCACCTCGTACTCGTGCATGCCGGGCCGTGTGGTGCGCATGGCACGCACGTGCGCACCGACCGCGATCTGCGCCGAACGCCGCATCACCGCGAGCTCGGCGCGGCTCTTGTACAGGCGCATGTCGTGCAGCAGGTGGTCGAGCGCCACGAATTCCTGCGGCGTGTGCACGCCCAGCTTGGCCTGGCCGCGCAGGGTGTTGACCCAGCCGATCACCTGCTGGTCGAACTCCGGATGCACGCCCATCGTGTAGTACACGCGGCTGCACTGCTCCATCAGCCCGGGCAGGATGTCGTCGATGTCGCCAATCGGGAAGGCGTCGTCTGCGCCGTGCTCGGCCGTGGCGCCGTCCGGCCCGGAGCGCTTGCCGTCCCAGGCTTCGCGGGCCGGGTCACGGTCGCGCACGAACAGGATGTACTCGGCCTGTGCGCGGCCGGGCACCAGCACCGCGATCGACTCGGGTTCGTCAAAGCCGGTCAGGTAGTGGAAGTCGCTGTCCGGGCGGAAGTGGTAATGCACGTCGCCGTTGCGCTGCTTCTCGGTCGCGGTGGGCAGGATGGCGATGCCGCCCTTGCCGATCATGCGCATCAGCTGGCGGCGGCGACGGGCGAACTCGTCTTTGCGAACGGCCATGGTCGGTTCAATGTCCTGAGAGGGATGCGGACTGGCGCGCCCGCAGCGCGGCGAGTTCCTCGTAGAGGATCTGCACGCCGGCACGCACGAACTCGATCAGCTCCAAGTAGGCGTCCTCCTCGACCTCGGGCGACTCGGCACCCACGGCACCGGAGTGGCTGACCTGCGCGAGGTCGGCGAGCACTTCGCCGACGGACTCCGACAGCGCTGCCTGCGACGCCGTGCCCGCACTGCCGAAGCCGTACAGGAAGCCGTGGCACCATGCAGCGAGTGCCGCAACGCGGCTGGCGAGGTCGGCTTCGTCGCCGGGAAGCAGAGGCTCGAACTCCATGTCCGGCCGGGCGAGCGCGCCCGCCGTCTCGGCGAACAACGGTGCGAACGGCCCGCCGGCGGCAGCCGCCGCGGCGGCGTCGGCATCGGCGTCCGGCAGGATTTCGTCGAGCCAGTCGGCCAGCGAGTAGTCGGGGCGCAGGCAGAGCGCGCCGCACAGGCAGCCGTGCGCCTCGGCCGGGTGCACGGCGGACGTGCCGGCGGCGAGGGCCTGCTCGACGTCGGCGAAAGCCACGGTCGGANGCATCNCACATATCGTAGCATCGTGCGTCGCCGCGTCGCCGCTTCAATTGATTCCCCGCAGGGCGGGCTCTATAGTTCCGGACATGATCGAACCNAGCGCACGCACCGCGGTCGACGCCGAGTTGAAGCGCCTCGAGCGCCGCATCGACGAACTCGTCGCCACCGTCGGCCAGCTCAAGGAGGAGAACCGCGCGCTGCGGCAGCGCCAGGANACGCTGATGACGGAACGCGCCAGCCTGTTGCAGAAGAACGAGCAGGTGCGGGCGCGGGTCGAAGCGATGATCGGCCGCCTCAAGGCGATGGAGCACGGCTCGTGAGCGAGGACCGCGTGGCGCGCGTGAGCGTGCGGCTGCTGGACCGCGAGTACCAGGTGGCCTGCCCGCCGGAGGAACGCTCCGACCTGCTAGACTCCGCGGAGTACCTCGACGCGAAGATGCGCGAGGTGCGCGACTCGGGCAAGGTGGTCGGGGTCGACCGCATCGCGGTCATCTCGGCGCTCAACCTCGCCAACGAGCTGATCAAGCTGCGCCGCAACGGCTCGAGCGTCGACAGCGAGCTCGGCGCCAAGCTGCAGCGGTTGCGGGAGCGAGTGGAATCGGCCCTCGAGAAGGGCCAGCAACTTGAACTATAGGGAGCGCGCGCTCGACCGCGCTCCCGACGATTTGGCGCCGCCTGCGGTGTTCGACACGGTCCGGGTTACCTCTCGACCTTAAGTTCAACACCCTGGGGAGTTGGTCTGTTGGCACCATTGTGCAAGTCCGCCTCGAGCGGGAAGCCTTAGGTGCTGCGGCCTTCCCCGACTATTGCTCCATGTCGAGAGCAATGGTCCGTGACGGCACATGCGGGTGGCGCCATCCCCTTCCCCCTCCCGGCGGGCTGACCGCATGGCGCAACCCACTGCCGACGTCCGCGCCGCACGCCACCGGCTGCGAGCCGAGCGCCGCACGCTCGACGCCCCGACCCGGGCACGTGCCGAGGCGGACATCTGCGCCGCGCTCGAGCGACTCGGCCTGTTCCATCGCGGCGCCCACGTCGCGCTCTACTTCCCCATGCCGGGCGAGGTCGACGTCAGGCCCTGCCTCGAGCTCGCATGGCGCCGTGGCGCGCGAGCCTACGTGCCGCGCATTGCCAGCCGCCGCAAGCGCCGCATGTTGTTCACACCCTGGACTGCGGGCGGCATGCGCCGCACCAATGCGTTTGGCATCGTCGAGCCCGGCAGCGCGGTTGGTGCCCGCGCAGTGGTCGACCTCGACGTCGTAGTGCTGCCGCTGGTGGGCTTCGACCGGCGCGGCAACCGGCTCGGCATGGGCGCTGGCTATTACGACCGCGCGCTGCGGCGCCGCCTCGACACGACGCGCCACTGGCGTCGCCCCCGGCTGGTGGGCGTCGCGTTCGCCTGCCAGGAACTCCCGTCCATTCCCGTCTCGCCCTGGGACGTGCCGCTCGACCTCGTGGTCACCGAGCACGGCGTGATCGTGCCCGCGCGTGACGCGCAGCAGAGGACATTGTCGTGAGGTACTGGCTGTTCAAGACCGAGCCCGCGACGTTCGGCGTCGACGACCTCGCCCGCGCCTCGGACGCCACCACCGCCTGGGACGGGGTGCGCAACTACCAGGTACGCAACATGCTGCGCGACGAGATGCGCATCGGCGACCAGGGCTTCCTCTACCACTCGAGTTGCGACGTGCCGGGCATCTACGGCGTGCTGCGGGTGGTGCGCGCGGGTTATCCCGAACGGGCCGCGCTCGACCGCAAGCACGCGTACTTCGACCCGCAGAGCGACCCAGCGAACCCGCGCTGGTACAGCGTCGACGTGCGACTCGAGCGACGGATCGAGCCGCCGATCACGCTCGAAACCTTGCGCAAACATGCGCACGGAGCGCTCGCCGAGCTGCTGATCCTGCGTCGCGGCAACCGATTGTCGGTGACGCCATTGACGCGTGACGAGTGGCGCTTCATCACCTCGCTCGCGTGAGCAGATGCCATGAATCACAGTGCGAGCGCATCGTCGCGCGTGTTCACNGCGACCATGACGGAGCACATCGCCGAGCAGCACGCAAGAAGAATTCGTGACGTACCTCTTGCAATGTGGTTTTGATTTCTGTAAATACTTCGCCCGGACTAACCCGACATGGAGATATGCAAATGGCTGCTAAGAAAAAGGCTGTGAAGAAGGCGAAGGCGAAGGCGAAGCCCAAGAAGGCCGCCAAGAAGAAGTAGGCTTCACGCTTAAGTCTTCAAGACTGTGCCCGCGCAAGCGGGCACAGTCGTATCTGGGGGTCGCAAGTCCGCATGAACCAGGACCAGTTGAAGCAGCGCGCGGCCGAGGCTGCCCTCGACTACCTCGGCGACGGCACCGTGGTCGGCGTCGGCACCGGCTCCACCGTCAACTACTTCATCGATGCGCTGGCCGCGGTCCGGCAGCGCGTCGCCGCGGCGGTGTCGAGCTCCGAAGCCAGCACGCGCCGGCTCGCCGCACACGGCATCCCGGTGCTCGACCTGAACGAGACCGATAACCTCGGCCTGTACGTCGACGGCGCCGACGAGGCGACCCGCGCCCTGCACCTGATCAAAGGCGGCGGTGGCGCGCTCACCCGCGAGAAGATCGTGGCTGCCGCCGCGCGCCGCTTCGTCTGCATCGTGGACGAAAATAAGCTGGTCGAGCGGCTCGGGCACTTCCCACTGCCCGTCGAGGTGATCCCGATGGCGCGGCGCTANGTCGCCGGCCAGCTCGCCCGCCTGGGCGGCGAGCCCGCCTGGCGGCAAGGCCTGGTGACCGACAACGGCAACCACATCCTCGACGTGCGCGGCCTCGACTTCCACGATCCCGTCGCACTCGAGGGCGAGATCAACCAGCTCGCCGGCGTCGTGACGGTCGGGCTGTTCGCCCGCCGCCCCGCGGATGTACTACTGGTGGGGACGGCCTCGGGCGTCGTAACGTTGGCGCGTGACGCCTGACCCGGCCCTCGTCCGCGAACTCCGCGCCGCGCTCCGACCCGACGCCGTGCTGGTGTCGGCCGAGGCCTGCGCCCCGTTCGAGTGCGACGCACTGAACACGCAGCGGCTCCGACCCGACATCGTGGTCCTGCCGCAGACCGAGGCCGAGGTCATCGCGGTGTTGCGCGCCTGCCGGCGCCACGGAACGCCGGTCGTCGCGCGCGGTGCCGGCACCGGATTGTCCGGGGGCGCGCTGCCGGTCGCGGGTGGCGTGCTGCTGGTGCTGGCACGCCTCAACCGCATCCTCGAGGTCGACGCCGCGCGGCAGTTGGCGCGCGTCGAGCCCGGCGTCACCAATCTCGAGATCTCGCAGGCCGCGGCGCCGCACGGTCTCTACTACGCGCCCGATCCGTCCTCGCAGGTCGCCTGCACCATCGGCGGCAACGTCGCGGAGAACTCCGGCGGCGTGCACTGCTTGAAGCACGGGCTCACGGTTCACAACCTGCTCGAGGTTCGCGTCGCAACCATCGACGGCGACATGCTGGCACTCGGCTCCGTCGCGGGCGAAGCGCCGGGACTGCCGCTGCTCGCGCTGCTGACCGGCTCCGAGGGCATGCTGGGCGTGGTGCTCGAGGCGACCGTGCGCCTGAAGCCGCTGCCCGAGCGCGTCGAACTGTTGATGGCGTCGTTCGCCGACCTGCGCCGCTGCGCCGATGCGGTCGGGAGGATCATCGCTGCCGGCATCGTGCCGGCCGGGCTCGAGATGATGGATGCACCTGCCATCCGCGCCGCCGAGGCGTTCATGCGCTGCGGCTACCCCACCGACGCCGCGGCGCTGCTGCTCTGCGAGCTCGACGGGCTGCAGCGCGACGTCGAGCGCGAACTGCAGGCGGTCACCGCGCTGCTGCGCGACTGCGGCGCAACCACGCTGCGGGTCGCTGCCGATCCGGCCGAGCGGCTGCGCATGTGGTCGGGCCGCAAGTCGGCATTCCCGGCGGTCGGCCGCCTCGCGCCCGACTACTTCTGCATGGACGGCACCATTCCACGCCGGCACCTGGCCGACGTGCTCGAGCGCATCGGCGTGATGTCGCAGGCCGCCGGCCTGGCCGTGGCCAACGTGTTCCATGCCGGCGACGGCAACCTGCATCCACTGATCCTGTTCGACGCCGGCGAGCCCGGCGCCATCGAGCGTGCGGAGCGGCTCGGCACAGAGATCCTCGAGCTGTGCGTCGCTGTGGGCGGCACGGTCACCGGCGAGCACGGGGTCGGCGTTGAGAAGCTCGGTCCGATGTGCACCCAGTTCGGCACGGACGAACTCGAGGCCTTCCATGGCGTGAAGCGCGCCTTCGACCCGGACGGGCTGCTGAATCCGGGCAAAGCCGTGCCGACGCTCGCCCGTTGTGCGGACTACGGTGCGATGCGCGTGCACGGCGGCAAGCTGCCGTTCGCCCACCTGCCCCGCTTCTGAATCGCGATGGACCACGACGCCACGCCGGAACTGGTTGCGCGGGTACGCGCGGCGACGGCGGCCGGCACGTCGCTGCGTATCGCCGGCGGCGGCAGCAAGCATTTCTACGGCCGGCCCGTGGCAGGTGAACTGCTGTCGCTGCACAGCCACGCCGGCATCCTCCGCCACGACCCCGCCGAGCTGGTGTTGACCGCACGCGGCGGCACTCCGCTCGCCGCAGTCGAGGCGCTGCTCGCTGGCAGCAGACAGCGGCTGCCGTTCGAGCCGCCGCATTTCGGTGCGCAGGCGACGCTCGGCGGCACGGTCGCGGCGGGACTGGCCGGCCCGGCACGCATGTGGGCGGGCCCGTTGCGTGACTTCGTGCTTGGCGCCCGAGTGCTGACCGGCGACGGCCGCGTGCTGCGCTTCGGCGGCGAGGTGATGAAGAACGTCGCCGGCTACGACGTCGCGCGACTGATGGCCGGCTCGCTCGGCATCCTCGGCGTGCTGCTCGACGTGTCGCTCAAGGTGCTGCCGCAGCCGGCCAGCGCGCGCACGTTGGCGTCCGAGGTCAACGAGTCGTCTGCCCTGGCGCGGCTCGCCGACCTGGCACGCGGCGCCCTGCCGATAACGGCCAGCGCCTGGTGCAACGGCCGGCTGTACCTGCGCTTCGAGGGTTCGGAGGCGACGCTCGACGTCGTGGAACGGCGCCTGGGAGGCGAGGTGCTGGCGGATGCACCGGCCTTCTGGACCAGCCTGCGTGAGCAGACGCATCCGTTCTTCGGCGGATCCGGATCGCTCTGGCGCTGCAACCTGCCGCCCCTTGCTCCACCGCTCGCCCTCGGTGACCCGCCCCTGATCGAGTGGAACGGCCAGCAGCGCTGGTACCGCTGCGCCGACGGTACGACCGCCTTCGCAGCGGCCGCCGCGTCCGGCGGACACGCCACACGGTTCCGCGGCGGCGCGACGGACGCCGACGTCTTCACGCCGCTGCCCGGTCCGCTGCTGCAATTGCACCGCGCGCTCAAGCGCGAGTTCGATCCCGCCGGCATCCTCAACCCCGGCCGGATGTACGCGGACCTGTAGCGCCATGTTTGCCCGACCCGCCGCGGGACTCGAAGGCACGCTACGCGGACGCGCAGCACAGGCGCTGCTGCGCAACTGCGTGCACTGCGGGTTCTGCCTGCCCGCATGCCCCACCTACCGGGTGACGGGCAACGAGCTCGACAGCCCGCGCGGGCGCATCTACCTCATCAAGCAACTGGTCGAGGGCGCGACGGCGACGGCGACCACGCGCGAGCACTTCGACCGCTGCCTGACCTGCCGCGCCTGCGAGCGGGCCTGCCCGTCCGGCGTGGAGTACGGGCGACTGATCGATCTCGGGCGGGAACTGGTCGAGGAGCGCGTCCCGCGCACGCTGCCACAGCGCGCACTGCGGCGATCGTTCGTCGAGCTGCTGTCACGGCCGCGCCTGTTCGCGACGGCGCTGCGGGCCGGCCAGGCGATGCGTGGCTGGTTGCCCGCAACGGTGCAGGCGCGCATTCCGCCGCGACCGTCGCCGGCGGCCGTCGGCACGGCGTCGCGCCACACACGGCGCGTCGTGCTGCTCGACGGCTGCGTGCAGCCCGGGCTCGCCCCAGGGATCAACGCGGCGGCAGCGCGAGTGCTCGATCGCATCGGCATCAGCGTCGAGCGCGTCGCGGGCGAGCAGTGCTGCGGCGCACTCGGTCATCACCTCGGACACACCGTTCGCGCGCTCGAGCAGGCACGGCGCAACGTCGACGCCTGTTGCGCGGCCCTCGATGCCGGAGCCGAGGCCATCGTCAGTTCGGCGAGCGCCTGCGGCCTGATGGTGAAGGACTACGGCCGGTTGCTCGCCGAGGATGCCGCGTATGCGGATCGGGCGCAGCGCGTGAGCGGGGCGACGCGGGACCTTGCGGAGATCATCGATCCGGCCGACCTGTCGCGCGCGGGATTGGTTCCGGGCACCGGTTTGCGCGTGGCGTGGCAGGCGCCCTGCACGCTGCAGCACGGACAGCAGCTCGGTGGGCGGGTCGAGGCATTGCTGCAAGCGGCCGGCTTCGGCCTCGAGCCGACGCGCGAGTCGACCCTGTGCTGTGGCTCCGCCGGGACTTATTCGATCCTGCAGCCAGGCCTGTCCGGCGAGTTGCGCAGGCGCAAGGTCGCGGCATTGACGGTCGGCTCACCGCAGGCCATCGCAACCGCGAACATCGGCTGCCTCGAGCACCTGCGCGGCACGAGCCCAGTGCCGGTTCGACACTGGATCGAGCTGCTCGCCGACGCACTCGAACGCACGCCCCGGCGCGCGGCGTCGTGAGGATCCGGCCGGCCGCCACGGAAGATTTCGACGCGATCCTCGCGCTCAACCAGGAGTCGGTCGCGGTGCTGAGCCCGTTGTCGCGCGATCGCCTGGCGCAACTCCAGCGCGAGGCGGCTGTGCACCGCGTGATCGAGGATGACGGCGCGGTCGTGGCTTTCCTGCTCGCTTTCCGCGAGGGTGCCGCGTACGACAGCCCGAACTACCGGTGGTTTGCGAATCGTTACGAGCGGTTCCTGTACGTGGATCGCGTGGTGGTCGCGAGCGCCGCCCGCGGCCGCGGCGCCGGCTGCCTGCTGTATCGCGACGTGTTCGAGTTCGCGGCGACGCACTCGGTGGGCCTCGTGACCTGCGAATACGATGTAGAGCCGCCGAACCCGGCGTCGGAGCGATTCCATGCACGCTTCGGCTTCCGCGAAGTCGGGCGCCAACGACTCGACGGCGGCAAGCTGGTGTCGCTGCAG
>Ga0031656_10000795_pt1 | contig 11482 bp, 13 predicted proteins | sample FrelakmetDIP11DI_FD_55080 | JGI IMG/M metagenome (GOLD analysis project Ga0031656, IMG submission 55080) | Freshwater lake sediment microbial communities from the University of Notre Dame, USA, for methane emissions studies - DIP11 DI | ecosystem: Environmental > Aquatic > Freshwater > Lake >... | reverse complement strand
CCTTTAATCACTTCACCGCCATCTGCAATAATATGTACTTCAACTAAAGGCATTTCATTAATACGCAGAATTTGGTTATTGTGAAAGTTTGTTTGTACAGTTTGTCCTTTGTCGAATGTAATCCCTGATTTGATGGCTGCCGAGATTGCCATAACTATTGCACCCTCAACCTGTCCCTTAACCGTATCAGGATTTACAACCGTACCCATGTCAATTACGGCATAGACTTTCTCTATCTTTATTCCTTTGCCCTTCTTTGAAACTTCCACAACCTGTCCACAAAGCCCGGCGAAAAATTCATATTGCGCCACTCCACGTCCCCAGCCNGTAGGAAGGGGTTTGTTCCAGTTTGATACTTCCTTCAGTTTGCGAAGTACCTTTTCGGTATCAGAACCCTTTTTAACCATGTCCAGACGATAAGCGAGAGGATCCTTTTTTGTCTTCAGGGCCATTTCATCAATAAAACATTCATGGGCAAAAGCCAGTGTTGTTGATGTTACCGCACGCCAGTATAAAAGGGGCATGTCAAAGTCTGCAGCTACATACGAATTCTTCATGTTTGGAATTTCGTATTTCTGTTCACTGATAGCCTCAGTCATGGTTTTATTGATCTTTGCCTTATCGTTATTCTTGTCCAGCGTAGCTTCGAGTGATGGCGCGATCACTTTATGCTGAAAGGCAATGGGTTTGCCATCTGAAGATAGTCCGGCTTTCATGGCCGAAAATGTAAGTGGCCGAAACGGTCCCTGCTGTGTATCATCTTCCCGGGTCCAGATTGTTTTAACAGGCTTGCCGATTTTTTTTGAAATGTCAACCGCCTCCATAACATAATCATGGATCAGTCGGCGGCCAAATGCGCCACCGTTGAAAAGTGTGTGCAGTGTTATATTTTCTTCCGGAATGCCAAATTCTTTTGCAGTATCAGAAACAACTGACCCAGGCACTTGGGTTGAGGTCCAGATTTCCAGTTTGTTTCCTGCTGTCCAGCTGGCAAGGCAGTTCATGGGTTCAATAGGAGAGTGGGAAACAAAAGGTGTTTCATAAAAAGATTCGAGTTTCAAGGGTGATGTTGCAAATGATTTATTAAAATCGCCCTGGCTGTGATCCAGCAGACCTTCCTGGGAGGCAAGGCTTCTTAATTTTGTTTCAAATGTTTTTGAATTGAAAGCATCTTTTCCCTGATGATCCCAATTTACTTTGAGGGCTTTGCGACCCTGCAGTGCGGCCCAATAATTCTCCGCAATAACCACAATGGTCTCATAACGGTAAATTCCCACGATCCTTTCACTTTTCACAACCTGTAAAACACCTTTAACTTTTTTTGTAGCTGAATCATCAAAACTTACAAGTTTGCTTCCCATAACGGGGCATCGTTCAATGGATGCATAAACCATACCCGAAGTGACGGCGTCAATTCCAAAAACAGCCCTGCCGGAAGATTTTAGTGGCACATCTGGCCGGGGAGTAGCTTTTCCAAGCAATTTAAAATCTTTGGGATCTTTTAATTTCGGTGAGGCGGGTACTTCCAATTTTGATGCGGCTTCCGCCAATTCACCATAACCAAAACTTTTGCCACTTGGTTTATGAAAGATCTTTCCATCCGCGGCATAACACTCATCAAAAGGAACATTCCAACTTGTAGCAGCAGCTTTTTGAAGCATTTCCCGGGTAGCGGCGCCTGCTTTTCTCAAATCATTGTATCCGCCGCGAATCGAAGAACTTCCGCCCACCCATTGTGTCGGGCCGTATTTCTTTTGACCGCCGGTTTGAACAATGGTTACCTGGTCAAGGGAAACTTCGAGTTCCTCTGCAATCATCGATGGAACAGATTGCCAGGTTCCCTGTCCGATTTCAGGGCGGGTGTTAAAGAGGGTAATTTTCCCGGATTTTTCAATATTTATGAGTGGCGTGAATTCATATAAATCAGGCGCCTTTGGGAAATTTCCTACTGCTACAGTATTTGCAAAACCGGTATTGAGGCCAATGATAAATCCGGTGCCGGTTATGCCGGATAGTTTTAAAAATTTCCTGCGGTCAATCGAAGTAGTATTTTGTTGCATGATGTTGGATTGATGTGAGCGTAAATGTTATCAACTTTAATCCTGACGAGAACCTTCATTACCTAAATATATAAAGCTGTATTAAGTTTAAGCTGCCGGTTTAAATTAACTCAGAAGCCCTGTGTATCGCTTTTCGGATTCGTTGATAGGTGCCGCATCTGCAAAGAATTCCCTGCATTGCTAAATCAATGTCCTGATCGGTTGGTTTGGGGTTCTTTTTTAACAGGGCAACCGCTGTCATGATCTGCCCGGATTGGCAATAGCCGCATTGAGGAACCTGTAATTCAATCCATGCTTTTTGCACTGCGTGATCAATATTTTCCGATATACCTTCTATTGTTGTGATTTTTTTCCCTACTGCGCCGAAAACAGGGAAACTGCAGGAACGAATGGGCGCACCATCGATATGTATGGTACAGGCGCCACATTGGGCAATGCCACAGCCAAATTTTGTACCTGTTAAGCCAACTAAATCCCGGATAACCCAAAGCAAGGGCATTTGCTGATCAGCCTCTACCGTAAAAGATTTGTTGTTAATGTCTAATGTATATGTAGGCATGAAGGTGATTTTAAAATTGTTGATTAAAAAACTGTAACCAATTAAAGGTACAATTCTACATTAGTTATTTACACCGTATTTCGGTTTAATAAAAAAAGAACTGGACCTGTAGCAAGGATTAAGATTATTACATTGACACAAAGTGGAATGAAAATCACTTTTTTTGTGCAGTAGATTTATCAATACCATGGCCAAATAAATAACCCGCCAGCACGCCTGCAATGGTTCCGACAACAGACCACAATATACTTCTGTCTCCCGTAAAATAGCCAAAAGAAAGACCAAAAATTCCACCCATTACAGACATGAAAATAGCAGCATTAATTCTCTTTTTTTTAGCTCCGGTCTCTGCCTGATGATGATGCTTCTTTGTTTTGTGTCTTTGATGTGATTCGGGCATTTTTTTTATTAAGGTACTGATTTTTCCCTGAAAAGTGGGAGAGTATAAAATGATATTTATCAGTATTCCGGCATGCAAAAAACATGTACAACTCTGCCGAAAAGAAACTATGCGCAAATTTTATGTTTTTTTGTAATTTACATCCTCATCAAAAAAAAGGAGGTATTCATGAGATCTACAGATAAATCATGGAAGCCTTCGGTTATTTTCGCGTAACCGGGCTGGTCCATAAAAATAATCTGCCGGTAAAATCCGGGAGCCACCATTTTGTTGGTGGCTTTTTTGAGCAGGATAGGCAGGATTTAGAGAATTGAGAGGATGGATTTGGAGATTTTTTAGGATTAGTTTTGGGAAGGTTAGCAGTCAGGACAAGATATATCCAGGGAGTTCAAATTTTGCTGAACATTTTTTACTGCAATTAATTCAATTTTTGAAATTATTTTAACAAGATCATGAAAGTGATTTATTCCATTTTTAGTGTTTTACTTCTATCTGCTTTTGTTACCTGTACTATAAAGGAGAATTTAGAAGTGAAGAATATTAAAGACCTGGATGAGAATATGATGGATATCCGGGTATANCATGAATTATTAGGTGATGAACTCAGGGCCGGTGATTTGCACGATGCGCAATGGTTTTTGACCGGTATGGATAGTATACTGCTGATTGTTGCAGATAAATACGATACACATCGAAAGTTGGATGAACCTTTTCTCACGTCGTATGACCGGAATATAAAACCTGCCATCCGGGACCTTGAAAAATCCATTAATAATAACGATCTCTCCGCTTCAAAGAATGCATATACTTTTCTGACGAAGAAATGTAATGGCTGTCATCTGGATAATAATATCGATAAAAAAATTCAGAACTGGTTATTCAGAGGGGAGGAGGAAAGATGAATAATTTTTGCTGACTGTATATTCGTCCCGCAAGAAAGTTGATTTTATACTTTTAGGTATTACAAACCTCTATTGAAGCAGGAGTTAGATTTGGAAGGTTAGCTCAGAAAATAATGGGCTATTCCGGGTTAATTTCACTTTCTGATTCATCCTGATGTTTGATTGGCTTGTGATAATTGCTGTTTAGGAATTTCTCAAACTTTTTCCTGTCTTGCTGGTTTTTGCGGAACAGAAAAACGACCAGTAAAATCGCAGCTATTCCGATGCCTGTCAGTATTATCCAGTTCACTGAATATTTATTTAATTTTAATGTGTTGTGCTATTTACTTTTACTCGAAATCAGATCAAAGCTGCAGGGAATAGCACCCTGGCCGCCCCAGGCTAATGATATTTTTAGCCCACGGAGAGCCTCAGAGAAAAAATGGAGGGCCACAGAGTAAAACCTGTATCGCTCTGTGGCCCTCTTTTAACTCCGAGGCTCCTGTGGCCTTGTATTTTTTGTTTCATTCTATTCGCTCTTTCATTTAAAATTCCAAATCTATATATCCTCCGTATCTACACTTAAAGTAAATATAACCTGGTCTGGTTAATACAGGTTCTGGTTTGATATACCCGAATAACATNGGCGGGGTGAATTTTATATCTGTTTCTTTTGACTTTCGATACTATTGAATTGGTTATTTAATAGCACAACACGTTAATTTTAATGTGTTGTGCAATTAAATATAATCATATAACATTTCAATATTTTATCAAAAAAATCCTTCCTTTGTCTGCCTTCCTACAGGTACGGCAGACAAAGGAAGGATGACAAGTGAAAGAGCGTGATCAATCACTGCTATCCCGAATTACTGATTTTACCCGACCTGTCAACCTGATCCCCGTGTTGTGTTAGACATATTTGCCTATCACCCTTATTAAGTCACGTTCCGCAACAACCGCCAAACCAGCCACAGGCTGGTTAAATACAGGTTCGAGGCAAGTAGGCCTCGAACAACTCGAACGACTCAACTGTGATTCAATGTCATTTTCAAAGAACTTTAGTTTCACTTATTATTACTGCCAATGACAAATTTACAGGTTGCTAAATTGCAATCGCAGAAATGATTAATTGAGCCGAAAGACGATGCAGTGTGAAAATGACGAAAATCATAACCCCGAAGGGGTTTAATATGAATAGCCCCGGGTGAAACCCGGGGTCTCGAGTTTGGATGTTTTGAAAAAAATATTTTTGAAAAATGACTATTTCCTATTGAAATAGTCATTTTTTTATGTATATTACATCTAGTTAAATAACTAGATATGGGATACATTACTAAAGTTCAGCTTATCAAAAGATTAAAAAGTGAACAGTACTATGTAAATTTTCCGGCAGCCGTTGCCCAGGCAATTGAGTTCACCGCTGGCGAAGAGGTTGAATGGCTTATTGACGACCATCAAAATTTAGTACTAAGGAGAAGCGATGCTGCTGTTGCAGTGCTTAAAAAAAAACTCAAGAAGAAGTCAACTTAAAATCAATTTTTGACACCATTTTTGACCGGTGCGCCAATGCCTTTAAACAGAATAGAACCAAACGTAGGGTTAATGAGTTGGCCCATGGTCTGCTTACTTGCACCGGACGTGCTACTATTACCGGAATGCTTATTGCTATTGGTAGACAATTTATGGATTGGACCGCTGCCTACCAGATATTTTGGGGCAGTAGAATGAATACTGAAAGGTTATTTGAAGTTTCATTACAAGTTTGTTTAGAGCAATTGAGTCCTAAGCAACTCATTGTTGCCCATATGGATGATACGATTGTAAGAAAAGTTGGTAAAACTATTACTGGTACCGGTTGGCGAAGGGATCCATTAGGTCCTGCCTTTCATACAAATTTCATTTGGGCTCAACGGTTTATTCAAATTTCTTTATCCCTCCATGATCAAACTGATCTCAATAGTCAATCGCGGGCAATTGCGATAGATTTTCATCATAGCCCAAGTGTAAAAAAGCTAGCCAAAAATGCCAGCGATGAAGATAGGTTAGCATTTACCGAATCAAGAAAACAACAAAACCTTAGCATGCATGGATTGTCCAGAATAAAATTAGTAAGATCAAGACTGGACGAGCAGGGCGCATCAGCAAGACAATTGCTTTTAAGTGTTGATGGCAGTTATACCAATGCTACAATATTGAAGGGATTACCACCTGGAGTTACACTGATTGGCAGAGTGAGGAAGGATGCAACCTTAAATTATTTACCGGAATCTGAAAAAACAAAAGGCAGAAACAGGAAATATGGTTACCCGTCCCCAACACCAGAACAAATCAGGCAATCAGACGACTATTCATGGCAAGATGTTATCGGATGGGCTGCCGGCAAAAAGCACATTTTTAATATAAAAGTTATTAAGTCGCTTAAATGGAGGACGGCAGGCCAAAACCACACTTTTCAATTAGTAGTAATCCGCCCATTAAGTTACAGGCTAAAAAATGGAGGCAAATTACTATATCGAAAACCTGCATACCTGGTTTGTAGTGACAATGATCTGGATATTGAAAGGCTATTACAGGCTTATTTATGGAGGTGGGAAATAGAAGTCAACTTCAGAGACGAGAAAAGTACTAACGGTTGTGGACAGGCACAAGTACGTAACGAAATGGCAGCAGTGAAAGTTCCTCAGTTTGTAGTGGCAATGCATGCTTTTGTCCATCTGGCAGATCATATACTTAACAAGTTAAATACTGTTGATGCATTGCCAAAAGCTAAATGGGAACAAAAACACAAACAGCTCAGATCATCCACGAATAACATCCTCAACAACTTTAGAGGATGCTATGTATTTGAAAAACTAGGCAAATCTTTCTCCGACTTCATAGTAAAACAACGACAGATCATAAACACCATTAATCCTATATTTGACGCGGTAAATCCCCTTTTTTATATCAGGAGATAACCAAACTCGAGAACCACCTGCTTTGCAGGTGGTAATGTCCTATGGGCTTTGCCTGAATTTATTCATAAAACGTAATTTAAAAGTTTATCAAAATGTATTCTTCGCTGTTTTTAAGAGGGCTTTGCCCGATGCTTTCAACCCACCTTCTAAGAAGTTGGTTGTTGAGTATCAGCTTTTCGAAGCTCAAAAAAATAATCTTGTCGGTGGGAAAATGTCTGTCCTTTTTATGTCAGATGTTCTAATTAAAGTCGATACAGGAATGGTTGAACTTGAAGCATGGCTGCTGACTGATTTTGCTGCGCATAACGGACATCGGGATTAACGAAGTTTTAAAAATAGGGAATAGAAGTTCAATTGTTTGTACTTGTTCTCAATGCCCTATTTTTAAAAATTTCGTTTAATCTTTCTTGTTATCGGATGTGCTATTCTGATTGTGAAATGCTTTCGATAAAATAAATATCAATTTAACCTTTTCCTTTTACTGTACTTTTATGCATAATTAAACCAATTAGTTACCCAATCTCTCACCAATAACTGTTTTAGACCAATTATCATGCATTAATTTCCCCGTTTTTAAATAATAATGCTTTTGTATATAATACCCTATAATAGTTATGCATACATAAAAAGTAAGTCCTTTTAGAAAATTTCTCCAAATGGATCTCCAAAATGAAATAGGATTTCCATAATTGTCTGAAACTTCAATTTTCATAATGCGTTTGCCAAAAAATCCCTTCCACTTTGAAGATTCCATAATTGCGACAGGAACTGGATATCCAAATACCAAAAGTAGGTATCCTATAATTATAAAATTGACTTGCGTTTCCTCATCTCCAATCAATAAACTAAATCCAATTAAGACAATTATAAATAGATAAATTATAAGAACATCTAACCAATATGATTTTATCCTTTTCTTCAAAACTTTTTTGTAATATTCTTTTTTCCAGTCAGGGTCAATGGGAATAAAATTATCTTCATCAGGCTGTGTTGAGCTGAGCTCATTAAATTCTGTATCGTGTGGAGTATTTTGCATTATATATTTTGTTTTTTTTGAATTTATAAGAGATTGGTTTTATTCATCATCATCCCAAGGTTTTATTTCTATTGATGCTTGTTCAACTTTATAATACTTCACAATTGAATCTTTAATTTCCTGGGCTACTGTTGCAAAAGCATCATCTTTACTCCATGTTTTCCGATCATATAATGGAATTTGCCTTTTAGGGAAAATATTCAATTGTCCGAAAAAAGGAATTTTCCACATAAAATTGCGAACTATTATCGCAAGCAGTCTGGTTTGCCTGTTATTGTACCGCGCAATAACTTTATTAATTCGGCTTTCGGTTACTTTATCTGATAAAAAATCAGCGCTCCCAAATGCAATTACAAGATCAGCCGTGTACAAAATTTCTTTGTACTTATCTGTTTCCATGCCTGCATCAATTTTATAATCGGTGCAGATATCTATTGGCGGTTTTGAATTGCGAACAAACTGTGAAAGATGCTTTTCAACAGTTTTACAGGCTTCAATATCCAGTTTGTTCGATGATGATAAAAAGTAAATGACAATTTTATCTTTAGCTTGTGTTACATTGGGAGTTACAGGTGTGACCATATTTGAAGATTGTGTTTTATTTTAATTATTTGTTAGCTAATTTGTTTCATAAAATTATACTGCATTCTGAGACTTGTTAATCATATATTCCACAAGTTTATTAATTGCAAATGCAATTTCTGTTAATGCATCATCACGATTTGTATAGGAGGCAACAGGTTTAGCATTACGTGGTAGTGCCTGTAATTTAGCAAAAGGCATTTCTTGCCAAAGGCAGTTTTTAATAATAACCGGAACTACCTTTGCCGTACCTTCGTTATGACGTTTCATGGCGGTGGTTAGTTCTTTTTCCCATATATATTGAGAGGCAATAAAATCACTACTAATTAAAAGCAAAATAATATCTGCTTTGTTTAGTTCCGATAAAATTTCATCATTCCATTCCTGCCCGGCTATTAATTCCCTGTCGTTCCATGTTTCAATTTTACCTGATCGCTTCAATGGCATTAAATGCTTATCCAATTCTTTTTTTAAAACTTCATCTTTATGAGCATAGGATAAAAATATCCGGGGTTTGAAATTGTTTAAATCTGCCATACGTTTTCTAAATGTTATTTTTTAAAAAATATTCGATATTTAAATCTTAATTCTGTTATGCACAAAGGTCAAAAGGAAAAGTATTGATAATTCTTCCAAATATAACAATTGTTCGAGTTTACCTGCGCAGTATACAGCATCGGATAACGGTCGAGTATTGCCGATGGTGGGAATTTTATATTCGTCCGCCTGGAACTGCTGGCTGGCTTTTGATAAAGTTAAATATTAAGAACTAAAGCTGGGCTTTTTTCGTCAAGCCCTAAACCGCAGTGCAACAAAATTACCGCTGCTGATTGCTCCAATGTCAAGCCCCACTATTGGCAATACCAATGTTGAACTAAACCTTCGGTAGCCTTTCCCCCCTTTTACTTTAAGATGGAACTTTAAAGTTCACCAAAACTTTAAAAGATGAGTACCATTAAAAAGGAGTACAATACCATTGTAGCTCAGGCAAAGAAAGGCGTACCGGGTTTTGCAATTGCATACGCCAAATTTATTGAAAAGGTTACCATTAACCAAAGCAGTAAGAGTTTAATTGTTAATTACAGCCGCAGCCTGGCTTATGTGTCGCTTCACTTCAGCAGGTGCCCGCATGAGGTTAGTGTGGAAGAACTAAACGGTTATTTGTACCGGATGATGGTGTATGAAAATTGCTCCCTCACCTATTTTAAGCATGCGGTATTTGCGCTGCGCTACTGGTTCCGTTTGTTCGACATGGAAGAAAAAGCAATTCAGATACCACCGGTTAAAAAAGAAAAGAAACTACCGGTAGTGTTATCCAAACAGGAGTGCAAAGAACTCTTTAAAGCGCCACGAAGCCTGAAGCACCGTTTCATTTTAACGATGGCTTATGGCGCCGGTTTGCGTATGAATGAACTGCGGCTGCTCAAAATCATCGATGTGGATCTGCAACGCATGCAGGTACATGTAAAGCAGGGTAAGGGACGCAAGGACCGCTATGCACCCCTGTCAAAATTACTGGTGGAAAAATTGCCTTTGTATCTGTCAACTGTTAAACCACAAACCTGGCTCTTTGAAGGCAACACGCCCGGCCAGCCAATGGGAGAACGTTCCATCCTGGATATTACGCAGTATTGTTTACCACTTATTTCAGAGTTCACCGGAATTTACTCATTTTTCGATTTTTCCAGCCTTTCAGGTAATGTAACTTTGATAGGATAGAAAAACTCTATTATTTCAGCTTCAGCCTATTTTAAGAGAAAGCGCAAGCATTATCACGGGCATTCAAAAATTCCGTTTCGTCAATAGAAAGAATATAATCATAAAGATTTCAATACCCATACATCAAAATACAGGCCTTTCCAGCCTAAATAAAATTTTCTGTGTGTTTTACTAACATTTTATGTTTTAACTTCAACAGGCTGAATTAATAAATATCAATTAGAAATATCAACACCAAAAAAAATTAATCATGAATAGCTCAAAAGTTTTACTTGGTTTTCTTGGCGGACTGGCCATCGGCGCCATTGCCGGAATTCTTCTTGCGCCGGAAAAAGGTTCTGAAACACGGAAGAAAATCTCCAATATGGCTTCAGATGTAACTGATGCAGTGGAAGACAGCATTCATCAGGCGCTCGATAAGGTAAAAGACAAATATTCCCAGGCGGTACGTGAGGGTGAAGAACTGGCCAATGAGGCTCTATCAAAAATGTCTGAAGCAAAGAAAGATTTGTCCGGGAAGTTGTCCTGAAAATTAACAGTATGGCAGAAATTATCGATGACGTAAAGGAGTTCTCCAACCTGACAAAGCAATACCTGGATGTCAAACTTGAAATTGCTAAAAATCAGGCAAAAATCACCATCTCGGACATTGTCAGTACCCTGATTATAGGAATGGTTGTGGCGTCTTTGATTGGCGGATCGATGATCATTCTTAGTTTCGGACTGGCTTACACTATTGGTAAATACTTTGGCGACACCGCCTATGGGTTTTACGCCGTTGGATTAGGGTATTTTGTTTTTTCCATTGTTCTGTTTTTCATTGGAAGAGCATTCCTGAAGAACTATATTCAAAATGAAATAATCAGCAAGCTGGACAAGGATATATGAAAAAAGAGGATACACTTTTAAAGGTGGAAAATAGGCTTGCTTCTTTGCGCTTGCAGGAACAGAAACTGCAGGAACAAATGAAAGAGACGGGGCTTCGGATTCGGGAAGGCGCTACACCAGTGGGTCTGCTTAAAAATGCTGTTTCCGGCATGTTTCATGATAAAAACGCAATTGCACAAACCGCAAAAGCAGCCCTGGGTTTAGGTGCGGGTTTGGTGGTTAATAATATTACAAGGAAGCAACGACGTATGCATCTGATAGGAAAAGTTGCAGGCCTGGCTGTAAGTGCTGTTCTGGCTGGTATTGCCGGGAGAAAACAAAAAAAATCCTGAAGATTTGGAAACCCAGCTTTCTGTTTGACCATAGTTTTTTCAACTACCTGAAGCCCCCTTCTTCT